>Ga0315274_10000666_pt1 | contig 53324 bp, 53 predicted proteins | sample YL17G02_20_MG_FD_203700 | JGI IMG/M metagenome (GOLD analysis project Ga0315274, IMG submission 203700) | Sediment microbial communities from Yellowstone Lake, YNP, Wyoming, USA - YL17G02_20 | ecosystem: Environmental > Aquatic > Freshwater > Lake > Sediment | place: USA: Wyoming | collected... | reverse complement strand
TATCTATGTCTGAGAATGAATGGGGGTCTAAAAGATGCTCTAATTTTGCATGCAAAAATTTTTCTGCCGCATCTACATTATTAATGCCGCGATTTATCAATAACTGGGCAAGGATCTTGGAGATGCCAAGTTCCTCACTTAATATATCCTGACAAGCATTATTTGGGGAGGCAATCTTTAATATCCTGTTGGCATACATAGGAACCTTTACATTGTTTTAGGTTTTGATACGTTTAATAAGTCTAAGCCGGTAGCAATAACAATTCTGTTTGCTTCGATAAGCGCCATTCTTGCTTGGGTTAATCCAATATCCTGACCCAACACCCGATGTAAATCATAGAACTTATGAAAACATTCGGCTAACTCCTGCAGATATACAGTCAACATATAGGGATCCAGGGTGTTTAAGCAAACACGTAATATATAAGAAAATTGCCAGAGTTTCCTTATCAGTTCTATCTCTTCTCTTTCTTTAAGTAGGCTAAGATTCGCATCTTGGAATATAATTTTTTTAGGGCTATTACGTAAAATACTGCAGATCCTGGCATGGGCATACTGGATATAATAAACAGGGTTCTCTGGTGTCTGTTTTTTGGCAACATCCAAATCAAAATCTAAATGACTTGAACTGCGGCGCATAAGAAAGAAGAATCTGGCGGCATCAAGACCTACTTCATCAAGCAGCTCTCTTAAGGTTATATATTGGGCTTTACGCGTGGACATCTGTATGGGCTTTCCCTCTTTGAATAGAGAGACCAATTGCACAATAATAATTGATAAGGCATCTGATTCCCTGCCTAATGCCCTTACGGCTGCTTTAAGCCTATTAATATAACCGTGATGGTCAGGCCCCCAGAGATTAATCAGCCAACTAAAACCGCGCCTGAATTTATCCTGATGATAGGCGATATCCGGAGCAAGATACGTATAAGAGCCGTCGCTTTTTACTACTACCCTGTCCTTGTCATCGCCAAACTGTGTAGACTTAAACCAGAAGGCACCGTCCTGCTCGTAAATGAATCCCTGTCTTTTTAGAAAATCCAATGCCCTTTTTATCTTACCACTCTTTCTTAATTCCTTCTGGCTATACCAATAATCAAACTTTACACCAAAATCATCCAATTCTTTTTTTATTATATCTAAAATATATTTTACACCAAAGTCCTTGATACTTTTGACTTTTGACTTTTTAGTTTTGACTTTTTTTGCTATTTCATAAATGTATTCTCCCTGATAATGGTCTTCTGGAAATTCAATTTTTTCTTGGGCTAATTCTTTAATTCTTAACTCTATAGATTTACCCAGTATATTAATCTGATTTCCCTCATCATTAAGATAGTACTCTCTTTTTACTTTAAAACCTAAATAATCTAATACGTTTGCCAGAACATCGCCTAAGGCTGCCTGTCTGGCATGTGCAATGGACAAAGGGCCTGTAGGGTTTGCGCTCACAAATTCAATGAGCACTCTTCTATTTTTTCCCAAGTCTCCTTTGGCAAAGTTTTTATTTTTTAAGATTATGTCTTTGAGTTGTTCATAAAAATAGTTATTGTTTAAATAGAAATTTATAAACCCGCTCCCCTCAACCTTAACCTCTTTTACATAATCTCTTAGCAGGCCTTGTTCTAGATATTTTTTTATCTTATGGGTGATACCTTCTGCAACTTCCAAGGCGGGTTTTTTAGTCAGACTGCTTAATTTTAAAGCGATATTAGTAGAGAGGTCTCCGAAACGGATATCCTTAGTGACATCCAGATATAAATCTTTGTCGCAGGTTTCTCCCGTATAATCTAGGTCTCTTAATGCATTTTTTATTACTGCTGTGAGTAAATGCTGGATATTCTCTTTCATGAGGCGAGTATAGTTTTAAGGAAGGGGTATTTTAAATGTTCCTTGGGATGCGCACCCTTTTTGCATCAGACCAGAGGCGCTCTAAAGAATAAAACTCTCTTAAGGGCTTATAAAAGATATGCGTTATCACCGATGAAAAATCTAAGACGAGCCATCCTGATTCATCGTGGGGGTCAACCCTAGAGAGAGGTTTTATTCTGTTTTTATCTAAATCTTCTTCTATGGCTTGCGCCAGTGCATTAACCTGCCTTAATGAAGTACCGCTTAAGATGACAAAATAATCACAGAAGCCAGAGGCTTTGCGCATGTCCAAAATGATAACACCCTTGGCTTTTTTGGATTTAGCCACCCGCACAATACACAGTGCTAATTTTTTTGATTCTATTAGTACGTCTCCCTTCTTTACAAGAAAATCACTTCGCGATAACTTTTAAGTGATTTTCAGATGGTTTGAGAAAGTGTTTTATACTTTCCTATACCATAAAATACTATTTCTTTCCTAAAATCCTATACATGCCTGTACCGCAATCCGGACATTTACCTTTTGCGGCTAAGCGTCCGTTTTTCATGGTTACACGTTGTTCGTCTTTCATTTGTTTTGTCTTTTTGCACTTCACGCAATATCCACTCTCTGCCATTTTATTTCCTCCTTTCCAATATTAAGACAACTTATATTCGGAATATTAAACTTTTTTATATAAAATATATTATACAATATAAAAATAAAAGGTCAATTAATTCTTATGCAGATTGGGCCTGTTGTGTTCTTCTTCAACCTCCCCCACAATCTCCTCAATTAAATCCTCAAGGGTCACAAGGCCCAGGGTCTTTTTATGCTCATCGATAACAATAGCAATCTGAATTTTATCCGCCTGGAATATTCTTAAGAGTTCGTTCACGCGCATTGTCCCGGAAACAGTGTATGCCTTATGTACCAGGTCCTCTAATACAAATAATCCTTTATCCCTTAGGATATAAAGTAGGTCTCGGGCATAAATTATCCCGCTGATATTATCTATAGAACCTTCGTAAACAGGAAGTCGCGCATGGCCCTGTTCTACGAAGATATTAAGGATCTCTTCGTTACTGGAATTAACGTTTGCCGCTACAATTTTATCCTTCGGCATCATAACATCGCTGACTCTTATATCACCAAACTCAAAAATACGATGCAGCATCTTCCTTTCTTCATCGCTTAATACCCCTTCTTCTTTGCCTACCTCTATCATAAGACGTAATTCTTCCTCGGTTATTAAAGGTGACCTCTTGGTTGTTTCTACACCGAATACCCTCAAGATAAAATTTCCTATTTTTGAAAAAATATTTATAATCGGGTGAAATATCCGAATAAATATCTCCATAAGCGGCGCGGTAAATAGGGCAATCTTTTCTGTGTGTTTGGCGGCTAGTATCTTAGGGGTTATCTCGCATATAATTAGTATAAAGAATGTAGAAGTAAATGTAGCTATAATTATACCCAAATTATAACCAAAAAAATGAATGCACATTGCGGCTACAATACTGGATATAGCAATATTCACAAAATTATTGCCGATTAAGAAGGCAGTAATAAATTTGTCTAACTTGGTAAGCAGGCGCTGGATGGTCTTTGCATGTTTTATACCTTTAGCAATCATATGACGCAGCCGTATTTTACTTAAGCCGATGATCGCTGTCTCAGAAGCAGAAAAGAAGAAAGATATAAGCGCCAGAAGAAACAAAAATAATAATATTATAGGTATAGAAAATATGGGATGCATCTATTCTTTAAGTGATATGGAGCTGATTATATATCGCTTGTTCCTTATCTTTAATTGGTCCGATAAGCGCCAGATTTATTTTCTCTTCTTTAAATAGGTACGTTGAGACTTCTTTGATATCCTCCCGCCTTACTTTATTGACTTCCTTAACTATATCTTTTAGAGAATATGTCTTATCCAAAGTCGCGCTGGATTCACCGATCCAGAGCATATGATCAAGAGTATCCTCTAAAGCCAACATCATCTGGCCCAGATAAAAATCCTTTGCCCGCCTGAATTCATCCAGGCTTACCAGCTTATGTTTGGCCTCTTTTAGTTCTTTCAGGATCAACTTGATTGTTTCATCTACTTTGCGATTATCTATACCAGCATGCACAATAAATGCTCCTGTATCATAAAAACGCCGCAGCTGTGTGCCAATCTCATAAGCCAGACCTCTTTTTTCTCTTATTTCACCAAACAAGCGGCTGGACATATTGGCGCCTAATATTATATGCAGGAGTCCCAATGCATGTTTTAGGCGATGGTCTCTTTTAAAAGCGTGGAATCCCAAAGCAAGATGGGTCTGCTCCGTCTCTTTGGCAAGTAACTTTAATTGCGGCTGACTTTGTTCTTCTTTGGCGGGTGAAAATTTATTTATCTTTTCATCTTTAGAATGATAAAAAAGCTTTTTAACTTTATTGATAAATTTATTATGCTCTAGTTGGCCTGCAGCGCTAATGACAATATTAAACGGCGCATAGTATTGCTCCTTAAATGAAACCAAATTTTCTCTTTTTATCCTGCCTACAGACTCCAACGTACCTGAGATGGTCATCCCCAGAGGCTGAGCCGGCCAGAGCAACTCATCTAAAAGTTCATGCACATAAACCTGCGGCAGGTCTTTATACATCTTTATCTCTTCCATAATTACCGTTCTTTCTTTTTCGATCTCCTGCGGCGCAAAGGAAGGATTAATAACCATATCTGATAAAATATCCAAGGCTAAATCTTTATAACGAGCCGGAATTTTCACCAGATAACAAGTCAGTTCTTCAGAGGTAAAGCCATTTAAAGAACCGCCCACACCCTCGATGGATTCTTTAATTTTGCGGCAGGAATATTTATTGCTACCTTTAAATAAAAGATGCTCTAAGAAATGGGCGATGCCTTTGTATTCGGGCAATTCATATCTGCCGCCCGCTTTTATCCAGATACCCAAAGCCACTGACTGCATGCCAGGCATAGCATGAGTAACGATTCTCAAATCATTATCTAATATTGTCTTTTTGTATACCTGGCTCATCTTTTCAGGCTGTAAACAAAATGACCTACCCTTTTAACCAAATCGGTTTTTCCTATATTCTCTTTAATTTTTTTAATAATAGCACTGCCCACAATCACGCCGTCAGCGATTTTGCAAATCTCTTTTACATGCTCTGGATGCGAAACGCCAAATCCCACGCAAACAGGTTTAGGGGTATTTCTTTTAATCAGGCTTATATTACTTACCAGATCAAGGGCTAATTTCTGCCGTGGCCCAGTAACACCGATTAAAGACACATAGTAAATAAACCCTTTTGAAATCCGGGAGACCAATCTGATGCGCTCTATAGGACTGGTGGGCGAAAGAAAAAATATGGTATCCAGATTAAATTTATTGGCCAAGCCGATAAATGAATGAGCTTCTTCAGGAGGAAAGTCAGGAATAATTACGCCATCCACGCCAAAAGTTGATGCCTTCTTTATAAAACTTTGCTGGCCATAGCAAAAGATAGGGTTGTAATAACTCATCAGACATATGGGGATTTCTGTAGTTTTGCGCAAGGCTTTTACTAAGCGCAGTATATCATCTATATTAATTTTCCTTTTTAAGGCTGACTGCGATGCTTCCTGGATTATCGGCCCATCTGCTAAAGGGTCAGAGAAAGGAATTCCTATTTCTACAATATCTACACCAACTCTTGCAAATTCCAAGACTAATCTTTTGGTGGTATTTAAGTTAGGGTATCCGGCAGTAAGAAAGGTAATAAATGCCTTTTTGTTCTGTCTTTTTAATTCACTAAATTTGCGCTCAATTCTATTCATGGTTTATGTTTTGCATAATTATATCAATATCTTTGTCTCCCCTGCCGGAAAGGCAAACTACAATTATAGAATTCTTATTAATTTTTCCGGCCATCTTCTTTAAATAAAAAATCGCATGCGCGGGCTCCAGAGCAGGGATTATTCCTTCTGTGCGACAAAGCAGTTTAAAACCCTCTAATGCCTCTTGATCACCAACGGCAACGTAGCAGGCTCTACCTATTTTTTTATAATACGCATGCTGCGGACCTACGCCGGGATAATCCAAGCCTGCAGCCACAGAATGAGCAGTTTTTATTTGCCCGTATTCATCTTCTAAGAGGTCTGATTTTGCGCCGTGTAAAACACCCGGCCTTCCGCTTACCAGGGTTGCAGCGTGTTGACCCGAATTCAATCCTTTGCCGGCTGCCTCTACGCCAATAAATTTTACTCTTTTGTCTTTGAAGAAAGGATGAAATAGCCCTATGGCATTGCTGCCTCCCCCCACGCAGGCAACCAGATAATCAGGGAGCCTGTTTTCTTTTTTTAATATTTGCTGTTTTGCCTCACGGCCAATCACACATTGGAAATCTCTTACCAGCATCGGATAGGGATGCGGCCCGACTACAGAACCAATGATATAGTGCGTAGTGCGCACATTCGTTACCCAGTCTCTTATTGCCTCATTTATGGCATCTTTTAGAGTCTTAGAGCCGCTCTTAACCGGTATCACCCTGGCACCTAAAAGCTTCATACGGAATACATTCAATCTTTGCCTTTTTATATCTTCCTGGCCCATATAAACATCGCATTTTAATCCAAACATACCAGCTACAGTTGCAGTGGCGACGCCGTGCTGGCCTGCGCCTGTCTCAGCAATTATACGCGTCTTTTTCATCCTGAGTGCAAGTAGAATTTGACCTAAGGTATTATTTATTTTATGCGCGCCAGTATGAAGGAGGTCTTCTCTTTTGAGATATATCTTAGATATACCTAAATATTTACTAAGATTCTTGGCAAGATATAAAGGCGTAGGCCTGCCTGCGTATTCCTTAAGATAATAATCAAGCTGCCGGATAAATTTCTTATCCTGTCTTGCCTTTTTGTACTCCCTCTCTAATTCATCTAAGGCATACATAAGTGTTTCCGGCACAAACTTACCGCCAAAATCACCAAAATATCCTTTTTTATCCGGTAGCATAATTTTATCCTTCAATTTATAAACTCCTGGCTGCAGTACCCAGGCGCATAAACTCCAGCAGCTTATCCCAAAGTGCACTAAATATTTCAGCGAACTCCTTCAATATGCCTTCTATGCCCTGTCCACTAAAAGAAGGGTAATGAGATGGCGCGTTTGGCCCGGGAAAAAATAACTTATAAACCATAAATTTAAGCAAATAAGAACTGAGGAATATAAATAAAATAGTTAATACGATTAAAGCTACAAATGCAATGAGGCAACCGAAGATGCAATTCATCCATTTCTTCCTTTTTTTCAGGAACTCTCCGCAAAATCGGCACTTTAGCGCATCATCCTGTATCTCTTCCGCGCAATAGGGGCATTTTTTCATAGGTTTGCTTTAACTTTTTACGGCTCCCTGCCGGCAGGCAGGCTGTCTTGGTTTATTTCTCACAAAAATTACGGTTGCTTTTATGGTTTCGCTTCCGGCACTGAAAATTTTTGCCGTCTGCTACGTTTTACTCCTAGTTCGCCTGCAGGAATTCCATAGTCTACCCGAAGCACATGTCAGTTCCTGCGCTCTATCGTCGTAATCCCTCGCAGACATTTGCCAAAAATTTTCTAATGTGCCTCCAGCGAAACGCATAAAAGTAACGCCATATTTAATAAAATGAATCTGACGATTTTTCGAGCGAATGGAGGTTTTAGCCAAAGCAGCTTGAGCAAGCGAGGGAATCCAAACGTGGAAACATTTGGACGGCGAGCATGTTTGAGTCCGTCCTGGGGCGGAAGTCCCGACGGGCGAGTTGCTAAAGCACGCCTGAGCTTGCGAAAGACCTTTGGCGTTAAAAAACCGACTTTGAGCGAGAAAAACGACAGATTCATTAATATACTTACGTGCTGATAACATCACTAAAATATCTAAAGAGCGGTTTTTCTTACTACTTCAATAAATTCTTTGATCTTTTTATAATCTTTTTTTCCCGGACTTATTTCCACGGAACTGGAAACATCCAGCCAATCCGGATGCACAATTTTGATTGCCTCTTTTACATTTTTTTTATTCAGGCCGCCTGATAAGAATAGGATGCGCTTTATTTTATCTAGGTTTGCGAGCAAATTCCAGTTAAACTTCTTACCCGTGCCGCCTATCTTTATTTTTTCAAAATTATCAAAAAGATAAGCAAAGGTTTTATATCTTAATACATTCTTTAAATCCAATTTGTCTTTTACTCTAAATGCCTTTATTATTTTGTAACCTTTAAATTTATGACAAAATTGTATTGATTCATTGCCGTGGAATTGCAACATATCAAGCCTGCAGGTCTTAGCGATATTTTTTATGGTTTTTTCTTTTGCATTAACAAATACGCCTATCTTAATAATCCGCGAGGGTATCAGTCTGATAATTTTTTTTGTATGAAACGGAGTAATATAGCGCGGGCTCTTTTTATAAAATACAAACCCTAAGGCATCGCAACCCGCACCTATTGTTACTATGGCATCGCCCAAATTAGTTATCCCGCAAATTTTTACTTTTACTTTCTTGTCATAACCCATAACTATTAACGATTAACGAAAATTACCATCCCATTACCTCTTCAACCTTTTTACGGATGTCTACTGCCTCCATAAAGGCCTCGCCAATCAAAACCGCACTTACGCCTAAAATCTTCAAAAATAAAACATCCTGATGACTTTTTATGCCGCTTTCCACCACCACTATTTTGTCCTTAGGTATCAAAGGGAACAGTTTCTCCGTGGTTTTAAAATCTAATTCTAGAGTGTGTAAATCCCGGTTATTTATGCCTATAAGAGGAGCTTTTAAACTTAAAACCTTCTTTAAATCCTTCTCAGTATGAACCTCTACTAAACAATCAAGGCCAAGGCTATCGGCCAATTGTAACAATTCAAATAATTTTTCTTTAGCTAATAAATCCGCGATTAAGAGTATAGCGTCTGCCCCAAGGGCGCGCGACTCATAAACCTGATAGGCTTCTAAGATAAAGTCCTTTCTCAAGATAGGTAAATTTATGAGGCTTTTTATTTCGTTTATATAAGAGGGGCTTCCGCCAAAATAATCCTCTTCGGTTAATACAGAAATGGCTTGCACGGCAGAATCCTGATAGCTTTTAGCAATCTCCTGATAATTAAAATCCTGGCGTATAATGCCACCGGATGGCGACTGTCTTTTTATCTCAGCGACGAGTGATATCGAGCGCGGTTTATTTATAGCTTCTATAAAAGGCCGCGGGGGTGCAAGGTTATTAATCTGAGCTTTTAGCGCATACTCAGTTAAATTTTGTTTGGCTAACAGAATCCTTTCTTTCTTTTTTAATACAATCTCTTTAAGCGTGTCTGGTTTTTTCATATGTTATCCCTGGGAACATTCCTTTAAAAGTTGTAGCTTTTCCCAGGCCCTGCCGGAATCAATGGACTCAGAGGCCAAATTTATCCCCTCTTTTATTGTCTTTACTTTATCTGCCACATATATTGCAGCTGCGGCATTTAGTATAACTATGTCTCGCTTTGGGCCATTTTTGCCTGTCAATATATCTGTTAGGATCTTAGCATTATCAGAAGCAGCGCCGCCTAATAAATCCTCTGGTCTCGCTCTTTTAAATCCGAAATCCTCCGGCTTAATCTCATAATTATTTATTTTTCCTTTATATTCTTCAGAAACTAAGGTCTTAGCAGTAGTAGTTATTTCATCCAAACCATCTTCGCCATGCACTACCATTGCATGCACGGTACCCAGATTACCTAATACCGCTGCTAAAATATTTGTCCAATGTGCATCATAGACGCCGACAAGTTGATGGGTTGCACCCGCAGGATTGGTTAAGGGACCTAAGATATTAAACATTGTCCTTTTACCCATCTCTTTTCTGGCAGGCATAGCATATTTCATTGCCGGATGTAAATTGGGCGCAAACAAAAAGGCTATCCCCACTTCGTTTAAGCATTTTTCCAATTGCTCATTGCCCATATTAATATTTATGCCTAATGCCTCTAATATATCTGCGCTTCCGCAATGACTTGATACAGAGCGGTTACCGTGTTTGGCAACTGTAATGCCAGCGCCACAAGCCACAAAAGCAACTACCGTAGAAATATTGAAAGTGCCTTTTTTATCTCCTCCGGTTCCGCAGGTATCCAGTATTACTTCTCTATCCACGGATATTCTATTTACGTGTCTGCGCATCACAGATACAGCTGCGGTCAATTCCTGAACTGTCTCGCCTTTATTATTAAGACCAGTTAAAAAAGAAACAATCTGACTGGTTTGGGCTTTGCCAGTCATAATCTCCTCCATTACCGTCTGCATCTGAGTAGTTGTCAAATCCTGATTTTTTGATAATATTTCAATTGCCTCTTGTATCATATTTTTAAGAAATTTCTTAATATATCTTTTCCTACTTTGGTCAATATAGACTCAGGATGAAACTGCACTCCCTATAAAGGATATCTTTTGTGTTTTAAACCCATAATCTCATTATCTTTTGTCCAGGCAATTATCTGAAGGCACTCGGGGAGACTTTTTCTTTCTACAATCAAAGAATGATAACGCGTAGCCTCAAAGGGATTAGGTATGCCGCGAAATATAGTCTGTTTATTATGATAAATCCGAGAGGTCTTGCCATGCATTAGTCTTTTTGCGCCTATAATTTTACCTGCGTAAACATAGCCTAAGCATTGGTGACCTAAACATACTCCCAGTATAGGAATTCTGCCGGCAAATTCTTTAATAACCGCGCAGGAGATACCCGCATCCTCCGGCCTGCCCGGCCCCGGAGATATAACAATTCTTTCTGGTCTTAGCTTTTTGATTTTACTTATATTTATTTTATCATTTCTAAATACCTTTATATTCTGGCCCAATTCACCCAAATACTGGACGAGATTATAGGTAAAAGAATCGTAATTATCAATCATCAAAATCATTCTTTTTCCCTCCAGACCTTGGCCCCTAATTTCTGCATTTTAACTTCCAGATTTTCATATCCGCGCTCCAAATGATAAATCCTGGATACGCTGGTCTTACCTTTTGCCACCAAACCTGCCAATACAAGGCAGGCTGAAGCACGCAGGTCCGATGCCATAACCGGCGCACCCGATAAATACTTTACGCCCTCCACAATTGCATGCGGGCCTTCCCTCTGAATATGCGCGCCCATACGGTTAAGTTCAGCCACATGCATAAATCTATCCGGATAAATCTTCTCGGTAATCACGCTTATGCCCGAAGTAATACACATCAGGCTCATCATCTGCGCTTGTAAATCTGTGGGAAATCCGGGATAAGGAAGCGTAGTCACATTTATGGGTTTCAGCCTTCTTTTAAAACGCACACGTATAGAAGTATCAAATCTATTTATATAAGCGCCTGCTTCTTGTAATTTGTCAATCACAGCGCCTAGGTGTTGATATAATGCGTTCTTTATAAGAATGTCTCCTTTTGTAATTAATGAGGCGATCATAAATGTGCCTGTTTCAATCCGGTCAGGGATAATAGTGTGTTCTGCGCCATGCAAATGTTTTACGCCTTCTATTTCTATGATTGGCGTGCCGTGACCTTTTATCTTTGCGCCCATCTTAATAAGAAAGCGTGCTAAATCTTCTACCTCCGGTTCGCAAGCAGCAGATTCTATTATTGTTCTTCCTTGCGCTAAGGCCGCTGCCATCATCACGTTATCTGTAGCCAGAACTGATGAACCGTAAACCCCTCCTAAATACACTGGGCTACCTTTTAGCCGAGTTGCTTTTGCTACCACATAACCTGATTCAATACTTATGCTCGCCCCCAAGGCTCTTATCCCTTTAAGATGCAGGTCAACCGGCCTTATACCAATAACACAGCCACCCGGTAAAGAAACCTTGGCTTTTTTAAACTTAGCCAGAAGCGGCCCTAAAACACAAAAAGATGCGCGCATAGTCGAGACAAGTTTATAATCGGCGATAAAATTTGGATGTTTTGTGGAAGCAACCTTTACAATGCCTTTATCTAATTCAGCATTCTTGCCCAAAGAACGTAAAATCTTTAACATGGTGTTGGTATCGCGCAATTCAGGCAGGCCCTTGATTATACAAGGCTCATCAGTCAGCAGAGTTGCCGCAAGTATAGGCAATACTGAATTCTTTGAACCCGATATTGTAACCTCGCCGCTTAATCTTGTGTTGCCTTCTATAACCAGTTTATCCATATCTCTTGGCCACCAGTACCCTCTCTATATTGTTATAATCTCCAACCACATCTATTATTTTATAATTTCCTGATTTTTGCAGAATGTTCTCTATGGCTTCTTTTTGGTTAAACCCCATCTCCATAATCAGGAAGCCGCCTAATTTTAGATAAGATGCCGAATCAGCAATTATACGTCGATAAAAATATAAGCCATCCTTGCCGCCATCAATGGCAATGCGCGGTTCGTAGCTTATCTCGGATTGTAAATTATCGATTTCAGCAGTGATGATATACGGCGGATTACTTACTATTATATCGTAATCGGTAATCGGTAATCCCTGCCTGTCCGGCAGGCAGGGATAATCGGTAAATAAATCACTTTGAATAAATTTAATTTTTTCGCTTACCTTATTTAACTTGGCATTCAATGAAGCAATTTCTAAGGTCTTTTTTGAAATATCTGTAGCAAAAATTTCTGTCTGCGGCAAAAATTTAGCTAAAGATATAGCTATATTACCGCTTCCTGTGCCTACATCTAAAATTTTTTTACTGGTGACTGGTGACTGGTGACTGGTGACATATTTTAAAGCTGTCTCAACCAGAATCTCTGTCTCAGGCCGGGGTATAAATACATCGGGAGTCAGTCTAAAATCTAAGCCCATAAATTCTGTCTTACCTAAAATATACTGTATAGGTTCACCCAAAATCCTTCTTTCTAATGCTAAGGATATAAAACACGACTTATCTTTATCTAACCTTAAATCTCCCTTTAGATATAAAGATACCCTGTCACAATTTAATATTTCCGTAAACAAAAGTTCTGCTTCATTCATTTGCTTTATCCTCTGCTGCCTTAAGAACGGCGTCCGATAATTCGTCTAAGTTGCCCCCCAAGATTGCCTCCAGTTGATGCGAGGTAAAATTTATGCGATGGTCTGTAACGCGCCGATCGGGAAAATTATAAGTGCGGATTTTTTCGCTTCTATCACCTGAACCAATCTGGGATTTTCTTTCGGCAGATATCTTTTTGGCATCTTCTATTCTTTTAGCATCCAGAAGCCTGGCGCGCAGAATTCTCATTGCTTTATTTTTATTTTTTATCTGCGAACGCTCGTCCTGACAGGCAACCACTGTCCCTGTAGGTAAGTGTGTAATCCTCACAGCCGAATCGGTCTTTTGCATGTGTTGACCCCCGGGCCCGGAAGACCTATAAGTATCTATCCTTAAGTCTTTCGGCTCAATAACAAAATCTACCTCTTCGGGTTCTATTAATACCGCGACAGTGGCTGTTGAGGTATGAATTCTTCCTTGTGATTCGGTACTAGGAACACGCTGTACCCGATGTACGCCGCTTTCGAATTTAAGCCTCTTATAAGCGGCTTTACCTTTGATACTAAAAACTATTTCTTTAAAACCCCCCAGCGCTGTGGGATTGGCGGACATTAATTCTACAGCCCAGCCTCTATTGGCAGCGTATTTAGTATACATCCGATAAAGATCAGCGGCAAATAAGCCTGCCTCATCGCCTCCGGTGCCCTGCCTTATTTCTACAATCACATCCTTACCGCCCTCCTCATCTTCTTGGGCCAAGGATTGCTGAATGCTTTCTTCTAAATTCAGCAGTTTATTTTTTAAATCCTGGAGTTCCTTGTGGGCTAATTCCAGAAATTGCTGTTCATGTTTTTCTTTAAGCATAACCTCCAGATCTTCTATCTCACGCAGCACCTTTTTGTATTCCCTAAATAAGGATACACTTTCTTTTAAATCCGATAGTTCCTTGGCATGCTTATTGTATTGGTCTTTATTATTTATGACCTCAAGGTGAGCCAAAAGGTGCTCTAATTCCTGATAACGGTTTTCTATTTTTTCTAACTGCTTAAGTTCCATTATTCGGTTGCTTTCTTGCCGTATTTTTTCATAAACTTATCCACTCTACCTGCGGAATCTAAGAACTTTTGTTTACCCGTAAAAAACGGATGGCATTTTGAGCAGACCTCAACCCTTATGTTTGGTTTGGTTGAGCGCGTATGAATAGTATTGCCACAGGCACAAACAATCACGCAGTCCTGATATTTAGGATGAATATTGTCTTTCATTCGCTAATCCTCCCCTTTTATGTTTTATTGATTCATGCTATTTAAGAATTCTTCGTTATCCTTTGTTTTGGACAACTTCTCGATTAAAAGTTCCATTGCCTCTATATTATTTAGTTCGTTTAAGACCTTTCTTAATATCCAGGACCTCTGTAAAATTTCCTGCTTTAGGAGCAACTCTTCGTGCCGGGTGTTAGAGCGTTTTATATCTATAGCAGGATATATCCTTCTTTGGAACAAGTTTCTATCCAGTTGTAATTCCATATTGCCGGTGCCTTTAAATTCTTCAAAGATGACTTCATCCATTCTGCTGCCTGTATCCACCAATGCTGTAGCAATTATGGTAAGACTTCCGCCTTCCTCTATTGCACGGGCTGCGCCGAAAAACCTCTTTGGCTTCTGAAGAGCATTGGAATCTATGCCGCCGGATAAAACTTTTCCGCTATGGGGGACGACCGCATTATAAGCCCGTGCCAGGCGCGTTATACTATCCAAGAGAACCACCACATCCCTTTTGTGCTCCACTAGCCTTTTTGCCTTCTCCAATACAATTTCTGCAACCTGGACATGCCTTTCCGGTGCTTCATCAAAGGTTGAAGATATAACCTCGCCCTTAACATGCCGTTGCATATCGGTGACTTCCTCCGGCCGCTCGTCTATCAGAAGTACAATTAATATCACATCAGGATGGTTGGTAGTTATGGAATTGGCTATTTTCTGTAACAATACTGTTTTACCGCTGTAGGGCTGTGCCACAATAAGAGCGCGCTGGCCTTTTCCTATAGGAGCGAGTAAATCTAAAATACGCATGGATATCTCTTCGGGTTTAGTTTCTAAAATAAAGTGCTCATGAGGATATATGGGGGTGAGGTTATCAAAAAGGACTTTTTCTTTTACTTCCTCGGGATTCTCGAAATTTACTGCCTGGACTTTTAGGAGCGCAAAGTATTTCTCTCCCTCTTTAGGAGGCCGTATCTCGCCGCTAACCGTATCCCCTGTCCTTAAATCAAACTTTCTTATCTGTGAAGGCGATACATAAATATCGTCCGGACAGGGCAGATAATTATAATTGGGAGACCTTAAGAAGCCAAAACCCTCAGGCAGTATTTCTAAGATTCCCTCTCCGAACATAAGTCCTTGTTTCTCCGCCTGCGCCTGCAATATCTTAAAGATTAAATCCTGTTTTTTAAGACCGCTGATGCTATTAACATTTAAGTCCCTGGCAAGCTTATTTAACTCGGTAATCTTCATCTCTTTTAAGCTACTTATATCTGATTTTTCCACAACAACCTCCTTATTTTCCCTACCTGTTTCTTTGTTTCTTCTAATGTCTTACTATTATCTATTACAAAATCCGCAAGGCGGACCTTATAACTTATAGGCATCTGATATTTAATCCGCTTTAATATATCTGCTTTCTTAAGAGAGCGTTTATATTTAAGAATTCTTTCAATCTGTTTTTGCCTTGTTGTTTTCACCACAATTAATTTATCTGCTAATCTTCTTAATCCCGCCTCTACAAGTAAAGGTACATCCAAAACAATGATATTTTTGGGTGAATTCTTTATTCTTTCTTTCATAATCTTTATTATCTTAGGATGCATAATCTTATTTAATCTGTTTAATAAATCCTTATTATCGAATACTATCCTTGCTAATCTGTCACGGTCTATGTCTTTGTTTTTTTTGAGAATATTGCAGCCAAAGGCATCAACTATTTTTTTATAAATATTACTACCCGGCTGAATAATCTTGTGTGCAATCGTATCCGCATCAAAAACACAAGCGCCCAAGGATTTAAAATACCTGGCTACGGTGGTTTTGCCGCTGCCGAAGCTCCCGGTGATTCCTATGACTACTTTTTTTTTATTTCGATTTTGCCCTCTCATACAGTTTTATGTATTTCTTGGCTGACTCTGCCCAGGAAAAATTATATTGCATGCCTCGTTGCATAAGTTCAGCCCATTTCTTTTTATCTTTAAATAGCATTATTGTCTTCTGCATGGTTTTCATTAAATCTTCTTTTTTATATTTATCGAATACAAATCCATTATCTTCGGTTACGGTATCGGCTAAGCCTCCGGTCTTAAACACCAAAGGCACAGTGCCGTATTTTAGGCTAATCATTTGGCCTAAACCACAGGGTTCATATTTAGAGGGCATAAGAAATATGTCTGAGCCCGCGTATATCTTATGCGCTAGCGCATCATCGAATTTCAAATGCAAAGAAATAGTCTGAGGGTATTTTTTTACTATATCCTCCAGGAGCAGATGGTATTTTAGGTCGCCGGTACCCAATATAACCAGCTGTAAATTCATCTTGCATATTTGTTCTATTGCTCCTGCCAATAAATCAAATCCCTTCTGCTCCGCAAGCCTTGATACAATACCAAACAGCGGTACATCTTTCTTAAAGGGCAATTTGCATATTTTCTGCAAATCTTCTTTATTTTTATATTTATCCTCTATGCTTTGTAAAGAATAATTCTTAATAATAAATCTATCGTCTTGCGGATTCCAGATAGAATAATCTAATCCGTTTAATATACCGAACACATCTTGGCTGCGTTTACTTAACACGCCCTCCAGGCCATAACCAAATTCTTTGGTTTGTATTTGACTGCTGTATGTAGGGCTGACAGTATTTATAATATTCGATGAAACAATGCCACCTTTTAAAAGATTTATTTTCCCGTAGAATTCCAGCATATCTACGTTAAAGAATTTCCAATCAATGCCCAATTTGGGAAATTCCTCTTTCGGAAAAAGGCCTTGATAACCTATGTTGTGTATAGTAAATAATGTTCTTATATCTTTATAAAATGGGTGAGTAACATATTTTGTCTTTAAAAACAGGATAATCAATGCCGTTTGCCAATCATGACAATGGACAATATCGGGCCTAAATTCTATTTCTTTTAATAAATCCAGGGTAGCCCTGCAATAATAAGAAAATCTGTCCAGGTTATCCTTATAGTCTTCTTTCTTGTCTCCATAGAGGCCGTCGCGATTAAAATATTTATCGTTCTTGATAAAATAGACCTTTATGTTCTTACCTATAGATGAAGAAGAGATGTTCTCTTTAACCCTTTGTATTCTAAACTTAGAATCATCAATTGCCTTATAGCCAGGCAGAGTAATAATAACTTCCTGACCTAATTCTTCCAAGGCTAAGGGCAATGCTCCGGCAACATCTGCTAAACCGCCGGTTTTTGCAAAAGGTACAACCTCGGATGCGCAAAAAAGTATCCTCATTCTACCTCCCTGCCTGCCGGCAGGCAGGCTCCATTTCCAGCCAATTCCTCCCCTTCATTATCTTGACTTTTATAGGTACGTTTAATTTTAAAACATTCTCCATCTTATCTTTTACTAATGCGCTGAAATCATCAATCTCAGTGCCAGACACTTCAAATACCAACTCATCGTGAATCTGAAGAATCATTATTGCTTTCAGACTATTTTGTTTTATCTGTTTGTATATCTGAATCATGGCTAATTTTATTAAGTCGCTGGCTGAACCTTGAATAGGGGTATTTATTGCCTTGCGCTGGGCGAACTGTCGTATCGCTTGATTCTTATTATTGATCTCCGGGATATATCTTCTTCTCTCCAATATGGTAGTAACGAAGCCGTCTTTTTCTGCCTTTTTAATCTGTTCCTGCATATACTCTTTTACTTTTGGATACCTTAAGAAATAGGCATCAATAAAAGCCTGCGCCTCATCTTGCGTTATATTCAAATCCCGCGAAAGCCCATAGGAGGTGAGACCGTAAATAATACCGAAATTGACCCTCTTTGCTATTTCGCGCATCTCATCGGTAACATCATTTTCATTATCTAATCCATATATCAAAGCAGCAGTTGCCTTATGTATGTCTTTATCTTCCTTAAAGGCCGAAATCAGATTTTCATCTTGGCAGATGTGCGCTAATAACCTTAATTCAATCTGCGAATAATCGCAGGATAAAAGATAATCGTCTCTATTTTCTGCGATTATTGCCTGTCTTATCTTTCTGCCGATATCCGTTTTTATAGGGATATTCTGCAGGTTTGGGTTACTGGAACTAAGCCTGCCTGTTTCAGTTGCAGTTTGATTAAATGAAGTATGCACCCTGCCTGTCTTCTTGTCCACTAATTCAGGCAAGGTATCTACATAGGTAGACTTTAATTTCATTAATTGACGGTACTCAAGCAATAACGCCGGCAGCTTATGCGAACCGGCTAAACTTCTTAATACCTCTTCATCGGTCGATGGTCCGGTTTTACTCTTTTTTATCACCGGTAATTTCAATTTTTCAAATAGTACACCCCTTAATTGTTTAGGTGAATTTATGTTAAATTGACAGCCGCTGATATCATAAATATCCTCTATTAATTTTATTAATCTCTTTTCTAAATCTTTCGATAAATCACTTAATAAATTTAGGTCTAATTTTATACCGTTTAGCTCCATCTTTGCCAATACTTCTACTAGCGGCATCTCTATATCAAAAAAAAGGCTTATTAATGACTTAACTTTAAGTTGCTCTTCCAAGATCGGCTTCAGCTGCCCTATCAGGCTTACTGCTTTCTGTGCGGATAATGGACCCGAAGAAGGAAACGCCTGTAAGTAATCCCAAGCCACATCGCTCAATCCATAATCGGCCTTGGAGGGGTTCAGTAAATAAGCTGCGATCATAGTATCAAAATATAGCCCATCCAAAGAAAAACCTTTTTTAGCCAAGGGCACTTTTATTTTTTTAAGATCGTGGCCGATCTTCTTGATCTTTGCATCTGATAAAGTGAGATTAACTCCAGCAACGTTACCATTTAAAGAAAGCATTTCTCCTTTAGTATGAATCACGATATCTTCAGCATTCTCTCCGTATATAATTAGCTCATCGTCTTGGAGTCCGAAAAGCTTGACTTGCTCTCCAGAATCCTCAGCCGACGGCAGGTCTTTCAATAATTTCTTAAATTCTAGGTGCTTAAACAGCCTGTACAAGTCTTTTGAGTTAGGTTGGCCCAGCTTCATTTTCTCTAAATCAAAATCAATATCCATACTATCGCAAAGGATAGATAACTCGCTATTAAGTTTTATTTTTTCAATATTTTCCGTAATCGTCTTTTTTAGTTTTTCCTGTTTAATCTTGTCGGTATTTTCTAACAAGTTTTTTAAAGAACCAAAATTATTTATTAATTCTACTGCTGTCTTTTCTCCGATTCCGGGGATGCCGGGAATATTATCTACGCTATCTCCCATGAGCGCGATTATATCGGGTATCTGGGGCGGTTTTATACCAAAACGCTGGTAAACTTTTTTTGTATCGTAAATAATACCTTCGTTTTTATAAGGGCTGAATACGGACGTATGATCATCGACTAACTGCAACATATCTTTATCGGAACTGATAATAGTGACTTCCAGGCTCTTCTGGTGTGCTTTTTTGGTGAGGGTAGCGATAATATCATCTGCCTCAAAACCTTCTTTTTCAAATATAGCAATGCCATACGCAGAAATTATCTCTTTGATTAAAGGCATCTGACTGACCAGACCCTCCGGCATGGGGGGCCGTTGTATCTTATAATCTGCAAACTTTTTCTGCCTGAAGGTATCCCTGGAAACATCTAAACAGATAGCCAGAAATTCAGGCTTGTATTCCTTAATAATCTTATTTAAGATAACCGTGAATCCATATATAGCATTCGTCGGCTGGCCGAAAGATGTAGTCAGACCGGAAAGCGCATAAAATGCACGGTAGCAAAAAGCAGTAGCGTCAATTAGATAAAGCCTGTTCTTTGACATTAATAATCAAACATGGAAATTAGTGAGGTGGAAGAGATTTTACGTAGTCTTCTATTGCAAAAGTGTTTTGCGAACCTGTTCTACAAAGCTACTTATTTCGCTATTGGAAGAATCCATATATCCGGCTATGGTAGCGTATTTTAAAGCGGTGACGTATTGGCCTTGAGAGAAACTCTCTTTGGCACGTGACAGATAACTAAGCGCACGGCTTTTATTATCCTGTTTTTGATCTTCAGCCGTAGTTTCTTCATTAAACAAAGTTACATTTTTAATTGGGGCCTGAATCTGAGTCTTGCTATAAAGCTGTGGATATGCACTCGCAATATCCTCAACCCGCTTCATCGCTGCTTCTTTCCAAGGGTCAGTAGCTTCACCCAAAAAAGCCCTCTTTGTCCAATATAACGCCGCATTAGAATAATCCCTCTGCTCTTCATAAAGAAGAGCCAGGTTGGTATAACTGTTAGGATAATCCGGCGCTGTCTTTATAGCTTCCAGATACATCTCTTTTGCGCGTTCTATCCAACCCTTTGCCTCAAAAGCAATTCCTAAGTCATTATATGCTACTACGTAACTGGGGTCTAATAGTATTGCTTTTTGGTAGCAGGAAATTGCTTCTTCTATCCTACCTTGATTCTGCAAATCCCAGCCCTGGATACGATAAATCCTGGCCTGTTTTTGCATTTCTGTCAAAACATCCTGCTGTGCAAATAAACTTGGATTTGCCAAAAAAAATATAAGTAAAATTAAATAAATAAAGGAAGGCGCTTTCGAGGGATAACATAACCTCATCATTTTTAATGATATAAGAAAAACCCGAAAAGGTCAAGTAAAAAAATCATAGCAAGCCGGGCATCTCCAGTGCCGGATGTTTAACCTTCTGTAAAAAGGCCAACAATTCTTCAGAAGTTGTAGCTACCATCTCATCGGCAATCTTATCCGCTAAATCCGGCATCCCTAAACCTTGGGCACAATTTTTTAATTTATCTCCTAAGAGCTCCTTTAACTCTTTGGGCATCCAGATTACGCGCTTCAGACCTCCCTCTGCGGATATAAATTTCTTACTTACGATATATAACTTACCTACGCCTAAAAAACCCGGCGTCTGAACGCCGCCGCCTACTGAGCCTGCTAAGGTGGTAAAGGTCATGCCACTTGGAGTCATACCCGAATAATCCCGATGCACAATCATAAATCCATTTGCCTCAGGAATTATGGCTACAATACACTCAAAACATCCGCAGGAGGACTGAGGCGAATCCATAAGCGAATACATACTTACCTTTTCAATGGTCTTATTGGATTTCTGATAAACAAATTCATTTATATTTTTCCATTGGCCTAATTTAGTCTCAACCATCTCTCCCTTTAATATGGGCTGATTTGGTCCTGTAGGCGTAATCTCATAAGATGCCTTGCCATCTAGCCACGAATATGCGCCACAGAGCCCCAGCCGTTCGGGAGTAATAATGCAGACGTGATTCGGCGCAAAACTCTGGCAGAGGGTACAACTGTAAAATGTATCTGTGCTCTCATCGGTCATGCCTGTAATGCGCTCATCGCGTTCATCAAAGGTCTTTTTTGCTTTAGGTAATAATTTTTCTACGTCAGGTTCTTTTGTATAAATCTTAACCTGCACCTTATCCACAATCGCGCTATATTCCTGATGCAGCATGGCATGTAATATAATCCCGATATGCTTTAGTCTAAAACCCTTATTGAATGTGTCGTTGGATATCCTTATCCAGTTCATATCCCGCTGCCCGATATGCATTAGGCCCATGGCATAATTTATAAAACGGTGTATCTGGCGCTCTAGGATAGACTCAAAATCTTTCTGCATCTTGCGGCCTGCGACTTCTACGATAATTGCCAAGGCAGAAGATTTTTTATCCTTCTCTAATTGGTCTATATCCGCTCCGATTAACTCTACCTTGCCGTCCTCAACCTCATCTAAATTTTTAGTAGTCAGATACTCAAAGGACTGGCTTGCCTTCCCGCCAAATTCAACATACAACTGTTCTTTTCTTACACGCTCGCCTTCAAACGCTGCGGCATAAGGGACAGGTATAGGAATTGAGGTAACTTTTACCTTAACTCCCCTTACCTCAATACAGCGCGCTACAATCTTTTTATAATCTAATTCTTTGACTAAGGCCTCGTAGGTAGTAATACCGGAAGGTTTTATTTCCGGTATATCAGTATCGGCAATTATGGGAAAGCCCATATTGATTGCTCCTGCTCCCGTAGCATATTTTATATCATCCAGTTCTCCTAAAACCAGACCAAAGGCAAATACGCGCTCTTTTGTATATAAAAGACATTTTTGCGCCTGACCCGGTTTCAGACCTCCGAAGGTCAGCGCCGAACGTATTGCCCAATTAAGAGGATAAATTCCCGAGATGGTGTCTCTGCCGTAAGGCACAATGTAATTATCCCAGCCCATCTGGACATTCTCTTCTAATAATTGGTCTATGATAGAACGGCCATTGACCGAGGAGCCAACAAACATAAGTATATTTCTCTCCTGTAATTGCCGCACGATCTCAACCGCGGTTTTATTGTCTGGGGCAGCACCTAAAATAGCCGCAAATCCCGGCATACGGCCATCCACAAGTTGAATTCCTAATGAACGCATAATTGTATCCGTGAAAAATCCATTACAGTCTTTTTGTGGCTCCTGACCATATAGATAACGTAGTGCTACAATTATCTCTTCGCAGAAAAGAGTAGACATCCCTGCATTAAGGGCGTCACCTAAATAAGGAAGCCATACTTTATCTGAAGGTTCTTTAGGCAATAAAGACTTAGCATGTTCCAAAATAGCTAATGCATCCTTTAAAGTTTCAACCTTCGCACCCAAAAGGGCATTGGCCATCGGTAGATAAAATGCTGTCTCAGGAAAACCAATCTTAGTATTCTCGCCTTTTTCTTTAATGGCTCTGTTTAGAAAATCTGAGGCCTGCTTGAAAATCTCATGCGTTCCTCTTATTACCGCAGAAGCCACAATTTTAGACATAGATACTCTCCTTGTCTCTTACAAAATCCATTATGTCAGGGTAACCAAAATCCTCCTTGAGTAGCCGTTCTTTAAAAGTTGATACATTAATCCTCTCCCTAATGAGCCTTAAGAAAACACCGCTATTTTTTATATCGCCCACTAATATAACGCCTACCAGAATATTATCTTTTAAAACTAACTTTTTATAAAGCCTGGCCTTTGTATCCAGATACTTCAATTCTTCAAATAAGTTTTTTTCTTCATCCCGCACTTTATATATACCCAAGGAAATCACTGCAAGGCCAAAAAATTCTATGGAATTAATACCCACGGAGCCCTCGTAATGGATATTCTCTCCTGCCATATTTGCTCCGGCGATTTTGCCCTGTTCCACCGCAATAGGCCAGAGAGCATTTACAGAATATTTACCCAATGTTAAATCAAAACTTTCGCATACATCGCCAGCAGTATAAATATTGGAGATGCTGGTCCGCAGTAAATCATCAGCAATTATGCCCTCATTAACCTTTATGTCAGTTTCTTTGATTATATCCATATTGGCTGATACGCCTTTACCCACAATTACTATGGAAGAACCTAGGACCTTACCCGAATCAAGCTTCACGGCTTTTATATCACCGTTACCAATAATCTCTGTTGCATCCTGGCCTAAAACCAATCCGATTCCATTCTCTTCTAATCTCTCCTGCACAAGAACCGCTGCTTCATAATCCAGCATCTGCGATAAGGCCTGTTTGGACTTAATGATAACTTTTACCTCGATGTTTCTTTTCTTTAAAGCGTAGGCTGCCTTAAGTCCGATAAGACCTCCACCTAAAACAGAGGCGGTCTTGGTTACAGGTAGCAGGCCTTCGATATCTTTTGCATCCTTTATGGTGCGGAAACCAAACACGCCTCTTTTTTTGATACCTGCGACATTTTGAGGAAATTTAGGTGAGGCACCGGTGGCTATTAATAAAGAATCATAACTTAAGTTACTTTTATCTTCACAAATGAGGCGATTCTTCTTGGGGTCAACACGCAGCACTTTTTTATTTAAGAGTAATTCTATATTATTTTCTTTGTAAAAAGTCTCTGGTTTATATAAAACCTTATCCTCTTTTACCTCGCCAGCCAGATAATAAGAGATTAGACAACGGCAATAAGAAGAATAATCTTCATCCGATATGACCATGACCTTAGATACTTTATCCTTTTGTCTTATTGCCTCAACTGCGGCAATACCTGCTGCAGAGTTGCCGATGATTACAAATTGCTTCATGTTACACCTTTGTGTTAGGAGTTCTTTGTCTTATACGATAAATTAAATATTGTATTAAACGAATTATGGCCCATATAGCATAAATTATAACCGTAAAAAATACAATACTGATAAGACTTTCTGATGACAGTTTTCCTATTGCAAAAATAATCAAGATAAATAATACCCAACTGCCGAAAAGGAGTTTATCAGTTGTCAGCTTCATATCCACCTCACATCATTAATAACTCCGGTTATGGGGACGTTCCCCAAAGTACCATCCTTCTCGATCGTAACAGCTTTATTTTTATCATCTTACAAAATGAATCTGGCGTTATTTCGAGCGAATGGAGGTTTTAGCTAATAAGTTTTGCGGAGGGTTTTGTGAGCGCATTAGAAAACTTTCGGCAAAAGTGCGCAAGGGATTACGACGAGTGAGTGCAGAAACTGACGCCGCTATCTGGTAAGTCTCGGAATTTCTGCAAACGAACGAGAAGTAAACCGTAGCGCACGGCGAAAGTTTTCAGCGCGAACAAATACCCGCAGCAAAACATAAAATTATCAAAAATCGACCCAAGCAGAGAAAAACGACAGATTCATTTTTTCGCATCTATAAGTATCTCTTCCTGCCAGATAATTGCGCCTGTGGGACAGGCCTTAACACAACTGGGCTCATCCTTATCTTTACATTTATCGCAGCGAACTGGTATCTTGGTCTTTATGTTAGGCCGGATGGCGCTATAGGGACAGACCATCACGCACATCCAGCAACCTACGCAGCGTGTCTGGTCATGTAAAACCATGCCCTTTTCTTTATCAAAAATAAGAGCAGCTGCCATACAGGCGTCCACGCAAATAGGTGCCTTACAATGCCGGCAAGAAACCGGATAGTTTTTATCCTTAAGGTGTAATACTTTTTTTCTGGGTAAAGAGAGAACCTCTTCTTTTAAAACTTTAAACAAATCACCGCTAACAGAATGCGCTATTGCACAGGCAATCTCGCAGGATTTACATCCCAGGCATTTTTTTACTTCATAGTAGAGTTGTTTCATTATAGTTTCAATGCCGTAATTCGCAAATCGTAATTCGTAATTTTTAAATTACCAATTACGAATTACCGATTACCGATTACGAATACATTACTGGTTTCAAATTCAGGGCTTTTCTCTTTTTATCAATGTGCGCAATCATAAGTTTTGCCATCTCAAGCGGGTCATCGCAGAATTCAAATCGGCCACCGACAATTTCTTCTAAGTCTTTAGTTAAATAATCGGTAAGATTCTTGCTACCTAAAGTAGCAAAGGGGCTAGCGCCAAAAATTGTATATACCCCCGAGGCCACAAAATAAAATCCAATGGTAATCGCCTTCTCTGACATCCACTCCGGCGCACAACCCGCTGCGGGGATATCGGCTAAATCTTCACCCAAGCCACCCTCTTGAATAATATATGAGGCGGCAGTTAAGATACGCGAATTATCTACGCAGGAACCTAAATGTAAAACCGGCGGAATACCTACTGCCTCACATATCTCCTGTAGCCCTTTTCCCGCATATGTTTTGGCTGCCTCAGGGATAAGCAAACCTTGTTTTGCGCAGGCAATTGCAGAACATCCGGTCTGTAAAACCAACACATCATTCTTAATCAACTCCTTGACCAGAGTAGTATGAAAATAATCATGGGTTTGCTTAGGATTATTGCAACCGACCACGCCGGCCAAACCACGCAGCCGGCCAGAAATAATGGCCTCATTTAAAGGCTCATAGGTTGCCCGGTATCTACCGCCTAAAATCTGAAACACGACCTCTTTGGTAAACCCGGCAACCAAATCCATCTCGTGCTGAGGAATATCTACCCTCTCTTTATTTCTATTAGCAAAATTTTCAATTCCTAATTCAATAATCTTTTTAGCCACTTCATAGGCCTTTTGCGGCTGGAATTCAATGTGAGTGACTCCGGGAAAACGTGCCTTGGGATTTGTGGTAATAAGTTTGGTATGAAAGCAACTGGCTAATTCCTGTAATGCCGGCATAATGCACTGCACATCTACCATCATTACCTCTACTGCTCCGGTGATAATCGCTAATTCCTGCTGTAGGAAATTGCCTGCTACAGGTATACCGTGACGCATCAAAACCTCATTAGCAGTGCAGCAGATACCGGCTAAATTTAAACCTTCTGCACCCGCGCTCTTGGCTAATTTAAGCAACTCAGGGTCTTTGCTTGCCTTAACTACCATTTCAGATAAAATAGGCTCATGGCCGTGGACTACTATATTTACGCAATCCTGCTTCAATACTCCCAAGTTAACCTTGCCTCTTACCGGCAAGGGACTCCCTAAAATAATATCCTGCACGTCGGTAGCTATCATTGAACCGCCCCAGCCATCAGAAAGCGCACAGCGCAGACCCGTATTAATAATATTTTTATAGTCATTATCTACGCCCATGGTGGTAGTGTGTAATAACTCTACTACTTCTCTATCTATGCCGCGCGGTGTAATATTCAGTTTTTTCCAAATCTGCTGCCGTTTTTTGGGAGCACGTTTACAAAAAATGAGCTCTCCTTCCTGCTTACCGAATTCCTCCAGTAATTTTTTAGAGAGTTCTTTGGCAATCTGCTCTTTTGTTTTGCTTACATCAATACCAAATTCCAAGGCCAGATTTTTAAATTTATCGATATCTAATATTCCATAATCATGCGCATGGCCCTCGGATAATAAAGACAAGGTATGTGCCACATCCCTACCATGGTCAGAATGGGCAGAAGCACCCACGGCGATTTTGCGGGCTAAATTTCTGGCAGTAATGGTATCGGCATTTGCGCCGCATACACCTACCTGCGCTCCCTCGCCAAAAGGATCAATCCTGCAGGGACCCATATTGCATACAGTGCAACATATGCCTAATTGCCCGAATCCGCACTGCGGCTCTTGCAACTCCAATCTATCCCAGGCTGTCTTAATATTTTCCTTTTTAGCCTTTTTTAAGACCTCCTGCGTGGCTATGTCTATAGATTTTTCTTTAAAATTATCCATCCTTTTCTCCTTATAATTTACCTAACCCCGATGCATCTAATACCCTGGGCACCACTTTATCCCAGCCAATAGGCATAATATGCACGCCCTGACACATGGGCTTTAATTCTTTGATTAAACGCGAGGCGATATCTACTGATTGTGCTACCTTATCTTTGGTTTCTTCCATTTCCTTAATTAAATTATCAGGGACAAATACCCCCGCAACATTTTTATTCATGTACTTTGCCATACCCGCTGATTTTAATAGAACAATACCAGCTAAAATAGTAGTCTTTAGGTGTTTTATTTTACTTAAAAAATTCTCAAAGACCTTTATATCATAAACCGCTTGTGTCTGAAAAAACTCTGCGCCTGCTTCAATCTTTTTCTCCATCTTCATAATCTGCGGCTCCAGGGGATCTGCGCCGGGATTGACTACTGCGCCCACACAAAATTTAGGTGGAGCGCCCTCTAATTTATTCCCCTTCATATCAAAACCTTCTTGCAGTTTTTTGATTACCTGCAAGAGTTGCACTGAATCCAAATCAAATACTGGTTTAGCATCAGGGTGATCGCCTAAGGTAGGGTGGTCTCCTGTCAAAGCTAAAATATTTTCAATCCCCAAGCTAGCCGCAGAGAGAACATCTGACTGTAAAGCCAGGCGATTCCTGTCGCGGCAGGTAATCTGAAATATCGGCTCAAGGCCTTTTTGCTTTAATAATGCGCAAACCGCCAAAGAGCCCAAGCGCATCACTGAACTCTGTAAGTCGGTAACATTAATGGCATCAACACGGCCGCGTATTAATTCTGCGTCTTCCAAAATCGTCTTCGTCTGGATCCCTTTAGGTGGCCCAATCTCCGATGTCACCAAAAACTTCCCAGCCTGAATTTTATCTTTAAAAGTCAACTTAATCTCCTTATTTATCGGCTCCTATCTTGCCCTAGTTTTAACTCAATCCCGTCTCCTCACTCGCTGCGGTGCTCGTCGCATTCGGCTTGACTTCTCCTATGGGCACCCCCATCCCCTTAGTAATTTGGGTTCAAGGTAGGGGCTCGTGCTTCTGCTACTTACGGAGAAGTCTCGCCTCATAGACTTGCTCCTGCGCTCCTTATGCTCGTTCGGAGCCGGTCTTGAGTTTTTCTAAGCCAAGCCACCCGCTAAAATTAATAAACTTTGCATAGGGATTTGTGAGCGTGCATTAGAAATTTTTTGGCAGAAGTCTGCAAGGATTTACGACTCGCTGGAGCACGCTTGCCCCGCGTAAGGATACTGGCGGAAGCGAGGAGTAAACCGTAGCAGACGGCAAAAAATTTCAGCACGCGAGCAAATCCCGAAGCAAAATATCTAAAAGAACATTACTGCTGTAACTTCGCTGCCTCAACTAAATTGCGCATCAGCATCGTCACGGTCAAAGGACCAACTCCGCCGGGAACTGGCGTAATATACGATGCGCGCTTTTCTGCTTCTTCAAACTCTACATCACCCACAATTTTATCTCCGACTCTATTTATACCAACATCAATCACAATTGCGCCCTCTTTAACCCATTCACCTTTTATAAGACCTGCCTTACCGACAGCCACAATCAAAATCTCTGCTTTTTTTACGTGTTCCTCTAATTTGCCAGCTTTACTTGTGCCGATATGACAAACCGTAACAGTAGCGAATTTTTCTAATAATAAAAGGGCTAAAGGCTTGCCTACAATTTCGCTGTGGCCAACTATTACTACTTCTTTACCGTATAAATTGACACCGGTTTCTTTTAATAATTCCATTACTGCTGCTACCGTGCAAGGCAATATATTTGCCTTGCCAAAGACAATCTTACCTATATTTGCCGGATGCATGCCTTCCGCATCTTTTTCCGGAAGAATAAACTGACTTATCTTTTTATAGTCTATCTGGGCCGGCAGGGGCATCTGGACAATTATGCCGTTTATAGAGTTATCGGAATTTAATTTTTGAATAAATTGAATGAGTTCGCTTTCGGATGTATCCTGGTTTAATTTATGGAATTGATATTCTATGCCCAAACTCTCAGCAAGTTTTTTCTGGGATTTTGCATAAGACTCAGCGCCAGCATTATCACCCACTTGCATACTGGCTAAAACCGGTTTTATCTTTAAAGAAACTATTTCTTGCTTTATCTGTTCTTTTATTTTTTCTGCTATGGGTTTACCCTCTAATAATTTTGCCAACTTTAACCTCCGTCTCTAACCTTATCCTTCTTATGATTTTTTCTTTCGGGGTTAATTCTTTTTTTATTTTCTTAGTGAACGTCTTATCTGTCAGGCTCTTGAGGTTTATCTCTACATTAAAATATGCGCAAGTAAAAGCTGCTTCCAGTAGAACCGCTGCTACTGCTACATCACTGATGAGGTTGATATTACCTTTCTTTATCAGTGCAGGACATAATTTTATTCCTTCGAAACAGAGGCGAGCAACCATAAAAGGAACATTTAGCGCGTCTCTTATATTTTTACTCTGGTAAGCTTGGACATCCAAATCTACGAGATTTAAAAATTCCTCTCTTAACTTTTCCGATTTAGATAATATACTCTTTAATTCTTTTTCATATTTAACATATTTGGTTTTTCCCAAGGTAAAATTAACTACCATGCTGATTAAAGAAACACCCATGGCTGCAGTCAAAGCAGCAGCTGAACCTCCGCCCGGAGCAGGCAGTTTTGCTGCCAGGTCATCTAAATATTTTTTTAGTGTCTCGCCTTTATAGCTCATGATAACCCTATGATATTACCTTCCTCATCAATGTCAATATTTTCACCTACAGGATGACTGGGTAGTCCTGGCATAGTCTGCATTGTGCCGCATAACGGGTATAAAAATCCTGCACCAATTGAGGCACGAATATCCCTTATGGGCAAAACAAAATCACAGGGTCTACCCTTAAGATTTGGATCGTGCGACAAAGAAAGATGTGTTTTAGCCATACATATAGGCAGGTTATCCCAACCACGTTCAGTAAATAACTTTATTTTGTCTTGCGCTAAATCCGAATATTCTACATCTTTTGCGCCATAGATTTTAGTAGCAATGATTTTAATCTTTTCCTTTATGGATATATCTAAGGGATAAAGGAACTTAAAATTCTTCGCTAAACCTACCGCCTTAATAACCGCCTTAGCTAAATCTATGCCTCCTCCTGAACCCTTAAGCCAGACTTCGCTAACCTGACAATCATTTGCGCCAAATTCTAATGCCTTCTTTTTGACAAAATCTATTTCTTTATCTGTATCGCAGGAAAATCTGTTTATGGCTACCACCACAGGAATGCCGAACATAGAGACATTCTCTATCTGTTTTCCTAAATTACAAACACCTTCTTCTATGGCCGGTATATCTTCTTTTTCTAAACAGGTATCTAACGGCATACCTGCTACAATCTTAAATCTTCCGCTGTGCGCTTTAAGTGCCCTTATAGAACAAACAATCACCACCGCATCAGGAACGAGGCCGCTTAGGCGGCATTTAATATCAAAAAACTTTACTGCCCCGCAATCAACACCAAATCCCGCTTCAGTAACTACATAATCTGAAAGCGCCAAGGCTATTTTATCTGCTAATATAGAACTATTACCGTGGGCAATATTGGCAAATGGACCCGCGTGGACAAAGCAAGGCGTATTTTCTAAAGTCTGTATTAAGTTTGGTTTTATGGCATCCTTTAAAAGAGCGGTCATGCTACCGGCAACTTTAATATCCTCTGTGGTTATAGGTTTGCCATCAACGGTATCTGCCAGAATTATTCTTCCAATTCGCTGACGCAAGTCTCGTAAGTCAGAACTTAAGGCCAATATTGCCATTATCTCAGAAGCCACGGTTATATCAAAACCTGTATCGCGGGGAATACCATTTTCTTTCCCTCCCAGACCAATCTTTATATTTCTTAAAGACCTATCGCTCACATCAACTACCCTGCGCCAGTATATCTTTTCGGGATCAATATTTAACTTATTGCCTTTAAGTAAAGAATTATCCAAAAATGCAGCAGCCAGATTATGCGCCAGGCCTACAGCATGCACATCGCCGGTAAAATGCAGATTAAAATCCTCCATGGGCAAGACTTGCGAATAACCGCCGCCTGCTGCGCCACCTTTTATGCCAAAAACAGGACCTAAGGATGGCTGCCTGATACAGGCAGAGGTGAGTTTCCCCAATTTATTCAGGGCCATGGATAGCCCTATGGTGGTAACCGTCTTTCCTTCACCTAAAGGCGTAGGCGTAATGGCAGTAACCAAAATATATTTGCCTTTGTGTTTATCTTTTAGCCTATCTAAAATACTTAAATCAACCTTTGCAATATAATTACCGTAAGGGATAAGATATCCTTTATCGATTTTTAATTTTTGCGCTATCTTCTCTATAGGTTCTTTTTTGGCTTCTTGCGCAATCTCTATATCGGAAAGCATAACCTCCTCCTAATAGGTAAAACTCTGGTCTAACTCAAAGGCATTTTTAATCAAATCTAATTTTGACGTATCTTCTGAATGCATTATAGAAATAACATCGAATCTTGCTCTTTTATCCAAAAGATTATTTTCTTTAAGAAACACAAGGGCAACTTTTGCAATATGTCTTTGTTTAGATCTGGATATTGCCTCCTGCGGCAGGCCGAATCTATCCGAATGTCTCGTTTTTACCTCTATGAAACAGACTGTATCTTTATCACGGGCGATAATATCTATCTCGCCTAACTTGGTCTTATAATTTCTTGCCAGAATCCTATAACCATTGGTTTTCAATAAATCAATTGCAGATTCCTCGCCAAACTTACCTAAATATAAATTTTGCCTAGACACAGTGAAAGCTTCTTCTATGGATTATTGAAGGACCGAATCTCTTTAAGAGAGCCCTGTGTGCCTTCGTAGGATATCCCTTGTGTTGCAGAAATCTATATTGCGGATATACCCTGTCATATAAAGACATAATACGGTCTCTGGTAACCTTAGCCAAAATAGAAGCACAGGCAATGCTCTTGGATTTTGCATCGCCTTTTATAATATTTTTAAAGGGGAGATTTATATCTAGCTTCACTCCTCCGTCTACAATGATATGTATACGTTGTTTCTTTTGATGCCTTATTTTATCAAGTAGTCTTTCTATTGCCTGCTCCATAGCTATACGCGTAGCCACTAAAATATTCAAACGGTCAATTATTTTCTCATTTACTATACCAATACCAAACACGGATTTCCTAATAATTTCCTGGAAGGCATTTTCCCTGTGAATGGAGCTTAGTTTCTTGGAATCGTCTATATAATTTTTAAAATTGGTCCTCTTAAGCGCAACTGCTGCTGCTACCACCGGCCCCGCTAACGGGCCACGGCCTGCTTCATCCACTCCGATAATTATATTATAGCCTCTTCTTTTAAGCCTTTTTTCGTAATAAAGTAATGGTTTATTTTTTCTCTTCCTGCTCTTGGGTCTCAATTTTGGTAGCACGTTTACCTATTTTCCCTCTTAGATAATAAAGTTTTGCTCTCTTTACTTTACCCGTGCGAATTACTTCAATGCGTTCGATGCTCGGCGAATATAAAGGAAAAACGCGTTCAATGCCTTCTCCGTAAGAAACCTTTCTTACTGTAAAACTCAGCCTTATTCCTGATCCCCGTTTAGCAATAACCACGCCCTCAAATGGATGCAGGCGCACCTTATCCTCTCCTTCAGGAATCTTCACTAGGACTCTTATAGTATCACCCACATTAAATTTTGGAACTTCCTTTTTGGTATATTCTTGTTCAATGAGTTTTATTTTATCCATACTTAATCTCCCTTACATAAATTTAATAAATCCGGCCTTCTCTTCTTTGTTCTCTTTAAAGCTTCTTTTGTCTTCCAGAGTTGGATTTTTTTATGGTCTCCTGATAAAAGTATGCTTGGCACAGACATATCCTTGAATTTAGCTGGTCTTGTATATTGCGGATATTCTAATAGATTACCTTTAAATGATTCAAAATTCAAGGAATTTTTATCACCCAAAACTCCGGGCATAAGACGGACTATACAATCAACTAAAACCATGGCCGGCAATTCTCCACCGGTTAAAACATAATCGCCGATAGAAATCTCTTCATCCACTAAGTATTGCCTCACCCTTTCATCTATTCCCTCATAATGACCGCAGATTAATATTAAATGTTTATATTTTGCCAGCCTTTTAGCAACTTTTTGATTTAATTTTTCTCCCTGAGGACACAACAAAATAACTTTTGCCTTTTTGGTTTTAACTTTTGCCTTTATATCTTCTACTGCCCTAAAAATAGGCTGGGGCCGCATTACCATTCCTGAACCGCCTCCAAAAGGCCGGTCATCTACTTTCTTATGTTTATCGCAGGAATAATTCCTTAGATTATGCATGTAAATCTCTACCTTACCCTTATTCTGCGCCCTCCTGATTATAGATTCATTCAAGACGGCTTTAAACATTTTAGGGAATATAGTAATAATATCGATGCGCATTTTTCTGCTATTCTATTTTATTGTTATAACTCTCAAAGAATTCTTTTTTAAAGTCGATAAATCTATCCTGACGAATTGCCTCTCTAATCTTTTGCATCAGCTCTAAATAGAAATAAACATTATGCCAAGAAACCAATCTTAAGCCTAAAATCTCATCGGTATTAAACAGGTGCCTTAAATATGCGCGGCTGAAATTTTTGCAGGTATAACAATCGCATTTATCGTCCAGTGGTTTAAAATCTTCTGTATAGGTGGCGTTACGTATGGTAATTTTTCCGGAGCTGATAAATGCAGTGCCGTTTCTACCGTAGCGGGTAGGAATTACGCAATCAAACATATCCATACCCATTTCTACTGCCTCAAATATATCCTGCGGCATGCCTAAACCCATAAGGTAACGCGGTTTCTCTTGCGGTAAATATCCTGCCACAAAATTTATGATATTATATCTTAAATTCTTAGGCTCGCCAACTGAAACTCCACCTATAGCATAACCGTCAAATCCAATCTCAACTAATCTTTGAGCACATTCTTTGCGCAAGTCCTCATATGTTGCGCCCTGCACAATCCCGAATAATAGTCCACTCTCCACTTTAGAACGCCGCACCCAGGCAAGCGTCCTCTTCATCGCAACCTCAGCATAATCCTTGGCGCAGGGATAATGCACGCACTCATCCAAAGGCATCATAATATCGCTTGCGAAATTCTTCTGTATATCAACCACGTCTTCCGGTCTTAAAAAATGCTTCAATCCGTCAATATGAGATTGAAACTCCACCCCTTCATCGCTTACTTTTCTCAAAAGCGCCAGACTAAAAATCTGATAGCCGCCACTATCGGTAAGAATGGGCTTATACCAAGAGATAAATTTATGCAGTCCTCCTGCTTTCTTAATCACCTCAATGCCCGGACGTAAAAATAGGTGATAAGCATTGGATAGCATAATCTGTGCACCTGCATCATTTAACTCCGCAGGAGACAAGGCCTTTACTGTCCCTTGCGTACCCACGGGCATAAAACAGGGCGTATCAATTTCACCGTGTGAAGTTGTCAATTTCCCAATTCGCGCCCTACTATTTTTATCCTGCTGGATTAATTTAAACATATCAAGCCTAAATAATCAGCATTGCATCGCCGTAACTGTAAAATCTATACCCTTTATCTATTGCCTCCTGATATGCTTTCCTGATAAACCCTTCTGTGGCAAAGGCGCACGCCAATATAAACAGGGTTGTGCGCGGCAGATGAAAATTTGTCAGGAGGCAATCCACTGCTTTGAATTTATAGCCCGGATAGATAAATAAATCAGTATAGCCTTCTTCTATTCCCAAAGAAGCATAGGTCTCAAGCGTACGTAAACTGGTTGTACCCACGGCAAATATACGGGCATTATTTGCCCTTGTCTCTCTAATTAATCTTTGCGCATCCTGGCTAACGCAAAAATATTCCTTTTCCATTTTATGAGTGCTGATATCCTCAACCTTAACCGGTTTAAACGTGGAATAACTAATATGCAAGGTGACCTTGGTTATGTTAGCGCCCTTGTCTTTTATCTGCCCCATTAATTCTTTGGTAAAATGCAGTCCTGCTGTAGGCGAAGCCACAGAGCCTTTATCCTTAGCATAGACGGTCTGATAATAAATATCATCTAAATCCTCGGGTTCTCTTTTTATGTAAGGCGGCAGCGGCATTTTGCCCAAGCCATACACTTCATCTATATCTTTTGCAAAGAAAGTCACCTCGTTTTTATCAGTTACTTCTGCATAAATATTTTTGCCATTAAATAATATTTTCTCTTTAATTTTTATCCGGCCGGGCCTAATCAGGGCAGCAAAGGTAAGGCCTCTTTTTTGGCTAAGAAGCAAGACATCAACCCTACCTCCGGTTATTCTTGAACCGATTAAACGACTGGGTAATACTTTGGTAGCATTTACCACCAAAAGATCGTTTTTTTGAAGGTAATCTAATATGTCTTTAAAGATACGGTGCTCTATTGTACCTTGCGCGCGATTTAAAACCAGAAGCCTGGCCTCATCGCGCTGCTTCAGGGGATACTTGGCGATTAATTCTTTAGGTAAAGAGTAATCAAAATCCGAGAGTTTTAACATTGCTCTGCGGGTAATAGTATTGCAGGATCTGTTTATAGGTATAACCTTTTTTTGCCATAAAATAGCTACCCCACTGGCAGAGCCCTACGCCATGGCCCCAGCCAAACCCCTCAAATACAGCATCGCGATTTATTATCTTCACATTAAAATTCGTGCTTCTTATAACATTAGGGCCGAGCATATTTCTGAAATCCTTGGCAGCAATCTTTATGTCTTTTTTATCAGTTAATATATTTAAGTTGCTGATGCGTCCGGATTTGTCTTTATCCAGGATTAAAATGTTTTTTATATTCTTACATTCCGCGCAACCTGATTTTATTAATGTATCCTCTATTTCATCCAAAGACAAAACCTTATGCCACCTAAAATGCGGCGAGTCCTGGCAAAACCCGCAAGTAACCCCTTTTAAAGGCGCGATATCTATGTTCCAAAGTAAAGACGCATCTTCAGTATGACCGGCACAAGTAGCGTGGTAGTAAGCAGGGAAAATCTTACCCTGATAGTTAAGAACCTCATTTTTTGTGGCATCGACTGCTTTATTGGTGCGATAGCGTTCTGAGGTTTTTCCTCCGTAAACCTGGGAATATATATCGCAAGTCACATCAAAATCTTTAAGTCTATTTTCCTGCATCTGATAAAGCGCATAGGTGCGGCAGACTATTGCCTGTGCCTTTAATGCTTCAGAAGGCCAGTAATGCGAGACCTCATGATAGAGGATACCTTTGATATAATCTTCTAAGTCAACATAGTTAATAACCAACAAATGCGAATTGTCTTTTTTTACAAACTGGATATCGCCATTAAATCTTCTGCCATCTATTATCAGGCTCTCTACATCTTTTGTCTTAATAAAAACCTTATCGCAAGAAAGATTCATTCCTCCTATCAAGATTCCGTATTTATAACTTGTTACCGTAGTCTTTAGGTTTCTACCTCCAGATAATACTTTTTGGCTTAAAGAATCAACTATTTCATAGGAGCCGTTTATTTTAAGGCTCAAAGATACAGCGTCCTGTATAATAGCCACACGGATATATGGGGATGATTGGGCAAAACAACTGACAACCGAAATGACTGTCAGGGCCTGAAATGTTATTAATATGCGTTTTATCGGCGAGACCATAGCCAAAATATAAGAGAAAGGAGAATACTGATTAAAATTGAGGTGGTTATAGGAAAATAAAAAGTAAAGTTCTTCTTCTGAATATATAAGTCACCGGGAAGCCTGCCTACAAAAGGAATCTTATTGATAAAAGTCAATAATACGCCCATGCCTATCAAAATAAAACCGAAGACGATTAATGCTTTACCAATCGCTGGCATCTTTGGACCTCCGAATAAATACAACCGCAATATTTCTGGCAGTAGAAACCTTTTGCGCGGGCTAAATCATGCGCCTTTCTGAAGCCTGGTCGAAAATCTTCATAGTAAAAATCTATTTCTACCTCTTTTGCAATATCATTACCTATTTTCTTTAACTGCCCCTGATCCTGATAGGGGCTGACTAATAAGGTAGTTGTAAAGGAATCAAAACCTTTTTCCTTTGCGGCCTGGGCTGTCTTTCTTAGCCTTAAAGACCAGCAAAGAAGGCATCTATCGCTACTATCTTCCTTCATATTTACTGCCTGAAAATACTCAGCAGGCCTATATTCAGGATAAATCATCTCAATATCATCCGTCTTACTAAAATCCTCTATCGCCTGCTTCCTATTTTTATATTCGCTAAAGGGATGAATATTAGGATTATAGAAGAACCCGGTTACGCTAAAACCTTTTTCTCTTAACCGTTCTAAGGGATAAATCAGGCACGGCGCACAGCACGTATGTAATAATAACTTCATAATTTTATCAATGTTTTACGGGTCCTGTCTTACCTTAAACTCAATCCCATCTCCTCACTCGCAGCGGTGCTCGTCGCATTCGGCTTGACTTCTCCTATGGGCACCCCCATCCCCTTAGTAATTCTAGTTCAAGGTAGGGGCTCGCATAGATGCTACTTACGGAGAAGTCTCGCCTCATAAGAATGCTCCTGCGCTCCTTATGCTCGCTCGTAGCCGGTCTTGAGTTTTTTACACCTACGCTCGAAACCAAACCAAGCCACCCATAAAATATTACAAGTCTATATTTTTCAAAGGTTAGAAACATTCCCGATTTTAGATTTTTAACCGATATTATCGCTTTTCTCTCTATTACACTTTTCACAAAGCAATTCTATATTTCTTGTAGTATTACTTCCGCCTTTTGAGACGGGTATGATATGGTCGAATTCCAGTCTGTTTCTGCTACCACATTTTACACATTTACCACCATCCCTGCGCCACACTTCTCTCTTTACTCTGCCAGGAATTATTCTTGTATCTTCTGAAACATAAAAATCCTTTCTTTTTGGTCCGTAAAATCTCACTAAAAACAAAAAGATAATAAAACACACCATGAAAATGAAAAAATAATAACCGCTTAAATCCACTTTCAGCTCCTTTTAGAAAACTTCTAATTTTTTCTAATTTCTATTTTTCAAAAATTAGAAGCAGTATCTATCTTTTTCATTCTTCTACATCATCCATTGAATAAGTTGCGCTTACTAAGATACTATTATCAGGAGTATATGCAGAACTACTACTAAGTATTTTTATTTCTCCTTTTTTGTATTTAGCCTCCTCGATTACCTTCTTATGCTCACCAATTTTAATCGCTAACTGTTCAATATCATCTGGGATACTTTCTCTTGCTTCATTAAAAGTATCCAATATATCTTGATCAGTAGGAGGCATATATAAAATATGGTCAGCAATATTACTTGCTATCCGATCTATGGTTTCGATATACAGATAAGCTAACTCTGTAACATTAAGCCAAATAAAATCTCCTAACCGCTTATAAAATATCTTACCTTTATCAATTCGATCGTATTCTAAGAAGAACCTAAGTCCGATCTTTGGCATACCCTCATGACTAATCCCACATCTCACAATTGAATACAAAAATTTTGATACCGATCCATTAATTCCCATTTTTTCTATCATGAATTTAACAGAGCGTTCCTTACTATTGTGGGGACCGAAGCCATAGCACATACCACCTAAATTATCGATGCCATTTAATACAACAATTAATAACGGACCGGCACAATCTAATTGCGCCTTAATTAATCTTTCAACATCTCCTCTACTATATTTAACTACCGATCTTTGAAAGTATTTCCTAACATCTTCATTCATATTAAACACACTCCTTAATTTTGCAAAAATTCTTAGTGTTTCTATTTTTCAAGAATTAGAAAGCCCTCTATTTTAAAAATGAATCTGGCGGTTTTCGAGCGAATGGAGATTTTAGCCAAAGCAGCTTGAGCAGTCGAGGGAATCCAAACGTGGAAACATTTGGACGGCGAGCATGTTTGAGCCCGTCCTGGCGACAGCCGACGGGCGAGTTGCGCAGCCGCCGAGACTGCGAAAGACCTTTGGCGTTAAAAAACCGACTTGAGCGAGAAAATCGGCAGGTTCATTTCTACTAGAACATCTCTTCCTGTTTTTCTTTATTGTATTTGATACCGAAATGCTCAAAGGCAAGCTTTGTGGCAAGCCTACCTCTTGAAGTGCGCTTTAAATAACCTGCTTTTAGTAAATACGGCTCTATGGTATCAACGATGGTATCAACTTCTTCATTGAGTGAGGCGGCTACTGATTCTACGCCTACCGGCCCGCCCATATAAGTATCAAGTATAACTTTTAAGACCTTGCGGTCAATATCATCAAAACCTGCCTTATCAATACCCAAATCATTTAAACTCTTGGTTGCGATCTCTAAATTTATCTTATTTATCTTTGCAACCTGCGCATAATCCCTTATGCGGCGTAACAACCTGTTTGCAATACGCGGGGTCCCTCTTGAGCGCCTGCCAATCTCCTGTGTTGCCTCTTCATCTATTTCCATGCTTAAGGTTTTAGCAGAATGTTTGATAATCTTGGCTAAATCTTCGACAGAATAAAAATCCAAATGATAAAACATACCAAACCTACCCCTTAAAGGCGCGGACAATAAACCTACGCGGGTAGTAGCGCCCACCAAAGTAAAAGGTTTAAGATTAAACTTTATAGTCTTAGCATACGGGCCTTTATCAATCACAAAGTCAATCTGAAAACTCTCCATAGCCGGATATAAAAATTCCTCCACAACCTTGGAGAGCCGGTGTATCTCATCAATAAAAAGTATATCGCCTCTCTCCAGATTAGTTAATATACCGATAAGGTCGCCTGCCCGCTCAATTGCCGGCCCTGAGGTAGCAGTTATCTTTGTGCTCATTTCATGGGCAATGATATGGGCTAAGGAGGTCTTACCTAATCCTGGAGGCCCGGAGAGCAGAATATGCTCCAATGGCTCTTTTCTCTGTTTGGCTGCGGTTAAACAAATTTTTAGATTATCCGCTATCTCTTTCTGGCCTACAAATTCCGAAAGCCTGCTTGGCCTTAAAGAGATATTTAAAACAACATCCTCTTCGGTCTCCTGTTCGCTACCTATAATCTTATCTTCCTGTAACCTAAGAGGCCTGATGTCGTTTTCTTTAATTAGTTTGTGTCTTCTCTCTTCTGCCATAGGGCATAATATTTTCTTTATTTCTGACAATCTCTATCTCTGCGAACAAGGTTTTTTGCCGGGCAATAATTTCTTTTAATCTGATTAGCTCTAATATGGATAGGAAAGTCACAATTATTTCTAACTTATTCTTGGCTTGCTTAAATAATTCTGAGAGGGACACGCTAGGTAAATCCAGCAACAAATGCAGGATCTGATGGATTTTTTCTTCAATGGTAAATTCATCTTTAATTACTTCATAGAATAATTCTTTAGGAACGTCCTTTAATGCCTGGGTAAAGGCAGTGATTAAATCAAATATACTGGCTTCGAAATAGGTCTGGGTTTCATCCAAAGCAACATCTTTATCCTGCAATTTAGGCCGTTTAAATACTCCTTGTTGGTTAGTCTCTCTCTCTTTTAGGTTTTGCGCTATCTCTTTAAACTTATCGTATTCTAATAAACGCCTCACCAATTCAGCCCTGGGGTCCTCTAGTTGCTCTTCTTCTGCTTGTGCAGATTCATCGATAGGCAGCAACATCTTAGATTTAATCTGCATCAGGGTTGCTGCCATCACCAGAAATTCTCCGGCAATATTTAAATCCAGGAGTTTCATCAACTCCAGATACCCAAGATACTGCTCGGTGACCTCGGCTATGGGTATATCGTAAATATTAAGGTGCTCTTTTTTTACCAGATATAAGAGTAAATCCAAGGGGCCTTCAAATATTTCTAATTTTATTTTGTAACTCATCTGTATAGATTAAGCAGGGTTTTCACCTCAAACATTGTCTCTTGGGCAATAGCGGATGCTTTTTTTCTGCCATCTTCTAATATATCAAATATCTGCTTTTTATCTTCAAGAAGCCTGTTTCTTTTTTCCTGAATAGGCTCTAAAAATTTTATCACTATTCCTGCCAATTCTTTTTTACATTCAGTGCAGCCGATTTTAGCCTTACGGCAGAGTTCATCTATTTCTTTTTTTCTCTGGGGAGCAAATACGGCATAGTAACTGTGCACATTACAATTTTGGGGGTGTCCGGGGTCAGTTAATTTTATCCTTAAAGGATCGGTAAACATATTCTGTATTTTCTTGCTGATTATTTTAGGCTCTTCAGAAAGGGCGATATAATTATCATAACTCTTGCTCATCTTGCGTCCATCTAGGCCTAAGAGCCGAGCAGACTTAGTCAAGAGCGCCTCTGCGTCAGCAAAGACATCCTTTTTATAAAGACTATTGAATCGGCGACCAATCTCTCTGGTTAATTCTAAATGCGGAAGTTGATCTTCACCCACAGGAACTGCCTTTGCTTTATAGAGTAAAATATCTGCGGCCTGCAAAGCAGGATATCCCAGGAAACCATGGGTGCTTAAATCCCGATTGGTCAATTCCTGTAATTGCTCTTTATAGGTGGGGCAACGCTGGAGCCACCCCAGAGGAGTAATTATCGAGAAGACCATATATAACTCTAAATGCTCTTTAACCTGGGACTGGACAAAAATGGTAGATTTTAGCGCAGATATTCCGCAGGCCAACCAATCTACTACATTATCAATGAGATTCTCTTTTAGATTATCTGGATTTGCGTATTCTGACATTAAGGCGTGCCAGTCTGCTATCATAAAGAAGCATTCATATTCATCCTGTAATTTCACCCAGTTATCCAATGCTCCCACCAGATGACCTAAATGAAGTTTTCCCGTGGGCCGCATACCGCTTAATATTCTTTTCTTCATACTTTTAGTTTTTACCTTTTTACTTTTAACTTTTTGGTTTATAATTTTCTGGCTATCTTCTCAATCTCATACGCCTCGATAATATCGCCTTCTTTAAAATCATCGAAACCTTCTAAGGCTATACCGCATTCAAATCCCTCGGTAACTTCCCTGGCATCATCTTTAAGATGCTTTAGAGAAGAAATCTTTCCCTCAAATACTGTTTGACCGTTTCTGATCACATCAACCAGACTGGCACGCATAATCTTACCTTTATTTACATAACAGCCCGCCACAGTACCTACGCGCGAGACTTTAAAAATCTTTCTTACCTCAACCTTACCCAAGAAGACTTTCTTTAATTTTGGCTCAAGCATTCCTTCTAAAGCAGCTTTAATATCGTTGGCTAATTCATAAATAATATTATAAGTCCTTACATCTATTCCTTCTTTGACAATTAATTCTTTAGCGCGCTCATCCGCAGTAACATGAAATCCTAATATCAATGCATTTGAGGCTACTGCCAGTATTACATCCGAGGTATTTATACTGCCTACTGCCTCATGTATAATATCTAATTTTATCTCCGAGACATTTAATTTATTCAGCGTGTCTTTTATCGCCTCAAGTGAACCTTGCACATCTGCCTTAATGATCAGTTTTAACTCCTTAAGTTTTCCTTCTTTTATCTGAGCGTACAAATCTTCCAGGCTGATTCTTTTTACCGCCCTTAGTTGTTCCTGCCTTTCTTTCTCCTGGCGTTTAAATACCAATTCCTTGGCTAATTTCTCATCTTCAATAACAAAGAACTTTTCTCCTGCATAAGGAACACCTGATAAGCCCAGAACCTCAACCGCAAAAGATGGTCTTGCCTCGGTAACAGACTGGCCGTGGTCGTTAAACATTGCCCTTATCTTAGCATAATATTTACCGACAATAATATTTTCATTTAGGCGTAAAGTACCGTTCTGGATAAGTAAAGTTGCTACGGGTCCCCTACCTTTGGTCAACTTCGCTTCTATAACCACGCCAGAGGCTAATTTTTTGGGATTTGCCTTTAACTCCAGCATCTGAGCTTCCAAGAGTATCATTTCTAATAATTCATCAATTCCCTTCCCTGTCTTTGCAGAGACCGGCACAGTAATGGTTTTGCCGCCCCAATCCTCTGTAGTAAGATTAAGTTCGGAAAGTTGCTTTTTAACCCTGTCTATATCTGCCTGGGATTTGTCGATTTTATTTATAGCTACAATTATGCCTACTCCTGCGACACGCGCATGGTCTATAGCCTCCTGCGTCTGGGGCATAATTCCTTCATCTGCAGCCACCACCAAAACCACTATATCAGTAATGCGGGCCCCCCGTGCACGCATAGCAGTAAAGGCCTCATGGCCGGGCGTATCTAAAAAAGTAATCTCACCTGTAGGCAGAATAACTCTATAAGCACCAATGTGCTGGGTAATGCCGCCGTGTTCAGATTCCGCAACCTTAGTTTTTCTTATGGCATCTAAAAGCGAGGTTTTACCGTGGTCCACATGACCCATAAGCGTAACTACGGGAGCGCGCAGCTGCATAACTCCAGGAGTATCCTGCTGGTAGTGTATCCGTAAAGCTAACTCTTCTTCGTCGGGTGCCTTTTTTATCTGATAACCGTATTTTTCGCAAATCTTATTTACCAGTTGCTCTTCTAAAACCTGATTTATACTGGCGATTACCCCCATACCCATCAGAGTCTTAATTAACACCGAGGGTTTTTCTTGTAGCCTTACTGATAAGTCTTTAACGTTAATAGGAAGCTTTAACTCCAATTCCTTCAATACCGCCTTGGTTACAGGAGGAACCGCTACTTTAATTTTCTCTTCTTTAGGAATAATTGCTACGGCAGGGGTTTTCTCTTTGGGAGGCCTGATAACTGCCTGAACAACATCTGCGGGTGGCATCTCCAGAACAGCTTTGGGAATTATTTTTTCTAAGACAGGAGGTTTATGACGGGGAATCTTAACCGGCCTGGATACTAAGGCTTCTTTCTTCTTTAATACAGCCTTGGGTTTTGTTAACTTAACTGCTTCAACCTCAGGCTTAACTGCTGGTTTTTTAGGAGACTTTGCTTGGCCTGGCTTCTTAACTGCTTTTTTGGGCTTTGCTACTTTTTTGACTTTACTTTTTACATCTTGTTTACTTAATCTTGCCATATTTTATTTAATTTTGTTTAATTTCTTTGCTTCTTCAATTAATTTCTGCGCCTTCTTTTTGCCAATACCTTTTATATTTACTAGGTCTTCAATCTTAGCCTTGGAAATATCCCCTATGGTATTAAAACCTGCTTCTTTGAGATGAGCAAGGGTTTTTTCTCCTACGCCGGATATTTGCTCTAATGAGGGTGCTTCCTCTTTTTCTGCCTCAGCAGCAGCAGCGGGTGCTTTTGTCCTTATATCCAATTCCCAACCCACGAGCCGAGAAGCAAGCCTGACATTCTGTCCGTGCTTACCAATGCAAAGCGAAAGCTGGTCATCATCCACAATAACCTCAGCCCTGAGATGTTCCTTATCCAGTTTTATCTCGGCGATCTTCGCAGGCGAGAGCGCAGCTTTTATATATTCTTTACTATCATCGCTGTAACGCACGATATCAATCTTTTCTCCGTGTAGTTCATTGACGATATTTTTTACGCGATTGCCCCGCATACCCACACATGCACCCACAGAATCCACCTTTTCATTCTTAGACCAGACAGCTATCTTGGTGCGCTCGCCAGCTTGACGTGCTATAGATTTTATCTCTACAATGCCCTCGTAAATCTCAGGGACCTCTAATTCAAAGAGTTTCTTTACGAAGGTAGGATGCGTCCGGGATAAGATAATCTGAAGGCCCTTAGTTTCCTTTTTTACTTCTGCAATGTAAGCGCGTATACGTTGTCCCGGTTTAAATTCCTCTTTAGGAGACTGCTCGCGACGCAAGAGAACGCCTTCTGCCTTACCTAAAAGGTCAACGATGATATTGCCTTTATCAAAGCGATACACTGCTCCAGAGACAATCTCGCCAACCTTGCCCTGAAATTCATTAAATATCACCTCTTTTTCTGCTTCGCGTATTTTCTGTATAATTAGTTGCCGGGCAACCGAAGCGGCAATACGGCCAAAATCTATGGAGATAAGCTCTTCCTCGTTTTTGAAAGCCCTGATTTTACCGGTGTTCCTGTCCAGTTCTACCCTTAGTTTTTCTTCGGGACTAATACCAAGAACCTTGCGCGCAGCACTGGCAAGGGCGCTTTCTACCGCCTCAAATAAAATCTCTTTATTTATGCCTTTTTCCCGTTCTATCTGCTCTATTATAGCTAATAATTCCTGGCTCATAACCATCTCCAATTCAGATATTATTTATTACCCGCTTTGCCTTGTTAATTTTTGAGAGGGGTATCTTGATGACTCTGCCTTGCGAATCAATATATACTGCCTCATCATCTACACTATTGATTATTCCCTCTAATTCTCTCCTGTCCTCTACTAATTCATTAAGAAAGAACCTTGCCTTTTTATTCATACAACGCAAGAAATCCTTCTTTGTTGTAAGCGGCCTATCCAGGCCGGGTGATGCAACCTCTAATATATACCTTTCTTGCAATATATTTTTTTCATCCAATATTCTACTAATCTCATTATTAATATAGGCACAGTCATCTAAACTTATGCCACCCTCGGGTTTATCCACCAGAATCCTCAAGAACAAACCCCCGCCTTCGTATCTATAAACCAGGTCAACTAAATCTAAACCCTGCTCTTTTATATAACTGCCTATTACATCTCTTAATTCAGCTATGATCTCACGCCTATCCATTTATTATCTTCCTTATCTGCTTTGAAACTGTTTGCTTATTGCCCACAATCTTCTTATGATTGCGTCGCATCTTTAATTCTATAGTATTTTTCTTTAAAGATTCTTTACCAATGATTACCTGCAAACTAATACCTATTAAATCCGCATCTTTAAATTTTACTCCTGCGCGTTCATCGCGGTCGTCAAGAAGTACCTCAATGCCATCTGCGTTAAGTTCTTTATAAATCTCACCCGCCAAATTCTTAATCTTTTTATCTGTGACATCTAATGGGAGAATAACTACCTTGTATGGGCTTATCTCATCCGGCCAAATAATACCCTCTCTATCGTTATTCTGCTCAATAATGGCTGCCATAAGCCTAGAAACACCTATGCCGTAACAACCCATAATAATGGGTTTAGGTTTTGCGTCTCTATCAATAAAATTTGCGCCCATGCTAATACTATATTTAGTGCCCAGTTGAAAGATATGGCCCACCTCGATATTATTTATCTTTTCTAATTTCGTTTTGCATTTAGGACAGATTTCTTCTTTTTCTTCTTTAGGCCCCGTTAGAGAATTTTTTTTATCGGTGACTTTCTCTAACGGGGTAAATGCCTTGGCGAACTTGCATTTGGGGCAATACCAGATTAAATCTTCGCCGCTTTCTGCAGGCACCATAAACTCATGTGATACACTGCCGCCCATAACACCGGGGTCTGCTTCTACAGTTATAAAGTTTAAGCCGCATCTTTTAAATATACTCTGATAAGCTTTGTGCATGGCCTTATAATTTTTATCTAAGCCCGCCTGGTCTTTATCAAAACTATAGGCATCTTTCATAATAAATTCGCATGCCCTAACCAAGCCGAAACGCGGCCTGATTTCATCGCGGAACTTTGTCTGTATCTGATATAGTATCAAAGGTAATTGTTTGTAAGATGAAATATGATTCTTCACTAAATCCGTAATTATTTCTTCATGCGTCGGGCCTAAACAAATATTCCTTCCCCGGCGGTCAACAAACCTAATCATTACCTTGTCCATATCCTTATCGCGGCCGGATTTCACCCATAATTCTTGTGGCTGCAAGGCCGGAAGCAATAATTCGTTAGCACCGCAGGCATCCATCTCTTGGCGTATTATCTTCTCTATATTATTCAATACCTTCAAGCCCAAAGGCAGATACGAATAGACGCCTGCCATCAACATACGCGCAAGGCCCGCGCGCAGCATCAGTTGATGACTAACAGATTCTGCCTCCTGAGGTGCTTCCTTTAGGGTGGGTATAAACGCTCCTGACCAAAACATTATTCTCTTTGCTCCTATTTATATAATTCTTCTAATAATACATCCGCACATTTTTCAAAAGTGACTTTTCTGATGTATCTGCCCTTCTTAAATAAAGTCCCATCTTTCCTGCCAAAGGCAACACCGATATCTGCCTGCCTTGCTTCACCTGGGCCGTTGACTACGCAGCCCATTACTGCTAATTTCAGTGGACGAGTTGTAAGTTGTAAGTTGTAAGTTGTAAGTTTAGCTTCTAAGTCTCTAACTATCTTAACCAAGTCTACCTCACATCTGCCGCAGGTAGGGCAACTGATAATCTCCGGGCCAAATTTACGCAACTGGAGGGCTTCTAAAATATATTTGGCTGCTTTGACTTCTTGTAAAGGTTTATCTGTAAGGGATATCCTTATGGTGTCGCCGATTCCTTCTAGTAACAGAGTACCCAAGGCCATAGCTGACTTTATCGCACCTTGTAGGGACGGACCAGTTGCTGTAACGCCTAAATGTAAAGGATAATCACAGAGCCTGGATAACTTACGGTAAGCCTCTATGGTATCCAGAACAGTTGATGCCTTAAGCGAAACAACTATATCGTAGAATTTAAGGCCCTCCACTATCTTTATATAATCTAAAGCTGCACGCGCTAATTTATCGGGCATACTTAATCTTTTGGAATTCAAATTCCTTAGCGAGCCTGAATTTAATCCGATACGTAAAGGTATCTTGGCTAACTTAAGGGCGCTTACTATTTCTTTAATTTCAGACCGCTTGTAGATATTGCCGGGGTTTAACCTAATCTTATCCGCGCCATTATCTATGGCCTCCAAAGCTAAGCGCCAGTTAAAATGTATGTCTGCTACTACGGGAATATTTATTTTGGGTTTTATCTTTTTTAAGGCACGGGCGTCCAGAATATCTTTTATAGCCAACCTTACAATCTCGCAGCCTGCATTTTCTAATTCTTTAATCTGTTTTAGTGTGTTTTCTATATTAGCGGTCTTGGTCTTAGCCATAGATTGTATGGTAATGGGATTATCAGAGCCGATATAGGTGTTACCAATTCTTACGATTTTAGTCTTATGCCTTACGATTTTCATCTGTTGAATAATTTAGATATTTTATCCCCAAAAAATCTTATTAGGTCATTATAGGTTACAATTATGGCTAACGATATAATTAAACTAAGGCCTATTTGCGTAATAATGCGCTCTGTCTTAATACTAAAAGCCTTGCCTCTTATTTTCTCAATAGCCAAAAATAAAATATGACCTCCGTCTAAAATAGGCAAAGGAAGTAGATTAAATATGGCCAGGCTCACACTTAATGCCGCTATTAGATGTAAAACTGCGATAATGCCAAGGCTTGCTGCTTTTGAGGTTATATAAAAAATGCCCAGCGGCCCGGTTACAGATTCCCGTAGCGCTAACTTACCGGTGAGCATGCGCCAGATAGCCTTATAGGTCATAACCGTAAGCTCTAAAGTTTTATCTATGCCTAAAATAAAAGACTGCAGAAAACCATGTTTTACTATTACAATCTCATCATAAGGCGTTATGCCAATCAGGCCTACGCTACGTTTCTGTCCCAAGGGAGTATCCGATTCTCTTTCTTTTATCTTCACATCTATCCTATATTCTTTATTGTCCCGCAGAATAGAAAGTTTTACTGTCGTGCCTGTTTTCTTGGTCTGGATAATATTCTGCATCTCTTCCCAAAAATCTACCCTTTTACCATCTACTGCCACAATCTTATCGCCTATTTGTACTCCTGCATCCTTTGCTCCCAGGCCATCGATTAAACCACCTACCTTAGTAGTAAGCGTAGGATAACCTACAAAGAAGATTAACCAGAAACACAAAAACCCTAATACATAGTTTAACAGGGGACCAAAAAATACTATTGCTGCACGCTGTTTGGGGGGACGGGAAAGATATTCATCGCTATTGCCCTTGTATTCTTCCGGATTATCTCCGGCGAGCTTAACATATCCGCCCAAAGGTATGGCATTAATGCAATATTGCGTATCAGACTTTTTCTTACTTATTATCTGCGGGCCAAAACCCAAGGAGAACTTCTCCACTTTAACTTTTAGCCTTTTGGCAATAAGAAAGTGCCCGAACTCATGGACGATTATCAGAAGACCCAAAATAAATAGAAACACAATAATGGAAATCATAATTTATCAATAACTTTATATGCCTCTTTTTTTGCCCACCCATCCGCCTCTAAGATGTCATCTAAAGTAGGCTGTTTATTGTTTCTGTGTCTATCTATAACTTTCTCTATAACTTTGGGTATAGAAACAAAATTTATTCTTTTCTTTAAGAATTCAGCGACGCTGACTTCATTGGCAGCATTAAGCACGCAGGGCAGGGTTCCTTTTTCTTTTGCTGCCTGATAAGCTAATTCCAAACAAGGAAACTTCTTAAAGTCCGGTTTCTCGAAATTTAGTCTTCTTAGTTTTAAAAAATCTATACTAGAAAATCTGCTAGAGAGTCTTTGTGGATATGAAAGGGCGTATTGTATGGGAATGCGCATATCAGCCACTGATAACTGCGCCAGGATTACACCGTCAATAAATTCCACCATAGAATGGATTATTGCCTCAGGATGGATAAGAATCTTTATTTTGTCAAGTTCTACATTAAATAAAAACATGGTCTCTAAAACTTCTAGGCCTTTGTTCATTAGGGTTGCAGAATCCACGGTATTTTTCTTACCCATCTTCCATCTGGGATGCCTTAATACCTGTTTTAAAGAAATATTTTTAAGTGCCTTTCCGTTAGTCTTTCTAAAAGGCCCGCCTGAGGCGGTCAGATAAATATTTTTTAATTTATTCTTCTGCTGGCCGTCTAAGCATTGCCATATTGCCGACTGTTCGCTATCTATAGGCATAATCTTTATTCCTTGCTTTCCTGCCTTATCCATAATGATAGGACCTGCCGCAACCATTGCCTCTTTATTGGCCAATGCAATATCATTGCCGTTATCTATCGCCTTTAACAAAGGCAAGAGCGCTCCTGAGCCGCTTATAGCTAATATAATCAAGTCTATACTTTTATGCTGAATCATATCTGGCAAGCCATCTTCTCCTATAAAAATTTTAATGCCCCTGGATTTAAGTTTAGATTTTAGTTTGAAAGCCGCATTTATATCCTTAATGCAAACAGATAAAGGATGAAATTCTTTTATCTGTTGGTATAAGATATCTACATTAGAGTTTGTGCTCAAACCTACCACGCGAAATTTATCAGGAAAGCCTCTTATCACGCTCAAACTATTCTGGCCTATGGAACCCGTAGAACCCAATATAGCAATGTTTTTCATTTTAGAATAATGCTCATATAAAAATAAAATGCCGGGGCTGTAAAGAGGAGGCTGTCTACCAAATCTAAAACTCCGCCTATGCCCGGAATTAAGCTCCCTGAATCTTTTATCTGGCAGTCACGCTTCATCAAGGATTCGGATAAATCACCCAATTGGCCTAAGATGCCTAAAAATACACCGATAAATATAAGATTTAGAGTTGATAAACCTACAAATGGCTTGCTAGCCAATGCCCCTAAAAAACTAAATATCAGCCCTCCGCTTGCTCCTTCTAGAGATTTCTTAGGACTAATGCGAGGTATTAAGGGCGTCTTGCCAAAACGCGAACCTACTAAATATGCACCGATATCGCCTAATTTGGTAATGAACAATACCGCTGTGAAAAGGCCAATACCGCCGGCAAGATACCTTATCTTAATTAAGAAACTCAGGAACCAAGCAACGTAAATTATACCAAATATGGTTGTGGATATATCCACAATTGCACCCGAATTTTGACGCCGCCTGAACTGCATAAGTATTAAAAATAATAAAGCTAAAACTACAAACAAGAGTTCCCAGGACTTGGTAAGTTCAAATTTAAATAGTATTGAGAGCGGAATTACAGAACCCATGCCTATGCCAAAATATTTATATATGCTTACGCCCTTTTTCTCTAGCATACTAAAAAATTCATAAAGCCCGGCGATGATAAAAACGGTGATTACTAAACCACATAGCCAGTCAACAAATACAGTGGCAACAACAATCAGAATAAGTATAATTGAGCTAATTGTCCTTTTTTTTAGCATCTATACCGCCGAATCTGCGTTCTCTCCTCTGGTAGACCTTTATTGCCTTTTCAAGATCCTCTCTTCTGAATTCAGGCCAATATTTTTTAGGAAAATACAGTTCCGCGTAAGAAAGTTGCCAGAGCAAAAAATTGCTGATACGCATCTCACCGCTGGTGCGGATTAAAAGGTCCGGGTCAGGCAGGCCTTTGGTATAAAAATAATTACTAAATTTTTCGACAGTCAGGTTTTCGAAATTAGTCATGCCTTCTTTAAATTCAAGGCTAAATTGTTTTACGGCATCTAATATTTCCTGCCTCCCTCCGTAATTTAAAGCCAAAACTACGATTAGGCCGGTGTTATCCTTTGTCTTACCCTCGGCTTCCTTAATTTTAGCCTGAAGATATTCGGGTATGGGTTCGCTTCTTCCAATACACCTAAACTTAATGTTATTTTTGTCTAATTCTCTAATCTGGCGCTCTAAAAAATTATTCAAAGAACGCATAAGCATATCTACTTCTCTTTTTGGTCTTGACCAATTCTCCGCAGAGAACGCAAAGAATGTCAATACCCTAACCCCCAAATCATCGGCTGCCTTAATAATCTCTTTTATCCGATTAATACCTTCGCGGTGTCCAACCGTACGCGCAAGGCCCCTTTGTATTGCCCAGCGTCCATTGCCATCCATAATTATCGCTACATGTTTTGGGATGTTATTCTTGTCCATCATTGATGAACCCTATAATCTATTCCCGGAAATATATTATCCTTATATTCGATATCAGAAAGCCAGGCCTCATCTACAGAATCCGACTTTATATCTTCGTATAGTCGCGTAAATCTTAATAGATGGTCTTTGGTGCGTTTTACGGCATAATTTACGTGTGTGCCTGTGCCCATAATAAATGCCCAGTCTGAACTCTGCGCCAAAAGTAATTCTCTTAATGCCTGGTTCAGGGCCCTCCTTAATAAACCGTCTGTTGCGCGAAAACCCTTGGCTAATTCTGTCATTCTCTCAGAGGCAGTATGCAGGTGCCGATAAATCCAGTCATTAGGACCTTGTAGCCACATCTCGTTATATCCCTTCCAGCCCCAGCTGGATAAAGAAGGAGTAACAATCTGGTTGCGCGGATTATCAGCCAGATACTCGGAAGGCGTAATCATACGAATGGTCTTCTGGTCAAAACAGATCTTGCGAATAAGAAAGTCCAGCCACAGCGGCCCTTCGTACCACCAATGGCCAAAGAGTTCTGTATCATAAGGAGAAACTATAATGGGTTTTTTATGCAGCAGGCCATAAAGGTATTCAATCTGTTTTTCGCGATTAAACATAAAATTGCCTGCATGCTCAGTTGCCTTCTCAGATGCCTTATTTGGAATATAAGGCTGCTTCTCTTCGCTTCCGGTAATGCGATAATATTTTATTCCTGTATTTATCCTTACGCCGTCAGGATGTATGTAAGGACGTACATATTCGTAATCTAAATCAAAACCTATATCCCGATAAAATTCTCGATAATGATAATCTCCGGGATAGCCTTCAATAGAAGACCAGACTTGCTTTGAGGATTCCAAATCTCTTGCGAAACAGGCAACCCCTGTTTTGCAATATACCGGCGCGAATACGCCGTATTTTGGCCGCGGTGTGCCGTGTAAAACTCCGTGGGCATCACTTAAAAAATAACGAATGCCTGCTTCTTTTAAAAACTCATCGTGGCCGGGATGATATCCGCATTCTGGAAGCCAGAATCCTCTGGCCTTCCTGCCAAAAACGCTCTCATAGTGACTTGCTGCTACCTTAATCTGTGCCTTTACCGATTCTCTGCAGATATCCATGAGAGGAAAGTAACCGTGGGTTGCCCCGCAGGTGATAATCTCTATTCTGCCTGCATCCTGCAGGTTTTTAAAAACAGTAATCAGATTGCGTTTAAACCTTTCAAAAATATCACGCACCTTACAGAAATTATTTAGGTACATTATGGCAAGACCCTGAAATTCAGGTTGCCAGCGGGTTCTCTCTACTTCTTTATGCGTCAGTTCTATCAGTTTATTTATATGCTTTAGATATCTTTCCTGTA
>Ga0315274_10000664_pt1 | contig 53337 bp, 76 predicted proteins | sample YL17G02_20_MG_FD_203700 | JGI IMG/M metagenome (GOLD analysis project Ga0315274, IMG submission 203700) | Sediment microbial communities from Yellowstone Lake, YNP, Wyoming, USA - YL17G02_20 | ecosystem: Environmental > Aquatic > Freshwater > Lake > Sediment | place: USA: Wyoming | collected... | reverse complement strand
TATATACACTAACTATGGACTATATCGCTGTCTGATCGTCAGGCGGACGCATTCGTCGTAGGTATTATGTTCAATATTATGACGGATGATAATGTATGTGTTGTAGGATTGGGTAATTACTAGGTATATACTGTACTGTATATAGTATGTATTATTGAGTATGTACTATATACTGAAGTAATGAGAATAATCATGGTAGTAGTATTCATAGTAGTAGGAGCATGTTTAAATATATGAGAGGAAAAATACGTATAAATTATACGTATAGTTACTGTTTATGAACAACTTGGACGTAGAATGGTTAAACTCGTAGGAATGAGATTTTTTTTAGGGTCCCTAAATCGTTCGCCACTCGCGACTTCGAATTGCGTTCGTCTATATATGGGAGCAATAGATGTATCGGTGGTTGATCGTCTAGAGCTCGAGCTATGTTAACTCCGGACCGTGATGATGTATTATCTATCATCTTGTTCCCTCTGCTTGTTCTATATTTCCTCTAACACTTCAATGATGCCGTCGATTGCATAATGTCTATCGTTGTGATCACTAACTCCTCTGTTGTGATCGTATCTCTGCACTCTCTTTAGAGTTAGCAGCAGCATCTCTGCATCCTCTTTCTCTCTCATGTATAAGACAACGTTTCCTGCTTTTCTTGTTACTCTTGGTACTTTCATTCTTTTCTCTCTCCTCACTCTACTTTGGGAATACGTACTTATCGTACGCTCCCGCTGAGACTTTCTTACATACGCCCTGCGCGACCCATCTATTCATCTTCGCGTAGACGTAGTTTCTGTTGGGTTTCCTACCTTCCATCTTCTCTAATGAATCCATCATCTGGTGGATGGTGACGCTCTTACCTTTCAATTTCGGTAGGATCACCTTATCCCACTTCGATACTCTCTGAGATCGTTCAACCGTCTCTCTAGGGAGTAGAACGAACTCAACTGTGGACGCTTCTTCAGCGAGTACTACATTCTTCAGGCTATTGTTTGCAGACATTTGTTCTTACCTGCCTATCTACTTCTCTCATCATCTCGAGAGTATTCTTCAATAAATCACCAGGACCTATCTCGTGTCTCATCGCTTCTTCAGCTCAACTACTTAGTTATTGTAACTATAACCACACTAGAGTTCAACTTCGGGTGACACTCACCTAGTTCATAGCCTTTCATTGTTTCACCTCCTCTTGATCTCCGTCTCATTAGTCTTCTTACTTCGACGGCTTCTTGAACTCATACTCGTTGCATCCTAAGCTACTATTCAGTCTCTTCTTGCAGACTCCCTTCGCGGCCCACTTCTCCAGTATATGATACATATACTGCTGGCTGACTTCTTTACCTACCGCCTTGAGCGACTTTCGCAGTTGGCTGCTGGTAACTATATTACCAACCAACTTCGGTAGAACGATATCATTCCAGTAGCTACTCCTCTGACGAGATTCAATCTCATCTCTAGGAAGTAACGTGAACTCTACGTTCTCAACTTTCTCTTGTATAAGGCCTACATTCTTGGTTTCTACACCTTGTGTCATGTTTCTACACCTTGTAGGGATAGAAGGTTGTTCCTCCTACCCTATCTACAGGTTATATATAACGTTATATAATATATAGATGATAAGACTACAGGCGGAATGCTTCTGACTAGGGTTTGTGACCCTAATCATCATACACACGAGCATCTGTAATCTAAAGCTCGTATATATGTAGCGGGCGTAGCTATAGAACGCTCTTCGATAATCGATCATCAGTTGTACATTCATCAACCTCCACTCAACGAAGAAATCATAACTCTTCAACTGTTTAGAATTTGTATTCATTACATCCTAAGCTCTTGTTATACTTCTTCGTGCATACTTTCTTACTTACGTAGCGTTCTAATATATGATACAGATACTGATCACTGATCTTACCGAAGGTTGCTTCATAACTACTCTTCAACTGACGCTTCGTTACAAGCTTACCTCTTAACTTCGGTAATATATACTTATCCCATTTACTTTCTCTAACGCTGCGTTCAATTACATCTCTATCTAGAAGTATGAAATCTACTTCTACAGATTCAATTTCTACTTCTCTTGTCTCAGGCATAACTTCAGATACAACATTCGTTGTTTTCATTTGTTTCATCTCTGCATATCTTATTCAATATCTCTATTGAATCTATACTTTTAGTATAGGACTAGAAGATACATGCTTACTTCTAGTCTCTCTATCTAAAATACAGATTCTAGCAGAAAGTATAACTTTCTCACTCTTCATCAGTTTAGAATTTGTATTCATTACATCCTAAGCTCTTGTTATAAGTTTTCTTGCATATCTTCATACTAACTAGATCTTCTAATATATGATACATATACTGATAGCTGATTATTCTAACTGATGCTGAGTAAGATTTAACTAGCTGATTACAAGTTACATTCTTACTTCTCAATCTTGGTACTATATCAGATATAAATTTACTATGTCTGATTCTAGTTGCTGTATCATCTCTCCCTAGAAGTATGAAGTTTACTTCATTACTTTCTTTTGTTTCAGGCATATCTCTAACTACTTCTGTAGTTGTTTTCATTTCATTCATCTCTCTGTTGAATATCTAACACCCAGATTTAGGATGCTGATACTCAATAATAATGTGAGGACCCTAGTTAAAACTTCCGGCACTCAACTAACCTGTCGCTCACTCAGCAGTGTAATTTTTTAGAACTCCGAAAAACCCAAAGCCTATCGCCTGTTGATCTATGATCCAAGGATTTATAACTCTCAGGGTGCCTATCTCATACAGAGGTCTCCTGGCGCTGGAGTGCCCAGTAGGCGAAGTTCGATGGGGTGTTACGAGTGACTGATTGTCCGATATGCGCTAATCCGCAGAATATGAACATCGTTAATCTAGTTTTGACATCAGCAATCTCTGTGACAGAAGCTATGCGGAGATTGAATATTGAGGATAGGGATGTTTTCGAGAAGCATCTTAAAGAACACATCAGGGTCACGACAGGTTCCGGGGATGCTATTTGCGCTGTGGAGAAGAAAACTCTCGATGGTGTCGGGGTTTTGACACGATTATCGAACAAGATGGACAAGATTGCGACGAGTTTGCTGGAGAAACTCGACTCCATCGGGGAGTTTGACTTGTCGTTGATTGGCCCAGCAATGAATCTAGTGAAGGAGATCAGACAATCCGCACGAACGATAGCGGAGTTGAACGGTGACATCGAAACCAAATATATCGTTGAGCTCAGGATTCAACAGAATCAGATCAACCAACTGCAGAATTTCATAATGTCGGAGCTCTGTCCTGAGGATCGTGCGAAGGTTCTTGCGTTCTTGAGCAAGGAGTTGGGTCAAAAGTGAGTGACGCCGCCAATGATTGTGTTCCAATGTGGGAAGGTTGGACTGAGAACGGCACAACTTTGATAGCCCCACATGATAACTATTCTGGGATATTGATGGGCGGGTGGGTTTCTCCGAAACCAACGAAGAAAAACACTAGTGTAGAGAAGAAAGTCAAACGGGCTGGCTGGTCGAAGCAGTTCTTTGAGAAGTGACATTAATTTTGGTTGATAAGCACTGGATTAGTCTCTTCGCAAGACATCCTATGAAGAAGAGTGTCAAGAAATGAATTTGACTATCAAACTTATAGGGTTGTTCTATCTCTGTGAGGGAGTTGCGAATATGGTCTATTGGAATTACGATACCCATCCGTGGTATTTCCAAACTGGAAGAGTTCTTAGATCTGTGTTAGGCATAGTTTTGATCGTTGTGGGATGATTGACATGGTCCTCTCTTCTACAATGCAGATGTTTCTTGAGATGAAGGCGAAGGAGGACCCTATCACTTTCGTTAAAGACCCGTATTTCCTTGGTAGAAAACCATATCCGATGCAGGAGCACATCTTCTCGACGTTCTATAAGAATCCGAAGGTCATCCTTTTGGTGATTATAGCGGGCATGAGGGGAGGGAAGACTCGACTAGCCGCAGATATCGTCTGTTATGAGGCGTTTACGCTCTTAACAACTCCGAATATCTACGAACAGTATCACCTGGAGAAAGACTCAAAGTTTTACATCATTTGTGTGGCAACATCCGAAGATCAAGCTGAGGATACGATTTATTACGCGGTTAAGAGCTCTGTCTCCAACTCCCCGTTTTTTCAGAAATACAACGCGGAGTGTTATGCGAATGAAATCAGGTTCCCTAAGCATCCGGTTGAGATCAAAGCAGGATTAAGCTCTGCGATGGCTCTTGTGGGAAGAACGGTCAAAGCAAACGTCTTTGATGAACTAGATAGGCTTGAGAGAACAGAAGGCAAGCGATCCGCCGAACTTGTATTTAGTTCGCTGTCCAAATCGACGACCTCTTTTCAATTCAGTGGAAAGAACATTGTTATTACCTCCCCGCTTTATACTGAGTCGAAGGCGAACCAGCTCGCAGAACAGAACAGGGATAACCCCTACGCACAAGTTTACGCTCCGTTACCGACTTGGGAAATAAACCCTAATCTCCCGTTCGATGGAGAGTTCCTACAGGCGAAGCTCAAGGAAGATCCGATTACATTTTGGCGAGACTACGGCGCGATCCCTCAAGCTTCGGTAGATAGATTCTACAAGGACGAGAGCATTCTGACGTTCGACACGTCGATTGACAATGTGTTCGAGTCGGGAACATCATGGGCGTATTGGAAAGCAAGGCAACGAACTAACCCTGATACGTTGATATTATCCGCGGACCCAGCGGGGACGATGGATTCCTTCGGTCTAGCGTTGGGGTATAAGGATCGGAACTCTGGGGAGTATTACGTGATCGGTGTCAAGAGATTCTCCCCGGAGGCTGTTCGAGAGCAAATGATGATTAAAAAATTAGGTAAGCGAGTTGCGATGGAGATCAACCCTCTGACGGTGAAGAAGGACATTATAGAAACTGTAACTGATCTTCGGGTTAGGACGTTCGTCTCTGATACCTGGCAGTATCCGGAGCTCCAAAAGGAGTTACAGCTTGGGGGGATACAGGTCTACAATAATTTAGTGAAACTCGAACATTATGAAGTTCTGAGAAAACTCCAGTATGCGAATCAGCTACACTGTTGTGTGAATGCTAAACTTCTGGAAGAATGGAAGAATCTTATTCAATTGAATGCAAAGCATGTCGATCACCCGAAGGGAGGGTCGAAGGACATAGCAGACGCAGTGTGTAATCTTGTTTGGGCAGCGGATGCTGAGCCAGCCGCTCCTTGGGTGCCGCCATTAATGGCTCCGTTTAGTATGATTAGGTGAAAACTATGCCGGAAATCAGTTTTGGTCAGTTAAAAATCCTGTATGGGGACAAGATGACCGTCGGATTAAGTGACATCCCAGCGTTGTTCCATCGGATTCCCGGAGCGACAGAGATCCTAGATGAGGTTTTCGCGCCTGGTCTTAATAAATATCAGCTTTATAACCGCATGGTTAAGAGAGACTCCGATCTAAACACCGCGATTATGAAGATGTCAATCCTTGTTGAAAGGTGCTACCAGGGGATTATGTACCATCCCGGGGAGGATCTTGAGGACAAGGAAAAGACGTTCTTGAAAACCGCTCAGAGAAAGGCGTTGGATCTCAAGTTCGACCAGAGGTTTTACGTGATTGCTAGGAGGTTGCTCATTGACGGTGATGTCATCGCGGTAAAGCATTTGGATGTTAATAGGTTGGATTTCTTGCCTATGGAGATGATGACAGCCGCGAACAAGATGGAAGATCTAACATCTATGCAGATCCTCTCCGGACCTCCGGGAGTGTATATATTTGATGAATTTTATGGAGAACCCGGCCGGAAACTCTACAAGCCGGAAGAAGTGATGCATATAGCACTGGCGAATGACGCGGAAATGGTCACGGATAATCAGAACAGGCTGACTTGGGGGATCTGGTCTCAAAGCCCCCTTGAGGCTCTTCGGCCGATTATCCTTTGGAGACTCAGCACGATAGTCAATGATATGATCTGGAGGAAGCTCTACCTCCCAAGGGAACATCATGAGATTGATCTGACGGATGTGCTAAATCCCGATCAGTATGATGGTGATACGATGACCGAACGCCGAGCTGCAGCGTTAGTTGCTGGTGCGAAGGCTATCGAAGCGTACATTGCGAAGTTAAAGAATCAAATGCCTGATCAGGGATATGTCACGCCGAAGGTAGGAGAGGTCAAAGGGGTTGACATTAATATTATAGAACCCAAGTCGACGACTTACGTGTCACCGAACGAGCTATTGAAGCAACTCGCACAAGGAGTACAAGACACTTACTTTGTTAAGTCGGTATCTCAGACCAAGGAGAGTTTCGCAGCGGAACTTGTTGCCGCGTCTATAGAGCAATTGATGGCGGAGTTCCTCGCCCAGTTGATCAAGAACTATCTCTTGGTGCTTCTAAGAGAAGCCTTAGGGAACACTCTAGAGGCTGAAGAATTAGACATCAAACTACAGTTGATCCTACCAAAGGACGTAGAATCCCTGACGAGACAAGTAGCTGTGCTCGCATCTGCGAATATATATACGATTAACGAAATGAGGGAGGTTCTAGGGAAGGATCCTCTCACGGAGGACGATAGAGTACTCCTTGAGGAAGAGATTGCGATGAGAAAGGGACCTTCTGCTGGGCCATTTGGTAGTACTACAGGGCCCAACGCGAACTCCCCTGATGAGACCGCCGCACAAATTAAGAGAGGTGTTCCACAATCCAAGGACAAAGTTCAGACCCCCCAGTCGGATAAAGCGAATCAGAAAACATAGGGGGTAATTGTGAATCTTAAAAGGAGTTGATTAAATGCCGGGAATTGAGGAAAAAGAGAACACTTGGAGACACAGGGTTAGAGATCCTGGTCTGTTTGAGGAGTTCAGAACAAAGGAAACGAATGGAGGGGTATCATTCGTCTTTGGCAAGTATAAAGGCAAGAATGACTGGGCGATACAATCGATGGTGTTCCATAAGGACAGGTTCCCAGAGAAGGCTGACGTGGAGAAGTGGTTATCGGACCATACGATCAAAGAGAAAGCATCGGCCCCTATAGAGGATGTCAAATTGGCGAGTGATTATGATCTGATTCTGACGTATGAGGAAGCTATAGAGAAGCCCTGTTTGATCGGTCTAGCTAAGTACATTCCAGAGTTGGAAGCTAGAGGATACACTCCCGATGAGGGGAAGAAGGTTCTAGTTCGTGGGAGTACTGAGACCGAAGACCCCGAGATAGTGGCGTTGATGGGGCTGATCGCCGATCGCCGGGCTAAGCTAGCTCTAACCAAGTAGGTTCCTTTGGGCCGAGGATTTATAAATATAAAAAACGATCATAGACATGCGGAAGGGGATTGTAGGTTCCCCCGGAAAATCGGAAATCGGGTGCATTGAATGAAAGCTGTTCTGAGTGGTCAGATTACCTCGTTTGAGATTCTCGGCGAGGTACTCAAGTATGAAGGTACGGTACTTTGCCCGGGGACTTGGCAGGGCGTTGATGGAAATAAGATTACCTACTCAGACGCCGTCGTGGCATCAGGAGCGCCAACTTTTTCTGGCGTAGCCTTGCACGAGGGACATATTGATCAAACGAGGGAAGCGGTGAAGGGGTTCAACGCTGTCTCGTGGTATCAAGATGGATGCATCCGGAATAGAGGGTATATCTGGGATAAGACCACTGTTGACAAGGTCGTTATGGGGGAGTACCCTATGGGGCAGTCAATGGAAGCGGAGGTCTATGTAGATTCTCAGATGAACGCAGTAAGAATTCAAGGGAGTTCTATTGCGATTGGAGTGGAGAACCCCGCGTGCCAACCCGCTAAGATTGGAAGAATTGAGAGTGTGAAACTGAGCATGGATGAGGACAAAAAGAAGGCGCTTTTAGCTGGAGCGACTCTTATTGGTGAGCCCAAAGAGAGTACGAAGATGGTAGCTCTTAGCGAGGATGAGTACGTCCAGATGAAGGCGCTTGCTGAGAAGGGTAAGACTGTAGATATATTGAAGACCGATCTTGAGGTGGTAAAGACGACACTTGGGGCTATGAAGACATCAAATGAAGCTGCGGAGATCGTAAAGGTCGTCGGGGAGATTACCGGGATGGATAAGGACTTCAAAGTAGATGTCTACTGTGAGGGGGTTTCTGAGCATTCAATGAAAATGCGGATGCTCAATGCTTATAGGGGGATTATCTCTAAGATAGCACCGATATTACCAAGTGAGACGCCTATCATAGTAAAGAACGAAGAGTTAGAAGGGGCGTCAAGGGATGTTTTCGGTGTGGATCTTAAAGAGATGTTCCTTAAAAAGGAGGGTAGCTAAAAATGGTTGATGGTGGAGTTCTTAGACCAGCGCTTTGTGGTGAGGAATACGAATCGAGAATCACAGACACGGCCATACAGGCCGGCGGGTTTGTTCTCAAGATGGTTACGGCCACTGGACATGTAGACCTTTGCGGAGCAGATGAGAGGGTTTATGGTGTCTCGACAAAGTCGACAAAGGAGTTCATCAATGATGGCTATGGTGGCGGGGCATGGACTGCGGTTGTTACTAAACCCGTGCAGATACAGAGAGAGGGTGAGGCGTTAGTCCAACTGTTGGCTGCTAATGTACCTATAGTCTATGGAGATACTTTGCAATCGACTGCTGGAGGGACTGTTGATCTGGTCACTTACGCGGGTGCAACACCAACTCTAGTGGAGTTGAGATCTGTCGTCGGAAGGGCTCTTGAGACCAAGGGTAATGCTGTCGGCGGTGTCATCAAGGTGATGATCGCCATCCAGCATTGTTAGGAGGTTAAGAAAATGTCACAAATGATGAAAGTCGCGATGGCCGATGGCATGATGAATTCTGACAATGTTAGAAAGAATACCATTGTTGAGAGAGTCGTCTGGCGGAATGCAGATTTCCTCAGCGTAGGGACGAAGATGCTTCCGACGAAGAACTATCCGGTCATAGATGTAGCGAATAGCTTCCCAGGGAACCTTATTGGGAACTATCCTCTGGCCCCAGGTGCGAAGGTACAGATGGAGAGAGTTTCATGGACTCCGTATGGCTACACTCTCTATAAGTTCGAAGCAAGATGGAGTATCACAGGAGAGGGAAAGATCCGACAGGCCGCTCAACAGGATCAGCAAGCTGCCGTCAGACGCGTCCAAGAGGCGTTAGCTTTCTGGAAGGACAAGGATATTTTGGACAAGGTCATCGCAGGAACATACGCTACGAACACAGTTACTGTAGGTGCGGGTTCCGAGTGGAACTCTGGCGGGGCAACGGTAGATATAGAGAAGGATGTCATCACTGCATGGAATAACCTGATCTCGAATGGTTACACGACCATGGCGACACTTAATAACCTTAAGTTGGTCGTCCCAGCTCCAGTCTATGGCAATCTCCAGAAGCTCCAATTGATAGGCAACGTACAACAGAGATTATCGGACTACTTCAGTGGGAATTATCAGATAACGATACTTCCGACACTCTATACTGATGCTATAACCCACCCACCGGGGAGTATATACACCTTGGCGGGTAGCCCAGCTGGAATCAGCGATGACGCCTACCTGGTAGTCAACGCAGAAGATACCGGAGAACACGGTGTCTACACTGGTGGAGTCATCCCTCCGGCGTATCATAAGGAACTGGATGATGGCGGCGAGGAGTGGGTGGTAAGACAGCTCTTCGGAACGAAGATCCAACCGAACTCTAGTACGGATGCAACGAATGTTGGCATTGCAAAGATCAGTAACGTCTGTTAAGGAGGCTCATAAAACATGGTAGATGACATTGGTCTGATACTGAGGGGTCTGATCAAGGACTCCGAGTACTCCTTAGCGACAAATGGTACGACAACTGCGCATTGTCTCGTGGAGCATGATGGAACAGGGATCATAGCTTCAGCGGCTAATTCGATCAAAGTAATCGGAGCGGAGAGTCGTGGTCTAGGAACCACAACTGGGTTGCCGATAACGTTTAAGACAACGGGAATTACCCCAGTAGCGACGTTAGGAAAGTTAGAAGTTGGAAAGAACGTCAAAGCAGGGCCTGAAGGGAAGGCTGTAAGAATGATCGACTCTGGATTGATCTCTGCAGCTCTCGGGGGCGGAGAGTACACAACAATCGCGGGGTTGGATTTCGCTAATCAACCTGCGAGTGATTCTGTCGATACGCATTCTGCTAGTGGGGCTGATATTGGTCAGACGGTGACGGTTTATGGCAAACTTCAGGCAGGAACGTTGGATAGTGAAACGCTAACACTGAACGGTGCAAATGTGATAGCAGGGGCCAAAGTATGGGCGAATATCCATGCTGTGGTGATAAGTGCCGCACATGCAGGAACGGTAACGGTCGAGGAACATAGTGGTCATGCGGATATTGTAACCCTCGCGACAGGAACTCTCTCGAAGGGTCGATTGACAGCCACTGATCCCAGAGCTCATTGTGGGAAGATTGGTGTAACAGCCAGTGGGGCAACGACAAAAGTCATTGGAGTTAGAGGTAAGAACCTCACTGGAGCTGCGGCATCAGAAGAGATAGCTCTGAACGGTGCTGCGGTCATTCCATCGGTGAATGATTACTCTGAGATTACGACGATTGACATTGGAGATGCCGAATCCACGGTAACTGTTTCCGCGTTAGTAAGGGCTACTGAGGATGACGAGCACGTGAAGCTGGGAGTTGCTCTAACAGGAGCTACTGTTGCTGGGGATATTTACGTAGCGTTGAAGTAAACTAAGTCCGAGTTCAGGACGGACATTTTTAACTCCTGAACGGAGGTAGGGGCTCCTAAACCCCTGTGCGTTAAGCGTCAAAGGAGATGGTAATTAGACAATGGATGTATTCGTTAAGCCTACGTTAACCCATGTTGAAGGACTCAAGCTCACGACAGTGGATACCTATGTGGTAGTTCCGTTAACTTTACCTAAGGTGGTCACTAATGGGGAGTTTTCGATTCAAGGAATGAGATCGAAGACACTCACGTTGGTCGCGGCGGCGCAAGATTTGCGATTCAGGGTGGAAATGAGCCCTGATGGAACGAAGTTTAGCACCTTTAAGGATGATATCCTAGTCGCAGCGGGGTATTTTACGTACTTCTGGAGCGATTGGGACCCGGATATTGCTGGGCTCTGGCATTCGATGAGGATTTCAGTGAAGCCGAATGTCGCGGGGGTTCATGGAACTGGCATATTCTATCTTGAGGCCGGAACGCTGTGAGGTGAGAAGATGAGCAAGAATGGTAAAGCAATAGGTGAACGGGTGGCTGTGTTAGAAACTCGCACTGATGGAATTGAAGTACGATTGAAAACAATGGATGATACTGAAAAGGCTTGCAGGGAACTCCAGGCGGTAGCTATTGGGGCAATCAACGTCCGGTTGAACACATTTGTTAACCACGAGGTTACGAAGCTAAGAGAGGAGATCACTGATGCGAAGAGCACCCGTAGAGAACCTTTGCAGTGGAAAGAGAAAGCTGCGATAATCATTGCTATTGTCACTAGTCTGACGGCAATTGCTGGACAATTGATCAGTTATTTTATAGGAAGATAAGATGCTCCCTGAATTGACAGGCTGATGAGGGTCTGATAAGGGCTCAAGAAAGCAAGTTGGGTGAATGATCAATGTTTGAAAGGTTAACCAAAGTCTTGGGAATGAAGGAACCAGAGCCCGCTCCCATGGGAAGGATTGGTATCGGGCCTAATGGGGTAGAATGGCAAATCCGCCGAGCTAAGTGGGTTGACAAGGAACGGGGGATTCCGCTCTTTGATGCGGAGGGGAATAGACTTTACGAAGAGAAACTCGAGATATATAAGAATCATAACATAACCTGCAATACGGCGCTGAGCGGTGCCAAGGACAGGCTGTTCAACAGTGCAACTACCGCGGGCATAACTAACTTCATAGTGCTGAGCGAGGGCACTGGCGCAATGGCGGCCACGGACACGAAAATTGAGGCTGAAATCACGTTGAGTGGCCTGGCGAGAGCAACTGCCGCGTATAGTGTCGGTGGGTGTGCAACCGGCGAGTGTATCCTATCGAAGACATTCACAGCTACTGCGAATGTCGCAGCTGTCGTGAAGATGGGTCTTCTTGACGCCGCGAGTGCAGGCAATCTCTACTTTGAGGCAACGATTGTTAGTGTATCTCTCGTGACTGACGACCAGCTTACTGCCAAATGGGATAAGATAACCCTATCGTAGGCAGAACACTGAGGGGTAAAACAATGGCCTCAGTGTTCCTAGCTATCCCGATACTTAGGGAGATCCAACCGTTAGTGTTAGATTCGATCCTGCATGCGGGAGGGGGATTGGTAACTCATGCACATGTAGAATCTGATTACTCGAAGTTCTTAGATGACAAGCGGAATAGCTGTGTCGAGCAGTTCCTCAAAACAGACTGCACACATCTGCTATTTTGGGACTCAGATACAATTGCTGATGCTAACGCAATTAAGATACTGTTAGCTCATGACAAACCGGTGACCAGTGCCGTCATATATAAGAAGGGCGGCGACCACGCTCCATGTTTCGGATACTGGGATGAGGCATCAAGGACTTACCGGACCCCGACGCCTTTCCAATATGACAAGCTGATCCAAGTGGACATCGTCGGCACGGGCTTCTTGTTGATTAAGAGAGAGGTCTTCGAGAGAGTCGAGTACCCTTGGTTCCAGTGCAGTGATAAGAGCCAGTCCGGAGAAGACATCTTCTTCTGTGTTAAGTGCAAAGAGGCCGGGATACCAATCTTCGTGGATACGGGTCTCCATCTTGGCCATATAGCGACGCCGTACGTTGTCACTAATGAGACATATGAGATGTCGCTGTTCTGGAAGATGGTGAGGGGGTTCAAGGAGGAGGGGCGGCTTGACAAGTTCAGGGAGCTGCTGTTCGCATTTACCAAGCAACTGCCCGTGGAGATCGATGTGCAGGCGGATCCATCGAATAATTTCAGGCTGGTGAGGGGCAACATAGGATATAAGCCATCGGATGCCATGAGGACGGCGTATCTGGAGTATGTAAAGGATGTATCGAAACCCGAATGGGCGATCAGTTGGCAGTTAGCTTGCTTCCTGGATAAGACAATCAAGCAATTACACCCAAAGAGAATGCTAGACTTGGGATCGGGCTTTAGCTCGTTTGTCTTCCGGTCAAACTGCGCTGAAGTCGTCTCCGCGGATAAGGATCCAACGTGGCTTGAAAGAACAAGGGAGTTCCTCGTGAAGCATAAGCTTAATACGGACAACGTGGTGGAAGGGTTCGATGACATTACGGGGGACTTCGACCTGATATTGTTGGACTATGCGATAGAGGATCGTGTGAAGCTTTTTGAATTCGTTAGGGAACACGCGAAGGTCATAGTCTTGGATGATATGCACTTCAAGCTATATAGGGAGGAAGCAGCAAAGTTCTTCAAGGACGACTTAGTGTTCGACTTGAAGGAAGAGACGATGGACACGTTTGGAAGATATTCGTGGATGGTAGTTCCAAAATTGAATCCCATTTCATCAACAGAATAGGAGATGAGAAGATGGTTCAGGTTAATATCAAAATCACGGATATAGAACTCGACCCCACGGGTCGGATGATCACGTTGACTATAGACGCCACGATTGCAGGAAGGACCGAGGAGGTCCGCGTCTGCGAGATGGTGGGCAACCTCCGCGGATTGACCGACATCGAGGTTCGGGACCACTTCAAAGGAAGTCTACAGGACGTCATCCACCAGAGGCTCGGTGAGCTGGATGAGGTAACGCCTGAGAGGACATGGAAGCGTGCGCAGGACTTCATCGGAAAAGAATACGTGATAGAGGTGGCGTGAATGTCTCTCCAGTCGCGGTTGAAGGAGGTCGAAAAGACCTTCACGGCGCTCAAGGTGGATACGATGCTCAGCGAACTCGGCGATGAGAAGCGGCGAAAGCGCCTGGATGAGTTGATGGAGCAGGAGAAGCAGGCGAAGGAAGAGTTGACGAAAGACTGTCAGGAACTGCAATCGATATTGAAGGAGGCGCGGGACTACGCGAAGATGCTGAACTGCGACACGAAAGAGGCTCTTCTTCTCCTCTGCTACAGGGAGCTGAAGCGGATACACTGGCACATCGACCAGATTATTGAATAAGTAGGATGTTCACAATGCCTATTCCAGCGGGAGTTATAGCGGTTTGGACGGGGACCCTAGTTAACATCCCTGCTGGATGGAATCTCTGCGATGGCAACGGTGGACGACCCAATCTTCTGGATAAGTTCCTGAAGGGCGTCCCGGATGCCGCGACCAACCCCGGAGCGACCGGCGGCTCCGACACTCACCTTCACGTTGAGTCAGCGACGGGCGGGGCGCACAATCACGGCGGAACCTCCGGAAGTGGAGGGGCACACGTTCACACTACACCCACCACAACTGGAACACACGATGCCGAACATGGGGCCACGAATTATGTAGTGGATGTCAATAGTGTGGGATTGACAGACACTGCCGGAAACCATAACCACACTTGGCCCAGCGGTGGAGCGCATACCCATCCGATTGATACTCTGGGCGCGCATGCTCACACGTTTCAGAACGCGGACACGAGACCCGCCTACTATCAAGTTGCCTTCATCTATTCTGATGGAACCCCGACCACCTTTGCTCAGAACGTCATCGTTCTCTGGAGTGGAACCCTTGCCAGCATCCCCGCTGGTTTTAGTCTTGATACCGCCCTAGTAGCCAAGTTCCTGAGGGGTGTTCCGGCTGCAACTAACCCCGGAGGCACGGGCGGAGCAGACTCCCACACTCACACACAAGACGCCGCCGGAGCGCACACTCACACACTATCGTCTACAACCCATACTCATACATCAGACTCGGCGGGGAATCACTATCACAATTATACAGATCAGTGCTTTAGCGGAAGCGCGGATGGTGGAGGATATTTCTCCCAAGGATCGCATACACATGGCGCCGCGTCAGGCGGTGGTCACACTCACACCGCAACGAGCGCGGGGTCGCACTCACATACTATAAACACCGCCGACGGAAGGCCGCCATACTATGAGCTTGCACCCATCAAAGCTGGCGCAGGCGGAGCCAACTTGGCGATAGGAGTCATAACCACATGGACAGGCACATTAGCCAACATCCCCGCAAACTGGGCGTTGTGCGACGGCAATGGCGGAAGACCAAACCTGTTCAGCAAATTCATCAGAGGCGTAAACACCAGTGTAACGAACCCCGGCGGAACAGGTGGAGCGACTACACACACGCACACACCTCAAGCGGCGGGGGATCACACTCACACAGTCGATTCCCAAGGAACACATACGCACACATGTAACGACTCTACGTGGTCTCATAATCACGGCCCCACGGCCTTCTATCATGTTAGTGGTCCACCTTGTTTGGGGATTACTTTTTACGGCCCCGCCCACAACCACGGCAACCTCAGCAGCACCGGCGCACACACAGACCACTCGACGACCACCTCCGGAACCCACGTCGACCACACCTACAACACGGCGAGCAGCCTCCCAGCATACTACGAGGTCGCCTACATCTACTGCACTTCGACTATTCAGGAATATACTCGTTCAGCAGTTGCTGCCCTAGCTGCCGTTGGCATAAGCAACCGATTAGCTTCTAAAACTCGTTCGAAAACTGGAATATTTGGTGTAGCCGGAGTATCAGCCAGACGATTACTTAAACTTCGTGTGGATGGAGCGGCGATTGCCGCGGCAGGTACTGCAAGCCGCTTGAAGATCGCAGTTAGGTCGTCGGTCGGAGCTATCAGTACGGTTGGAGTTTCAGGGCGCCTGAAGGCTGCAATCAGGACGACCACTGGCACGATAGCTCAAATTGGGGTCAGTAGGAGAGTAGCAGTGGCGATCAGATCTGTGGCTGGAGCACTCGCCAATGTGGGGGCGGCCAATAGAGTTAAAATGGCGTTGAGAACCGTTACAGGTGGGATCTCGCAGACAGGGTCAGTTGCCAGAGCCTTTGTTGGCAACAGATCGGTTATCGGGGCTATCGCCCAGGTTGCTGGTACTGGTAGAATGAAAGCCGCATTTAGAGCCAAACAGGCTACATTAAGTCAGGTCGCAATTGCAGCATTCATACTTGATGAGGAACTATACGTCAACTTGTATACTGTAACTAGCAGAAATGCTTGGACAAAGGTAGGCACAACGCCATATTTAGATGCGATCGACTATCCGATTAATTATATCCACAACGATACCAATGAGGATGAAATTGGTAATTTTGACTTCGCAGATTCCGCTAGAACAACAGTACCGCAGAGTGTTTTACTTAGAATACATTGCCGAAAGGAGGTTAGCGGGGGGACTATTAAAATCTATATTGATTCCGGAGCAGGCTTCGTCGATGCTGGCACGATAACGCCCGATGTTGGTTGGGCGGATAAGGAGTTCGATGTGAGTTCGATTTTAGACACATACGAAAAGGTGAATGCAGCGAAGATATACCTAAGGCATGTGATTTGATATGGACTTAATCATTCATCGGATGGGCTCCTGTACAGGATGCGGCTATTGCTGCGGCTACGTAGACGGGGAGATCACTGAGGGATCATGTCGCCACCTCACCACCAAAGGGAAATGCAGTATCTACAGTCATCGAGACGAATATTGCGATGAGTGCGGGCAGACACACGACACCTGTGTATCAGGTCCAGAATTGCCCACGGAGAACCCAGAATGCGGATACAGGTGGATCGTTGAGGGAAGCGGAGCCGAGGTCCTCAAGATAACGTTCAGGAGGTGAGTGTCGGCATGCCGACGCTCTACTGCCATCAGGACACGACGACCATAGGCGGCACAAGCTACTATCTCCTCAAGACAATCGCCGCCGATGCAGCAGGCACAACGCTCACCGTATCGACTGCGATTGTAAACCGCGTCATATTCGGCAAATTCGTCTACCAACTCACGGACATAACTAAACTCTCAGCGGTCACAATCGCAGCCATCTTCAGAGCCTACAAAGACGGAGGCACCGTCCACGGCGACGTGGACATCATCATCCGCAAGAACGACGGCACCATCCGCACCACGATAGCGACGAACGTGAGCAACACGACCAACTTCGGCAGTTCCTACACGACGTACACAGGAGCGAACTACATCTTCGCCGAGTACACCGTTGTCGATCAGACCGACTGGCTGGAGATCGACTTCTACGGCGACGTGACGGCACTGAAGAGCGGCAAGTATGCCTACCTAAGAATCGACGATAACACACTCGCCGAGGCGAATCAGACTCGGAGCACGAATTGGGCATGGCCTGTGTCTTATACTAGAAGTGTAGTAGCGGCAATCCAACAAGCGGCTAGTACTGCAAGAAACTTGGTAGGAACTCGAGTAGCGGCATCGGCTATCGGAATAGCCGCAACTGCCGTGGGCTACCTAGAGGCCAACTATGAGGTATTCGTTGATGCCACGAAACTCGTCGTGACATGGGCGGTAGGAGCATATGCCAGGTCTGCGGCTGCAGGATTATCGCAAATAGGAGTTGCCGATCGCTTATTAATTGTGATCCGAATAGCGGCTGGAGGTCAAAGCTTAGTTGGCCTAGCTAGCAGAGTAGGCATTTTCACTAAATCGTCGATCGGAGCTATCAACATAGTTGAAGTTTCGGGTCGTCTGAAGGTCGCAGTTAGGTCGGCTATTGTTACACTTAGCATAGTTGGAGTTACTAATCGGCTACTTGTTGCTAGTAGAGCGGCAGTCAGCGCGATAGGCTTAAGCGGAAGCGCAATACGATTATTCATTGGGCTGCGCTTAGCATCTGCTGCAATGAGTACGGTATCAGTGGCTCAGAGAGTGACAATTGGTATAAGAAGCGCAATCGGGACACTTGGAGTAACCGCAGCAAGTGTACGTTCGTTTGTTGGAGCTCGCGGAGCAATAGCGGCAATCGGACTGATTGGAGTGTCAGGCCGCTTATTAGCCGCCATTAGAAGCTCATCGGCTGCATTAAGTCAAGTATCAGACACGGCTGTAAGTTTCATTATTACTCGTGCGGCAAGTGCCACCATCAGCATAGTAAGCGGATCAGCTAGATTGCTTGCTGCAATCAGATCAGTTGCAGGAGCGCAGTCACTAGTCGGACAGACGACCAGGAGCCTAGTGATTGTTAGAAGCCACGTAGCGGCACTCTCATCTGTTGGAGTATCAGCGCGCACAGCTATCAAGAACAGGGCAGCATCAGCAGCTCAATCATTGATTGCTACTCCGGGTAGAATGCTCGCTGTGGTTAGAGGCGGAATAGCGGGACTCTCATCGATCGGATCGGCAGTTCGCGTGCTACTAGCACTCCGGTCTGTGATTGCAACACAGAGTATTTCTGCTGACACAAAACGATCGGGAATCTTTGTCAGAATGACAAGTGGAGCTATCGGTGCAGTGGCTAATGCAGTTAGATCGTTGCAGGTTGTGCGTGCGGTTTCGGGAACAATAACACAGATAGGAGCTGCTAGTCGCTCGCTAATATTAAGCCGACTGGCACAAGGAGCTCAAGGTTTAGTTGCCTTGGCTGGTAGAGCAGGCATTTTCACTAGAGGTATGGCAGGAGCAGTAAACATCATCGGGAGTGCTGAAAGATTAGTCACCTCGATTAGGACAGCTGTGAGCACATTATCAGTAGCTGGAATAGCCTCCAGAATGATGTCCACTATAAGAGCCGCTACAGGCGCACTTTCTATTATCGGTAACACAGCACGATCTCTCCTGCTGAGTCGAATAGCAACCGGAGTGATAGGAGTAACTGGAGCATCAAACCGAGCAATCGTTGCGGTGCGTAGTACGATAGGAGCGATCACTTCAGTTGGTGTAGCGGCGAGATCACTAATCTTGTCGCGTTCAACCGTCGCAGCACTCTCGATGATTGCGAACACAAATAAGGTGGCAGGATTCATCAGATCAGCAGCCGGTGCAGTAGGATTGATCGGAATATCGTCGAGAATTCTAACAGCAACACGAATTGTAGTTAGCATATTCCATATAACAGGAATCTCACAAAGAACACTCTCAAAGATACGGTCAGCAATTGGTACAGTCAACCTGGCAGGAGTATCGTCAAGAATGCTGTCAGCTATACGATTAGTATTAGGGACAATCAGTCTAGTAGGAATATCGAATAGGGTACTATCGGCTATAAGGACTGCTTTGGGAACAATGAATGTAATAGGAATGGCCTTTAGAGCAGCCAGCATATTTGGGAGAGCAGCACTTGCCGGGGTAGCCCAAGTGGGTGTTACTGGACGCTCGTTAATACTAAGTCGAGTGGCAACCAGCACGATTGTCACTAGTGCTATTGGCATCAGGGGATCAGCTCACATAAGGAGAGCCATTGGAAATATAACACAAGTAGCTACCGCAAGTGCTACTAGTGTTGTTCTGTGGCTTCGTGCAAGATTCGTCCAGAGGTCCTCAAACGCAACATTTGTTGATGACTCTCGTAAAGGAATGTTTGTTGATGACTCTCGCAAGATGGAGGATACATCACCGGAGTGATTGATGATTGTTGTTTGATGGACTAAGTTTTTATATACTTCACATTCGACTGAAATATCAGATGGGTCTTTATCTAAGGAGGCAATTTGAGTGATATTACCTGGGGGAGTAAAAAGGATTCAGGGAACATTCACTGATGAGAACAATGCTGCATATGATCCGTCGTCTGCGGTGATCACGATTTATGACCCACAGAGGATATTGATTGCTACGAAGGCTCTAACGGATTGCATACAGGTCATCTTGGGGACTTGGTATCTGGATTATTCAATACCTTTGACGGGCCCTGTCGGCCGTTGGATGGTCTCTTGGGTTAACACAGTTTTGACAAAGAACTATGTTTACCCGTTTGCGTTCATCGTCTGGGATATCTCCTGGCCTACGGTAGCTGAGGTTAGGATTTATCTTGCTGACATGGGCACGAAGAGATTATCCAGTGAAACGATAGAGATACAGATCGCGTCAGCTGCGGAGTATGTCACGTATAATAAGGCGGATATAGTACCCTTGGCAATAGTTAACCAAGCGATTCTAGCAAGAGCTGTGTATCTTAGTTATGTAGCCTACGCGGCAGAATACGAGAGAACCGCAGGGAGGCTACCAGAGGCGGTTGACAGACAGATTCAACGATATTATGTGATATCTGAACGAGCGTTAGCGTTAGTACAGATGTCAGGACCTACTCCTGGAACTCCTAGTGGGCAACCTATATTGGTTCCTGGAGGAATGATCACGTTAGCTCAGTTGAGAACAGACACTATAGAGGATAACAAAGATGTCAGTTGAATTAGCTATTACAATCGATGACAAAGAAGTCATGGCGACGATAGACACGTTTGAGCTATCACTGATGGGTATTGGGGAGAAGTTGGCTAATGACATCGCTGATTGGATTGTGATACAGACGAAAAATCACATTATTGCAGAGGAGCTGTATGTCTCTGGGGAGCTCTATGGTAGTGTTAATAAAACTAACCAAGGAGATACGATTATAGTATCCGTTGATGCTCCGTATGCTGTGCCCTTAGAACGAGGTTCGAATCCCTCCCCGGGAAGATATGTCCCAGATATAGATCGAAGACTCATCCATCCTACGAGAAGAGTCACTAAATGGGGAACGGAAAACGAGATCATTGAGATAGAGAACCCATTAGGAGAGCATCCAGGGAATAGACCTTATAGGTTCTTTGAACAAGCGATCAATGATGTTCTGGGTTTTACGGATGAGGATTGGATGAAAAGAAACGCCGAAGGGGGTCTTCCGTGACAGACTCTGAGACAGTATGGGTTGACGTCTGGGATAAGGTCTTCTCTGTGACTAAAGAAGTGACGGGGCTAGGTGTTGCAAACGTTCTTCAGGGAATTAAATACCCCCCAGTGCCTGACTTCGAGGATGTTCTGGTGATGGTCTCCGCAGGAACTAGTTCGATTGTTGTGAGTGACACCCATGGGGATTATCAGTTGTACTCTATTCCTTTGTTGGTGTTCACTAAGGGGGACGACATGGTAGTAGCATTAAAAACCTGCATCGGATGGGTAGGAAAGATTAAGAAGAAATTGTTGGCTCATCGAACGTTGGATGGGTTAGTTAGTGATATAAGATTCGGTCAATCACGATCGAACCCACCTGACGTAGCTGGATACGAGAGACAGTTGGTTTCGTTCGTAGTAGAAGCAAGAATCTGGGTAGACGACCCAGTTTCGGAGGAATGATCAGGAAACTGATCGGAGAATGATATGAAATGGGGAACAGATGGATAGCAATCAAGGAAGAAGCGGCCTATGGAACTAATCCTGGAACTTGGACGATAATAGGCGGGGTTAAACAGATCCCTGTGGCTGATTACACACCGACACCGAATAATAATATGATGGGGCTAAAGGAATCTGTAGATCTGATGGAAGCAGGAGGAATTCTAGGGGGCTTTGTTGGAGAGAATAGGATCTCGATGTACGCGAGACCAGACAACTTGGAGAATATGTTGAAATGGGTGATGGGAGGGGTCTCATCAGCAGCGCATGATGGTGTACAACAGCACACGTATTCCGTGGTTGATGGTGTGAAGTCGTTCTCGATGGAGTACAGACATGGATACGGTGCGTTGCTCCCGATTTTCACATTAGGAAACGTTGTGAAATCAATCGAGTTCAACGCTGCGCAAAACAGACCATGTATGGCTGAGATCACAACACAGTATAAGACGGAGGATATTGCCACAGCGGGATTGGCATTAGATGCGACTGTGTTACCTGCTCTCAGACCGTATACGTTGTATGATGCTACCGTGACTTCCTTCGGTGAAAGTCTCAAATGTGAGAACGTCAGGGTCAGGTTGGAGAGAGCAATACCTGATGATGCACATACTTCAGGGTCTAGGTTCCTCCAGGATATATCTGAAGAGGGATTCACGATTTCCGGAGAGCTCGATGCTAGATTTACGACTTTCACACAGAGGTCTAAGTTCTACGGTGGTGTCTCTGGGGCGGAGACTGCTCCTCATAATGATTTCTTAACTGGAGTAATGACTCTCTACTATCTCGGACAGGCGTCAGGAGTGGTTCACCCGAACTATGACATGACGATATCTCTTCCCGCGGTGGCGTTACAGACATTAGAGTCAGGAACTACTGGAAGAGAAAGACTCAGGCAAAGAATTGGCTTCCAAGCATATAGCCACACATCAGCTGGTGCGACTGCCGCTCCGTCGATAGTACTGTCGAATGACGTTGCTGGTCCGGTGTAGTGTAATGAACGTCTATATTAACTGCCCATCGTGTGGTAAGGCGAATCTTATCCCTGAGGCAGCAGAGTACAAGGGTGAGAACTTCACGAAGAAAGGCTCCTCGGGAACTAGGAAATGTATCGAGTGTGAGTCAGAAATCGTTTGGTTCGGAGATCAGTTAGTTAAAGAGTCAGAAATAGAAGAAATAGAAGAAATAGAAGAAATAGAAGACATAGAAGAAGTTGATAAATAATGGGAATAGACGCTGGAAGATACCGTGAGAGGAGACGGAAAACGTTGACAATGCCTTCTGGGGATGTGGCTACGATTCGCAAACCCGGAAGGGATTCGTATATGAAACTACTTGATGCTCAGGATTTAAGAGATCAGTTACCTCAGATTGAGCAGAATATAGATCCAACAACAGGGGAGTTCAAGACACTCACACCAGAGAGGCAGAAACTTGTAGAGTCCATGATGGATATCATGGATGAGGTTCTTGTAAAGTGTGTTATAGAACCTAAGGTGTCTATCACCCCAACTGAAGAGGCATTAGCGGTTGACGAATTGGACCTTATGGATTATTTCTTCCTGATACAAGAGGTATTCGTTCTCGCCGATATGTCGGAGGAGAAGATACAAAGCTTGTTTCGCCCTCGCGGAAAGCCAGTTGGGGAAGATGGTGGGGGCAATAGCGTTGTCAGTCAACCAAAGGCCGAGTCAGATTCTCCGGCAGGAACACCTATTGGATGACATCGAACCGGGGATATGGGATCTGATGCTGGATACTAAGATCCTTAGTGATGCATCAGAGCAGATGAATCCAGAACACAGAGGAAGTCTCCAGGATGATATCGAAAGAAAGTACAAACGAATGGAGATGTTAGACCCCCTTGGCGGAAACCGAGAAGAAACTTGAGGTTGAGGTATCTGCAAAGAAGGGAGATACTAGAGCTATAGAGGAAGTCAAAAGGGAGCTCAAAAGTCTCACAGATGATGCGAAACAAGCTACGGAGCAAATAAAGGATCTTCAGAGTGCAACAGCGGCTGTTTATAGTACCAGACAACCGTTATCAAGGGAAGATGCCGCGAATGTAACGCAGGTTTTTGGCAAAGAACAACCCCCTAAGGAGTTTAGGAATCCTAAGAAACGGGTTGAGTTGCCTTCTGGGAGAAGGCCCACTGGTGCGCCGACTATTGCGAGGACTACGCAGTTTATTCCTGGGTCTCTAGGGATGAAGTTAGGCATTCCAGAGACTAATATTAGAACGGATCTTCAACCAGGGGAGTCAGTGTTAACTGAGGAGGAACTTCTCGCACAATTAAAAGAGGCTAAGTTTGAAGAAGCTGAGGAGGACGCGGTAGAGGAAGAGAAACGAGTCGCGAAGGAAGCGGAGGCCGACGCAGCGAGGATCAAATCTGGGATTGCTGCCGCTGCGACAGGAGCTGTACCTTCAGGAGAGGAAGAGGAGGACGAAGAAGGTGAGGGGTTCACTCTAATTGAGGCAACAGAAAGGACACTTAGGCCTTCGTCTAGGAAAAGCAAAGCCGTTCAGCAACAATTGATAGCATCATTGAATATGATGATGAAATCCAAGGGTAAGAGAGAATTAGTGGATTCGATGATCACGGCCCTTCCGACTTTGATACAATCAATCATTGAGGACACTGAGAAGGAGCAGAATTTAGTCGAAGCTATACAAGGGGAGGTATTAACTAAGAAAGGTCCTGTAAAGATTCCTCCAAGAGAGGCACTTATGCCTAAGGCGATGCTTAGTAAAACGGATCTTCAGAAGTATTATAAAGACAGTATGAAAAAGAGCTTTGATGCGTACAATGAACTGCGTGAGGGACCTGCGCCAAGGATGTGGATGGCGGCTACTCGGGAGGTAATACCTCCAGAGGAACAGATCCCTGAGTTAATGAAACAGATGGAACAGCTTACAAAGGAGACAATTCCTGAGGAAGCTAGAAAGGGGATTACTGAAAGGTTAATGGCTGCTATCCCACCCACACTTAGGTCGGAGGACATATGGGAGACAGCGGAGGGAAAGAGACATGGTGAGCAACGATGGACCGCTGGAGGTCTCGGTGCCAAGGAGACATTCGATTTAATCAACTCAGCCTTCGAGGGAGCTTATGTTGAATCTATGGCTGAGGTTAGTAAGGTGCCCCCTGGAGCGGAAGGGATGCCTGGAGAGGTTCCAAGAGAAGTTGGAGTTATGGGACTGATTAAGCAGAGTTTCAGAAGTCGAATAGCTGAGTTGTTCAAGAGGGAGCAAGAACCTCCACTGACAGAGGTTCCTAGACAGTATATCAGAGATATACTTGGGTTTAAAGAGGTTGAAAAACAAGAGAACGGCAAAAAGAGAACAGTAAGAGAACCTGTGTATGGTAGGCAACGCCCGGAGACGGAGGAAGAATACGCTGAGAGAACTGGAGATGTCACTGGGTTAAGCGAAGGTGCTGAAGCAGCTGAAGCACAGGGTGGGGTAGGAGGTCCAGCTGGAGAAGGAGCGGCTGGATCTGCTGGAGGGGCTATGGGTAGAGGGCTGTTCTTCCTAGCGTATAGGATGATGCAGCTAAATAGGATAATATGGAATATTGCGACTTCGACGTTGAAGACTCTCATTGATACTATGGCACAATGGGAGGAAACGATTTCCTCTGTTGCTGAGGCTATAGGGTTACAACAGGCTGGATACGGTGGGGGAACTACTCCGGCGAGAACTGCGGAGAACCTGCAGGTTCTTACTGACTTCCCTAAGGAAGCATTAAATGTTCAAGTGGCGTTAGGGAATATAACTCTCGCTATGATGGCGATTGCTATTCAAGCAGGGCCTGGTTTGATTATCATAATCAATGCCATCGCTGAGGCATTAAGAGGTCCTATAGGGGCGTTCTTGGTTTCTTTGATTAACACTCTGGCGTTGTTCGCACCTATAATATTGAATGTTCTGAAGGCCCTTACACCTCTAATGCCCGCGTTGGGATTTCTCGCAGGGATCTTTGTACTCTTTGCTCCTATCATTTCTATAATCTCTGGGCTTATTATGCAAATTCTTGGGTTGGGTCCTTTGATTGGTACTATCGTTGGGTTCATTACCACGACACTGATCCCTGTGATTGCATCTGTGGTAGCCGCAATTGGTTGGCCGGTCATAGCTATTGGGTTGTTGATCGCAGCGATTGTCTTGTTGGTTACTAACTTCGGGGGAATCAGAGATGCCTTAACAGGGTTTGTTCAAGGAATCATTGACTGGATAAAGAACTCATGGCTAGGGCAGGCGTTTGGTTGGACAACCCCCGCGAACCCTACACCAGTTCCGACACCCGCTCCGACCGATAATACAGGGATGGCATATCGTACTCCACAGGTTAATCAGACACAGTATATGAACTTTGAGATTGGTAATATCTCCGGAGATGTAGATTTGCAGAAGATAGCAGATGCCGCGTCGAAGGGTTCATCGATTGTAACGTTCACCAAAACTATGGGGGGTAAATGGATTTGAATTTTGTTATAACCCCAACAGCAGGAGCGATCACGTTACCGAGGTTTCCCTCGAGGATTGTTCATAAGTTACAAGCGGATGTTAAACAGACGAGATTCCCTGGAGCGTTACCGTTACTTCTAGCGTTTGGAAGGAAGGCGAACGTTCTACAGATAGAGGGAATCATCTCGACAATGCCTGCGTCGTCTAAGGATACATTAACGACTACTTATTTGACCCCTCTTGATGCAGCAGTATATAAGACGGTCACTATTACCGCTACTGGGAGACTCTACAGCGGACGAACGTATGTATTCGCAGGGATCAGTTTTGAGGAACGCCCAGGAGTAATGACTGCGTTCTTCTACACTGCGGAGTTCTGGGAAGGATCGCAGATCATATCACTGTAGGATGATCAACCATGACGGGATATGAGTCTATCGTCGGGGGATCCACTGGTTGGTTATCTGAGTCAGATGAGAACCTCAATGGTACGGAGATATGCAAGATATTTCTCCCGAATACGTCAGGGAATCGAACGATTGTCAACAGTGACTGCCCTGCGACATTGAGGTGGACTACCGGAGGATCAACTTTGCTATTCTCCGGAACCTGCACCGGAGCGAATCACGCTGCAGATGTTCTAGAAACGAGCATCATTCCTAGCGTGTATTACAAGATGGCGTTCAAGGGGATCACGGAGAATTACGTGGCGACCGCTGCGTCGACGATATTGACTGCCATCGGACTCGCCGCAGGGGTTGTGGTCTCATGGACTGCGCCGACTGATCCGGTTATTTCTGTACGTTTCGCTAGAGCGTCATGTTTTGATGCTGGAAAGTTCCTAGCGGATATTGCGAACACAGACTATTATTATGTTGAAGCGACGAATACATTTGTCGTCGGCCTGAGAGGTTCTTATAAAGGAGCTCTCACGATCATTCAGGATATAGAGACGTCAAGGATGAAAAATAGAGTAGGAAAGGTCAATATAGTTTACGTTAGAGGACAAAACGCAGCTGGGGCGTATTTAGAGGGGTTCTATAATGATGGATTAGGAACTAAGATAAGATCATTTACCGAGAAGAAAGCCGCAGATGTCACGACGTTAAATTTGTTAGCTCTTAAATATTATAATGAGATGAACGTCGAAGACGGTCCCAGTCAGTTAGAAGTATCGTTGAATGACTCTGGAGTGATATCTCTAGGGGATACTGTAGCGTTAACTGTTCCTGCGTTAGGATTAACTGGAACCACGGAGAGGATCACGAGGATAGTCCGAAGACTCGATCAGGTGTTTATATCAATCAACGCACCAAATAAGACGTTGGAAGACAGAGTGATCGATCTGACGAAGTATGAGGAGTTTGGCATTTATATAACGTCAGCGATCCCTAAGGGCTCTCAAGGTTGGAATTCCGATATAGTGTTCAGTGTAGATGTAATCGATCCGGTCTACACAGTGAATGTCAACGGGGCTACCCCACCGGCGGATGGGAATATCAACTTCGCTGATGGAGATACATTAGTGATCGATCTGACTCCTCAGCAGACGATCACTGTATCTGTGGGAACCACGTATGTTTATTGGTTATGGCCGGTCGCGGCACTGACCTATTCTCAGTTGTATAGTGACTGCGTAGGGAACGTGAAAGGTCTCTTAGCGAAGATCACCTGTGATGGGGTTAATTCGTTAACTATTGAAACCTTCCAAGGTAAGGGAACAACCTTGGGAGAAGGTCAACTTTATGGAACGACTTTGGCCGCTCCAGCGGGATTCGACGCGTCAGATATTACAACAACATCGGCCATTGCCGCAGATGGTACAGTGTCGATCACGTTTGATGTTAAGATAGCTAGAGTCACTGGGGCTACTCAGTATGCGTTGAGAGTCAGAATCGACGGCACAACGAATTGGACGACGTTGTTTATGGATGATCCGGGGTCAGGGACGGATATCTATTTTGTGATCCCTAGATGTATGCCGGGATTGGTTTATAAATTCCAAGCAGTGGCGATATCCAAACTTAATAAGTACTCCCCATGGACGACGATTGTCGATAAATTAGCAGCAACAGACACGACCCCTCCGGGAGTGCCCACTGGATTAGGAGCTACTGGAATCCCTGGGGGGGTGATTGTCCGATGGACGGTGAACACAGAAGCTGACTTAGCTGGATACTTAGTTTATCGGAACACAACGAACAGCATCCCTGCAGATCCGATAGCGGTGATTAATACTAACTTCTTCGCCTGGGTAGTAGAGACAACATCCGATTACGTTCCACAGTATTTCTGGGTGAAGGCCTTTGATACGTCGAAGAACATATCGGCCGCTACGAGTTCGGTCGTTGCTACTCCATTAAAACTCTCGGCGATTGATCTGAATGTTGAGTTAAGACCCTGGACGTCGGACTTGTATGTTACTTACGATTCTGCGACTCCGTCGAATAATAAGTTCTACTGGGGAAAGGGTGGGGCGATCACTGATAATGCCAAGGTGACATTCTCCGATGGAAGTTCTAAGACAATCGACGCGTTACTCTATGCGTCAAGGATCACTTTAGCTGCAGGGGTTTGGTACTGTTACTGGGATGCATCCACAACTTTACGTCAAACCACTGATCATGCTGCAGCAACAGGACCTGGTCTTGGAATGATTGCGATAGTGAAGGTTGAGACCGATAGTTCCAAACCCCCGACGATATTAATGTTTGATAGTTATCTCCCGACGATATCAGGAGGGGTCATTACAGTTAAGTCGATCATTGTGGATCATCTTGAGGCTACGATGACGATCACTGGTCATTTGATCCAGACATCGGTTGGTTATCCGAAAATCATCATGTCGGACACTCTAGGGATTGTGGGGATGAAAGACGCATCAACGATCACATTTAAACTCGATCCGACAACAGGGGAGGCTTACGTTGCTGATGGGCATATAATGATCAACGAAGCTGGGATCAAGGGGTATTCTGGAGCTGCGGGAACAGGAACGTTGCAGTTCTCCTTGGATGCAGCTACGGGCAAAGCTACTGCCGGAGGGGGGAATGTCATATTAGACTCTAATGGAGTGACTGTAAAGGGGATAGGTCAATATGGGATTCAGAAAGCCGATGGTACCCCTATAGGATGGATCGATGGTACTGAGGAAGGTGGCAGAGGTACACTCAAAATAATGACCGTTCTGGGGACTCAGGATATTACATTAGAATCAGGTGGGTACTCGTTGAAATTCCGAGGAGATGGTGATATCGATGTGTTCGCGACGTTAGATTTAAGTGACGTGGATGCTCACCTAATACTTCCTCTTAAAACAGGCGATCCAAGTACTCCGCGGACCGGCGAACTGTGGTTTAGGACTGATCTTTAATGCCGAATCAGTATGATGGGCTCCGCCTCGCTGGGCACGTCAACATCGTGCATGAAAATACCCATATGAATACCCATACGAATACTCACAGTAATGTTCCTCATCAGAATCATACAGATGTGGATCTGTCTCCTGAGCATTGGGATTCACATACCGATACCCACGTTGATTCGCACGCCGATGTTCACGTAGATAAGGCACATTTAGATACACCGTATGTTCCAATCACTATAGTAGCAACAGCAGATGGGGCTACTGGTGTAGGTGGAGTTCCACGGATTCGAACTTCGGTTGCCGCGAAGTCTATTTACACCGTACAAACTGATCATCCTGAAGCGTCTCCCGTTAGGTATCAATCTACTGGAGATATTCGCTCTTGGAGGCTATTAAGGGAGGGGGAACATGCGAATGTTGTTCACTTAAATACCCACAGTAATGTTCCTCATGTCAATACCCCCCATTCAAATGTGCCCCATGTAGATACTCATACAAACACTCATGGTGACGTTCACGAGGACACCGCACACTATGATAGTCACAGTGACTCTCATACTGATACAGCCCATGCGGATGCCCATTACGACAATGTGCACATAAATGACCATTCAAACACTCACGGAGACGTTCCTCACGCAAATACTCCTCATACCAACACTCATACAAATCTTCACACCGATGTTCATGACGATACGGCACACGCTGATAGCCATAGTGATGTTTCTCATAGTGATACATCGCATAGTGATACTCATAGCAATGTGGCTCATGTAAATGATCACTCAAATACTCACTCGAACACCCCTCATAGTAACTCTCATTCGGATACTCACTCAGATGTTCCGCATACTGACCGCCAGCTTGAGGAACATCAAAATATACCACACAGTAACACTCATTCCAATACTCACTCAGATAGTGCCCATGCTGATACTCATTCAGATGTCCATGATGACCTTGCACACAATGACAGTCACAGCAACGCTCCTCACTATAATACTCCTCATACTAATACCCACACCAATACAGCCCATGTGAACGATCATGTGAACACTCACTCAGATGTCCACAGCGACACAGCTCATGTAGATACCCATACTAATACACACGGAGATGTGCATGAGGATACACCGCATAGCGACAGCCACACTAACATTCCGCATGAAAACACTCCACATTACAATAGCTATGTTAATACACCGCATGTGAATAATCATTCAAACTCCCACGGGAATGTTCCGCATGTTAACACACCACATTCAAATACTGCACATGTAGACACCCACACCAACTACCATACAGATATAGCTCACGATGATGTGGCTCACTGGGATACTGTGCCTTCATAAATTTCCTGTATCCACTTTCTATCAAACATTTCTTCTCTAACATAATATCTCAAGGCTCCTACTAATCCCTGCATAGACCTAGGTTGGTCCGGAACAGTTTTCTTCCCATACCACTCGGGCGGCTTTATCTTGTCTTTGTTCTCCTTCCACCATTCGTACTGGATCATTCTTTCCTTATCTCCTGTGGCTACCTCTTCGGAATCATGTTTCCTTTTCTCAAAGATGTTTTCGGGGAACATCATGTAGTAATGCCACATCATATATCCATCCAATGTTTGGCACTCAGGGGGTTCTCTTAACCACCTCCACTCAGGCACCAAGAACTCGTCTCCTCCGTGACTTGCCCAACTCTGAAAAACCCCTTCTATATTACGAACAGTTCTTGCAGGGTAATAATCATAAGAACCCATCTCGCTCCACCAGTTAGAGACTTCCCGCCGAAGGTGTCTGTAGACCAAGATATCAATCGGTGATGCTTCTAGCTTTGCCCTAAACTTTCTCGCGTCATCTTCATGCATCAACTCATCGGCATTTCCCATGAATATCCAGTCTCCAGTTGCATCGTTAAGTAATTTATTGTATTGTTCGGAGACACACTGCCAATGGTCTGAGGGATAATCTTTAATCTGAAATAATATAATCTTATCAGGATACATCTCAACTAATCGTTTCGTTGCTTCAAGAGTTCCATCAATCGACCCACCGTCGTTTATCAGGTACTCGTCCACAATCGGCAGTACACTTAAGATGGATTCTAAGAACGGATAGCCTGTTCTAATGCAGTCTCTATAGGATATTACTGCTGAAAGTTTCATCTAACTCCACTCCTTTGTCTGCTCCTCTGACCTCTGTTTGGAGATGCTCTACGAAAAGATCAATATGCGACCGATCTTTTGAGATTGACTCAAACCACTTCACTACTTCGATAAGTGAAGGCTTAATCCCCTCCCGAATGAAATGTTGCTCTCTCAACACCCCATTGCTATTGACAAATCCTATGTGGGATAAACTATCAGTATCGAGTACTGCAGCTGTTTTACCCATAGCGTTGAATAACGTCGATGTAAGACTCTCTAGTTGATCGCTGTTCAAATCCTCTCTGAATATTCCTATAAGGAATACATCTTTCCTAACACTAGGGTTAAAGTTATACGCATAACCTGTCTCTGGAGCTAATATGCAGAAACCATTCTTAATTGTGGTAAAGTTCTTGAACGGAGTGCGCACCATCCGAACGAAGTCTACTTCATCTAATGCCCGTATGGCATCTTCGATCCTATCCTCTACCCAGTACCAATCGTTCTCCAAAAATATGTAATACTCCCCTGAACTCTTCATAAACGCATCATTGAGTAACTCTCCTCGCTTGGTGTGATGTTTGCTTATCACAACCTCTTTAATATCGAATAGCAACTTAACTATCTCAATCAACTCATCATGGGGGGATTCCGGGTCTCTATCGTATGCGAACGTAAACTCACAATCATAACCATCTAGGATGTCCTTGGCTCTCTCAAATACTAGTTGGGATAAGAGAGGTCTGGAATGTCCGGTCAGGCAGACGCTGAGCCTAGCCATCTAACCACCTTTTTCGTGTCCCAGTCGAATCCATTACTTGCTCCCCTGAATAAGGGATGCTCGACATAGATGATCATGTTGTGGTGGCTCCATGTCATAGGCATAGCTAGGAGCTTCAGTAGTTCTTCGGATTCATACGGATAATGGTCGTGCATTATTTCGTACCAGGCTTCATTGAACTTGATGGCTTCTTTACAGGTGTAGCTGTGGGTGAAGAATGGGCAGACCTGAAGACCAAAGTACCTTGCCATCCTATTCAACATTGGGTTTCCGGTGACCTCGATTTCTGTCGATGTCCTTTTCATCCCTTCAGTGTTCTCTGCAATCTCCCACATCGGATCCATCACACGTTTCTCTAGCCAAATGGGAAGGAAGAAATCAATGCAGCACTCTGGGTAGCCTAGTAATTGTCCTATGATCCGGTGATCGACATTTCCAATGCTCGCCTGCTGGAACTTCTTGGCATTCTCATAAGTATCAGCTATTACACTGTATGCGAACACGTCCCAATCCATCTTATCTGCGGGATAGTGCCTGTGTCCGAACCCCTCGTATGTCTTTGACTTCAATATCGTTAACGGTACGAACCCGTTATTAATCACCCAGTTCATCTGCTCGTCGAATCTCTGGGGAGTGAAAGTATATACGTCGCAGTGCCTCTTCCCTCGTTTTATCATTTCATATTCTGCAATATAGGTTGCCTTATAGATCGCCTGTCTGATTGGTTCCCACTTCTGTCTGACTTCTTGGTTTTTCCACGATAAAGATATAAACGGTTGAACTTCCTTCATTGTCTCACTCCTCCTTGATCATTATGTGCCTCATCCGCATGGTCACCATGCGGTTTATCTCCGTGATGATCTCCGTGACTATCGCTATGTCCATTTGGCTGTTGAGTTTGCGGTAAAGCTTGTGTTTTAGCAGTGTAGTTTCCGAATGTCGTAGGTCTGTCTACAAGACCCCAACCCATGGCTCTGAATGGTTCACTGTCATTAGAAATTCTCACATTTGGCAGTAGTCCTGTTAGATAATCTGTAATGAAGTCGTATGTTCCAGCGATGGCTTCACAGAATCTAGTTTTGTTTCTCCAATCGCCGTCAACCCCCTCACAAGGGCATCCTCCTTTACATATGTTCCAGTAATTGCATCCCGCGCATTGTGTCTGCTGGAGGGCGCTTGTTCTACCTTCTCTCTTCCCGTACTCGCTTCTTATGCCAACGCCATCCGAGAATGTTCTGTCACAGTTACCGAGTGAACCGTCGGGGAATATGGTCACAGTGTGTGTGCATAAGAAGTCACACCCTCCAAAGATACATGGAGAAGAACTGAAGTTAAGCACGTTGTCTATCATTTCCCTGAACGGCAACCATCTCATCTTGCTGCTCTCAAACGTCATCTTAGTGTACTCAATATATGCGTACAGCAATTCATCGTTAGTGAGTTCGTATTTCTTAGCCGCTCCATCAGCATACATTGGATTAATCCTTCCTCCACGTATTCCCAACGTAGCCAGCTCATTGAACCATTGCTTCATTCGTTTGACTTTCTTAGCATCTCCTGAGTTAAACTTGTTAATAATGCACATCACGCTTACAGATATCTCCTCTTCTCGAAGCCATTTGATGTTGTCATTCAGTAACTTGTTGTACTCTCCCGTGATGTCTTTGTCAAGTGGACTGGGACCCCTCAAGAGATTATACTCTGGCGGACCATCTACACTAACTGACACATCAGTCTTGTACTTCTTGAAAAGTCTCATAATAGCTGGAGTTATCAGTGAGGCATTTGTTACTACTGAAGTACCTCCAGTGTACTTTTGTTGAACCTCGAATAGCCTATCTAATACGACAGGTGGTGCAAGCAGACACTCTCCTCCATGAATCCCAATCCCACTGCCATGATAATATGTGTCCTCCCAAAGTTTAGCTAATGTCTGTTCCATAGCATCTAAATTAAGTGGGATATTTACCACAGTCTTTGAGTGTATTGGGTCTTCAAAGCATGCCAGGCATCGGAAGTTACAATCTAGTGTGGGCATCAATAGTATTGTCAATCAATCAGCCTCCACCAAGAGCATTGCCCACTCACTATCTCCGGGTGCATACCAAGGTATCCCAAGATGTGGCATTTGTCCAACTATTATAGCAGCCTCTGAGTAGCTAATCACTAACACACATGTAGTACTATCGATAGTAGGCGGTGATAGCCAACGGAAGCTCTCAGTGCCTATAGAGTATCTATATATCATGATTACAGTAGTCTCTTTCTTCAACTGTTCAGTTATTGCATCAGCCCAAGAGTCTGCTCTTTGTATCACTATTACCTTATCATAACCCATCTTCTTCAGATATGTTCCAGTTCCAGCAAAGTTCTTATATCTGGTAATACTCTCTATCTTCTTCTCAAGAGTATTCTTATCCTTTACCAATTGTGTAATTGTAATGTTAACTATCCGTAGCTGTGAAGTTAATTCAGCAATGGTATTCTCATAGACGATAATCTTCTGCTCGTTCTCAGTAACTATAGCTGTAAGTGGGTTATGTTCTAGTATTCCATAATAAACAGTTGTACAACTTAATATGATACATATAGTTACAAGAATTCCTGTAAGTTTCATCTATTCTTTCTCCTGCTAAGGGATAGTCTTGTCAACTTTCCTAGCCTGGTATGCTGTGTATCCCATCACAGCAAGGGCTGCAGCCATTAACCCAAGGAACGTTGGCAGGTCTATTCTGGCTGTCCAGAATAGTGCCACCGCTATCACAAGTAGGAGAATGCCTACTACATATTTCATATCAAAGTTCATGTTCACTTACCTCCAAATATCCTCCTCAAGAGGATAATAATCCAGTTCCATATCTTCTCCCATATTGACGGATCCGGTCCAGGCTCTGGTATTGGATCATCATTTACGACCACCCTGAATGACTCAGGATCAAGTTCTGTTATCTTTATCCAACAATAGCCATAAGGTTGGTCAGTTCTTCTTGGGTTGGGACATCCCCAGTCACCCCATGAGTTCTGAATCAGAACCGATTCATCAGATACATCATATTCATGCATAGAAATACAGTGGTATCCCTCCAACCGTTCACCAGGAAGATGTTGATATACTCCCTTCCTATAGTTAAAGAAACTTGTGTAAACAGCCATCGAACCCACAAGGGCATATCCATCTGAAAGAGCCGCTCTCATGTCATCGTGTGTTTTGAATGATATAGTCTTAGTAGTCTTCTTTCCTCTCTTCCACCAATCGGCCGTTCTCCCCTGTTCACAGCTATGATCCATCGCATCGTATGGACAATCATCATTCAATGCGACACCCTTCTCAGCTGCAATGACTGTAACATCCACATAGTTACCTCTATTACAAGTTCCACCAGAGCAGCTGAAAAGATCACGTCTACTCAATTCAAGTTTCTCATCGGGGGTATTATGCATCTTCCTAATCTCAAGTTCCACAGCTCCAAGAGTGCCAAATGCTGTACAAGAGCCACAAGCACCTTGATTATAGATAGGACTTGCAAATCTTGCAATATCAGGTAATCCAGGATCTCTGCTCACTTCATCACCCCAAGTAGTTTCTTCTGATCAGACGGTCTCATTTTAGAAGCATCCGTAGGTCCTAGATCGAAGTCCTTAGATGAGAGCTCTTGGACGTCAGTTAGGACACCCCTATAGGTGGGTGGTATCCTATCAACTACCTTTAGTCCCCTTAGTTTCTTCTTCTTAGCCACAAGAAATATAATACTGATCTCTCCAGTGTCCTTCCCATCTGTTATCTTATTCCCAACTACAGTGTTTAGCACACCTGGGAAGTTTATTAATTCCTCATGATTTTTATCATGAAGAAGTTCGGCTGCTATTCTTTCAGTCGTTTTACTCATTCTTCATCACCAAACCACTTCTTGAACCATTCATCTAAATCGGCGTCATGCCAATCTGCATTATCTTCATAATTAGGATTAATCTGTTCAAACTCCTTCTTGGCCTCATCAAGAAGTTTGAGGTTTGCGGTGTGATTCGTATAGGATATGAAATCGCCCTCATTGGTATTTCCAATCCCTAGTCTAGCAGGCTCGGGAATGTTATCATAGAGTTTACCCTTGGTCATTCTTCATCACTCGAATTTTAAACGTCTCCAACCATTCGTAGGTTACTTTCATTGACAATAGTGATTCTAATTCATTGATTAGATCATGTCTCTCGAGGATCTCCTCTAAGGGAACATTAGTAACCATCAGAGATCGTATTCGTTCCAAGACTTTAGCCAATGAGGTGTCCTTTTCTGCGTTAACCAACGCTGAGCTTAAATTGATCTGTTCAGCTAGTAACATCTCAAGTCTCGCGGATAGTCCTTGTGTCTCCAACGAGCGCAATGATAATTCATTGTTCACTCGAGCTATATCTTGTTCCACAAGCATCAAATCGGTCCTAATAGGTTGCAACGAAGATCCCTCAAGGAGATATTTCAATGTTACATTCATAACATTGCTCATATTAATCCCTAAGAGCTTCGCTTGCTCAACGAGACTAACATCGAGGTTTAACATTGTTCCTTTTTTCTCATTCAAATTCTATTCCCACTTCCCTTTCAATGTTACATTTGATTCTCCCAGAACGAGAATCTTCATTTTTGATAGTTCAGCAATTAACTCCGATGATTTCTTCCAATCAATGCCAAAATCCATTAGCTCATCTCGGAGTTCGACGATGCTCATTTGATTCCCATTATGTCTTAATAGAGCTACTACCTCGGCAATCTCTGGTCCTCGACGAATAGCCTTTCTCCATATAGCTTCTTGCTTGCACAACGCGGCAATCCGTGGATCAAGATCTAACGTTAACTCCGAGCCAAAGTCCTGTGTGATCACCTTGTAGCCGATTATCAGTCTAATATAGAGCTGCTCTTCGTACGGTGGCATCCTCAGCTCATCGAGAAGATTGTTAACCGCAGGGGTTCGACGAACACTTTTAATTTTGTACAGCTCCTCTTGAACTTCATCTATCTTGGCTCGGATCTTATTCGTTCTATCGAGATTCATTCTGACCCCCCAGCCTTCTCTAATCTTTCCCCTGATTAGTTCCTTATCATCCGCAGTGGGTATCAGTAATAGATAATAGAACCGTCGGCCTAGACCAGAAGTCAGATCGAACCTCGCAGGTTGAGTTCCTGCGAATACTGTGACATTCGTCTTATACCCGATCCTTCCCGCTCGCAATCGTTTCACAACATAGCCTCTATCCAACGCTAAGAGCATCGCTGCGTCCAATTGTTGACTATGAGATGACTTCATCATAGCTGTCAACGCGGAGAATTCTTCAAAACCTACTATACCCTTCTCGTAGATCTTCGCTAACCCTGGTGTCACGACTGGATCCCCGCCTTCCGACATTGATGCTGATCCGACGAATCCCGCTTCGGTCGTTGACCCCTCGAACCCGTGTTGGATAGTCGTGCCTTCCAAAACACACCATTTGCCTCTTAGGAACATCTCCAACCAGAAGGTCTTACTATAACCGGGAGGAGCAACCATCATTATATGAAGCCTCGTATCTATAGGGATTGCATTGGCTATCAGAACTTCGGTCTCTTGATTAACTAAGTTGAACATATGGGCACCGACCGAACATGCATAATGTCCGGGATAGATGTCTGCATGTGCGCATTTTCTATGATGAAACTCCGCTATTAATTCATCATAGATTGACATTGCCTACACCGAGTCCTTATACTGACAGATCTTCTTTGCTGTGATGAACCCTACACCGTCGACGATCGACAGTTGATTCTCCGTGGCTAGGAGAACCCCTCGAATGGAACCAAAGTGATGCAACAGATGTTCTGCTTGTTTGGCTGACACGTGGCAAACGTTCATTAGTATGGCAGCGCGTTTGTCCATAGCTACTCTCGAGAAGGGCAATTGCTTCGGCTGCCCGAGTTCCCGATCAGCTTTCTCGCAAATAGAGCAGACTGTGGTGAGGAGATCATCAAGACTCTCTGCATTCCACACCGCAATTCCATATCGTACGGCCGCAGAGACAATAGCTCCTCTGGTTTCTTCCGGATGAAACTTCCCATGAGTTCTTCTCGAAGCTGTCTCGAATGAGCCTTCAACAATGAGCCATGGCATACAGTTGTGTCCGTATGCGTAGTCTGACAATCTCGACATCTGATCATCCCAGCCGTTCGATTTGTTAAGGACTCGACCCCAGATGTCCTCCGGTCTTTTCCTCTCGATGATCGCGTTTCCCTTTTCATTTTGAAAATCCCCCACCTCGAGTGCCTTTACCATATGAGATATCTTCCTATCCCAGACGCGTTGCATTACCTCTTGAGGCTCCCGACTATCAACGAATATCAGGTGTTCCACTCTCCTTAGGAATCGTGATATTTATCGCGTCGCATTGATACCTATATAGACAATCCCTACAGTTAACCACTACTGTTGTCTCTTTATACATACACCTTGTTAACCGACCGTTGAAGACAACTACTGGCACAGACATTCCTTATTTATTCCCCCTTTAATATAGATAAAGTCTACGAACAGGATTAGTTCGGTCCTTTGCTGTTCTGTTCATCTTCCATCATACTTATCTCGTAATCCCGCTGGATCATATCCTCCTGAAGCTTCGGATATAGTAACGATCCGACGTTCTGAACATCAGCGATGTATTCCATCATCGCTCCATAGTCGAGACCTTCGATTGAGTTGAGGAACTCCCCAATGTGTCTTATATACCTCATCAACATCGATGCAGCGGTATAGTTATCTGGATTCTCAAACTTCGCTCTTCCCTTCTCCATCTTATACTCCGCAAGTTCCTCCAGAGTGATACTACCGAAGTCCACTAAGAACGGACTGGCTTTCGAACTAGGGTCGGTGTCATTATCATACATTCTTAGCCAACCTCCCCAGGTGCATCATCGTAGCTTCCCTGAGCCCAGTGTCCGCGGTGAACGATCCCCGGATCTCTGGTGTGATATAAGGTTTATCTCGATGGAAGCCTTCCTTGACTCCCTCAATCATCTCACACGTGTGATAACCTGAAGCTATGACCATGACCCCGGAAACTTCACATCTCTGCATTAGTTCGTCTGCTATCTGCGCAGCCATCTTCTCTTGAAGCTGAGGTCTTCGGGCGTACTTCTGTACCAGCTGAGGGAGTTTAGATAGCCCAGTGACTTTGCCGTTACCAGGAACGTATGCTATGTCGACAACACCGTAGAATGGAACGAAGTGATGTTCACATAATGAAACGAAGTGAATTCCCGGGCAGATTCTCACACCGGGAAGGTCTCCAAGGGCGTAATCTCTATACATTCTATCAAGTGTGGGGTCTATAACATACCCTTCTGTCATAGTTCGGAGAACCTCCCATTGTCTCTCCGGGGTACGTCTCAATGGATTCGACGAGGGATTAAACCCCGATAGGAGCAATATTTCACGGAATTTGTCCATGATCTTGTCCTTATTATGCAGAACATAATGATGCGGGGTAGATTCTAACCCTGAGTCTCCTTCTTTCTCTATCGTGTCTTCAAGTGATTGCTCGTTTCTCATTATTTCAAACTCCTCGTCGGTTTCCCCACAAGAGATAATGGAGCTGCGGGAGAACCCTCCAGTTAACGCCATTGAGATGAGCGTCCGCCCATTCAATGAGCTTCTTCATATTCTCTAGATATAGGCCCTGCTGACTGCCATTATGTGGTACCCCTGATGTCATTGCGAACCTCTCTGGTTGTAATACCACTAACGGAGCCTTCTGAAGTCTAAACGTCTCCGAAAGCAGTTCGACATCGTCTTCTGTTGATATAACAAACTTCATCGTGAGATTCTTCTTGAAATGATCCAACCACCATTCGACCTTAGCTCTATTCTCTGGCTTCTGCCATTCTTTGGGGCTCACAACCCAATGATCGATATCCTTGAGGATCTGCTCTCCCTGAGGCAAGATCGTTCCGTTAGTCTCGATATGAATCTTATGTGGAAGTACACCAGCGACGTGTGTCAGCTGGTCCTGATAGATCATAGGTTCCCCGCCCGTCAGGACGATAATGTCGTTGATCCTCGCGATGTCAAGAATCTCCATGATCAGTATTGTTGGATCGACCTCTCTGTAACCCTCCCCGGCGTTCGAGTACCAGGAGTACTTCGTATCACAGAAGGAACATGCTAGATTACATCCATGGACTCTGACGAAGACAGCAGGTGACCCGATGAAGGGGCCTTCTCCTTGAATGCTTCTAAAAATCTCCACTAGATCTATCATTGGACACTCCTCGCTTTCTTCACAGGACAAGTCTCACAATCCAGACCAAATGCCGTACACCATATTGTCCACGTCGCATGTGGGCAAGGGCTCAATATCGGTGTGGGATACCACACGAAGGGTGTCGCCAACCCACAATGAACGTACTTTGTGAACTTCGATGAACCCCCTTGACCGTTTACAGTGACAAACGACGTCTGATACTGCCAGCTAGCATACGGACATACTAAGTTATCTCCCTCGGAACACTTTCCCGGACATTTGGGTTGCTCGTAGGTTGATGTCGTCGCAGTTAACGCGATCATACTGACACCCCATGGTTCTTCCCTTCGTACAACGTGAAATGAACCTCGGCGATGTTTGGATGTAACACCATTAGTTCATCTCTGATTCTCTCAGCACAGTATTCATCGGAGCCATAATTAACAACCTTTCTGTTATCAATCATCGGCTTGAATCCTGTGTGTTCATATATGTCTTCCCAATAGCCTATGCCAGCAACCGGGATCAAGAATTTATGATCCCACTCCTTGGCGAAATACCCCGTGATCTTCCCGAAGTCCACAATGATCCCCTGGTCATCTAGGAACTCTGACACTCTAATAACCAAGTCCTTCACTGTATACGTATGACCGTGAATCCCAGCGCACTTCCCATCATACCCCGGGAGGTAGTGCGCCGCTTCAAACGTGATCTCATCAAACTTCAGGTACATCAAACGAACGACCCCCGAGTAGTATTAGTATTCATAGTAGTAATCTCCTAGGTTTTCACTCCTTTACTTTTCACGTAGGAAGTAGGATCTCTGATACCTGCCTTAGTGAAAGCTTCGATTCGCTCTCTGCACGTTCCACACTTCCCACATTGCAACATCTGCAGATCAACGTAATGAGGATCCCAATGTAGGGGTTTCTGGGGATCATAACAACTCCAAGTGTCTTCGAATGGTACTCCCAATAACGCTCCTCGTTTGACGATATCTGTCTTTGTTAGATTGATGAACGGGGCAACCAATTGAATCTTCTCATATGTTCCCTCGGTTAGGGCTTCGGCCAACGCACAGACGAAACTCTCTCGGCAATCGGGATAGATCGCATGATCACCGGAATGTGCCGCATACCAGATTTCCTGAGCACCCATCTGAACAGCGTATCCCCCAGCGATGGCAATCATGATCATATTCCTGTTGGGAACAACTGTGATTTTCTGAGAGGCGTCATCGTAGTTAGCTTTTGGAATCATGGCCTTCGTTAGTTCCTCAAACTCATTAACCCCCATTACTCCTGTGGTCAGAGCTGAGTTAAACGTCGGCATACGTTCGAGGATCCACCGGAGATTGAGCTTCTTCGCCGTTCGTTCTATGAAATCCAGTTCTATCCTGTGCCTCTGACCATAGTCGAAACTCAACACCACAGGAGTGATTCTATTCGAGATCATCTCATACAACATCACAGTGGAATCCAATCCTCCGCTACAGATGGCGATCGCTTTCATTCCTCAAACACATCCTCCTCTTCGGGGATTGTTATCACTGTGGAGTTCTTCTTGAACCCCTCTGGGATGTTCTCATCTGATGTTGCTAACCATAGAACAGCAAACGAATTAAACAGCATCCTGCCGTTGATAGTGTCTACTTCTATCATACCAGACTCCATTGCTGCTCCGATGGATAAGAGCCCCGGATGCTTCCCAATCTCCTCCACCTGAGAGAGTATTATCATATCCGTCCTCATTAACTCCGGCAGATCGGCTATATTCTTGACTTCTATCATCGCAAGAGGTTTGATAAGTGTCCGGAGTTTGGACATGCTTAGTCTCTTCCCTCTTGGGATCTTCATGACTACATGCCGGGTGGTTCCTACGACCCCTGGCACGGTTATTGATAAAAAATCGGGATCCGCTGACCCCTTCAGAACCTCTTTCCATGTCATTTCATCAACTCTTATCAATGACAAGAGAGTATCGAGAGATACTCTCCGGTCTGTTGACCATAAATGTCACCAGTGTTCCAGTAGCAAAGAGCACCTTCATCCATTCTCTTCCCTGGGATACTGTGACGATCATTGGGCTACGATCTGTAGTCCACTCCAAGAGAACTTCTTGAACTCCAGGAAGTTCCCTCTGAATGATAAGAACACTTCTGTTTCGATAACTCAGAGCTTCTAGGACTTTATCTTTGTCCGATGACTCCCCAATTAATCTTTTGCCCATTACTTGTGCAACTCCCTTAGAACTTTTAATGTGTTCGTTTGATTATAACTGGATAACTTGGGAACTGATAACATGTTCCCCTTAGGGTTGTTATAACTTACTATTAGATCATTCCATTTGACCCCTCCGATGAATGTATCTAAGTTACCATATCTATAACCGAATACATCATTGAACACCCTCGCTGTGTTACTGTTTGTAGTTGCGTTCCATCCGATGGTCATATATGGAACTGTAATTATGACACAAGTTCCGTTATCATAGAACCCCCAATACGCTGTTGCTTCAGTGTATGCAGCAACAGAGCTATTACGTATGATAGGGCCTGTGGGGGTGAGTTCTACGCGGCAGAAGATTAACACAGCTTGGGTCACATTTCCATAGACGTTCATTAATAGCTTAGTCTGATTTATCGGAGGGACTATTGATGGTCTACGGGTACTATATATTATAGATCCTGCAGATATGATCATGATTGCGACTCCCAACACTACCCACAGGTTATTCTTCATTGATCTCCTCTCTTTTAGTAGCCATCACTTCATCTATGTACTCTGGATCGTTCCAACAGAGCGTCAAGAACATACAGTAATCGCAATGTTCCCCTGACTTGATCGGGAAGATGTTCCGATCGCCCGACAATTTATACTCTTGGATCTTCTCCCAGAGATTATTCGTATTCTTCTTCAGAGCTGTGAATGTGACCTTCTTAAATTCTTCGGAGTGATAAACCCCCTCATCGTAGGCGATGACTCCCCAATGATTGACTGGTTTATCAAGTTTCAATTGATCGTTGATCAAGACCCAGTAGATCGCCTGTTCCTGTCTAATCATTGATATATTATATATCCTCGGTTTATAATCAATCACGATGTAAGAGTCCTCATCATAATAGTCCAACCTATCAAACGTTCCCGCATAGTTAAACTCCGGGGATTCTAAATATCTTTCCATCTGTACAGGTTTGAACATCCCCTGAGGTAATGTCCAATCTAAAGATCGTCTGGCTTCGAAATCCACTAGGTTTTGCATCCATCCGTAGATTGTGTTGGAGATTCCTTTGGGAATACAACTCGATAAGTATTTCAATCGATCGATATAAGTTCCACTACCAAACAACACATCAGTGTCATAGATGTACTCAAACTGGCGAGCAACATGATGGAACGTAGCTCCATGTTCCATCGCGATGCTCTCGTCTGAGACCTCTGGGCCTTGTTGTTTGATATACATCCAGTAAAATTTTCTCGGACATTGTCTCCACGAGCTCAGACCGCTTTTATGTATGAAGAGTCTTTCTGAGCTTCGTTCGTTCATTTCTTCACCTGCTTCTGTCGTTCGATTTCCTCTTTCATAAGAACGCCTGCAAACCTGAGGTAATTGATAGCATCTAAGATGTCATCGTATGCTTTATTTAAATCCTTGGTCGCCCGAGCACGGCTACCCCTATAGACTACCCCTGAGAGGATAGCGTCAATAGACATTTGTCTCCAGACAGGGGTTGCGGTTAAGTTCTCATAGGGGACCGCTCGTTCGAGGATCTTATCCATAGCCTCCCGATCGATCTCTTTGATCTTAGTTATGTTTGATTTCATCCCATTCCTTCGTCTCCCACGATGTTGGTTTCTCTACTGTAATTCGACGACCATTTTGGAGCTACCCAGTTCATCCAACTAAGCCGCTGACTGATGAAACTACCATGACTTTCCTCGACCGATCCCATTCTCCGTCGATCTCTAGTGCCACGTGATATGCTTTCATGTTCTCTATCTCGTTCTGAATCCGATCCCTCATCTCGAGGGGTTCGAACGCTCCTTGATGAACCGTGTACCATATCTTGTTTTTTGTTCCTACTGGTTTCCATTGTAACCATCCTCCCCAGTCGAATTGCACTCTGTTCTTGTGAATCCTAACCAAGATTATCAATAGCTCTTCTAGCCTCTCCTTTATCATTAACTGTGAATATTGCTCCTTCTGGGATGCCTTCCATCGCGAACACCGGCATACCGAAGAGAACTAGTTGATCCGGTAATGCAGGTTTCGGAGCTCTCTCGATCACTACAGGGGAGCGAAGTTTAATGATCCATTTACCTATTTCCAATATTAATCACCAGGTATGTCGAACTCCTTTTTTGTCTCTATCACTTTCTTATATAATGCCTTCGTTATAGCCCCATCGTGTTCTATAAGCTCCATCCAAATCATGTCATTAGGCACCAGATGTAGAGCGATATTGATCATGAATGTGTCCCCATTTTTCAAACATTGTATTGCATCATCGTATTCCTTATTATCAAAGTTCTTATCTATTGTCATATGACATACTACGCGGATAACCTCTCTTAGTTTATCTATCTCACCCAAAGTAATCACTCATCTTTGTCTTCCTAACCTTGAACTCTATCTCAGACCAGTCACGACCAATGGCTTCCAAAAGTTCGAAGAACTTATTCTTAAGAACCTTCTCTCTCTGAAGGGACCAATTGATCCTTACACTGTTTGGTACTTTGGTCTGATCGGAGTTCAAACAGAGAGTCTTATACGGGAACATCGCAGTGGGGATCGTATATATCAACTTGGGTTTATCGTCCTCGTTGAATCGCCATCCAAATACCTTATTAGCATGTTCCACTCCTTCAATCCATGGTTTGGTGCTCCCATGGAGGTTCTCCAAATCGATATTCGCCTGATGAAGGCCCTTAGGGATACCTATCATTGAGACATCGTCAATAGTCAATATACTATTCCATGCTTGGCGAACGACCTCCACTGCGGAGTCTATATCATTCTTCCCAAGAACTAGATTGAGGAACTGTGTGGTGAGTTTCCTCGTGAACAAAGCATTCGCTGAGGATCTCGGTGCCAGACCAGAGATTTTCATTCCTTCCTTCCACACTCCGTCTTTCATTACATAATGTCCCCCGTAGTGTTTCTTCGCAGGGTCATCACCTTTGGCTCTGCGTTTCCAAAGGATCCTGTCAAAGAGATTCTCAAACTTGATCTCTATCGGATAAGTGGCTCCGAGGGATTTCGTCCATTCATTAATATACTCCTGAACGTCGGCTTCTATCTTAAACGCTTCCTCAGCGGCTGTTTCCTTCGTTGCGCTCGTTAGCCTAACGAACAACGAATCGGTATCAGCGTACATAATCTTGAGTCCTCTGGGCTCTAAGAACTGCCTGACTTTCCATATCACAGATCTGGTGATCGATGTGACACAATTGAATACCTCTGGGTCGTATAGACGGAAACCAGGATAGGCCAAGACACCGTTCAAGCTGCAGGCGATGAACTTTGCTACGGTTTCTTGAGATTTGATCCTTTCGCGATATTGAACGTCGAACCCTGGATGAGATTCAATCTCTCGTCCTAGGGCACGATAACGTTCTCTGAGCGCCATTAAATGATCAGCCACTTTTGGGAGCACCCCTATCGGTGATCTCCGATATCTAATCACTTCCGTCGTGCGGCCCTGATCATCAACGATTGGTATTTGAATTTCTCCGTTGGGGTCTTTGCACTCAGGGCTGAGATTATATGCGATTATCATCGAAGGATAAATACTCTTCAAATCCAAGAGCATTACCCATTGGTGCAATCCTACAGTCGGGGTGATCACCAGTGCGCCTTTTGCTTTCTTCAACTTCTCATGTTTGGTTCCCGTAGGCAACGGGGCACCAGCGAGTCTCAAACACATCGTATCTACAAGAACCTTATTCGACGTCGATTTGTCAAAGAGAGTGCCCGCTGTTCGGCGAAGAACATCGATATATGGCAACAAGTCACACTTCTCGTTCAATAGTTTCAAAGCGATGACGTCTTTCGCGGCGTACTCTATCAATGATTGCGGATCGTTTTCGTAGCTCTCCTTCATATAAGCTCCTAAGTCTTGGTAATGGAGCCCACACTCGTCTGCAACAACGATTTTGAGATCATAACTAGTTCTCTCCCCAACTGGCTTGACGTATTTCTTATAAATATCATTCAGATCAGCAATCGTCCTGCCCCAGATATGGACATCCCATTTCTTATATTGGACATTGAATCTCGCTGACGCTCGGTGCAGTGGGGAGATGTGTTCGGAGACCGCCCATGAGATCCCCAATCTATCTGCCCTCCTGAGATACATCGGCCAGTCGTAGTTATTGCTATTGTACCCCGCCCAGCCATCAATGTCCGTTTCACCAGTTTGGTTTGGAATGGGCTCTCCCATATGCCACTTGGCGAAGTCAATAAACAAATCTCGTTCATCATCAACGACAGTTACTTGCACAGGATACGTGAGATATTGCGGTTCGATGAGCCATTTGCCCGTTTGTTCATCACGGAGCTCAATGTGAACTGTTATGCTCTTAAAACTTGACCAGAGCGCTCTACGTGAGTCCGATGCGGCTATACATGAGTCCGACAGTGTTCCTAATGGGGCCTGCTCGAGGGACGTAAAGTTCAGTACTATTATATGTATAATATTGTCCGAAGTGAGACCCCATTGGACTGTGATCGCAGGCCATTTTGCATCTTGGGGCATCGGCATGATCTCCTTCGGAGAGAAGTACTCAAAATCAAACAAGGAGTAGAGCGGAGCGATTCCATGACTTTCTACTGCTCGAATGACATTATCTTCTCCTATCTCCACTCCGCAGTAGATTCCCATATCGATCATCGCCCTCATCGGGAACAACACGTCGGCTTCACAAGTCATCGCGTAACGATCTCTTCCTCCTCCTATTTCCGAGGGCATTCTTGCTTTCCACTCGTACACCGTGCGACCGAAGATATCTTTAACCGGAGGACCTGAACTCGGATCGTTGTTCCAAGCGTGGGGTCCAATAAACCCTAATTTGCGTTTTATTCGTTTACCGTTCATATCTCTGAGGAACCAGTACAACATCGGTTTATTATCTTCCTCGATGTAATCGAGATTCATCAGGTCGCATTTGATAACTATAATGACCCCTCCTTAGACTAGTCTTGATGCTACCTCTAGTAGACTTAGCTCATGTGTCAGGAACTCATTTGGAACATCAAACAGTGGTATATCCTCAGATACTCTCTTATGCTCCGGAGGTTCTTCGAACCATTTAGATACCTCTCCAGAACAGGCCATTGAGAACGGCAAAGAGGTGTCAACACTTCGAATGATTCCTGATGGATACTCGATCAGCTCCCAATAATTATCCAACCCCAAGAGGTGATGATCCTTAGACATATCCAGTTCTCCTCTTTTGAACATGTAATTGACAATCGTTGACCTAGCTCGGAACTCCTTATGTAACCAAATCGGAATCCCAATCGTATCCACCGGAAGTTTCTTCAACTCCAAATAAGATTCACGCCACTCTGCTGGATTTTCTCCTTGGGGCACAACCATATACCGATAATTCTTCGGGAGCGAATCCAGCAGGTCTTCGTAAAAATCAATAGGCATTCGATTCATTATATCATCCGGAAGAATGATCTCATTCGCGGATATCTCGTCTGCAATCTTCATTGTATCATCGAATTCCATCATATCAGACTCATAGATCCCATGATCCAGAATCTTAAACTTATCCTCTTGTGCGTAGAAGTCCTTATACACATCCGATTGCAGACACCTTTGCGCGAGAACAAAATGCAGATCAGTTTTAGTGTGAAGCCATGAATCCGGTGAGATAAGGCAGACCTTCAAGAATGTATCCTCCATCTTGCGCCGTCCTTCTCTATAGAAATCGGCTCGTTGAATGAAATGTCAATATACCAGATCTGGTCATCATCTTTGACACCTTTGCTCTCTATGAGCTTCTTGAACTCTGACCATTTCAAACTATCTCCGGTTGATTCTATTATCTTAGTGTTATTCCCTTGATCCTTGATTATAGTGATATATGCCATACCAGTTCCCCTGCAAATGGGACATGTACAAGGACCATAGAACTGGGAATCCACCCATCCTTTGCCTCCACAACCACCGCAGAGGATTGTTGTCTTGTTATCATCAAACAATCGGTTTCACCTCTGGGGAGTTATTCACCTGATCGATCGAAGTTATCCCTTGTGTGTAGATAGTTCTTTCCGGGAACTCAGTCCTTACCCACTTTACTATATTCTCATATGTGGGATTAATAATCAAATCAGTCTTGTTAGCTCCTAGTCTGCATTTTCTAACCTTCGCTTGGAACACTTTGTCCGATCTCCTCTGCATCTCTAGCTCTAGATCCGCCCAATACGGCGTTTTCTTCATCCAATCGGCTTTTAGATCATCCGTGGGATTGCCATCACGATAGACAATCGATGATTGACCAGTGATCACTAGATTAATCGGTTTCGAAACGATTCTCATCATTATTAATCGATATCTCGCATTAGCCTTCCCCCATTCGAATTGATACTTATCTCCGGTCTTCGCACTCCGGAAATGTGCTACCTCTTCTAACCAATGCGAGATGAACTGCCAGACATCAGACCCTGAATCCAAACATATTGTGCCTAATTCCATTCCAACTAACGACGTCAACGCTTCTTCGATTGCTGTCAACGAAGCCAACGGATCCGGTTCCTTTGTGAACTCATCCATCGCACCAATCTCCGCAATCTCAATCATATCCTCAAGGAGATTCGGCTTGAGCCATTGAGCGAACTCTTTCTGCTCCAGTAATGGATACATCCCAAAGTCAGTATTAATCGCCCTAATCGGTTTAGGCATTGTGAAACACAAGTTCGATTTACCAGTTCCAGGCCCTCCCCAGACAGCCAATCTGAGACCCTTTAACGCTTTCACCTGAGACCCTCCTTTGAAATACAACCTTGGATCCTTAGGAGGTTCCTTTGACACTGTTCTCATTACGGGATCCGGAGATTCCTTATCACCGGATTTACCAAACTTCATCTCTTGAGCCATACTCAACCACATCAAGTGCTCTCTCAATTCACTCGTTCCGTTTGAAAGGAAAAATGGGATATGGATTAAGACTGGGTCACTGACTCAGTCTCATCCACTACTGGCTCATAGGGAATTTTCATGCTGGGATCCGCGGCTATTCCGAGAACATTGAAGATTATCCGCTTCACGTTGTTACCCTCGGTGTCCTTCATGAACTCTCCTGTATCACGGTCTCTGACGTTGCCTTCTCCAGTGCGCACTAGTGCCCTTACATGGGTCCCAGGGCTAAACTGTATCCAGGGTTCCAACTCTTTCGGAATATAACCCTGTATGCCCTCACTTTCTATGTCAAAGTTCGATTCATCCTCAAAGACGATCATGAAGGAACCGTTCTCGTTAGCCTCATGACCTATATACGTGACATCTCCCTCGATCATTGCTACCCTCGAGTAGTCGTCTTTGAACTTCTCATGGATGTCCTTCAGTTCCTCACTCCCAAGTGATGTCTTCAACCAATCAGGTAATTTCCCCAGGAGATCGTACATACCGGCTTCAGTCGTGGCGTCTTTCACTCCTGGGATCATGATGAGATTCGTCCATGAGGTCTGTTCGACGGATCGTAGATCCACGATGAGTTCGTCTTCCTTCCGAACCGTGAACCTCGACCGCATCGATTGTCCAAGTTTCGGATATCCCTCTGCTTGGTTCTTCAATGAGTTGATCCTCAGTATCCGGAACCCCTCGTTTGAGTTTGCCCGCTTCCCTATAGCGATCTCATCCCTAACCCAGGTTTCCGCTAGTTCCTTTCCGTAGCTTCTGTTTTTGAACTTAGCGTCCTTGCCGTCTCTTTGGAACTCGATCCATTCACGATCATCAACGACGATTGGTGTTTCATCCCCCGTCACTTGGTTGATCGTTACCTTGATTCTAATTCCATCGATACCAGCTAAGGCTTCCTCCCGGGTGTCAGGGTTCGCGTACTTCGCGAGGAGATCTTCCTTCTTCCTAACATTCATATCGCGTTTCGATGTAACCCCTACAGGAACGAAGTCAAAGGGCTCGGCTCGAGATCGCATATCAGACTTGATCTTCGAATAAAGGATCTTGAGTGCTCTGAGCGCAACGACCTCCGGTGTCATCTCCGGATGGTTTTTCTTGACTAAGGCAACTTCCTCGGTGAACTTCGTCTGCAGGTCTTCAACAGACTCTCCGAGTTTCTCCGACCAGACCTTTAGCTCTTCAGGATACGACAATGTTACAACACTTTCCTTGTATTACTTACTGCTGTGAAACACTTACTACACTCGCTCTCCATGGCTGTTTCACATTCACCACATTCTGGCTTATAAGCGAGTGAATAAAAAACGATAGAATCTTTGACCCTTGCATCGAGAATACTATTGATGACTGCCTCCTGGAGTAGTTTAAGAGTAGTCGGCCTGCTTTTTCCGATTCTGTTCGAGATCTCATCACAGGATAACGCTTGTTCTCTTAAGACACTACTCCAGTCGATGGGCAATTCTATTTGGCCTTCTCGGTCTCAGGTTTCGGGACGTAATCTGGCTTCGCTGCCCAGTAGGATGTAGTGCCCTGCATTCCTCTGTGAACAGCACCGATCTTCTCGAGCTTTCCCAACCTCGAGTACGCTGTGCCAGACTGTACACCAAGGAGCTTCGCTACCTCCTTAGTTGTCATTCCCTGTTTCTTAAGCTCAGCTAAGAGCTTCTCTGTCGGCACCGTGGCAGATTTCTCTCCCTTCGGTGCGAGCTTCTTGAACTCGTCTAGACTTATTGGCATTTCTTTTCAATCCTTGCATCTCTCGTTGTTTGAGAGTTGATGCATTCAATGATCACCATTACTCATTAATAAAGTCGTCGATACTGGAAAGACTGATCTCCAGGACAATAGGGAAGATGGCAAATGTAGTAGTAGGAGGGAATGAAAATTTTTGGATTGTAAATTTTTCCCAAAGTCTACGGAATGAAAACTTCCAATCCATCAGTATCCCCTCTTGATTCTCATGTCCTCTACTACAGCGTAGGAATCTAATCCTCGTAATTCATGTTCTACGGTTCCATAAAACAATCTATGACCCTGTTCGATAGCTCTAGAGACTCTCTTTCTCTTGAGGTTCCTGAACCCCGTCTTGTTCCATATATAGAACATCACAGACTGACCTTCTCCAGTATTGAACGCACACCGTCAGCTATATTAAACAGTTTAGACGCGTCATCCTCTGCTACATGTAACATCTTGATAGATGTCTTCACTAATAGTTCTCGGTCTATATCATAGACCTGCGCTATACCATAAATAAGGAATCCTAAACCATCTGCAAGGTTTTCTTATATTTCCAGCCGTCGTTTGTTACTCATTTCTTCTCCTCCTTGTGCTTCTCCCAGAATCCCTTCTCATTGCACACCACAGGGTTCTCCAACACGGGATCCAAGATCTTACACGGGTAACCCGGGCACTTGTACATTAGACAAATGGGATGCTCAGCCATTCAAGATTCACCAAACCATTTCTTGAAGATGTTCCAGATTGCTTCATCTTGTTTGTACTGCTCTAAAGACTGCGGGATGCTCGTTTCATAATCATTTTCCTTGGGGTCAATGACTATTACATTAAGAAACTCCTTCTTGGCCTCGTCGATTATCGAAAGTATATTTGGTTTTATTCCTGTGTTTATCATCCCAGCAACCTCCGAGGTGTTTTGCGGCTTAAAAGGTGAATAACACCAGTTGTATCCTTTCGTTAGTTCTTCTTCGATTTTATTTTTTAGACTCATGGCGAGACCTTCTTCAATACCGCGTTCAAATTGACCTCCATCAGTGAGTCAACAAACAACCCCACCCATACCTCTGACGTCTCAAGTACCGCACCCGCGTGGATTACTTTCATCAGATGCCCCACTTTGTCTATCTCGAACTCCCAGTCTCCGAAGATCAGTTTTCTATCCCCGGTTAAAAAATGTTGCCTATCCTCATCGCGAATCAATGTTAACAACTCCTTATCCGCTGTTACATTAACAACATTGTTCGCGTCAAAGCCGTACGCCTTCAACGTTTCCTTGATCCGTTCCAAGATGAAACTCTTTCCGGATCTCGGCTCTCCTTCTGCATACACTTCAATTTTCATTTTTAACTTTCACCTCTTGATCCTACTACGACTACTAATACTACACCAGGTCCGACATCTCACCCTTCGCACGTCAGATGATCAGATGATCCTTCCTTGATGCACTCGAATTTTATTTCGTAACCATGATCACATGTCTTTAGGTAGTTCTCAAACCGTTTCCTTACTTCCTCTTCACCCACACTCTGAGCTTGAAGAACCATGCCGCTATAACCCCCATAGATATCGAATCTCTTAGACATTTGTTTACTCACCTTACGCGTTTCCTACCAGATGATATCTTTCACCTTGATCGGCTCTAGCGTGATACCCTGACCATCCTTAACTGCTATCATCCATTGCTTAACATTAGCTACGAGATCACCCTCGTTGATTGATCCATCAGCGAGTTGTGCCTTGAGATCAACACCGTTGTCAATCTTCATTATTCCCTGTTTGTCTTTAATCTTCACGAATGACATTTCTCATCCCCTCCCTTAGCGCAAGAAGACGAATAGATCAATACAGAATCATCTCCTCTTTAGAGTGTAATCCTAGTTCTCGGCAGACACATTTCGCTGGCTCTATATCAGTTACTTTCTGGATGCAAAGTCTATCGGCTCTTCGTTTTCTCCGGTTACCTCCGCGACCCGGATGAATTATCTCATTATCCTCCTCATCCATCAACGAATATTCTTCATCTTTGCTTTCTAGGATTCGTGTTTTCTCCTCTTCATAGAATTGAAGTGCTTGTTTAGGGTCATTAAACCCTCTAAGGATACCATTTATCCCTTCATACCCGACTTTGATGATTATATAAATGTCCATCTAACTTTTTCCCCCCTTCTCTGATTTCCCACCCACGCCACGCTTA
>Ga0315274_10000663_pt1 | contig 53340 bp, 52 predicted proteins | sample YL17G02_20_MG_FD_203700 | JGI IMG/M metagenome (GOLD analysis project Ga0315274, IMG submission 203700) | Sediment microbial communities from Yellowstone Lake, YNP, Wyoming, USA - YL17G02_20 | ecosystem: Environmental > Aquatic > Freshwater > Lake > Sediment | place: USA: Wyoming | collected... | reverse complement strand
TCTCCTGTTTTTCTAAACCATTTTTTCCAATTACATACAACGTAAAAGATGAGGTTTTTTCAGTCGATGGAGGTGACGTTGCAGTAATATTTTGTTGTTGTGTCGATGTGTGTGTTTGTCCTATGCTCCCGGGTGCAATGCTTGTCGTGAGTAAGAGAACAACAATTCCAAAAATTAATCCGCTTTTTAATTTTATTCCTTTCATCTCTTTCCCCAAGATACATTAATCACACTCTGTATATTAATCTTTTGGATATAATATTTCTATGACTAATAACGTTGAATCAATGGTTTAAAAAAAAATGAAAAAGGTTTAGGGACCTGGTTCTTCAGACCCAATGAACAGGAAACCTGTTGGATCATTTTGGCTCACGTACTCAGTTGAAATCCAATTTGCTGATTTTGCGATATTTGATACTCTAATTTCATCTAATGTACCATAGAAATAATAACTTCCACCACCAATATTTGACCTACCCACCATAAAATTATAGTCACCAGCTGCTTCTGTGCCATCTTTTGTGTTATCCATTGCAACGTATGAACCATCTCTATAAGCCTTCAAATCGGTTCCATCGTATACCGCAGTATAGTAATGCAGGTTGCTATCAGGAATATCAATGCCAATAGTTAAAAAATGACCAGCTGTTACGGTATTTCCAATTTCAAAGTTCATGTCTGGCCACGTCCCACCTATAGCACTACAAAAACCTTTGTCAGTACCGCCACCATTTAGAGCATTGCCCAATAAACCAGCAAATCCACCACTTGGTGCTGTCATCGTTGTATTAGCCCAAAACGACCAAGACTTTACTCCAGTTCCAATAATCGTCGAAGCCATTTGAATGTAGTCGTTTAAACCGTCAAACCTTTGACCATTGTATATTTGAGTCCTTGTTGCAATCGGTTCATTCACTGCTTTCTTCGTCCCTATGTAACCATTGATGGTACTATCTGAAATAGTTGATTGGGTTGCGTCGTTCATATGCCAGACTGCTTGATAGTGGGAATCCCATGTTTTTTCAGAAAATTGCTGATTATTAATTGATGGATTCCCATAATACATGTAGAGCGAAGTATCTTCTGTCGAATGAACAATTGGTATATTCACCCACGCAGTCAGCATACCTGTAGAACTATCAAAATATTCAATTTCATGATACAACTTTGTAGCAACACCCGAGCTATCCATAAATAAGATATCGTCGCCATCATTCTGTGCTTTATCCCGTAAATCTTGATCAGTAATACTAATAAGAATGGGAAAATTTGTTAAATCCCCTGTAACTTGATTATGATCGATAGTGATCTTTTTCCGATAGTTCCATCCTTGGGTAAACGGGTCGAATGGTGGTTTCCCTTCAGTGAAGAAACCATATGTTGCGGTTGTTGTTTCTGCCCCATCGGTCACTTCAACTGTCCAGCGATAGATTTTATCGATAGCAAGACCACTAATAGGAACGGTGTACAACCCAAAGGGTTTTAAATTCCCATGGCCAGAACCAATGTCCGGCTCGGTTGTAACACTATAACTCATCAGATCGCCGTCAGCATCCTGTATCCGAAATTGTAACTCTGATAGGGATAAAGGAACGTTTTGTTCTCCATTGGCGGGTTGATTATCAGAAATTTCTGGTGCTCTGTTCGGTGGATAATGTTCGACATATTCTGCGGTTGTAGACGTTAGTAATGCGTATCCGATGAATCCGTATAAGGTATAACCTGGTAGCGCGTAGGAGATGCCGATTCCCATGAAACCAAACGCGAACCCTGTCTGTGCTCCTTCTGCGACATAGCCTTTGCTGGTGAGCAGGTTTGCTGCAGTGGTAAGGCCAGTGCCTAGCCAGAGCATCGCGATACGCGGTCGTGGGAGCAGGAACAATGGGAGGAGTATCCCTGAGCCTTCGCCACCAAGGCTGCAGAGTGCGCAGGTTCCTCGGTTGGCAAATGGTTGAGGGAATGATGCTGTGTTTCCTGTCTTTTGTAGTCGCTCTACCCATCTGGGATTGAGCAAGGAAAGATATGCTTCTTTTGATACTCCATTTGGGATTATCCCCTTTTCATCAAGTAAATCAACAAACGCTATTTTTAAGGATTGAGTCTTCTCACTATAAAGATGTTGCGTCATCTCAGATTTCAGCTCTTTCAATTTATCAAAAATCAGTGTAGCATCATCGGCTGAGAGAGCGACGTCATGTTTTTTCAAGCCGGTTGTACCAAAAACATTCAGAGAAAACACCGAGGTTTTCTCAGGTGTCGGAATAAAAAGTGCATCAACACTTTTTTGTTGAACAGAGTCACTAGAGCGCCCCAGAAGACCGGGAGCAATGTTTGTTGATAGCAGCACCATAACAAGTCCGAAGACTAATCCGGTTTTGATTACGATTCCTTTCATCTTTTTCCCCAAGTTACATTAGTTACACTCTACATATTAACCTTATTGGAAATATTAATATACTAACAAGGGTGGTAATGGGAGAACCAGGTGATATAATGCCAAGTGCCGTCATTCATCCCGGTTTCTCTCCATCCTTGGTACTTTGAGTTTGTATCGAAGACATCTCGTGCGGATAACAGTTCACAAGCCCCCCCCATTTCCCTAGTGCGATGTACGTCTTATTTGAACACATGACTCCCCCGGCCACATATATCCCATCTGTTCGTTTGCCCCTGTTTGTACCCATACGGTGCAGGTCTCTTTATTAAAGGCACTGGTGAAATCAGCAAAGGAAAAAAGTCAAATAAAGAACCGGACATTATGGTACTGTGAAAATAATGACAAAAAAAGCGGTCATTTTAGCGGCTGGCGAAGGAAAACGGCTCCGGCCTTTTACCGAAACCATGCCCAAAGTCATGCTCCCTGTTGCCAATAAACCATTGCTCGAATACGTGTTTGATGCGACGAGAAAAAGCGGGATTGAAGAAATCGTCGTTGTCGTCGGCTACAAAAAAGAAGTCATCATGGAGTATTTCAAAGACTATAAGGATGTCAAGATAACCTACGTCATTCAAGACAGACAACTCGGAACCGCCCATGCGCTCCTTCAAGCAAAGACACATATCAAAGACTCATTCATCGTCCTTGCTGGAGACAACATCATCGACCCAGGCAGCATCGCAAAGCTCCTAAAAGACCAGTCAGAATATTCACTGCTTATCAAAGAACACCCGCATCCTTCAAAATATGGGGTCGTGTTTATCGAAAATCGCAGTATCAGACGAATCGTAGAAAAACCAAAAGAAGACGTCGGCAAATACATCTCTACTGGCATCTACAAACTTCCTCGCTCTGTATTCACTGATATTGAACAATGCACCTCGGAAGGTGCTCACGCGCTTTCATCCGTCATCCAATCCTTAGTCGATAAAGGAAAAAACATCAACACGGTTCTTGCGAAATCATGGATGGATATCGTCTACCCCTGGGACCTTATCTCCGTCAACGAAGTGATGATCCAAGGAACGGCGGCATCCACCAGCGGTGTCATCGAAAAAGGCGTCACCCTGAAAGGCCCAGTGACAATAGGGAAAGACACCAAAATCTACTCAGGCTGCTACATCGTCGGACCAGTCGTCATCGGCGACAGCTGTGAAATTGGACCTCATGCGTGTATCTTCCCCTCCACCAGCATCGGGAACAACACTGTGGTTCACCCGTTCAGCGAAATACGAAGCAGCGTAATTATGGATGATGTCCATATCGCATCAAACTCACATATTTCACACTCTGTCATCGGCAAAGGATGCATCATCGGGGATAGTTTCTCGACGATAACAGGTAAAACGATGATAGAGGTTGATAACGAGTTCAAGAGGCTTGAAATACCGATCGGAGCCATGGTTGGAGAAGATTGCATCATCGAAAGTCACGTCGTGGTTGATCCTGGAAAAATCATCGGCAGGAAATGCAAAATCAGCCCCATGAAACATATCATAAAAAATATTCCGAGCGAAAGCAAAGTGATGTAACGTGTGTGGAATCATAGGGTATGTAGGATTTCGAGACGCGCGAACCGTCTTACTCGAATCATTGAAACGACTTGATTACCGAGGGTACGATTCAGCTGGCGTCGCCATTATCGATAATAAACTCAAAGTGTACAAGGAAGTCGGTGAGATAGCCAACGTTGAACGCTTAATACCCAAAATCAAAGGGACAACTGGGATTGGCCACACTCGATGGGCGACTCATGGTGGTGTGACGAAAGAAAACGCACATCCGCACGTCAGCTGCGATAAAAAAATCGCAATCGTGCATAACGGGATTATTGAGAACTTCAGCAAGCTCAAAGAAGAATTAAAAAAGAAAGGCCATACATTCCGCTCCCAAACAGATTCAGAGGTCATCGCTCATCTCATCGATGATGCATACAAAGGAAACCTGGAGGATGCAGTAGTCGCAGCGGTAAAAAAGATCCAAGGATCCTATTCGATAGTTGCCGTCAGTGAAGATGAGCCTGAAAAAATCGTAGGTGTACGAAAAGAAAGCCCGCTTGTCATCGGTGTTGGAGATAGTGAAAACTTCCTCGCCTCAGACATCACCGCATTTCTAAAATACACAAAACGGGTGATATTCCTCAACGATGGAGAACTCTGTGTGCTCACAAAGAACACCATCAATGTTGTTGATAAGAACAGAAAGTCGATCAAAAAGAAAGAAGAACTTATCACCTGGGACGTGAAAGACGCGGAGAAATCAGGGTTTGCGCATTTCATGCTTAAGGAAATCTATGAACAACCGGACACAGTCCATCATGTTCTCAGAGGGCGTATCTCAGAAATCGAAGAAACCATCACGTTCCCTGAAACCGTCGAGCGGCTCCTGAGTAATGAGATCAACACCGTTCACATCGTTGCCTGTGGCACTTCATTTTATGCTGGTCTTGTTGGTAAATACCTGATCGAACAACTGACGAACATCCCGGTGTTCGTAGAGCTTGCCTCAGAGTATCGATATTTTGGGGTACGAAATGAATCTTCGCTTGTTATTGCCATCACACAATCCGGGGAAACCGCTGATACACTTGCTGCATTACGCGAGGCACAGATGTCGGGGTGTAAAACACTGGTGGTGACCAACGTCATCGGGAGCACATCAACCCGTATCTCTGACGGATATATCTTGCAGCAATCAGGCCCTGAGATTGGAGTTGCTGCAACCAAGACATTCACCTCTCAAATCATTGTTCTGTTCCTCATTGCCCTCAAGATTGCACTGCTTCAGAAGAAGCTTGGGTCTGATGAGCTGTACAACTACATTTTCCATCTGAAAGAACTCCCTCGGCACGTCCGAGATGTCCTGGAGCGAAGCAATGACATCGTCGCTATCGCAAAACATCTCAAAGATGCAAAATCAGTGTTTTTTATTGGAAGAGGCATCAACTACCCGCTCGCCCTTGAAGGAGCGTTGAAGCTGAAAGAAATCTCATATATCCATGCAGAAGGGTTTGCTGCTGGTGAACTGAAACATGGACCGTTCGCACTCCTAACAAAAGACACCCCGGTTGTCGCCATTGTCACCCAAGACGAAACCTATGAAAAAATCCTTGCAAACATTGGGGAAATCAAAGCACGAGGATCGAAAGTCATCGCAATTGCAGAAGATAAGGATACTGAAATCGAAAACCATGCTGACTTTGTGCTCCGCTTCCCTGCAAGCTCTCATGTTCTCCCTTGTATTGCTATCACCGTTGTCCTGCAGCTGCTTGCCTATCATGTTGCTCATCTCCGGAAATGCCCGATTGATAAACCGAGAAATCTAGCTAAATCAGTCACCGTTGAATAAAGGAGAAAAAAACAATGAAATGTGTGATTCTAGCTGCAGGTGAAGGAAATCGGATGCATCCTCTCACCTATACAAGACCAAAGGTGATGCTTCCAATCGCAGGCAAGCCGATCCTCGAATGGAACCTGTTGAACGCTCGTGCTGCCGGTTTGAAAGAGTTCATTTTTGTCGTGAGTTATAAAAGCGAGATGGTACGAGAATATTTTGGCGATGGGAAGCCATGGAACGTTAAGATAAACTATATAAATCAAGGGAAAGCCATGGGAACTGCACACGCTATAGCAACAGTTGAACTATTCGTCAGCGACTGTATCGTCCTCTGTGGCGATACGATTTTTGGTACCAACGACATCAAACAAATCGCAAAGAAAGGAACCAAGATTGGATTAGTAAAGATTGACAATGCAACAGAGTACGGTATCGTGGAACTCAAGGGAAAACACGTGGTTAAAATCTACGAGAAAATGGAACATCCATTATCCAACGTCATCAACGCAGGCATCTACCATTTCAACAAACATATTTTTGACTTTATTCGAAAAACTGAAAAATCACCGCGAGGCGAATTTGAAATTACTGACTCTATCAATATGCTGGTAGAAAAAGAATCAATGGAAGGTGTATTTCTCAAAGAATGGCGAGATGTTGTCTACCCGTGGCATCTGCTTGATGCAAATGAGGAGCTATTAAAGAAGTTGAAGACAAAAATCCAAGGAACTGTTGAGAAGAACGTGACAGTGAAAGGAATCGTTGTGGTGGGGAAAGGTACAGTGATTCGTTCAGGTACCTATATCGAAGGCCCGGTAGTGATTGGTGATAATAGTAAAATCGGACCGAACTGCTATATCAGGCCGTATACTACCATAGGGAGTAATTGTCATGTCGGCAATGCCTGTGAAGTGAAAAATTCCATCGTCATGGATCATAGTAACATTCCGCATCTCAATTACGTTGGTGACTCCATTATTGGACAGCATTGTAATCTTGGAGCAGGAACCACGGTTGCGAACCTCAGGCTTGATAAAAATAACATTGTTGTTACATTGAATGGGAAGAAAATCGATTCCAAACGACGGAAGCTCGGGACGGTGATGGGGGATAACGTTCAAACCGGGATTAACTCTATTATCAACGTTGGCACCATGATTGGCAACAATGTGTTCATTGGTCTTGGAGCAATGGCAAAAGGGGAAATAAAACCAGATACAAGAATATTATAATTTAATATGTTTATCGTCGTGCATTATCTATTTAAGATAAATATCTAATTCACCAAGCGAATGATTGCACGAAAATCCATGCTCATTGTCATCACTCAGTTCGTTACTAGGTCTCTTGGCTGGGTAGGATTAGTTGTATTAGCAAAACTATGGGGAGGATTTGCACCTGAGGCTCTTGGTGTCATTGGTTTTGCCATGTCATTTGTTGGAGTATTTTACATCGTTGCTGATCTTGGTTTTGGTCAGGCTCATATCAAGAGAATATCTGAAGGAAAAGACCTCGGCACATGCATTGGGACTTTTTTTACAATCAAAATGATCCTCACCAGTGCAATGGCAGCTATTGTGCTTCTGGCGATGTTTCTCTTGGAAAACGTGCTTCATCAAGGCTTCCATGATGCGACAAAACAATCGGTTGTATTCGTCTTTCTTATTTATTACGTATTATCCAGCATCCAGCAGATAGCATCCTGCACGTTCAATGGAAAAAGCGAAATAGCAAAAATGCAAATCACCTCTATTTTTGAGAATATCGTAAAAGTACCCCTAATAATCCTTGTTGCTTTAGCAGGGGTTGGTTTAGTAGGTATTTCGCCGGTCATTGATTGGCCTGCATTTCTTTATCCATTTCAACAGTTTCTCGCAGGTCACCCAATTGGTTCTTATGCCATGGCGTATGTCTTTGGGATGGCTACAACAGTAATTATTGGATTTTGGTTTTTGAGAAAAAATCCTTGGAAAAAACCAGACCGGGAGCTTAGTAAAAGCTATCTTTCCTTTGCAATGCCGATGTTTCTATTTTCAATTATCTCAACGATCTCTGCAAATATCGATAAACTCATGATTGGATATTTTTGGACAGCAACTGAAGTTGGATATTATTTTTCTGTACAACAGATATTACAGATTATCTTAGTAATTTCTGTAGCATTTAGTACTGTTCTGTTTCCTGAATTTTCTATATACAATGCTAAAAAAGATTTTGAAAAAATAAATAAAACAATCCGCGCAACAGAACGATACATTTCTATGCTTATTATTCCTCCTGCAGTGATAATCATAATTTTTGTCAATCAGGTAATTAGTATAATGTTGAATAGCGCTTTTCTACCGGCCGCACAAACTTTCGTTGTGTTAACAATATATGCATCTCTCGCTAGTCTTATGGCACCATATTATTCATTAATAGCCGGTCTAAACAGACCTGGTATTTATGCGAAAATTGGTTTGGGGATAGGTCTCATCAATATCGCCTTAAACTTTTTGTTCATTCCGCAATGGGGGCTACTTTCCCCGTTAGGAATAAATGGACCTACAGGTGCGGCCGTTGCTATGGTATTTTCTATGATGGTTGGTTTTATATGGATACGATTTTCAGCTAAAAAATTAACCGGCATTCATCTGTTACAGACGCATACACCACGCCATATTATCGCTGGAGTGGTGATGGGGTTCCTTTTGTATATCTTCGCATTTCACACGGCATTTTTCTCCACCATTCATTGGTATCATCTCCTGTTTTTTGCAGGACTTGGTTTAGCGATTTATTTTGGGACATTATTTGTATTACGAGAGTTTACTAAAAAAGACCTCCATTTTTTCTTGGATTTACTTCAGCCTAAAAAAATGGTAAGCTACATTAAATCTGAATTAAAAGAGCAAAAAGAGGATATTAAAAATAAATAAATTAAGAGGGTTTTTAAAGCATATACTACTTACATTTTTCATACATTTTTTCCCATAAATTCAACTATTTCCTTCAACTGCTTCATGTCAACAGTTACCCCGTCTTTTTGTATGTTTTGAGCCCCGTCCATTATTGGCTTCCAACTATGATCTATACGTGCTAAATGTATTTTTTGCTTTAACTTTTCAGGAACGAACTGCATTATTTGGTCACGTAAGGTTGCAACTGAAAAAAGAAGGCGCCTCTTTTTACAGTAATCCAGGTATGCTTCAACAGCTGATTTAAAATCTTCTAGAACTATTTCTTTGTCGGCCCCATCAATTCTAGATAATTCAGTTGTCATGCTCTCATAAAAAAGATTCACTTCCCCCCGATAACGAGGGTCCTTTAGCCATGTGTCGAACTGTAATTTTCTGTTATGTTCCTTAAAATCTATTGGTTTATTTTCCATGTTCCTCAGCCACATCAGATCTTCAATCACCATTGATTTTCCCTGATAGCATGTTGCTAACTCGAATACAAGTTCTCCAATGTATGGTGATGAAAATTTTTCTTTTGCGAATCTTGTCATGCTTTTTTTCCATACTTCAGAACGCTGCACTGCATATATAGTTGAACAAACATATGGGTTCATGTGCTCAATCATTCTTTCCTTAGTTGTTGCTCCAAAACACCCATAACCTTTCATTTCATTGTATATTGATTTTGCCATCATTCCTCTTTTTGTAGAATAAAATCCTAGACACCCCCCAATACATGCTACGAAATCTTTATGCGTTTTTAATTCATCGATACAGTGTTTAAGCGCACTTGGAATAAAAAACTCATCATCACATAATAAAGCAACATATGGCGTATCAACGAGTTCTACTGCTTTGCCCATTCTTTCTTCGTAGGAATATGGCACATGATAATAATGTACATTCTTACCAAGATCCCTTAGATATTTCTTATTTATTGATGTGCTCGTGCCATCCAATACATGTAGTGTCACTGGTGAATCAGACCAAAAATGCATCTGTCTTAGTGCATAGTGTTGACGATTGTATGTTGGCACAACAAGTGTAAGTTCCGAAAGATTTGGCATTACATCCCAGTCTATTGAAACCAGTTTGCCAGCATTCTCGTTCATTATTTCGCATCCAATAACTCTTCCGGAAAGTTAGGATTACATATTAGACACAATTCCCTATACCTAAGACTTTCTGCTTTAAGATCCAATTCTCGATATGCACGTGAAAGGAGATAAAACGATCTATACACAGAACGCCAATCAGCATTAATCCTTTTAGTAACACCGTTCAAAACAGCAATGGCCTCCTTATAATCCGCCTCATGGTACAAGATTTTTCCATATTCTAGTCTAAGTTTGTCCTGCGGGTTAAACTTAAGATTCTTGATGATTTCTTGCTCATACTTTCCCGGGAATATTCTTTTGTTGATATATGCAAACAATCCTGCACACCCATTTGATATTCTTAAGTAAAGATAAATATTCAAGCTGACTAATGGAAACCATGCCAGTTTCTTTTTTAAACAGTAAACATGATAGAGAGGCTCAATATATCGTTTATGTATTAACGCCCTTGAAAGTCCCGTTTCATAATCCCTTACCCATTCATGTTCATCCGATTTTATCGTTTTGTTATCATTTTTTCTTAAGGCACAAATACAGACTCCATGGAATGAACCGCTCTTTTGCAGAACTTTTTTCCAGTAAACCTGAGGATCTACAACGACCTCTATTTCCTTAAATCCATTGGTATCCATATACATCATAAGCGACTCAACCGAGGATTTACTGACAACCGATAATTCGGAGGCAGACCCGTCATAATATGAAGACTCATATTTTTGTCCAGTTAAACCACACATTCGCCCCTTATATTGATATACAATATCCTTCAGCTCCATTTCTTTTATGACAGCATTCGTTATAAATTTAGAAGGCATACAAGCCGTTTCGATAAAAAGCATCCTCTTACATATGCGACCAAAAGTGCGAAATGCTGTAGAAACAGATGCCAAGTGGTGTAGGACTCCCACGCAGATAATAATATCGAACTTCTCATCACCAAGCGAATCAATATCGCCAATTCTAAACTCTACGGGGGTCTGGATATTTAGAATTTCCCTCACCTTTTCTCCTTTAAGGACATTTTTTTCTCTTGGTTCAATCCCCACCATCTTTTTAAACTTCATATCGCTCAGTTGGTGAAGAATCCACCCGTCATAACAGCCTATATCCAGTATAGTCAGGGTTTCAATCTCTTCAGGCGCAAAGGTCTTGTTAATACATTTTCTTATTGTTTCTACAAGAAATTCCCCTCTTCCCCTTAATCTCTCTTCGTTGCTTATGTGAACGCCTTTCGCTGTCCACACAGCGTGGTTAAAAGGACCGTAAGCATTTACCATCTCAATCAAGTCGGCTGATATTTCCTCATCCACTTTGGTTCTATCATCAACAGCAATCATTTCTTTTCCTCCTTACTTCTCAGATCTTCTATAAGCTCTAATATGGTTCCGTCCGGATCATGACAATATAATATTTTCGCTTTACCATCAGGTGAAAGAAGCGGTTTTGAATTACATGTATATCCATTTTTTATCAGCTTATCGTACAGCTGAGATAGATCATCGACGGTCAGTGAAACATGAGAACAGCCCAATCTATTCGCAGGAAATACCGTCTGGCTTTTAGGCACATCTAGATCGGGATGCGAATGATACTGCAACAATTCGATCAACCCGCCTTTCGGAATTATGACTTTAACCCATTCCAGCTTTACATTATTGATACCAACCAATTTGTCAATAAACTGTCCAGGTTTTTCAACATGACGTCTGTATATCGAAAGCCCTAGAGTATCACGATAAAATTTCAGTGATTCATCCAGATCCCTTACGACTATTCCTATATGCCTTATAGAAGAGATCATTTATTTCACTTCCATTTTTATTTCGTCTTTTTTAGATATCCATCTGGTGCAACTGTAATTAATAATTTGTTTTCTATATTTTTATCAATTTCGAATTCAGGATGCGATTTCAAATATTCCAAAACTGCGGTTTTCGGATTATTTCCCTTGCCCCAGGGCCGATCTGCAAATAAATTATCGTTCAAATCTTCAATGACTGTATCAAACACCACACAATAGCTTCCTTTTGAAACGAGTTGCCCATAGGCATTCAGTTCAGCCAGAACGTGCTCATGGGTATGGTTTGAATCCAAACAAACCAAAATGTTGTTGTAGTTCTTTGCAAAATCATGAACCTGCTTGATTATGTTTTTGTCAATTGAAGATCCCTGCAGCATTTCTATTTTTTCTGATAGCGGATGTTTTTCTATCTCAACCCTGTTATGTGCTCTTATATCTATATCGATCCCGAGCACCTTGCCTCTTTTAATTACTTTTGATGCTTCTAGCAATGTAATCATGGAAGCACTTAATATCAGTGAGCCGCCATGGGCAATACCTGTTTCAATAATGAGATCTGGCTTGACACTCCAAACAATCTCTTGTATAGCGACAATATCCTGCGGATATTGTATTATTGGTCTACCCAGCCAAGAAAAGTTGTAGGAATACTTGGATACTGACGAAGCTTTCATGAAGCTATGCGCGCAGGATTTCATCTCTTTGTTTTGACCATTTGCATCAATTCTTTCTTTTACTTCTTTTTCAAAGTTCATGGTGATCCACCTGTATGTAATCAAATTGGTAATTTGACTGTACCGCTTTGAACCAATTGTAATTTAATGATAATTCTAATGATGCTTCTGGCTGAGCTGAGCAATAATTTTTTCATAAGATATCTCAAAGGCATCTGAAGTTGGCCTGAACCATTTTGGCGAAAGCTCCCTTTCAACAAGGATGCAGTTTTCCAGGCGGCAGGTCCTGTACGCATCGGCCATGAGCATATGGCATGACTTGTTTGCGCTCTTGCTGTCGTCAAGAATCACGAGGTTCTTAGTGGCTTTTGCATCGTCAAGAAGCTTGTGCCAGTCTATTGGCGTCATTGCATTGACTGAGAATAGAGATGCATGAATATTATTTTCAGCAAGCTTTTTTTGCAGCTCCAGGCCATAAGGCAATGACATGTTGAAACAGGCAATTGTCGCATCTTTGCCATACATGTATTGGAAGATTTCAGAATTTGGATTTGAATAGGATTTTTCCAGCTCAATAAGCTCTGTCTTGAAAAGGCGTTGGCTTATCCCGATTATCCTGAAGCCAGGCGCGACAAGCTTTGAGCTAAGGATTTCTTCGGCATCTGCCTTGTTGGTGACTGTGTATCCGGGCACCCTGGCGATAGAGCAAATGTCAGCAAAGCTGTTGAATGCCGACTGTGGGCCTTCATATCCTGAGTCTACAACAACTGCCACGATTGTGAATGAGGCCTTGGGATTTTCCTGCCTGACAATATTGTAGGTGTTGACAATGTGGTCAATGCCAAGTATAAGGAAATCAAGTTGCTTCATGAAGAAAATCGCATTCACTCCTGACAGCATAAGGCCAAAGCCAATGCCAACAAGAGAATTTTCGCTATTTTGGGTGTTTATCACCATGCTCCCTGGCTTGACCTTGAGGCCTTTTGTCATTCCTGAAATGCATGAACCTGCAGAGATATTCTGCCCAAAGCAAACTAGGTTATCAACATCCGCTATGTTTTTCCTAATCAGCGCGTTGACATGCTCGATGTATTTCATTTTATATTATCCCTCAGGAATTCTAGGACTTTGGAAGAAAGCTGCTTCAGCTTCTCCTCATCAATGTGTTTTTTGAGAATGAAAATTGGGTCGGTATTTGCCTCCTCGATAATCGGCCACTCAATCAGGTTTATTGTCGGAGCTGGCCCGGCATGATAATTAATGAATTTCTCTCCAGGAGGATCTTGGATTTTCAGCATCCAGTGTCCCAATGTTGTCAGCATCACTTCGACAACATATACTGTCTTTGCCTCTATTGATTTCTCGCGAATGTGCTTAAGATACTTGATATACTCAAAGACATCGTTCGAGTCCAGGCGCGCATAGCCCAGACCAAACGAAGCAGCGAGCTTCTCAACATCAATGTAGCAGCGCCTTTCATGTATCCTTGTCGCCAATGACCATTCATTGTTTTCAACAATGTAGATTGCCGGCAGCTCATTGCTTTTAAGGAATTCTAGTCCCTCATAAAAACTGCCTTCCTCCATTGCGCCATCTCCTATGACAACAATGGTCAGGCCATTTTCCTGCTTGACCTTCTTCGCGAGCGCAATTCCTGCCCCCACAGAAAGGTTGTTGCCCAGGATGCTTGATGTATAAACAAGACCATGCTTTGGATTGGAAAGATTCATGGAGCCAAGCTTTGCGGCTGCGATGCCGTTATCCTCGAGAAGATATTCATCGATCTCAGGCTTGAGGTCGCGAATCCTTGCAAGATTGTAATGGATATTTCGATGGGAAAGCACAAGGCTGTCAGCGGGCTGCATTATTGCATCCATTGCAACTGCTATTGCCTCATGGCCAAGCGCAAGATGGATTGGCACCTTGAAATCGCCTTTCTTGTACATCTCATTGATAATCATCTGGCTCAGCCTGAGCCGAAGCATATTTCTGGCAACTTCCAGCTCGCTGCTTACATCATGGTGCGAATCACCATGTGCATCCTGATGACTAGAGGGGTGTGCCATCACTGGTCACCCAGAAAAGCATTCAAGTCACGTAAGCCCTGCTCGAGGCTGATTTTCGGCTCCCAATGGAGAAGCTCTTTTGCTTTCTTGTTTGAGACTGGCCTGATGCTTATGTTATTAGGAGTTGTCTCAACAATCTCGGGATTCTTATTCAAGATTTTCTTTGAAGTCTCAATTACTTCACCGAGCCTTAAAAGCCTGTTGCTCTCAAGGTTTATTATATTGAAGCCAGACAAGCCAATTGACTTAACAATGCCCTCAACAATGTCAGAAACATTGATAAAGCACCTTCCGGTCCGGAGGGATCCGACAGTAATCTTATCCTGCGTCCTGACCTGGTTGAAAAGAGACTCAACAGCTGACCAATTATCTTTCCTGCTGCCATAGATTATGCCGAATCTCAGGATAGTCACAGGGCAGAAGCCGTGCTTTGACTTCTGTCGGAAATTTGCCTCTGAAACTAGCTTTGAAAGAGCATACTCGGAGGTATGGTTGGCGATATTGATAATTGAATCCTCTGTCTTTTCCTCCCCTTCAACAAAATTCTCATAAACCCATTCTGTTGATGCGAAAATAAACTGTTTGACATTCCTCTGCTCTGCTGCTTGCATCAAGTTCAGCGTTCCCATCACATTGATAGTGAAGCATTCATATGCCTTGTTCTTGCAATCAGAGTCCCTCGACAAGGCTGCGAGGTGGATGATTGCATCAGCGCCTTCCGGGATGAACTCTGCAATCTCCGGCTTGTTTATGTCAGCTGAGAAATATCCTGACCTCTGTACCTTTGGCAAATCCACACAGACGGTCTTGTAGCCAAGCGAATGACATTTTTTCACAAGTTCCTTGCCAACAAATCCTTCTGAGCCGGTTATGAAAATTGTTTTCGGACGATGTGCCTTGTTTTCTTGCATTTTTATCACCAACAGCTGAATGTATTTTATTGGCCTTTAATCACATTTCATCTTCTGTCAATTTTCGGAGGATACCTTTGGGATTTGATGTAATCATGAGCCGCGTATATTTTTCATCGACCCTGGATTCAGGAGGGATTTTTATGAAATCCTTAATGGCGTCCAGTGTATTGTCATGACCTTAATGTATTTTTCTGAAGTATTCAATAGTTTTTTCAATCCCTTTTTCAATGCTAAACTTTGGTTTCCATCCTACATCTGCTTTAATCCTTGAAATATCTGCCCAGAAATCCATTGAAGGAGAATCCGTAGGCTTTCCACTTTCTGAAACATACCTTTCGTTAAAACCATATAAGCGATAGACCGTGTTAATGATATGTAGAATCTCCGTGGAATACCCTGAACCAATATTGTATACTTCGCCCTTCACCTCCTTAGTGATTAGCAGGGAAATCGCTTCGGCTACATCTTCGACGTACACGAAATCATTTCGAGAATGAGGGGTGTTAATGTTCGGATAATCACCTGAACGGATAGAGGTAATGATATGAGGGATAAGAGAATGGCTTTTCTGCCCTGGACCATATACGTAAAACAGTCGTGTCCAGATAAATTCCATGTGGTTTTCCCGAGCGATTTCTCGCCCCATTAAATGTAATGCATGTTTTGCCGCGGTGAACGCGCTCGATGGCTTTACCAGTGAATCTTCATCAAGTTTGCCAGATTTCTGTCCGTATTCCCAACAACTTCCAGTACAAAGAAAACGTTTGCAACCAATCTCAGCTAACATTACAATCAAATTCAAACCATAGATCAGATTTCTCATGCTGGTTTTATAATCATAGTTTGGAATGCCATCCCATGCCATGTGAATAGTTACATCAGGTTGAAATTTTTTAACCACATCTTTCCACGCATCGATATTTGAAAGATCTCCCACGAATGCCGTTATTTTTTTATGATAATCAGTAAAAGACGGTTTTTCAGATTCTTGAATCAATAAAAGTAAATCGTGTTCTTCTTCCATCAACTTTCTTACTACATGAGTACCAATGAAACCTGTTCCTCCAGTAACGAAAATTCTCATTCTATTTCCAAACCCCTAAATTTTTCAACAAACTCTTTGAAGCTTTGCGCTTTCGAATCCTTCTCCGATAAGAGGGGATTAGACACCGGCCATTTTATTCCAAGATCAGAGTCATTCCATTTAATAGTACCCTGACTTGTAGGATTATAGTAATTACTCATTTTGTATAGTAATATACAATGTTCAGTTAGGGTACACATACCAAGTGCAAGACCTTTTGGAACATACAGCATGTTTTTATTCTGCTCAGAGAGAATTACGCTATCCCAGCAACCAAACGTTGAGGAGTTTTTCCGTATATCAACAAACACCATAAAAATCTCCCCATGGACTGCTCTCACGAGTTTTGTTTCCGTGTTCGGTGGAAATTGAAAATGAAGCCCTCGTATCGTCCCTTTTTGCTTTGAATAGGAATGATTCTCTTGAACCCACCGCTGTTCTAAACCATGGTCTTGAAATAACGTATCATCATAGGTTCTCATAAAAAATCCCCTATGATCTTCGTGAACCTCTAATTCGATTTCAAAGACTCCCTTAATTTTTCTTTCTTTTATCTGCATTGTAGTCACAAACACTCATCATTGTTGGGGTATTCGGTAATGGGATGATACAGGTACCCGTATAATTAAACCTCTTTTTTAAAATCGTGATGATTTCGTCTGTGAAATTCCACGCTAAAATAAATACACACTTCGGGTTTTTACTCATGACCTGTTCTGGGCTGTCAATAGGGATATGGGTTCCTGCGGTGTACCGTTTATGTTTCAAGGGATTCTGATCAGCGATGAGAGAAATATATTGCATGTCAATCCCACAATAATTCAGTAAGGTGGAACTTCGTGCTGATGCGCCATACCCAACAAGGGGTCCACTTGCATCAGTTACTTCTTTCATCATCTTTAATAATTGTTCACGATGAACATGAACTCGCCGTGAAAAATCTTGCCAGCTACTCAAATCATTAAGTTTCTTTTTCTGTTCGGTATCTCGATATGATTGAACGGTGTGCGCCTCTGCTTCCTTGTTTTTTTTCACATATAAAATCAATGATCCACCACTAATCGGACTCTCATTGATATCAACCACAAATAGTCCGAATCGATGCAACAACGCTTCAACACTTTTCAAGGTAAAATAACATAAATGCTCGTGATAGATCGAATCATAATGCAACTCATCATAGATTCTTCCTGCATAGTGGACCTCCAACGCAAGTAAACCATCTGTTTCTAAAACTCGGGAAAGCCCGTCCACAAAATCATGAAGATGCGCCACGTGCGGAAGAACGTTCCGTGCGATCACCACTTTCGCCGGACCATGCTGCTTCAGTATTTCTTCTGCGACTTGAACTCCAAAAAAGCTGCATTTCGTTGGAATACCCTGTGCAATAGCTATCTTGACAATGTTCTCTGCAGGATCAACTCCAAGAACCCGATACTTGTTTTTCACAAAGGGCTGTAGAAATGTCCCGTCGTTACTCGCAACTTCGAGGACATATCCTTTATTCAAGTCGTGAACGCGAGTGACAATTTCTCGATAAAACATCTGTGCATGGTCTTGAGCTGTATGAGACGTACCGGTAACCCAAACGTAATTTGAAAATAACTTCTTTGGATCGACCGTGTAATTTAACTGAACCAGATTACATTCTGGACACCAACTTAATGAAAGAGGATACAACGGCTCTTTTTCGGTTGCAGTTTTCAGTAGAGAATTGGCTGGGGGTTGGTTCCCAAGGTCGAGAAATTCGACGATGTGTTCGTTTTCACAGACTCGGCAACATTTGATGTGTGTCATGCGTATGTCCTCAAGGTATTGTTTTATCTTTAAGTGAAATCGGATTCGTTCATCGTATAAATTGCATCAGCATAATCTTTTGTTTTTTTAATGATAGGTACTTCGTCTGTTTCTCGAGACTGTATGATTTTTTCGGTCTGTTTTGTAGAGCATTTCTTGTAGTCAATATAAAACTCTTTGAGTCGCTGAATTCGCACCGTGTCGTTGATATCGACGTAAATATGGTAATCAGAGAGGTTTCGGACGTCTTCGATGTCTAATGAGACAATTCCATCGATGATACCGATGCCATGCTCTTCGATATATAATGGGGTAGAATTTTTCTTTTGGGTGACCTGTCGTGTTTGTGAGTCATACACCGGAGGGTAGATTTTCTCCCCGTGTTTGAGGCGGGTGATTGTCTCCGATATTTTTGTATATTGATACCGCTCGCGAACTGTTTCATTTCCTTTTCGTTCGTTGAGTCCAAGCAGCCAATTATCAAGAGGAATAATAGTACTTGGGATTTTTTTCCCTTTGAGATCTTCTTGTATTTTTTTTGCAAGGATTGTTTTCCCGGACCTGCTGCACCCTGCGATTGAGACGATAAATCTTGTTTTGTTTGACTTCATATAGGTTTCAAGTAAAGATTCAAATAAAGTATAATACGTATCAATTCGTTTGTTGGCTGTTGATCCAAGGAGTGAATGAACCACCTGTAGCAGATTTTTCTCTGGTGTCACTAGTATGGTCTTGACACCAGCAGCATTCCCTGCTTGCAGATCACGTTCATCATCACCGATAAAAACTGTTTTTGAAAGATCTAATTGATGATCCCGGGCAGCTTGGAAGAACATTCCGGGTTTTGGTTTCCTACATTCACAGTTTTCATCCCACCCATGAGGACAATGGTAGATGCCATCGATCTTCGCCTTATTGTTGTGTAATTCTCTCTGAAGATGTTCATGGATACTGCGGAGATCCGACTCAGTCATTACACCCCGAGCAATCCCTGCTTGGTTCGTGATAAGATAGACGTGATATCCATTTTTTGTGAGAAGTTCCAATGCTTCTATGGCCCCTGGTAGGAATTCGAATTCATTCCACTTCTTCACATACTCTGCTTTAGGTGGTTTTTTATTAATGACGCCATCCCTATCCAAGAAAATCACTTTCTTTGGCTGGAGGAATCTTTCTGTCAGTGACAAGCGCTCTAATGACCCAATGCTATAATATCTATAATCCACCAAATATCCGGATAACTGATGATTTTCGATGAGTTTTGGAATTATTACATTTTGAAAAGAGAAATTCTGTTCAGGCATCCATTCTGTTATTTTTTTATTGAGAATGAAAAAACCTACCTCTACTCCGTTTAGATTTTTCTCTTGCCTTGTTCGATCATAGGTTATAACAAATCCTTTATCATCCACAAATACATTATTTTTTGTTATCATGTCTTTATTTGTGTATACTGTCACGCTCGCTAAAGTCTCTTGTTTTTCATGGAATTCAACAATTTTCTTTAAATTCAATGGGAGATAATTATCGCAATACATCAAGAGGAAATGATCTTGTAAGAGCGCCCCCGCTTTTTTTATTCTTGTCCCTGTTTCATCCGATACATCACTTATCGAATATTTTATTTGCACTCCGAATCTTGAACCATCTCCGAAATACTCCATGATTTTTTGAGGAAGATAACCAAGTAGAAGAACAATTTCACAGATTCCGTTTTCTTTCAGCATCTCCATCAAATATTCTAAGAATGGCTTTCCATTCATCAAAATCATCGGTTTTGGTATTGTATCGGTGAGGGGCCGCAATCTGGTTCCCATTCCTCCAGCAAGAATAACTGCTTGTTTTACAGATACCATTCGTTCTCACGTCATCCAGTACATTTTTTCGTTTATCTTCTTTTCATTCATGAGATTTTTCAATTGAAGTGTACGATTACATTGCTTTCCTTTAAACATTGCTTCTGTGAAGTGTGTTTCATCAAAAAAGTGTATAAGCTCATTTCCGCCTCGCAAGAGATCCCACTCTGGTTTGTAATACTCTTTTAATACCGAAAGTATCTTTACAAACGAAACTCGGTATGTTCTGGCATCAGATCCATGTTCTCCCGTATAAATTATAGATGATCCTTTCACAACGTTTTGTGCTGCTTCTGCGAGTTGTGTTACTGTAAAATTACCATCTTTAATACCAACATTAAATGATTCATTTGAGATTAGTTTTTCTGGTGCTTCAATACCTGCAATAAATGCATTTGATACATCTCTGATATGTACCACGGGTCGCCATGGTGATCCGTCGCTTTTTACTTCTATTTTTCCCGTTGTATAAGCACTAGCGATAAAGTTATTGTAAACGATGTCACATCGCAACCTTGGGCTTACCCCGAAAACGGTCGATGGGCGAAAACATACAACGGTAAAATCATCATCCCCTAGCTTCTTCAATTCACATTCCGCATCCCATTTCGTTTTTGCGTACATCGTAATAGGATTCTTTTCACTTGTATCCTCATCTAGTTCTTCATCTGTCTTTGCCACTCCGTACATACTTTGAGATGATGAATATACAAAACGCTTAATTCCAATTTCTTTTGCCAATGTAGCCAATCTGATTGTCGCAACATAATTGATATCATATGTTAATTTTTGATTGAGTTCGCCCAATGGATCATTAGACAGAGCTGCAAGATGAATGATAGCATCAATACCCTTGAGATCTGCTTTTGATACCTTTCGGATATCTTTGTTAATTTGCTGTATACTAGTATCTAATTTCTTCAATTCGCAACCTTTGTAATAATCTGTATCAAAACCTTTTACGGAATAGCCTCGATTTAAAAGGAGTTTTGTCAATATGCATCCGATATATCCTCTGTTCCCAGTTACAAGAATATTCACAATATCCCTCCACATACATTTTATTTCTTTTGTCTTTGTTGCTCTTCTCTGATTAATGATGTTAAAAGATGCTCAAGAAGCAGGTGAATGTCCTCTACGCGCTGCATATAATTACTCGGTGCATGGATGTTCTCTTGGGCGCATCTGAGTAATGCGCCTCCATCATATCCAGAAATACCTATAGTTATCCCTCTGTTTTCGTTTGCATATTCAATGGCTTTAATCACATTCGCCGAATTTCCACTGCCACTAATACCGATTATGACATCGCCAGGTTCCATTAAATTCTTCAATTGTTCGACAAAAATATCATCATAGCTTGCATCATTTGCCCATGCCAGCATGGTTGGAATATTATCAGTGAGTGCAATCGCTTTAAACCTGGGAAATCCATCGACAATGGTTCCTTTTGAAAGATCACTTACAAAATGAGATGCTGTTGAGGCACTTCCCCCATTTCCCATTATAAAAATCGTTTTTCGTTCAGTTCGTGCTTTCAACAAAATAGTCGCAATAGTGTCCATTTTTTTTACAAGATCTCGCTCCATTACATTTAATATTGTGTGTATTTCCTTTAAATAATCCTTCGTAAATTTTTCCCTGAAGTTATCCATACTTAATCACTCACGTAGATAATTCTGCTTCCAGATGCCTCGAATGCAAATGTTACATCTTTCAAATCATGAAGTGCTTTTCTTACAAAATCTTGCTTTTCTTTTTCACAGTAGAACAACAAAAAACCGCCTCCTCCAGAACCCAAAATTTTCCCCCCGATTGCTCCAGCTTTTCGGGCTTTTTCATAATATGAATTGATAATAGGATTTGAGATTTTACTTGCGAGTTGTTGTTTGTACATCCATCCTTGATGAAGTATTTCTCCGAATCTCGTGAGATCGTTGTTTCTTAACGCCTCTTGAAGTTCGCGAACCTGCTCAACCATTTTATCATAAATATGGAGTTTGTCTTCTGTTTTTTTTATTTGTTCCGTTAAAATATCTCCTGATGTGATCTGTTTTCCCATATAAAACATAAGTAAATTTTCTTTTAATTTTTCTTTAATTTCTTTCTTGAAAATAATCGGATTCACTATGACACTTTCATCTGCATTAAATTGTATATAGTTAAATCCCCCATATGCTGCTGCATATTGATCCTGTTTTCCGATTGGGTGTCCTAGAATATCGATTTCAATTCTACATGATTCCTGAGCCAATGTTTCAGCTGAGACATGTTCCCCTTTAAATGCATGAAGTGCGTGTAACGTTCCTACAACAATACTACTCGAAGCACCTAATCCGGATCCCTCCTGCGCTGGTAGAAGATCTGACATGTAAACGATTTCCAGTCCCTTCGTAATACCAGTCATTTTTAATGCATCCCGAACAAGATTATGCTCAATCTCATCGACAGTTTTAACATATTCTATTTTTGAGTAGGCTACACGAATATTATCTGTGAATCTTTTATTCACGGTGATATATACATATTTGTTAATTGCAGTACTGATCACCGCACCGTGTCCATGTTGATAATATGCACGAATATCTGATCCACCGCCTACAAAACTCATTCGTAATGGTGTTCTTGAGATAATCATGCTTTTTCCATCCTTTTTTCTTCATTTCTCAATATGTCTCAAATTGTAGACGCTTACTCCTTTATTCATACGGATGAGACTACTAGTGATAAGCGCCCTTGTATTTAACTTTTTTATAGAAGACCGGAGCTAAGATTTGAAACCAGCACTGAGTATTGATGATCCCATAAGTAACTAGACTATAATGTTCAGACCATATCTGTAAGAGAGACAATGATTCATGAAATATTTAAATCATATGCACATTTTTCCTTTAACGATAAACATTAAATCTTTGAAAGTCTCCTTTTTATGAAAATAATAATCGTTTTATTTCTTCTTTTGAAATCGGTTTGACGTCTCTTGACGAGTATCGACCTAAGGTACAATGCCGTGCATTGGGATAATCTGAGATTCCAAAACTAAGACTGGGCATCTCAAGCTGCGGAGGAATGATCAACATATCATCAGTTTCAAATCCTACTGCTGCTTCTGATTCGGTCATCAGTTCTTCAAACATTTTCTCACCTGGCCGTAGTCCGATGATTCTTTTTTCTATGGCTTCTTTTTTATGATGATATTTTTCCGCGTATGTTTCAATGATAACGTCAACAAGATCCCCGAGTCTGACGACCGGCATTTTCAGGACGAAGACTTCTCCCCCTTTTGCCAAGAGTGTTGTTTTGAATACCAACTCAATAGTATCAGAGACCGACATCATGAATCGTGTCATTTCTGGATTTGTAATCGTGATTGGTTTTTTTTGTCGGATCTGTTCTTCAAAGAGGGGAATAACAGAGCCTCGTGAGAATGAGACATTTCCGAAACGTACTGAAGAGAAAATCGTTGGTTTGACTCCTTTTCCTTCATTAGCATCGATAATAAGTTTCTCCGCAAGGAGTTTTGTTGCCCCCATGGTGTTTACTGGGTTCACTGCCTTATCAGTGCTGATGCTGATGACTCGATCCACTCCTGATTCAAGTGCAGCTTCAATAATATTTCGTGTTCCCAGAACGTTGGTCTTGATTGCCTCAAATGGGTTGTATTCGCAGAGAGGAACGTGTTTGAGTGCAGCTGCATGGTAAACGATATCGATGTCTTCCATGGCAAGTAGGACTCGTTCTTTATCACGGATGTCCCCTATTAAGAATCTTTTGTCAGGGATTTCATGCATCATTTTTACTTCGGTGTCATCGGTCTCATTTATCATCTGGAAGGTGGCGTTCTCATCGTTACTGAAGATTCGTACGACCTCTGGTTTGTATTTTAATACGCTTCGTACAATTTCGCTGCCGATGCAGCCAGTGCCACCGGTAACTAGGATTTTTTTCCCTCGAAAGATGTTTTCTAATTGTTTTTGCATCATGTTCCTCTACATCCTTTTTCAATCACAGAAATAATGTAATCCATTTCCTTTTTTGTTAAGGATGGATAGAGTGGGAGCGTAAGTACTTTTTCTGCCATTTCTTCAGTGACGGGTAAATCACTTTTTTTGTAGTGAAACTCTTTCGTGTAATACGTTTTCAAATGAATCGGTTCGAAATAGACTTTCGTCATGATCCCTGCCTTGGCGAGGTGTTGCTGCAGATGGTCCCTGGTTTTTTTATCAGGTAGTTCGATGGTGTAGAGCTGGTAGACATGATACTCACCTTTGGATTCAGCTGGTGTCCGAATATTCTTTATCTTTGAGAGTTTTTTTGTATAATACGCTGCTTTTTCTCTGCGCATATGTATGATTCTGTTAAATTTCTTGAATTGTGAAAGCACGAGTGCCGCATTGATACTTGGCAGCCGGTAATTATAACCTGCTTGAATGTAATCTAACTCTTGGGTGGTCGCGAAATATCCCTCTTTACTTTCAACACGGCCATGGGAGCGAATCAGCTGGAGTTTTTCAGCAATAGTTTTAGAATCGGTGACAACGATGCCACCTTCCCCTGCAGTTATGACTTTGTTTTGGCAGAAGCTGAACATCGCAGCATCACCAAAAGTTCCTACACGTCTGTTGTGTATTTTTGCCCCGAGCGATTCTGCAGCATCCTCGAGAAGCACGAGATGATGGTCTTCAGCGATTTCTTGTAACGCTTTGATATTTTTGCACGGTCCTCCGCCATAATGAATAGGGATGATCGCTTTGGTTTTGCTGGTTATTTTTTCTTTAACATCTTCCGGGTCAAGAGCATAGGATTGCTTTTCGATGTCAGCAAATACGGGCGTGGCACCTGTAAGAACGACAACATTTGCTGTGGCGATAAAAGTAAATGACGGGACTATGACTTCATTTCCGTGTTTGATATCATATGCTAGAAGTGTTGCATGAAGAGCGGATGTCCCTGAGTTAAACGAAACTCCATATTTTTTTCCAATAAAACCAGCGATGTTGTCTTCTAATGTCTTTATTTCGGGGCCCATGGTCCAGTAGCTTCCCCGTTTGATGACCTTGGTGACCGCGACGATATCTTGTGTATCCCAGTACATCTTGAAGAGAGGGATTTTCCAATTCATTTTTTATTCATCCTTTTTCTTTTTGTTTTCTCGAGAGGCGATATTTTCAGTCTACGGTCAGATGGCGTCTTTGTTGATTGAGTTGGTAGAATTTATCGTATATGTCTTCAGCTAGAGAGACTACAGGACATTATGGTTTGACTACGCCACCGTTTCGTAACGCCTCTTCGACATTCTTTTTCAGTCGCCATTGGCCGTCTCGTTTCTCAACGATGTCTCTATTTGCAAATCTATCGACGACTTTCCAGAATTGTTCATCAGTATAACCAATGAATGCAAGAAAGTCCGCTAACATTTTTCTGTCTAATTTATGTTCGTTTTCAAGGACATATTTCACTGCTTCCTTTCGGGTCATACGTCCTTCCCGTATGTACACACTACAATAATCAGTGTTGAACCAATGTCCAAATTTAATAAATTTTAGCCAAGTGTGAGTAATATATCCGATAGTATCAATTTGATCATAATTATTTATCAATCCTTCTCGTTTCCATTCACCAGTGTCATCGAGTGATTTAAAACCATTTCTTTTAGCGAATTCATAATTTCCATGGCTGTCCCAAGGGACAAAATAGCTTAAAAAAATTGGATTCAATTTTGCTTTTTTAATTTCTTCCGGGCGTGGATATATTGTGGGATTTACATCTTTCATATGAACTGTGTCATCGAGCCAGAAATCCCAGGGTACTGGTTTCACGACATCATTATTTATTTGACTGAGTGCACCAGGAACATCTTCTGTTAACGGTCCGCCACGCTCATAACTAGTATTTTCTCCATAAACAATCAATGGAATATGTAATTTTATTGCTATTTGTAACGGATATGCATAAATTGCTCTATCGAAATACCAGGTAGGCGAGCCTAACTTTTCAAACGCTTTTCGAAACAGGTTCTTACAAACTTGAGGATTTAAAGAAAGCATGTGGGCGTCAACTCCAAATCTTGTCCGTATATTGTCCCAGTTGTATCTTCCTGTCTGAGTCCAACTAAAATTATCAATTGACACCAGAAGTGGATTCATTTTTAATTTTTCTTTAAATATGTGTGTTTGATAATGACTATCTTTTCCTCCGCTTGCAGCAATGATACAGTCATAGTAGTCTCCATTTAATCCGCGATGTTGATCTGCTAATTTCTCTAGTTCCGCCCATCTTTTTTCCCAATTAATCTCCTTTCTATGTTCATAAGCACGGCATGGATAACACACTCCCTCATCGTCAAATTTTAGATATGGTCTTGTATCAGGCATTACACATTTTTTACAATATCTCATTGATATCACTCCCTTTAGCTTTAAATTAATTATTGTGTATTATTTGACAAATGATTATAAACCTTTGCAGGTACGCCTACAGCAAGAACATTCCCTGGAATATTGTTTTTAATCCTTTCTCCTATTCTACTTTGAGCGTTTTTCCCCAATTTATAATTATTATCCTTATTATATTAAATTCTTAAGGAAGGATGCTGGTGGTACTACAATCGCTTGTCCTTCAACAACAATGTCTCCAAGCTGATTTTTACACGTAATTTCCAATTTAACCCGATTTTTTTTCACAGGTTCAACAAATGAAACCCTAATTGTAATATCATCATCAATTCTGACAGGTTTTTTAAATACGAGATTTTGAGAGACATAAATCGTACCGATACCTGGAAAATCATTACCGACAATAGCGGAAATATAGCTTCCTATAAGCATCCCATGACAGATTCTACCCTTGAAAATTGTGTTTTTTGCGTATTTGTTACTGAGATGTAACGGATTGTTATCACCTGATATCTTAGCAAACCTCTTGATATTCTCATCTGTTATTTTAAATGTTTTTTCAAAATACATTTCGTTAGTCATTTATTTTTTCACCATGCTATTTCTAAAGTAATTTTCTCCAGGGATCTCGACATCTTTATTCTCTTATATTTCGAATCCCCCTAAAAAGATCAGGAAGTATTTCGTAACACAATTTGGAAATTGGTCTATTTAAATTAATCCTCCATTTAGATTCAGCGTTTGGCCAGTATAATATTCAGTGTTTATGATGAATTCTATCGCGCTATTTAGTTCTTTTATAGTCCCTAATCGTTTAATAGGAATTGCTTTAATTATTTCTTCTTGTACATCTTTTGGAATTCGATACATCATACCCGCTTCAAAATACCCGAGAGCAATGTTGTTACAGGTGATCCCCTTTCCAATATTCTCAATTGCCACTGTTTTTACAAATCCTGTGAGAGCTGATTTAGACGCACTATACGCAGATGTCCCGATTACAGGTTTTTGACCTACCACAGATGACAGATTTATTATTCGACCATAATTTGCCTCCCTCATATATGGCAATACTGCTCTCATTACATTAAAAACACCGACGAGATTGACATCAATAACTTTTTTCCATGCGTTACTATCAAATTTATGTGTAAATGAATCGATAGATATTCCAGAAGCGTTGATCACTACGTCAATTGTATTAAACCGTTTAATGATTGAAGCGACCATTTGTTCTACTTGTTGGTACTGTGTAATATCTGCAGAATACAAATCCGGTGGACTTGCAGGTTTATGTTGAGAATAATGTCCAATAACATGATATTCATTGAGATATGGAAGTAATTTTTGTCCGATTCCTCCAGAGACACCTATAATTAATAAATTTTTTTTAGTCATGTTTTTTGCCTCCATAACATTTTTCCATTAACAATTTTTCAGATTTCAGTAAATCTTTCTTTCTATCTTTTAATTTCCTTGCTGGTAAACCGATATAAATACCCCATGGTTCAAGATCTTTTGTAACAAGAGTGTTAGAACCAGTTGTTGCCCCTTCCCCTATGGTAACATTTGGATGTACAATGGTGTTGGTTCCTAATAATGCATGTTTGCAGAGTTTTACAACCCCTGAGCTGAGGATTCTAAACTCAGTAGGAATGCAGGGATTCGTTAAAGCTACTCCCGAGAAATCTTCGCTCCATGTGATTATTCGACAGCCAGCAGAAAGACCTGAAAAATCTTCCATAACCAATTTTCCTTTTCCTATAATCGAACAGAATGATGCAATATGTACAAATTTTCCGATTTTTATCCCATCTCCACCATTTATGAAGGTAAAATCATCAATCTGTGAATAATCGTCTATCTCTACCATATGCGGATTTACTATTTTTGCGAGAGGATGTATTGTGACATTTTTTCCGCATTTTTTGAGTTTCTTTTTTACTTTTTCACCCATATAATCATCATTACATATGGACGGATTCATGAATCATCACTCCTTTGATGTTACAAGCTGAAAATCTTGTCATTATTGATATTCCCTTATCGCCTACCTTACTCGTGCTTGTTTTTTTATATTCCTTTTTTAATAGGTAATCCTTTTTGTTAGTAGTTTGTCATCAATCTCCAGATTTTTAAGAATATTTATGATTTTCTTCGATGCATTTCCTTCTCCGAATACGTTCACACAATTTTTAACTCTCCGCTGAAATTCCTTGTTGCTGAGTACATAATGCACAGATTTTATTATTTTATCTTTTGTTGGTTTTACGTCAAGGATGTTCTTAGATCGCTCTCGTCCTCGCTGTCGATCACCGATATTTATTACAGGTATTTTTAATGTAGGGGCTTCTACTATTCCGCTACTTGAATTCCCGATCATGACATCAACTGATTTCATGAAACTGAGATAATCTTCGTGAGGGAGATTTTTGAAGATGTGAAGATATTTCCTATTTCGATGTTTTTCAATCAATGTAATAAATTTTTTACCTCCTGCATCACAGTTTGGATACACTATGATTGTTTGTTCCTTCAATATGTTTAAAGCTAAAAATAATTCTTTCATTTCTGAATATCCTTTGTCTTTTAATATAGTAATTGGATGTTGAACAACAAGAAAAGTCGTTTTTTGAGGATCTAGATTATAAGCCGAAAAAATTTCATTCCTTGATTTTAGTTTTGTTTTTAATATGGCCTCCACCGCCAGAGTCCCTGTGATATAAATTCTGTTTTTTTCTTCCCCCATTTTTCTAATACGTTCTGCATTAGTTTTTGTATATGCTAAATGAATATGGGTTATTTTTGTTATAGCATGCCGTATAGATTCATCAATTGTTCCACCCGATACATCTCCTCCATTGATATGGGCAATTGGGATATTAAGATAGAGGGCAGCTAGTGCGGCAGCGAGTTGTTCGCTTCTATCTGCAGTGACAACAACAATATCTGGGGGATTTTTAGAGAAATAGGTAGCAAAATTTTTAATCCCTGATGATAAATAGAAAGCCATATCTTTTAAGGTATCTCCGTCTAGAGACATGGGGATTTTTAGAGATTGGGAAAATTCTTTTTCAACAAGTTTATAAGTATTTCCGTACTCTGGTAAAAGGTGCATACCAGTTATTAGTGGAATTAGTTCTAGTTCCTTATTTTTCGCTATTGCTTTCATTAACAGTCTCAAAGGCCCATATTCTGCTCTGGTACCAGTAACAACAGCGATTTTTCTCATTTACTCAACCATATCTAACTGAAAAATTTCGTCTTGTACAATGCATCGTTTTGTTTTTTTCCCAATTATTTTCTCTAATTCCTTTGGTGGTAAACCTGTACCTGGTCTTTTTATACTTAGCATATCCTTAGTAAGAATTATTCCTTTTTCGATATCTCCTTTTGCAACGATACTTTTTCTGACGAGTTTCATAATTTTTTTTTCAGAGGTTGTTGGTTTTTTATCAGAACTTCCCAACGCTGTTTCTACGTTTCGTATTTCTCGGACCATGGTTTTTAATTCATCAGGAGTCAGTGATGCTTTATGGTCAGGACCAGATAAATTTCTGTTTAAGGTGAAATGTTTTTCGATAACGACCGCACCCAGACTCACGGCCATAACAGGCACGGTCACACCGAGTGTATGATCAGAATATCCCACGAAGCAGCCCAGTTCTTTTTGCATTGTTATCATAGCTCGAAGGTTCACTTCGTCTAAAGGACAAGGATAATTGGTGGTGCAGTGTAGTATAACTATCTGGTTATTTTTTTCTGATTTAATCGCGGCGATTGCATTTTTTATTTCCAGTAGCGTAGACATCCCGGTGCCAAGGATAATCGGTTTTCCTTTCTTCGCGGCATGCTTCAATGCAGGTATATTGGTGATATCCCCTGAGCCGATTTTAAAGGCGGGAACTAAATCGTCTAAAAAGTCGATAGCATCAATGGAATGAGGCGCGGAAAGAAAGATGATACCTTTTTTTGTGCAATACTTCTTTAGAATAATAAAATCTTCATACGGCAACTCAAATTTTTTTATCATTGCAAGCTGGGTTATATTTTTTCCGATGTTCTTTTTTGCATAGTCTGCTATTTGAACGCCATCTATGACGACATCTTCTGCTTTCGCTGTTTGGAATTTCACTGCATCCGCACCAGCGGAGACAGCTACGTCAACAAGTTTTTTTGCGATACTTAGTTTTCCGTTGTGGTTCACCCCAGCTTCAGCTATGAGAAAACAAGGGTAACCCTCGCCGATATATCTATTTTCTATCTTTATTTTTTTTAATACCATTTTTAGTTACCAAATTGTAAATCCACCATCAACAACAAGATTGTGTCCTGTAACGTATGATGAAGCATCAGAGGCTAGAAAAATGACGCTCCCGTTGATCTCATCAGGATTTGCTTTTCGTCCCAAGGGTACTTTATCAGAATAGTTTTGTACAAATTTTTTATTCTCTTTCGCATTATATATCCCACCGGGGGAGATACAATTGATTCGTATGTTATATTCTCCGTAATATGCTGCCAGATATCGTGTAAAAACAATCAGGCCGCCTTTTGCTGCATTATACGAACCACTAGAGTAAATTCTTTTGAGATCAGGGGATTTTTTCACATATATCTCATGTAGATTTGTTCCCACATATATCCTTTGATCATTACCTACTAAACCATAAATGGATGAGATATTAATGATAGAACCTTTTCGTTGTTTTTTCATAATTGGGATAAATGTCTGTATCGTAAGAAACGGCATCGTTAAATTTCCTAATAAACCGACATCCCAACTCTCCAATGAAGCATCCTCAAACGGCAAATAAAAATCATCGCTTTTTGCACTTGTTGAATTAAGTAATATATCAACTGTTTTTTCTTTTACAAAAATATTTTTTCTAAATTCTATTAAGTCTTTTTTATCCGCGGCATTGACATTGATTATCTCAAATTTTTCAGCGTATTTTTGTTTAAGCGCTGTTGTTTCCATTGATTCATTTATATTAATGTCGCAGCAGTATACCTTAGCATTATGTTCCAATAATGTTTTGCAGAATTGTTTGCCTAGATAACCATTTCCCCCGAAGACAATTGCAACTTTATCCTTCAAATCAAAGAGCCCCATTTTTATGACCTCAGGTTTCCTAATCGATTTTTTGCCAAGATTTTGATGTTGTGGACAGTTCAGCTTTTTCAACAACTTTCATTACTTGTACGCCATCGTTGAATGTTGAGTTGGGTTTTTTCCCACTCGATATACATTCAATGAAATCTTTCATCTCTTGTTGATATGTTTTATCCCAATCAGGTTTTTCTTTTTTATATATTATTTTTATTTCACCATTATTGTTCGTAAATGTTATTTGGGGTTTAGAATAAGTATATTCTAGAATTCCTTCAGAACCAAATACTGTTCCATTTCTTATGTTTTTCGGATTTAAATAATCTAGCTCAATGGTTATTAGTATATTATTCTCCAATCTACAGATTAGATAGGTATTGTCATCGACATCAATGTTCAAAGAAGATATTTTTTCCACCACTCCTAGTAATTCTTTTGGAACACCGAAAAGATAATGCATGATATCGATCTCATGAGATAATGTTCGTATAACACCGCCACCTAATTCTTTTTTTGCATAATATTCGTTTCTGTAATCTGCGTATGGGTGCCAAAGTGGGAGATATTGCCCACAGTAGAGATGTGCCTTGTAGATGTTGCCAAGTTTCTCTGAATCGATAAATTTTTTCATAGTATTTATGACATCATCGTATCTTAAAGTAAAACCAACGAGGACTTTAGTACAATCATACTTGGCTAATTCTTTAATCTCAGATAAATGATCGGCCAATGGTTTTTCTACAAGAACGGGGATATTGTTTTCTAGCGCTTTTTTCATTGTTTTGATATGTAGAGAGGTAGGGTTTGAAATGATGATTCCATCAAGGTTCAGAGCGTAGAATTCATCCTGGTTGAAGGTTTCTTTTATGGTTCGTAAATCATCAGGTAACTTTGTTAGAGTTCCTTTTTGAGTTCTGAGTGCAAAGATATCTGTAATGTTGAGTTTTATAAGACTTCTTGCGTGTCGTTGTCCGATGGACCCTAAACCAATGATGCCGATTTTCATGGTTGACTCTTTTCTTTTGTTTTAAGTTTTACTATTTTTTTCTGAGATGTGATTCTTTTGTTGAACATTTCCTTACAATGTTCATTTATTTTTACAATTTCTGGGTGTGCATCAAGAAATGTAACTAGCTCAGCTGTTGATTTTTTGTAAGTGCCCGTTCCAAGTGCTTTAAATAATGCTTTAAAAAATTCATAATCTTCAGGATAGTCAAGTGTTAATCGAAAATTTTTTCTAATAAGTTCTTCGGGAGTTTTCATGTTGATGACTTTAAACAATCCGGTTTCCGTAAAGTAATCTCCCCAGATTTCTGTATCTACCTCAGCTTTTATATCAAGGACTTTTTTTAGCGCCTCTACTTTAATGCCATAAAAATAAAAACCATGCGGCAAGTTAAAAGTTCTTATCAGATCAGCATTTGTTTTTTTATATTCTTCAATCAAATCTTCAATAAAATCATATGCCACTAAAGGACAGTCTGCGGTGACATTAACAATATAATCAATTTTGTAGTATTGAGCAGCCATATACAGACGTTCTAAAACATCAGCTTCACTACCTCTGAAGCATTTCACATGCTCTCTTTGAGCGATTTGACAAAGAACATCATCTTGGGAGTTTGTAGAAGTAGCAATAATAATCTCATCAACACAGTCACACAGTTTTAACCTATCGATCATCAGCGCTATTATCTCTCTATCATGTATTTTAAGGGTGAGCTTGAGAGGTAATCGGGTTGATTTCATCCTAGCGGTTATTAAAAAACCTATTTTCATGATTGTTCACGAGTATCCGTATTATATGTTTGTGAAGGTATCCAGATTCAATGTTTTAAACTTATACTCAATTTTAGTAAAATCAATCACATCGTCTTTTTTAATATCCATTTTTACTTTCGAGCCCAGCAGTTGGAGGAATTGTTTTTGTTGAATTGTGCTTTCCTCCGGTGTACGTTTGAACCAGAGGTTTTGAAGGGAAAGTTTTTCTCCTTTTTTAATGTCTCGTTTAGCGACAATTGCTTTTTTCATAGGTCCGGTGTTCCCATATGTTTTCTCTGATTCACTTAAAGTGATTTGCCCACTGCCATGGACCTGGAGGGCGATTTTCATGAGGTCACGGATACATCTCATTTGCTTTTCCCCGACCGCAGCATGATAGTCGATGCGTTCTTTCCCCGGGTCTGGTGTATAATGCTTTTCAAGAACAGGGAACCCCATCAAGGCTGCAGCGATACTAATCACTGCGTTGTTTGGATCGTTAAACCCGGTATGGTCCGCATATCCGACAGGGAGGCGAAACAAATCATATATCGCATGCATTTTCGCAAGGTTGATATCTGCGTAGTCCGTTGGATAACTCTGGAACCCGTACATGAGAAGGATGTCTTGTTTTCCATGATGCCGGAGAAAATCCACTGCATAGGAGATGTCGTTAATAGAGGAGCCACCAATCCCAAGGATGATCTGACCGTCAAACTTCGCTGCTTCCGCAAGCATGAAATGATCGTCAATGCTCGTTGCATGAAGCTCAATCGCATACACTTTTTTTTTCTTCCGGATGATGTAATGAATGCTTTCTACATCATCGCATAAGGCGACGATATCAAGGGTTTTTTTTGTCGCATGGTTCAGGATGTCGTCCCATTGATTTTCAGTGAACAGCCATTTTTTTACGGTGTCGTACAGCGGATGCGTTCTTTTCATATAGCTGTCGAGGTTGAGGAGTAAATGGAATTTTACCGCATTCAGTTTCAGGGTTGCAATCTCATCAATCATCTGATGAAGGTATTTGATGTCGCCTTCGTGGTTGTACGCAACTTCTGCAATGATATATGGTGCAAGACTTTGGTTTTTTAACATTTTTTTTCTCCGCAGGTTATATAAGAAGGTGCTCTTTTTCCGCTTCTCTGTAGTCGCATATCAGAGATTCCATAAAAACTTTTTCCTTACACGGTTCTATTAAAGGAGATCAAGGTCGGTGAAGAATTTTTTAAAAAGCTTTTCAGGAAAGGGGGTGAAGAAAATATCTGCGATAGCCTTGGTTTCAATAACAAAGTCTTGATAGTGCGAGAGAATGACTCGTACTAATTCGATAAACTGGGCAGGAGAGGCAACGATATGTGGTGTCATAGTGTTTTTGTCTATGTTGCAGATGTCGACGAAAATGTTTGGCGTCCCGAATGCCATGGCTTCTAGTCCGCTCGTAGAGTAGACGGTAGAGTGGATGTCAGAAAGACTGAAGAGCTTGAAGATATCTTCGTATTTATCGATTAAGATAATATGTTTATTCTTTTGTAGGTCAGTGTAATCGTTTTTATCATACGGATGTGGTTTGAAAAGAATTCCGATATTCATATGTGTTTGTTCGAGTAGATCTGCGACCTTTATTACAAAGTCTTTTATTTCTGCTGCGACGTTCCACTGAGACGTGAATAAAATATTATGCGGAAATGGTGAGAATGATTGTTTCAGAGCAGGGGGTTTTTTTCTCTCCATAAGGGTGTGTTGAAGGTACGGGTATCCTGTTGAGATAACCTTGTCTGCATCGAAGAGGTTACCGTTTCGTACCATTTCTGCGTAGATTTCACCATGCGTGAGGAGATATTCAGGAATACAATCTTTGTTTTGCGTCGGGGTTGCTCGTCGGTAGGCGGGAAGGTACGCGTCGATGAGGCCATGTTGCAGCTCGATAGCAGGAATGCTTAGTTCTCTGCATGCCTGGGAGAGTGCCATGGGGAATCTACCGTATCCGCATCTTATGAGGACTGCTTTTGGTTGTATCTTTTTCAGGATATTGTGAAGGAATTCCTTGATGTAGACAAAGACAGTGATGAAGTCGTAGATGTCTTTAGTGAGGGCTTTTTTGTCAACCGAGGCAGTCTTGCTGATATAGTCGATGATTTGCTGGAGGATTTCTTCTGATTCCAAGGTGTAGTTTCTGTAGCCAGTGAACTGGTGGAAAAGCAGTTTCCAGAAGGTTGTGGTGGTAAGCGGGATGTGCATCGGTATATAGTGTCGTGAGTACATTGGTTTGTCGTATTTTCTTCTAGAACCGGTAGCCTCTGGCCATTCGAAAACCGCGAGGTTGTCTCCGAAGATATCGTAGAGTGGGTCAAGGTAAATGTCATAGTAGGTGTCGTTGACAAGTTTTCTGCTTTCGCCGCTGGAAAAACCACAGACGGTTGTATTTTTTGGTAAATGGAGTGGTTGAAGGCTTTCTTTGATTATTGTGAGAACGGACTTGAGGATTTTTTTATTTAGTTTTTTTTGGGTGGTTTGTTGACCTAATTTCTGGAAATTGGCGTAAAGGAAAACACGCAAGAGGTTCCAAATTTTAGTCCCATCAGAAAGACGTAGTGAGTCGGTTTTGAATTTTTGTTCGATGGTTTCGATGAGTTGGTACGCGGTTTGGTCGTTGATTTTCCCTGCGATCCTGAGGTCGTATTGGTTGTAGAAGGTCATGATTTGAGAGGCGAGTTGTTCTGGTGTGTCTTTTTTCATAGACAACGTCACTTTTCTTGTGAACAGGGTAGTGTGATTAATATTAAATACGTTCTGCCGTTTTCCTGAAGAGATGGCAGAGGATTACCCGAAGGTTTCATTTTTAATACCGGTCTTAAACGAAGAAAAAACACTGGCACAGTCGTTAGACTCCTTGCTTACGGTTGAGTACCCAGCAGAGAAGATGGAGATTTTACTTGCAATAGGGAAATGTAATGATAACACGCGGGTGATTGCTGAACAGTATGCAAAAAAATATCCGAACATACGAATCCTTGAGAATCCGACAGGAAATACATCGATCGGTCGGAACATATGTATTAAACAATCGACCGGTGAGATGCTGATGAATTACTCTGGTCACGTGGTTACCGAAAAAAATCTGCTGAAAGAGCTTGCGTTGAGGTTACAGAGCCTGCCTGCTGACGTTGTCGCGGTTGGTTGTTCGAATCTTTCACCAGGGAAGCAGAATTTTGTTGGGGAAGTGTCTGGTGCCGCGTTTTTGAGTTTTATGGGTGGCCGGAGTTTCTTTTCTCAGAACGCGGTGTTTCCAGAAGAAAAATACACGGATCATTTGTCGTTTTCGTGTTACCGGAAAGAGGCTGTGGAAAAAGTCGGTGGTTTTGATCCTGTTTTTTGGTGTGGTCAGGATTATGAGCTTGATATCAGGCTTCGAAAGGCTGGGTATAAAATTTTGTACACACCGAAAACAAAGGTATACCATTTCAAGCGGGATACAATTCGGTCGTTGTGGCGTCAGATGTACCGGTATGGAATCGCTCGTGCGAAGATGGTAAAAAAGCATCCTGATACCTTGAAGTTTTTCCATCTGCTCGGGCCAGGGTTCATCCTTGGTGGCGTTCTTTTGGTGTTATTGACCGTATTGGGTCTGCTTCCGTTGTGGGTGATTCCTTGCCTTGTCGTAGCCTATATTTTGATGTCGTTGGTCAGTACGCTTCAGATTACACGAAAGCCGAGTGTGGTCGTGAGTAGTATCTTGTTTTATTTGTTGATTCATGTGGGGTATGGCGCTGGTTTTCTCAGAGGAGTAGTGTATAGTAAACTCTAGAAAGGAGGGCTGTTATTCTTAAATAGGGGAGACGAATTATCGGTAGTGTCGCCACGTTTTTTCTCGTGGGAAAAGAGAGGCAGATATGAAAAAGTTGAACATCGCGGTGGTCGGTGTTGGTCATATTGGTTCCCAGCATGCGAAGCATGCAAGCAGCCTGGGTAGTTTAGTGGCTGTCTGTGATATCAAACAAGAACAGGCGAAAACAATCGCAGCGCAATACCAGTGTAAGTCGTTTTTTTCCCTTGATGAGTTGTTAGCAGGAGAGAAGAACCTGGATCTGGTTGCTGTGTGTACGCCAAATGGGTTGCATGCAGAGCATAGTATAAAGGCGTTGAAGGCAGGCTGCAACGTGCTCTGTGAGAAACCGATGGCAACAACCGTGCGCGATTGCGAGCGGATGATTCATACTGCTGAGGAGACAAACAAACGGTTGTTTATCGTGAAGCAGAATCGGTTTAATCCTCCGGTGAAGGCATTAAAAAAAGTAATTGACGAAGGAAAACTAGGCAGGATTCTCAACGTGCAGGTGAATTGCTTCTGGAATAGGAATCGGGAATATTATACAGGGTCTGATTGGCGTGGGAAGATGACAATGGACGGTGGGACGCTGTTTACACAGTACAGTCATTTCATTGATCTCTTGTATTGGTTTGTTGGTGACGTTGAGGAAGTCCGCGCGTTTACTGAGAATTATTTACATAAGGGTGTCGTGGAGTTTGAGGATACCGGCGTGGTGGTGTTGAAGTTTGCGAATGGTGCGCTGGGGACGATTAATTTTACGATTGATAGTTTTGGGAAAAACATGGAAGGTTCCATTACTTTGTTTGGGGAGAAAGGGACCGTAAAAGTTGGTGGTCAGTATCTGAACCTCTTGGAGTACCAGTCCATCGATGGGTATGAGATCACCGGTTTGGAACCAGGGAACCCCCCAAATACGTATGGCGCAAATAAGGGATCAATGTCAAATCATGATAAGGTCTATCAGAACGTGATTGACGTGTTGGTCCATGGGGGGAGCATTGCGACTGATCTGTTAGATGGATTAAAAACCGTGCAGATTATTGAGAAGATCTACAAGGCTGCTGTAAAAGGTCATGGTCATTGAGGGATAGGTTATGAGGAATAAACCGACGATTAAGAAAGCACAAATAAAGGATGTGACGTTCGGGGAGAATGTCACGGTTGTTGAGCCGGTGAATCTCTATGAATGTGAGATCGGTGATGATTGTTTCATTGGCCCGTTTGTGGAAATCCAGCGGAACGTGAAGATTGGGAATAATTGTCGCATCCAGTCGCATGCGTTTATCTGTGAGCTTGTTTCTATCGGTGATTTCTGTTTTATATCTCATGGTGTGAAGTTTGTGAATGATTTGTTTTCCTTAGGCAAGCCAGCTGGTGGGGATCGGTCGTTGTGGAGACCGACGAAGGTTGGCAGTTACGTGTCGATTGGGACGAACGCGACGATTCTACCGGTAACAATTACAGATAACGTGGTTATTGGCGCTGGTTCAGTGGTGACGAAAGATATCCGTGAGCCTGGGGTGTACGCGGGGAACCCTGCTCGGAAGTTACGATCACTGTAGGAGTAATGCAGTATGAATATTCCTCTTGTTGATTTGAAGGCAAATTACCTTTCCATTAAAAATGAGATTGATAGCGCAATTCAGGATGTGTTAAACAGTAGTTCGTTTATCATGGGGCCGTTTGTAAAACGATTTGAGGAGAATTTCGCGCGGTTCTGTCAAGTGAAGCATGCTGTTGGGTGTGCGAATGGGACTGCTGCGGTTCATCTTGCGTTACTGGTCGCTGGAGTAAAGAAAGGTGATGAGGTTCTGACGGTCCCCAATACGTTTATCGCGACGACGGAGTGTATCTCGTATGTTAGCGGTAAAATCAAGTTTGTTGATGTCCAGCCACAGACCGCACTTATTGATATTGATGCTCTTGAGAAAGCGATTACAAAAAAGACAAAAGCACTCATCGTCGTGGATTTGTACGGGCAGATGCCGGATATGCAAAGGATTCGAGAAATAGCAGTCAAACACGACTTGTTTTTAATTGAGGATGCAGCACAGGCACATGCCGCGGAGTGGAACGGTCATCAACCAGGGTATTACAGTGATATTGCATGTTTTAGTTTCTTCCCTGCGAAGAACCTTGGGTGTTATGGCGATGGCGGCGCGGTGATGACAAACTATGATGAGCTTGCGGAGAAACTACGATTGCTAATGAACCATGGACGGACGACGAAGTACGAACATACGATTGAAGGGTATAATTATCGACTCGATGCGCTACAAGCGGCAATACTTGATGTGAAGCTTATTCATCTGTTAAAATGGACAGATTTACGTAGGGAGCATGCGCGTTTTTACGATAGGAATCTGCCTTCGAATGTTGGGAGAATTATTGAGGCAAAGGGAGCAAAGCATGTGTATTACATGTATGAGATACGTGTGCAGCAACGTGATTCGTTGATGGGGTATCTGAAACAGGGGGGGATCGAGTGTGGGATTCATTATCCGCTTCCGTTGCATCTGCAGCCAGCATATACTTCGTTGGGATTTAGAAAAGGTCAGTTTCCAGTTTCAGAGCAGCTTGCTCAAGAGATCATTTCCATTCCGATCTATCCAGAGCTGACAAGTAAGCAGCGTCAGTACATCGTCGATCATATCAAAAAATTCGTTCATAAATAATGTCTTTTTCTTCAGATAGGTTACTGTTTGTTCAGGTTTTTCATATACGCTGAAACCCCGGATTTGAGTTCATCGTTTTTCAGCGCGAAATCAATGATTGCTTGGATGTAGCCGAGTTTGTCACCGATGTCGTATCGTTTTCCTTTGAATGCACAGGCGTATACCTTTTGAGATTCACAGAGGAGATTAATAGAGTCAGCAATTTGAAGTTCGTTATTGACACCAGGCTGGGTGCATTTCATAGCATCAAAGATCTCGGGGGTGAACACGTATCGTCCGACTGCAGCTAGTGTTGATGGTGCTTCTTCGATTTTTGGTTTTTCGACGATGTGTTCGACGAGATACAGCTCATGCGCACTCGTGTTTATTTTGGTTGCTTTCACGGCCCCGTACCTGTTGATTTTTTCTCGTGGGACGTCTTGAACCGCAATGACTGAAGAATGGTAGGTACTGTAGACATCGATGAGTTGTTTGGTGCAGGGTGTTTCAGAAAGGATGATGTCGTCGCCTAAGAGGACGGCGAAGGGTTCGTCGCCGATGTGCTTTTCTGCGGCAAGGATAGCATCTGGTAATCCTTTTGGGTCTTTCTGTCGGATGTAATGTACGTTGGCCATGGAGGAAATCTCTTTAATTGTTTTCAAGAGATCATCTTTTTTATTTTTTTTAAGATGCATTTCCATTTCTGGTGATTCATCAAAATAATCCTCGACTGCACGTTTTCCTCGCCCGGTGACGATAATGATGTCGTCCAGCCCTGCTTCGACCGCTTCTTTGACGACGTAGTGAATCGCCGGTGTGTCAATGATCGGGAGCATTTCTTTTGGCATTGATTTTGTCACTGGGAGAAACCTGGTTCCTAGTCCTGCTGCGGGGATCACTGCTTTTTTAATGTTCATTTTACCAACATACTCCTTCATAGATTTTTGCGTTTTTTGCTTGTTCGAGTCTTCTTCCATCGATAATGATTTTTCCCTGGTAATCCAAGGTGGTGAATTCTTTCCATTTTGTGGTGATAAGAATCGCGTCTGCGGTAAGGACCTCTGAAGCGGATGAACAGTATTGTATCTGGGGGTAGAGTGTCTTAAAATTATCCATTGCTTGGGGGTCGTATGCTTTGATATGCGCCCCGTTTCTGAGCAGTTCTTTGATGATTGGTATCGCCCTGCTGTCTCTGATGTCATCGGTGTTTGGTTTGAAGGCAAGCCCAAGGATGCCGATGGTTTTTCCTTTTAGCTTAGGGATGTGTTTCTTGAGGATTTCGACGAGCCGGAGTGGTTGGTCAGTATTGACAGCTTTGGTGCTTTCAATGATACGAGCGTGTTCTTTGATTTCTTTTGCCCAGGCGATGAGTGCATCAACGTCCTTGGGGAAACAGGAGCCGCCCCAGCCTATTCCTGAGTCAAGGAAGGGTCTACCGATTCGTTTATCAAGTCCCATTCCTGTGGCAACGTCGTAGGTGTCAATACCGAGTTTTTTACAGAGGTTTCCGATTTCGTTGATGAAGGATATTTTTGTGGCAAGGAACGCGTTGCTTGCGTATTTGATCATCTCTGCTGCGGACAACGAGGTTTCTATGATGGAGCAGGAGAAGTTCTTGTAGAGGTCTCGCACGGCGACCCTGCTTCTTTCATCGTTGAAACCAATAACAATGCGGTCTGGTTCAAGGAAGTCTTGTATGGCGACTCCTTCTTTGAGGAACTCTGGGTTCATGGCTAGTCCGATGTCTGTGCCGACTTTTTTGCCCGAGTATTGTTCGAGAAGAGGTAATACGATGTTGTGTGTGGTTCCTGGGAGTACGGTACTTTTCACGACGACGAGATGCCAAGAATTTTTTTTCTTCAGGATAGTTGCTATCTGTTTTGTTGCTTCTTTCACATACGATAAATCGATGATGCCGTTTTTCATTGATGGTGTGCCGACGCAGATGAACGTAATACTGGTGTTCATGAGTGCGGTCTGGTAGTCTATTGTTGCCGATATTTTATCCTTATAGGTGAGCAGAAGGCTTTCCAATCCTTCTTCGTAGATTGGCGAGACGCCGTTGTTTATTTTGCGTACTTTCTCAGGGTCGATATCAACACAGGTGATCGTATGTCCTAGTTTTGCAAAACAGGCGCCGGTGACAAGTCCAACGTATCCAGTTCCAATGATAGAGAGATTCATAGTTGAGAATGGAAAACTTTCTTGTTCTTTTAAAGGTTGGCGTGAATCACGTCTCTGATTGCTTTTCTAACAGCTTCATCTGAGGTGAGGGTTGCTTTCCAGCCAAGTGTGTTTATTTTTTGTGCATCAAGTTGGAATCGTGGGACGTCTCCTTTCCAGCCGCGTATTCCCCCGGTGTACTTGAATGATACATTTTTGAGTTTCATTTCCTCAGCCACCATTTCTGCGATGCGTGTCACGGTGGTGGTGGTGTCGCAGCTAAGGTTGAAGAGGTTCATTTTCTCAGGGGCATGGGCAAATCCGAAGAGGATGCCATCGACGCAGTCGCTAACGTAGAGATAGGGTTTGCATTGTTTACCGTCGCCGAGGATTTCGAGTTCATGGGAGTTTTTTCTCAGTTTTTCGATGAAATCGACGATCACGCCGTGAGTACCCCGTGCACCGACGACATTGGCGAATCGATAAATCCACGTTTGAAAGTCAAAGGTGCCGCAGAATGCACTGATGAGTCCTTCTGCCCCGAGTTTCCCAGCACCGTACATTGAGATGGGGAGAGTTGGTCCGTAGGTCTCTGGGAGGGAGGGTTCTTGCGTCTCCCCATAGACAACGGAGCTTGAGGAAAACACGATTTTTTTAATGCTGCTATGTCGCATTGCTTCCAGGATGTTGTAGGTTGCAACAATCCCTTGGTTGAGGTCGAGATCGGTCTGTTTTTCTCCGAGTCGTACGTGAGGGTTTGCAGCGAGATGAAACACGATGTCGTGGCCTTGGAGTTCTTTTTTTACTCGTTTGAGATCAAGTAAATCAGCTTTGATAAACGTAAAATTCTCTTGGTGTAGGTGGTGTTGTATAAATTGTTTGTCTCCTGAGCTGAGGTTGTCGTAGACGGTGACCGAATGTCCGTTTTCGATGAGTGAATCGACGAGATGGCTGCCTATGAACCCGGCGCCGCCAGAAACAAACGCTTTCATGGGGGAGGAATCCTTTACGTTGTTTATTTTCCCTTCGATGAGAGGCGCGCTTGTATGAAACGCAACATTTTATAAAGAACTACGACTTTCTTTGCTACAGGCAGGAATCGATATATGAAACAACGGATTCATCGAAATAAACTCATGTTCCATTGGATCACGAAGCATCATGAGATCGTGGTCGGGTTTAAACAGGCACGATATGGAACCTGTCGTAAGTGTGGGAAGAGCATCTCTGAAGGGGATTCTCTGTGTGATGTGTGCTTTGCCAAAAGTAAAGATGTCAGTAAGAAATAAAAAAAGGAAGTGAGAGGTCTTTTGTTTCTCTCTGTTGTTTGGTGAAATGCCATTTATGGGTGAGGAAAAAGAATTTTGAAGCGCTTTTGTTATTGGTAGAGGTAAGTATTTCTAGCCTTTTTTGACGTTGACTGCTTTTGGTCCTCTGTCGCTGTCTTCAGTTTCGTACTCAACTTTGTCGCCTTCGTTCAGGCGTAATTCCGCTGGTACTGATGATCGATGGAGAAATATATCTTTTCCATCTTCGCCAACGATGAATCCATAGCCCTTACGCGTATTATACCATTTTATTGTTCCTTTCATGGTGGTTATTCCTCCTTAGTCATTTCGGAGTTTTTTACAAAAGAACTAAAACAAAATGTTTCAAAGGCTGAACTATGAAACGTTCGTTTCTCGTCCTTTGTACAAATTGAAATTCTGCTATTCTTTTAAATAGGTTTCTGTTGAAAAAAAAACTTGGGAGAGTCCCTCTAATTAGACGAACGTAATTAGACGACGCCTTCATAGTATTTAAACATAATGAAAATTGATTTTGATGAAATGATTCAGTATTTATTAAAGTATGAAAAGTACAACTGTGTTGGAGCATACTACAGAAATCAGTGGTATATCGAATGGCAAAAATATAAAATGAAACTTGAAAAAACAGGTGAACCAGGAGAGAAACCTCGTTCAAAATCTGAGGGATTACATGGTCATATCAAAGAGAATATGTTGTTTGAAGTGTTTATGGATGGTCGTGGTATGAAGTATGCAGAGAAACATGCAAACATGATTATGATTTCTCTTCTTGTTGTTGCATTAACAAGATTACAATATAGAGTTTTAGATGGTCTTACGAAAATAGCATGTTTAACATGATTACAATTCATCGATAGATTCTGATTTTATTTCTTTACCCTCGTTCAATCCATATACCAAGAAAAGCAATATATTTCTCTGCAAGGTCGTTGTTATCATAGTTACTTTCTTCGATTGTTCTCCCAGGATTTACCGTGCAGCTGAATTTGAAGAAACCAAAACTGGGCAGATTACAATCGTCAATTACAGGTAATGGTATAGATTCTCCTGGTTCAAGACCTCCACCGACCCAGAATGTGATTGACCTTGAAAATACGGTAAAAAGAGGGGGAAAGATGCCTAATGGTTTTCGTTTCACGATTATTCGTATTTCGATTAAATCACCTGTGGAAGAATTACCAATATTTTTTATCGTACAATCACATACATGCGTTCCTATCATACTTCCTGGGCTTATGGAAATATCTGTTATTACCAAATCTGGTTTCCCCTCACTTGCTAAAACAGGAATACAAGTTGTCGATAAAAACAAAACAATTATTCCAATCGCCAAACATTTCCTTTTCATTGCTTTACCTCTAATTATTATAAAATGTTGCCTTGATAAAAAATCTACCTACAAATCCACTATAGTTGTTTGGAAGTATCACATTCTGGAATAGGAAAATACCAGGAACGATAGTTACTGGAAGAGAGGGTTGTGCAATTGTAGCAAAATCCCAGTTCCCAGCATTATCATAAGCATAAGCACATTGAGGAACATTCATATCTTTATAAAGTACTGAAATGGTCACCAGTAAAGAATAAAATTTCACATAATCATCAGTAATCTTTGGATTTAGAATAAATCCTCTGACGTTATAAATACCTTCATAATAAAAAGGATATGTCGATACATAATCAGGACCAGAACCATTAATGATTTCATGCAGTTCATCATCAATATAAAACTCTACTCTGTTCATACCACTCATTTTGTCATTAGCTGTTGCTGTATAGATGACATCATAACCACGCCAACGGTTTCCATCCCATGTATAATTTAGTGCTATCAAAGGTATTGTTCGGTCTATATCAAGAATTGCATTCTTCACTGGTTCTATATTCCCAGCAGTATCAATGGAAAAATACTCTATTAAAATGCCATCTCCATCTTTAGTAAGGATAAAAGGCTCTGTATAGTTCTCCCATGGTGCCTCATCAATACTGTATTTTGTGATATTCACTCCTGAATCATTATCGGTAGCATTTAGAATGACAGTGACATTACTTACATACCAACCGTTCTCACCATCGGGTTCAGGAGGGTTAAGAGATATAGTGGTTACAGGTGGAGTGGTATCATCACGATTGTGAGAAATTCCTGTAATCGGATTAACCGCTATCACAATAAACAAGAGAATGATTCCAATCGCCAAACATTTTCTTTTCATATGATTTTTCTCCTTTATTCCAGGAAATATTATCAGTTACTACATTTGTTGTATGAAATTTGTGGAATTTCATTCCCTGCATTATCCCAGGCGTCCCACTGTAAGAAATAAATATCAAATAAGTCAATTAAGCAGAATAGCCACCAACACCCTCTCCAGATAAACTGGTACGGCGGTTCTGTATCAACAAGATTCCCAAGGGAGAACTCTACCCTATTTACGCCACTAATATTATCGGTGGCAGTTATGCCAAATTGCCACTTCAACAAACCGACCCACTTGACTGTATAATTCGATAAAATAGGGTAATCCAAATCTATTTTTATTTCTAAAGAGGAGATATTTGACGTATTGGAATCGCATGTCCATTCTAATAGATTTATTCCTTGTGGAATCAGCTCAAACGGTTCCGTATATTTAATCCAATTACTTCCATTTATTCGGTAATAGGTGTTGTTGGTCGTTCCATTGAATGTCACTTTAACAGAACTCACATACCAATTGTTGTCCCCCATTGTTCCTGAGAGTTCTGGCCAACATGGTGGGTCACTACAATTACAGCTATTTACATTTTCAATCCCAACAACATTGGTCAATGAGCCAAGAACAAGAAGAACCACAGCACAGATACTTACTCCAACTGTCAAACCTTTTCGATAAATGTTCTTTTCCATCATAAATTATCCCCCTCATCCCTAATGTAGCTCCTCATATATAAATTTATATGCATAAAATATTGCTAATTGGCCATTTATTGTATTAAAAGTACGAGATACTCCATCTATTTACATTCATCTAATTAGATTAAAAACTTATCTAATTAGAGACTCTCTGAGAGGTGATGTAGAGATGAAATCGGTCCAGTTTTCCTTTGTTTTATCTTTTTATATTTTATTTCTTAGAAAAAAATAAATACCTTATTACATATTAGCATTACATGGGGAGGAAAAGAATGAGTAGAAAAAATCTCCTGAAGAAAGGTGTAACCTTTGCCATTATCCTCTTGTTTCTTGGTGTCGCCGTTGTACCAAGCATCAACATCAGCGTTGTCAAGGCAGCTACCGACAATGATCTTGTTGAGGTAACTATCGAAGCGTATGGTATCAAAGGCTTCGGGAATCATACCGTGAAACTCACCAAACAGCAAAATCAGAATTTGGAGCAGTATCTGGTTGATTTCAGAGAACGATTGAATACAACGACAACCAGGGAAGAAGCTGTCCCTCTTTTCAAGGAAGCGGTCGTGGAATTGAACAAGTACAGGTTGCTCCCAAAGGGGATGAGTGTTGAACACGCACAAAGACTGGTAACCGGATATTATCAAAATTCCAATATGCTACGTAAGATTCAAAATGATTTTCAGAGCATAGCGAAGATTAAACAGAAACAATATCTGAATCCGAACATGAAGAATGCGTTTTGTTTATTGTTTGCTGCTGCTACGAAAATCCCTGAGTATTCTCCGAGCCCCTTTATTATTCCTTTTGGTGTTTTGCTTGTTTTTGGGTTAATTCCGGCATTCTTAGTATCACTGATAGGAGCAGAGGAGTTAGCAAACGCCTTGGCAGAGATAGGACTTTTTATCTGGACACTGAATCCTTTTCGAGTATTCAACTTCGTGTTGTTTATGGGGTATGAGGTAAACCTTCGTTCATTTGGCCTGAAAGGTCTCGTTCATGAGAATTTAAACAATGGTGGTTTATTTATGGGCTATTCTGGCTTAATGCTGTCCCCATTCAGTGACAAAACGTATTTCTTAGGGTTTGCTTTAAGTGTGAATGGTCTTAGTTAGCACCTCTTTTTACCATAATTTTGCATAAAATATTAATATATGATATACATTAGCATTGCATAAGGAGGAAGAAATTATGAAGAAGGGAATAATTTGTGTCCTTGTTTGTATGCTGATGATATCAAGCACGATTATACCTGTATCGGCAACAGCACTATCGGAAAAGACGTCTCATCCCCTGACAAAGGGGAGCACCTTGTACGTCGGTGGCTCTGGTCCGAATAATTATACCAAGATCCAAGATGCCATTAATGATGCTAATAATGGTGACACCGTTTTTGTATATGATGATTCTTCGCCATACTATGAATCAGTAATTGTTGATCAATCAATTTCATTGATTGGTGAGGATAAGCACACGACAGTTATTGATGGCGGGGAAGCAAAGAACAAATCTGTGGTTAATATTACCGCGGATGGAGTGATGGTACAGGGATTCACTATTCAAAATAGTAGCTCTTCAGACGGGTGGCCTAATTATGTCAGTGGAATCGAAATCCTATCAGAGAATAATATCATTAAAGATAATATTATCAAAGATAATTATGTCGGAATCCAGGTGGGCGGATGGACGATCAATACTTCCTACTATAACCACAGTTTCATTGATGGCAACGATATTTATCAGAACTATGCCTATGGAGTCTACATATTAACAAACTATAACACCATCTCGCATAATCGTATTTCATCAAACAAATTTTGTGGGTTATATCTGAGTTATAGCAAGGGAAATCTTGTTACTCTCAACAATATCACAAAAAATGGAAAAACAGGGCCAGAATCAGGGATATTCATGATCATAGGAATAAACAATACCATTCTGAATAATAATATCGTCGATAACCATTTGGGTATATACATGAGTGATTCGAGCAAGAATTCATTCCTACAGAATAATATTTACAAAAATGTGATCAATGTCTGGTCAGAGGACATTATGCTTGAAGCCTTGCTTTTAGGGAGACAGAATACCTGGGATAGCAATTATTGGGGCAATGCTCGCCAATTACCAAAACCTATCATCGGGCGTTCATTGTTACTTATTCCTTCCATGATGATTACGATGGCCCTTTCCTCTTTACTTTCCTTTTTACATTATCCCTATCTCATACCTATCTGTCTCCTCATAATTAAATTCGATTGGCATCCAGCACAAGAACCCTACGATATTCTTTTACAAGGTAGGTGATACGAAATGAAAACAGGATATAGACTGGTAGGGTTGGTTGCTGCTATCTTCTGTTTGTTTTTCCTGAATTCTATGCCCGTTGTGCATGCAAATACTGATCATTTCACCAATAGTGTAGTATTGGTCATAGGGAAATCCAATACGGTATCCACAACCGCGTTGTGGTTATTTGGATTTAAGTTCGTCTATAACAAGCAAGTTATTATCCAAGCGAACGGTGGAGCGGGAGAGAAGATAAATGCGCTGATCCTTCCTTCAAAAATCGGATTTTATTTTGGTCAGGAAAATATTTTCATACAGATGGACGGGGCTAACGGTCTCTTTTTTTGGGGGGAAAAATCCTTGTTCTTTCATAATGTCCCGCCACGGATATTTGCATTTTGTAAGGCAGGAGATATCTGGGTTAGTTATTAGGGAATGTAGGGGCAAAGAATATGATAAGGAAAAAACCTCTCGCGGTTGTCGTTTTTCTCTTATTTATTGGACTTGCTATTGCCCCCCAGTAGTATCGCAAAAGCTCAAACAGAAAAGGACGAATTACGAGTTGTTCTTCAAACCGATAAGAGTTCTTATCAAATCGGTGAGCCTATTAACATATCGATATATATCGAGAATCGGGGAGATGAGGATATCACGGTTACCTTCTATTCTACTCAAACTGCTGATTATCGTATCAGTAATATTTATCAATGGTCATGCGGGCAAGTATTCATACCGATGGTAATCCCACTTACTATACCAAGTGGTGATCGAGTTCAACTTTTAAATGATAGATGGACACAAGAGGATTTCTCCGGAAATCAAGTTCCTCCAGGGTCATATGATATTACGGGATGGATGGTTCAGTCTGAACAATACCCAGCTATTTATGCACAACCCGTGCAAATTCACATAGGCTCGGATCTCCATGTTGCAGTTCATGGTGGTCTCGGTATTACAGTATTAGTCACCAATTCTGGGGAGTTCCCTGTGGATGCTATTCATTGCGCTGTTTCTGTTGATTGGGGGATATTTGGTTTAATGAACGCAACGAAAAATAAGTACGTTGATCATCTTAACGTGAGCGAATCCTTTTCTACAACCATTGTCTTTTTTGGTTTTGGTCCTGTACGTCTTACTGTTGTGGTGACTTCTTCTAACGCTGAAATGGTGGTTCGAGAAGGACGGATGTTTGTTATTCTTATCATCGTGTATCCCGTTATTCCACCTCTATCGATGGTTTGAAAATTCGTTAAGTATTCTAGTATAACATCTCAACGATATAGTAAAACATAATCGATTATTTGTTTTTATTATAAAAAAAAGTTCATGGTCTTTATTACTCAAGTAAAAGTAATCCATAGTAATTTTGAGGGTTGTGATAATCGTGAACCACTTCAATCGGATAACCCGCTGTCCTTGCAGTTTGGTACACATCGATGCCACAGGCTTCCATTGAAGGACGTGCTTCTTCCGGATGTGTACATCCTTTTTTCATATCGCATTTGTCACAGAGGGAACAGGGACCTGAGCCCATGCCAAATGCTTTGTAATAGCCGGAAAGAAACGCCTCACGTTCAAGGGCTGAGACAATGGTTTTTACATCCGTCCATTTCGAGGGACAATGAATCAAGAGAGCGGCTTTATATTCGTTAAGCATCTGTCTCGTTTCTTGCGGGGTTGGAGAAAAAGGTGGGCATGTGAGATGTTGACCGTATCCATCACAACCATACTGACATTTTCGTCGTACCCATTCTGCGGTAAATACTTTTTTTGGAGAGATGATTGATGCTTTTTTTGCTCCTAACTTTCGAGCTCTTTGTATAAAATATGTTGGTAAAGGAAGAGATTTTTCACTCATCAACACTCATACATGATTATGTACCATTTAAATAATTCTGTTAAATAGTTGATTGAAACATTTTACGAATTAAAGACGAGTTAAAATAGGAAATTAATTTTTTGTACAAAATGAAGTTTTAACCACATGTTGTTTGGTTTTTCCATACTCATAGGTGGAGTTATACGGGCTTGTTTCATCGCCGGGAATGCTTGTTACTGGGCCGATTGCCTCCGTTGAATTTCTGTAAATGAAATGCTGTACACCGCGTGTTGAAGAGCGTCTTCTGCAATGGTCTGTGTCGCCTTCACATTTTGGTTATACAATAAGTCCCAGGGGTCGTGAAACCTCATACGTTCAGACATAGTTTTGCGGTTCACTGCTTGAAACAGGGGATGAACCTAAGAAGTTTACAAAAGATTCTTGGACATAATGATTTAGCGACCACCGCGGTGTATCTTGATTTAATAGCGAAGGATATCAAAGAGGATTATCAAAAGATTCAGTGGTAGAGAGTAATTACTTCTTTTTCCGATGTTTCCAGAAGATGAGTAATAAAAGAGCACAGAGAAGAATAATCATTTCAAAACCAGGGATAAGACGTACAAGTTCATATTGTGGTGGATATAAGGTTCTGATTGTTTTTCCAGTTGTTGCATTAATAATTTTGATAAGACCATCATTTGAATACGCAATAATGTTTCCATCAGATGACATCGAGACCTGCCCAACATAATTCTCGTAATGATATACGTTTTTTACCCCTTCTAAATCATATAATTTCAATTGAGATTGTTGTGGTTGTGGTCGCTCAAGGGTGATGAATTTACCAAAAATCGCCTCAACAATATTATAACGCAAACTTCCCAAATCCGCGATAGTAGAAACAGTAACATTGTCATAATCAGAAACATTCCATATGATTTGGTAATAATGTTTTAAGGAACTATTTCTAGTATAATCATCCTCAATCATCTGGAGCTGGTTTTTACTAGATGACCATGAGAGAAATTTAATCTCATAAACAGAATAGTTTGAAAAATCATAAAGCACTGTGGAGTTCATCGATAGGACATCAATTAACGTCAGAGACTTATTTTGCTCTCGAGACAATTCAACCGCTACTTTCGATCCATCATAAGATAGAGCTATCGTGTTAATAGAACCATTCACTTGAATTGTCTGTATGATTGAATAATTGGGGGTACTCAGAACATGAATCGATTGTGAATCAGCCATTACAAAAAAATTCCCATCAGCTGACCAATCATACGGCATCCCTGGACAATAGGTAAGAGCTTTCCTTAAAGCGATGGATTGAATAGACTGATTTAGAGGATCTTCTACATATTTCCCATCAGGGGATATCCGAATGTCATCATGGTTTGTGGTTGTTCTATTCCAAATCGGATTACCTGAACTTGTATTCCAAATGATATAGTCATAAATTTGTTTGAATTCACTTTTATTTTCAGATGCTAAATTTGCTGCTCCCCCAGAAATCGATAATAAGAAACTCCCATCAGATGAGAGATGAAGTTGCCGAATGGGTTGACGATCCATATAGGTTGGTGAAATAGACGGCCATGCAATATAGACTGGAAGAATTATCAATACAATGGCAAGTACAACGCAAAAAATATTTACTTTTTTACTGGTAAGAGATTTACCGAGAGGTGTTCTTATAAAAGTCAGGAATATTCCTACTCCTATTAGTACCAACGGGAGAATCACTGTGAAACAAGCAAATCCACCTAACAATGTACCAAAATATGCAATGTATTTTGTAAAAATTATTGTATCGATTACTACTCCAATAATAATTACTGCTATTATTTTTCCAAAACCAATGAGCTCTGAATGAATTTCGTTGATGATATCTTTTTTTTTGATACGTTTAAAATCGAGTACGATAAAGAGGAATCCGAAAAGAATCCCGCTTATTCCTATTATACCTATAATACTATCTTGTGGAAATATTACACTTATTAAATTACTTTGTGAGATATGGGAAAAAGAAAAAAAGTAAAAAATTCCAGAGAAGATAAGTAATATTAATCCGAGTATTGTAAGTGTACCTATCTTTTTTAACACAGTAAAATATCATTACTACTGTCTTTATAATTTTTGGAACAGTTTTATTATTTTTTATACATAACTCATATGATATCAGTAAAAGTTCTAACCCTCTTACTCAGGTGTGTATATCTTAAAAAATCCCCATCCATGCCAATCTTTAACATTGAAGTGGGAGATTTCCTTTTTCGGTGATTAAACTGTTCAACAGATTCAAAAAGAACATGGCTGTTGTTGTATATATTCAGAAGGCATCTTTCACATCGCTAGGTTATCTGGTAGAAACAGAACAACAGAGACAATTAACTAAAATCATGGCTGAGGGGGGAAGAGGGCAATCAGATTCACCAGAGAGTCAGTTAAATCTTCATCATTGGTTGTTCGATTATCTCAATACACACGCACAGATTGTTGGTTCTTATGGGATGGCAGAATACCACAATCAGAACGTTAGGTTCTTAACTAAGAGTGGGGGAACAATTGAAATGGATTTGTCTTTGGGGTGGTCTGAAATCTCGGTTGATGAGAAAGGGGTTAATTATCTGAAGAACCTACTCGAAGAAAAAGGGTATAGCATCAATACTCATGAGACTGCATATGGTGGTTAGTTCTTCGATTCGAATTTGGAAATAAACGCGATTTATACGCACGATAAGACAATATCGCATCGGTTTTGGTAGAATCACCCTATCTTGATAGCTAACATCGTTTTTTCCAGAGCATAAGTGGCGATGAGTTAGGTTAATAACACCACTTTTTTCTAATAAATCTACAAGGCAATAATATACCGATACTTTTAAAAAATGATTTCATCTTAGATTATTTAATGCAACGTAAAACCAGGTGATAAAAATAATAGATACCATAATAACTTGACTTTGTCAGATTCGATTTTTTGATTAACCCAGTTAATTACACAACATCAATTTAATCTCCATCTGCTTTTCCTCATCCGCAAAGAAAGAGTGGATGGGATGCGGTATGAAGTTTACGTT
>Ga0315274_10000661_pt1 | contig 53343 bp, 36 predicted proteins | sample YL17G02_20_MG_FD_203700 | JGI IMG/M metagenome (GOLD analysis project Ga0315274, IMG submission 203700) | Sediment microbial communities from Yellowstone Lake, YNP, Wyoming, USA - YL17G02_20 | ecosystem: Environmental > Aquatic > Freshwater > Lake > Sediment | place: USA: Wyoming | collected... | reverse complement strand
CCGATCAAATTATTTGGTTGATGACCATAAGCGCCGGGCTATCGAAAGAATTGAATGCCGGTCAACTTATTTGGTTGATGACCATAAGCGCTTGGCTATCAGGCTCAACCTTAAATTAGCGCCATTCGAGTCTGACCCCACGTACTAAAAGTTAAACCGCGATCTCTTTGCGCCCGGCCAGGGCTTTGCCTGCGGCCAGGGCCGCTTCCGCGGCGCTGATGCCAAGGTCAAGGTCTGAAACCAGGCGCGCGTTTTTGCGGAGGGCATTGAAGCACTCCATGACCATTGCCGGATAGACCGCGTTCCAGTCGTCCTTGAGCATCTCCCAGGTGCGGCTGTAATCCTTGGCCCGGAGCCAGAGCACGGGCATGCGCCAGAGCTGGCCCTCCCCCCGGTTGACCATGAGCACTCCCGCGGTGCCGGTGATCCAGACCTGGCGGAAGACCGGCTCGTTAAACGTGCGGATCTGGAGTCCGGGGGCAAAGTCAACCAATAAGAAGCCCAACCTGTGAGCCGCCTTGAACTTGAGCCCGACCAGGAGCGAGCCCGGATTGGTCTTGCTCTCGCCCTGGACCACAAAGACCTTGTCCAGCGGCCCGCACAGCCATTCCGCCAAGGCAAAAGAATCGCTCTCTCTTTCCCAAAGCCAGCGGCCGGCGTCAAAACCCACGGCTGGTATTTCCTTGCGCTTGACCGTGATCCGGAGCATGGCCGGGTAACCAATTTTTTCCTCGGAAATCAGCGACCGAGCCTTCTGATAAGGCTCATAATACAGGCACTCGTTCCGCACGCGGACAGAGAGCGACCTCCCCCGGGATTTTTCCCTCAGCACCTTGACCTTTTCCAGGTCCAATGACCGCGGCATCGGCAACGAGACGCGCAGCCCTGCGTCCAGGCACGCTTCGGCAAGCTCAGCGCTTGAATCAACGGGCGCGAAAATTTCCACCCACTCGGCGTTAGCCGCCCGGATCATTTTTCCCAGGTCCGCGGCCGGGCCGGAAAAAACTACCGGCGTTTTCGGGTTCGCGCAATAAGCTGATTCAAGCCTTTTGCGCTCAGGGCAGTCGTCTCCGATCAGAGCCACCCTCACCGGCTCGATTTTTTCTTGCAGCGTTATCAGTCTTTGCCAGAACCCCATCAATCCCTCCGGAGCGCGGCCTTGATCACCGCAACCGGAAAGCCCCGGTCGGACTCCTGAAAAATCAAGCGCGCGGTCTTCGCTTCCTTGCCCCCGCCTTCAAATATATCGACCAGTTCCGTGACTACGTCGCGCAGGAATTCGTCCCCGGTTACTGCAAACACCAGCCGCCGCGCGAGCTTAAGGTGCAAGGCCACGTACCAGTCCGGGCTGTGCACCATCCACCACCGGGCCAGCCTCCAGACCGCCGGCGCGATTATTTTCAGCAGGAACTCAGGCATTCGGGCCGTCCTCCTCGCTGATCTCGTCCAGCGAAACCTCCCGGTTCTCCAGATGGCTCCTCCAGATTGCCTTCCAGAACTTCATGAGATAAAGCCCGTCCTCGCCGGTCAAGTCCGGCTGGCGGCCTTCGATCAGGCAATCGATGAAATTCCAGCCCGCGTCGTGGAAACTGTCTCCCCAGTCGTCGCGGATGTCGTCAATGGCGACGTGCCGGCCGTCCTTGTAAAGCATGACCGGAGGAATTTCCATCAGCCGGCTGGTGCAGCGGGTGGCGGTGATCACTCCCTTGGACCCGGTGATCTCCACCCACTCGTCCGCGCCGTAATATTTGCCGTTGTTCAGGAGATTGGGCGAGGTGGTTACTTCCCAGAGCCCGACCTGGCCGTTCTTGTATTTCCAGGTGATGAGCGCGGGAGTGTCAATGGCGCCGAAGGTGAAATCGATCCAGCACTTGACCGACGCGATCTCTCCCAGCATGTATTTCGCGATCGAGAGCTTGTGGTAGCCGTCGTCGTAAACCGCGGGCGTGCCCCCGCATTCCTCCAAATTGAGCCGCCAGAGCCAGGTCTTGAGCGGAACCCACCACCCGCCCGCGGCCCCGCAAAGACGGATGCTGATCGAAAGCGGCTCGCCGATCTCCCCGGCGTCCAGCCATTGCTTCTGCTGACGGTAAGGGGGATAAAAGAAAAAATTCTCGGTGACCCGGAGCCACACCCCCGCCTCATCCGCGGCCTGGATCATCTTCCGGCCTTCCCACAAATCAACGCACATGGGCTTTTGCAGGGAGACGTGCTTCCCGGCTTTGGCCGCGGCCAGCACCGCGGGCAGATGCAGCCGGTGCGGGAGCAGGATTTCAACCGCGTTGACCTCCGGGTCCGCGACCAGCTTTTCATAGTCGGTGTAATATTTTTTCGCGCCCCACTCTTTTTGCCGGCGCCGGGCAAGGTCCTCGGAGATGTCGCACACCGCGACCAGCTCGCACTTGGGATGGTCAAGGTATCCCAGGATGTTAAGGTCCGCGATCCTTCCGCAGCCGATGATCCCGATCCTGACTTTTTCCGGTTTGGCCGGATTGCTTTTCATTTCTCGCTCGAAAACCCGATTAATTCTCCACCCATTGCCCGCCGCGGTCAAGCCTGAAATAAATTTTGCTTTTGCCCCTTGACTCCCGGCGCTGCGTGCTTATTTTTCAAGTGCAGGACAAAGTGAACCCTTTAACAAGGCGAACGAGGTCCTGCAAAAGCCCCTCGCAAGAGGGGCTTTAAATTTGTCCATTCCGCGCCATCCTTGTTTGGGAAAATTTTATTTTTCCCCTTGACAAACCCGCAGCCGGCACTTAGGTTATGAATGCAGGAAGAAGTGATTTCGCAAGAAACTACAAATTCCTGCGAAAGCCCCTCGCAAGAGGGGCTTTATTTATGGGGTCAGGGCCTGACCCGAATGGCACTAAGTTAAGCTCAATAATAGCTTTGGCCCAGCGGTTTTATAATAGCCCCGAGCTTATGGTCACCAACTGATTAAATGGGCAATCCCGGTCTTGCGTTTCCTAGCCCGGCCATTTATGGCCGGGAACGGCGACCGGCTAAAACCCCCGCTGCGGCCCACGCCGCGGCGCGGGCCGCAGCGGGAGGGGGCGCGGCCCGGTCCCCCGGCGCTGAAGCGCCGGGCTATCGAAACCCGAACTCCCGATCAAATTATTTGGTTGATGACCATAAGCGCTTGGCTATCAGGCTCAACCTTAAATTAGCGCCATTCGGGTCTGACCCCATGATAGTTTGTCTCGTATTTGTTGATCAGGTCCAGGGCCTGTTTTTCCACCAGCAACCCTCCCCAGTGCGGGCTCATGCCCGCGGTGCGCTCGTAAGAATAAAGGTCGTTGAAAAAATCCTCCGGGTAGAGCAGGTATCCGAGTTCGTCGTTGGCCAGTCCGAGCACGAATTTGTATTTGGCGTTCATCCCGCGCTTGATGGAGAGCCCGATCTTGGGATACGCCTCTCCGGGAATGGTGACCAGCTCCATGGGCCCGAGTCCGATAAAGTTAACCTCAGTCTGGAAATTGCCGCGATAAAACTCCCGGGTGATCAGCGGCGTTCGCGCCGCGGTATTGTAAAGAATGTTTTCCACCGGCAGATAAAAAATGCTCTTGCCGAAAACCAGCCCCGGATTCTTCACCCGGTCCCCTTGGGCCAGAGCCTGCTCCGCGGCAAGCGCGACCGCGTTGCCCGCGCGCTCAGCCTCGGCAAAGTCGTGCGCCTCGCTGCTGTCGGGCCGGATGGTGTTATCGACCGAGACCATTGCCCCCTGGGCGCCGTTGAAATAAACCGCGACCTTGGCCCCGGTCGCGGCTTCGATGTGTTTTCTCATATAGCCCGGCCAGTCAGAGGTGACGATGGTGTTGTCCGCCCAAAGCGTTTCCGCGTGCATGGCGAAATTCACGAGCACGCTCTTGGGGGTTTGGGACCCCACGGGATATATGCCCATCACTGAAACTTCCGGATCAAGCAATCCCCTCACCCGGACGTTCCTGACCACGCCCGGACGCACCTCGGCTCCGCCCAGGACGATTTCCACCGGCGCCAGGTCGTCCGCGGCCGCATCAACTGCCTCGCCGACTTTTTTCTGCAAAAAGGCGATATATTCGGGGTCTCGGCCGTCGCTTCCCAGCACCCTGCCCCAAAGCCCCATGGTGTCGGGCGCGGAATGGTCGTGGGTGCAGGCGATGATCACCCGATCGGCCGGAACCTTGCGGATTTTGTCGAGGTATTGGCCGAGGTGGTGGCGCTGGATGCCGATGGCGTCAATTGCGACCAGGGCCACGCGCTCTCCGCCCTGCTCGAACACCACGGCGCGCACGGTTATCGGGTCATGCACCGCGGTGCTTTTGCGGTTTTGGCCGAAGCCTGCCAGGTATTGCGGGGTCTGCGGCGAGGCGTCAACGCTTGCGGCTCCGGCCTTAAGCTGCCCGGCCGGAAATTTCATGACGCTCTGCACCGGGCTTAAGTCCGCGTTCCTGATCCCGACCGGAGGCGTTTGGCAGGACGAGCACGCGATCACCGCCAGAAGCCATGTCATGCGCAACAAACTTTGCTTCATGCGTTTACTTCTACCACTTTTAAACGTACTGTCAATCGGGCTTGAGCGAACCTTTGGAGTGCGAAGGCTTAGGCCTTCGCTTTGCGCTCGGACCTCGTTAGTAGAGGCCTCGGCCTCGTGAACATCAGAAGTTACGAGTCTTGGTCCAGCCCATGCCAAAGCGGCGGCCGATTCATCCTCCGTAGCATCGGCGAAGTAGCAAGCCGCCGCACTCCATAAAAAATCTGCTTGACAACATTCGCTGCTTGATGCTTAAATGAGTTCCTAGGAAATAGTGGAGATACAGGATCAGGCAGTTGGGCATGAAGCCGTGGTTAGGCTCTAAACCTTAAAAGGGGTCAGCTAGAGAATGTTGGATGCCAGCCGCAAATCTCTCTCAGAAACGGGGAATGACAAATGTCAAGACCTGACCCAGAAATTTGACCTCGAAATTCTTTGCTATTTGAACGATATGGTTTCACAACCATAGGTTAGGAAGTTAGAGCAAAATGCCGGAACAAATCAAATTTAGCTTGCTAGAAAATGCCTTTGATTACTTGCTCAGTGCGTCAGAGCACCAGGCAGCGAACACTGCCCGTGACAATAAATACGCAGTCTTACATCTGGTGGCTGGGATCGAACTTTTGCTTAAGGCAAGATTGCACTATGAACACTGGACCCTCCTTTTTAATGATGTTGACAAAGCCAATTTGAGCGCTCGTGGAAGAGGAGATTTTAAAGGAATTGATTTCGATATTGCTATAAAGCGGCTCACAGAAGTGGTTGGCATAAAATTTGACAGCAGAAATCTTGAAAACTTAAGGTTGCTCAGAGATGTGCGGAACAAAATTCAGCATTTTGCGATAGCAATCGATGTGGATACGCTGAAGTCATTGTTGGCCATTGGCTATAATTTTGCCCTGGATTTTTATGGAGAAGAAATCCAGGAATTGGCGAGACGTGCGAATGAAGATATATCAGGAGAGCTGCTTCAAAATATCAAAGATAAACTTAATGAGTTTGCTGAATTTGTTAGACAGAGGATGGAGATTCTAAGACCTGATCTGGCATCGGCGATAAAAGTGATCTCATGTCCAATATGTACTCAAGACGCTATGGTGCTCGGCGACGGAAGGCCTCATTGTCTATATTGCAATATTTCATCTTCTGCTGAAGAATTAGCCGACCTGCTGTTTTGGAATGACACGACTTTCCGTATCGTAGAATGCCCGCATTGCGGCACGGAAACTTGTGTTAGCCAAACTGAATTTGGGAAGGTAACCGGGTTTTGCACTAGCTGCGGCGAGGAAGGGACATATTACAAGTGCTCAAGGTGTGGACGCCCAATAGTGGACTATCATGATGACCCTTGCCCTCGTTGTAAGGACGAAATGAAAGAGGAATCGGAATATGAGGAAGAGATGCAAAAGGACCGTGAAAGCGATCCGTGGTGATCGTGTCAATGAGTAAGAATTTCGGGTCAGGTCTTGATCCCACCTCGCTTCTCTCCGCGGGACTTACTACGTTCGCATTAATGAATTCCAGGGTCAGTTTCAGAAATTCTCTGCGAAACTCTGCGGTGAGAATTGAAATTCCAAAATCGCAGCCAGGCCCTCGGCAAGCTCGGGCCAGGAAGTGGCTGCGCCTTGTCAGCGATTCTCGCTGAATTTCAAATCTCAGATTTAAGATCTCAGAAAAACATCGTTGATCGACAGACAAGAGTGTCTGTCCCCCGAATTTCGCACATTGAAGATCAAAAACAAGGGCGGGCTCATGCCCGCCCCTGTTTTGTCATTTAAACCTTTGCGAACTAGAACCGGAATCCCTTGGGCGGTTTTTTGGTGTCGGCCTTCACCCATGCGAGATCGGTGATGGTGAAAGTGGGCTTGGCGCGGAAAACCGGGATCACTCTCTGTCCGATCTCGGGCTCGCCCGCGAGCTGGTAGCTCTTGAGGATTGTGGTCACGCCGTCAAACTCCACGTCAATGAAGCGGATGGGTGTTTTCAGGGTGTTAAACGCTCCGGTTCGGGAGGTAACAATATACGAATAAATGCGCGCGGTCTTCTTGGCCTTGGCGGTAAGGTCCACGATTTTCATTTTGGCCAGGCAGTCCGGGCAGAAGATGCGGAAGGGGATATAGATCGAGCCTTGGTATTCGCACTTGCCGTTCACGCATTGGGTCCCCAGGAGCTTGCGTTTGGCCAGGCCCGCAAAGAAAGGCGCCTCGCCTCCGTAGGAATGCATGTGCACCAGCCGGCGCGGGTTGGTTACTCCGCAGAGTTTGCCGTCCTTGCGCCGGATCGGAGTGTTCGGTTCGAGGGTGGAGAATTCTCCCTTGATCTTGTAAGCTTTCTTTTCAACCCAAACTTTGGCTTGATTACTCATCTTACTCCTCCTTTAAGAGATGGTCGGGGTGCATGAGAATGGTGCAGGTCACGTGCGAACCCACGCCGGCGTGGCTGATGGCCAATGCTCGGCGGGCATTGGGGACCTGGAGGTCAACCCAGTTTTTTGGTTTCTGCTTGCCGAATGTTTTCCAGAGCCTGGGATTGCCGTGGATTTCGGCGTGCCGGTTCCAGAGGTGAAGCGCGCACTCCACCACCTGCATGATGCCGGTCGCGCCCACGGCATGCATGCAGCCGATAAGTCCTCCCGAGAGGTTGGCCGGCAGCCTGCCCTGCTTGTGGGTGTGAGGGTTGACCAGGTAGCAGTCGCCGGACTCCACGTATTCGCGGCCGCGTCCGTAGGGCCGGATGCCGATGTCCTCGTAGGTCTGGATGTCGGAGATGGTGAACGCGTCGTGCAACTCGACAAAGTCCAGGTCCTCGGTCGGGTCTTTCACTCCGGCCATGCGGTAGGCATACCATGCGCTCATCCTTGCGGCGAGGAACCCGGTAAAGCCGGGATAGCGATGCCCTCCGGGGAAGGCCTGGTCCAGGTCCTTATACTGTTCGGGCGTTTCGTTGGGCAGGAGCGGAATTTCCATGTCCCTCCGGTCCGCCACCCTGAGCGAGTGCGAGCCGGCCGCGACGTAGAGCCGGAGCGGGTTCTTGCACATTTTGAAGGCCGTGTCCTCCTCGGCCACGATCACGCAGGCCGCGCCCACGCTCATCAGGCAGCAGTCCAGGACGCGCAGCGGATAGGCCACCACCGCGGACTTGAGCACGTCTTCCACCGTGATGTCCATGGGCCCCTGGGCGAACGGGTTCCAGCGCGCGTACCCGTGGTTCTTGACCGAGATTTCGGCCATGGTACGGCGGAAGCTGTCCTGGCTCTTGCCGAACACCTGCCAGTAGCGTTGCGCCATGGTCGCGTAATAACCGGTGTAGATGTGGCCGAGCGGCGTCTCCCAGTCCTTGTCCGCGGCGCAGGCGATGTAGTTGTTGCCCTCGTCCGTGGGCACCTCGTCCATCCTCTCCCATCCCATGGCCAGCGCGCAGTCGGAGTATCCCGAAGCCACGGCCTTGGCCGCCTCCCAGATGGCGGAACCGCCGGTGGCGCCGCCGGTTTTCACGCCGATGTTGCCCAGCGGGTCAAGCCCCAGCCGGTCGTGGATCACGGCTTCGCCCAGGAGCTGGTCGCCGAAGTGGTCCGCGAAATGTCCGTAGTAGCAGGTGTGGAGGTAGCCCTTGAGTTCGGCCGGACTCATGCCGATAAACTCCGCGGCCATGGTCAAAGCGTCGATGCATAATTCCTCGGTGCGCTTCTCCGGGAAGGCGCGCGCGTACTGGCTCTGGCCCCCGGTTACCAGGTAAACCGGCCGCATGAAGCGCGGCACTTGCAACTGCCGTTCCGTGAACTTGATCATGCAACTTCTCCTTCTTTTTTACTTTTGGGCCCCTCTTCAAAAACGTTCATTTTTATACCACATCCCCGGAAAATACAAAAGAGCGCGCCGCGGCTTGCAATTTCCACCGGCTTATTCAAATGCTATAATGAGTTTCCGGCAGCATGGTCATGGATCGAGAAGCCGGAAAATCGCGGCCGCTTCCGATGCCGGCTTTCGGCGCCGGACGCGATTTACACTGACGTAAATTTTGCTAAACTGGAGAACGGATATGAAGAAAGTGCTGAGCATAGCCGCTTCCGACCCTTCGGGCGGGGCCGGGATCGAAGCGGACCTCAAGGTGTTCGCGGCGCACGGGGTGTTCGGGATGAGCGCGGTCACCGGGATCACGGTGCAGGGGCCGAAAGGGATTAAAAAGATAATCCCCACTCCTCTTCGGGATTTCAGCATGATCCTTGAAATAATCGCGGAGCAGACGCCTCCGGACGCGGTGAAGGTCGGCGCCCTGCTCAGCGCCGGGCACGTCCGGGCGGTGAGGAAATTTTTGTTGCGGCGCAAAATTCCCACGGTGCTCGACCCTTTGCTCAAATCGGGCCGGGGGTTCCCGCTGCTCGCCAGGAATGCCTGGAAAGAATTGGTTTCGCTGTTCGAGCTGGTTGAACTGGTCACGCCCAACGCGCCGGAAGCAGAAATGCTTGCCGGCGTGCGGATCAGGACCAAAAGGGACGCGTTCAAGGCGATGGAAATACTGATGCTGCTCGGCGCGGACGCGGTTCTCCTGAAAGGCGGACACTTGAAGGGCGGCCCTCAGGACATTTTATGGAGTGAGGATGATTTTCAAATTTTCCGGAAGAAGCGGCTGGCCGGACCTTTCCACGGCACGGGATGCGCGATCTCGAGCGCGATTGCAGCCAACCTGGCCAAAGGGCTGGGCCTGGAGCAGTCGGTCGCGAAGGCGGAAAAATACATGGACCGGGCGCTGAAATTCGCGGTCGAGATAAACGGCGTGAAATATTTGACGCACGTTTAGCTGTGTGCGGACAAGCTTGTCCGCCGTAGCCCCGCGTAATCGCGGGGCGAAGGCGGAAGTGTCCGCACCCCTGAAAGGCAGATATGGCGGCAAAAGGCAGGCTGATAGTTCTGGAGGGGATAGACGGTTCGGGCACGACCACACAGGCCAAGTTGCTTTATCAGGCGCTGAAGCGTTCTCGCCGCAGGGTTGAACTGACCGCGGAGCCGAGCGATGGTCCCGCGGGGAGGCTGGTTCGCTCCTATCTTCGGGGGAAGAACAAATTTTCGGATGACGCGCTCCGTGCTCCGGGTCTGGCATTGCTCTTTGCCGCGGACCGGCTGGAGCATTTATCCAACCGGATCAACCCCTGGCTCAAATCCGGCAAGGTCGTGATCTCGGACCGCTACCTCCTTTCCAGCCTGGCCTACCAGTCGCTGGAATGCGATCTCGACTGGGTTGCGGCCGTCAATTGCTTTGCGCCCGGACCGGACTTGACCCTGCTGCTTGATTTGCCCGCAAAAACCGCGCTCAAGCGCGTGAGCTCGCGGGGGGTTGAACGCGATTTGTTTGAAAAACTTGAGCTCCAGAAGCAGGTCCGCGCGAACTATTTGAAGCTGGCGAAAAAGCTCTTGCCCGCGGGCAGAGTAGTCGTCATTGACGCGGAGAAGAGCATCGGGGAAATAGCCTCGGAAATTCTGGCAAAGGTTCTGGCTTGGATTTGATCAGGGCAGGCCGAGCAGGCTCTTGACCACTTCCAGGACGCTTCCGGCCTGGATCGGCTTGGTGATGTAAGCGTTGGCCCCGAGCGCAAGCGCCCGCTCGCGGTCCTCGGCCCCTCCCTCGGTGGTGATGACCATGATCGGTATGCTCCTGTATTTGATGTCCCTGCGGATCAGGCTGATCAGCTTGAGTCCGTCCATGACCGGCATGTTGATGTCGGTGATTATCAGGTTAAAACTTTCGGAGTTGAGCTTCTTAAGTCCCTCCACGCCGTCGGCCGCCTCCATGATCTCGGCGTCGCGCAGCCGCTTGAGCGCGAAGCTGATCAACTGCCTCATGGTGGGAGAATCTTCAACTACCAGTATTTTCACTTTGTCCCTCTCTCAAACCGTCCATTTTAATACAGCCGTGCTAATGAGTCAAAAGGTCCATAAAGCCCTTGATGGTGCTCAGTTTTCTCTGGGCCTCGGTGTAAAGCCTTGAGGAGAAAATGGCGGTGGCGGCGTGTCCGGCCAGGAGCGTGAACAGTTCGTAGTCGACGTTGGCGAACTGGGTCTTCTGAGGCAGCAGCCTATAAAGCACGATGATGCCGATGACCTGGTCCTTGATCTTGAGCGGGATGCAGACCAGGGGCTCGTTGGGATCGCGGTTGCGCTGGGTGTTTTCAATGTCCGCGGCGTAGTAGTTGGCGCCGGTCTCCGCGCTTTTCCCGACCGCGCCCTCCCCCATCCTGATGCCGGGCATGGAATCGAGTTCCCGGCCCTCCATGGCCACCGCCTTGAGCGACCGGGTCTTCTCGTCAAGCAGGAGCACGCCGAATTCCTCGGCGCCGATCAGGTTGATGATGATCTCCATGATGATCTGGAGCACTTCATGGAAGTCGAGCGTGGAGTGGAGCTGGTAGGAGCAGACGTAGAGGTTGGCCAGGTTGTTGTTTTCCGATTCCACTTCCACGTAGCGCAGGGCGTATTCCTGGTTCTCCATTTCAACCTTCATGTATTCCTGGACCAGCTTCTGCTTCTCCGCCTCCAGGCGCCGCAATTCCTCGCGCAGCTTCTCGCTCACCCCCCCGCCCTTGCCCGCCTCCCCGCGGATCTCCTGGTTCTCCTGCTGGGCCTGGAACACCCGGAACCGAAGGCGCTCGTTATCCTGAAGCAGTTCCTTGGTGAACTCAATCCCGCGGTTAACCATCTCCAGTATCTCTTCGGCTTCCTCGGTCCTGGCCAGCTTCTCCGCCGGCTTGTTTTTCTCGTCTTTCTCTTCCGACATCCTTGGCTCCTGCGCTAGCAGAATTTTAAGATTTCCCGGGAAATTTCCTCCAGGTTAACCACCTGGTCCACCTTGCGGGTGGCAATCGCCTCGCGCGGCATGCCGAAGACGATGCTGGTTTTTTCCGACTCCGCAATGACGTAACCGCCGGCGTCCTTGACCGCGATAACCCCTTCTTTACCGTCCGAACCCATTCCCGTGAGCACCACTCCTATCATCCTGGGGCCGTAAACCCGGGCCGCGCTGGTCAAGAGCTTATCCACGCTCGGCACGTATCGGTCTTCGCCGGTTTTCTCCTCCACCCGAGTAATTACTCTACCCTCTTGCCGGGCAACTAGCAAATTCTTGCCCCCGGGCGCGATATAGATTTTGCCCTTTTCCACCGGGTCGTTGTCCTCGGCCTCCTTGGAGGCGAGCAGCCCCATCCTGCCCAGCCGGTCGGCAAAGGCCTTGGTGAAGCCCGAGGGCATGTGCTGGCTGATCACGATCCCGGCGTTCAAGTCCCGGGGCATGCGCGTGATGATGCTCTGGATGGCGCTGGGCCCCCCGGTGCTGGCGCCGATCGCGATCAACTCCACCCGCCTCACCCTTTCCTCCGCAACCTTGAGCGCGGGCGCCACGCCCGGCGCCATCCGGATCGCGGCCTCCTGGCTGATCCGCCGCTGGACGTTCCGCATCCGGATCTGGCGCGTGATCCGAAGTTTTTGCAGCAGGTCGCCCTGGAACTGAGTGACGGCCGAGGGGCTCTGGTCCGGCTTGGCGACGAAATCCAGCGCGCCCAGCTCAAGCGCCTTGAACACGTTCTTGTCCTCGTCCAGCGAGCTGACCACCACCACCGGGGTGGGCAGGCTCTTCATAAGGATGCGGAGGAAAGTGAACCCGTCCATGCGGGGCATTTCCAGGTCGAGCGTGACCAGGTCGGGCCTGAGTTCAAAGGCCTTCTTCAGACCTTCCTCACCGTCGCGCGCAACGCCCACGGTCTTGGCAAAGCCGCTCTGGTCGATGATCTCGGACAGCGTCCGGCGGTTGTAGGCCGAATCATCGATCACCAGAATCCTGATCAGCTCTTCTTCCAATCCTTCTCTCCCGGCGAGGGTTTCTGGTAAACCAGGTCGTGCTTGAAATGCCTGAGCTGGAACGCGGTGGACAGGTTCATCAGGCTTTCGGAATGTCCGAGCAGGAGGAATCCTCCCGGCCGGAGCGCCTGGTAGAACTTGTCCACCACCGCTCTCCTGGCCTCCAGGCTGAAGTAGATGAGGACGTTTCGGCAAAAGATCACGTCAAGGTTTTTGAGCTGCGCCGGGTAGTTGTAGCTGAGCAGGTTCATGGCGTCGAACTTGACCATGGCCTTCACCTCGTCCCTGATCTTGTGCTGGTGGCCGGAGGCCGTGAAATATTTTTGAAAGAAATATTTTTCGATGGCCCGGAAGGAACTGGTGCTGTAAACGCCTTTCCTCGCCTTCTCGATCACGAGTTCACTCAGGTCGGAGCCGTAGATTTCCACTTGGAGGTCGGAGAGGTCTTTGCGCTCGGAGATCAAGATGCCCACGGTGTAGGGCTCCTCGCCGCTGGAGCAGCCCGCGCTCCACACCCGCAGCGTGTTCTGCCGGTTTTTGCGGGCGTGCATGGCCAGTTCGGGCAGAATCTCTTCATCGAAAGTGCGGAGCTGGAATTCCTCCCGGAAAAAGTAGGTCTCATTGGTCGCCAGCAGGTTGGCCAGGCGGTAGAGCTCGTCCCGTCCGGAAAGGCTGTCCTCCAATAACCCGACGTATTCCGAGACCCGGGTAAGGCGCAGGGAAATCATCCGCTGCTTGACCCTGCGCTCCATGATGTATTTCATCTCCGGGTCGAAATACATGCCGTAGCTTGCGACAATCCGGTTCCGGATCATTTCAAATTCTTCATCCTCCAGTTCCAGCCGGGACTCGACCGTGAGCGGGGAAATCACTTCCTCTTCCTGGATCAGGCGGCGGACCGCGGCGCGCGTCTCTTCCGGCTCCTTGCTCAAGAGCTTCTTGAACCAGTCGGGCTTGGCCTGGCTAAGCTTTTCAAAAGCCATGGCCAGTTCGTCGCTCACCGTGTCGTCAAGGCTCGCCCGGAAAAGATGGCGAAGGCTTTCCTCCCCCTCCACCAGCCCCAGCAGCTTGATCACCGCGCGCTTGGTGTGATAGTGGCTGCTGTCGATGAACTCGGCCATCCCTTTCAAGACCTGTCCTCCACTCGGCCCTGAGCTCGTGGTCGAAGGGGAGACCGCGCGTTTGAGCCCCTGGACGATTTTTTCCTTCATGATGCCGGTGGTGTCCTTTTCGTAGGCTCTGGCCAGGGACCTGATCGCGGCCTGCCGGGCGCTCTTGGCGGGGTCGGCAATGCCTTCGGTCAGGAATTCCACGCCGACGCTGGTTGGACTTTCGCCCAGGACTTCAAACACGGCCCTCCGGAACATTCGCTCCTTGAGCAGCCGCTCCACCAGCTCGGGCGGCAGGGGCCTCCCGAGCCGGCCCAGGATGTGGAGGGCGCTGAAGCGGATGGTCATGTCCTGGTCTTGGCTCACGAGTTCGGTCAGCTTTTCGTGGGCCTGGTCTCCGCCGACTTTGCCCAGCGCCTCGACCGCGGCCAGCCGCACGTTCTCGTCGCTGTCGGTTATGGACTTGAGGATGAACGGGACCGCTTTGGGGGATGCGATTTCGCCGATGATGTCAAGGACGAATTTCCGGACGTCCACGTCATAGGTCTGGTATGACCCGATCAGGTCGTCGATGGCCGGCTCGCCGATGCGCACCAGCGCTTCGATGGCGGAGGTCCTCCGGCCCACGTTGTCCGAGTCGTAGAGCGCGTTCAGGAGCGTGGCGATGGCGGCCTGCCGCTCCGGGTAATGCGCGATCGCGTCGGTGGCGGTCTTGCGCACGCGCCAGGAAGCGTCCCCCAGGGCCTCGCTCAAAAGCGCAAGGTTCTCGTTGCCGGAAACGCGGTCCAGGTCCTCAATGGCTTTCCTGCGGATTTCCTCTTCCGGGTGGTGCAGCCGCCCGGTTATGTCCCTTGACTTGTCCAATTCCCGCCTAAATTCCCCCGTCCCCCATGAACGAGACTCGTGCTGCGTAGCGTCCCCCCCGCTTCAAGGCGGGGTTAAGGCGGGACGCAGAGCAGCATCAGATACCGAGCTTCTTTTTCTTTTTCGCGATCAGGTCTTCGAGCGCGAGCTTGTAGTAGTCCGCGCCGGCCGAGATCTCAGGACCCACCCTGGACAGGTAATGTTTCCTGCCATCGTCTATGTCTTTGGCCAGGAGTGTGAAAAAATTGCCTTCCACCACGCCCTTCTCCATCAGTTCCGGGTTGTAGAGCGCGATGTCCGCGGCGATGGTCCTGGCAAGCCGGGCGGCTTTCTGGTGCGCGGGATCATCGGGAACCGACTTGGTCCAGTCTATGGCGCCTGCCGGGGCCGCAACAACTGGCTTGGGCGCAGCGGGCGCAGCGGGCCTGGGCGCCGGAGCAGGAGCGACCGCCGCAGGTCTGGGAGCTGGCGCCACGGGTCTGGCCGGAGGCGGCGCCGGCGGTCTCAGTGGCGGGGCCGCGGGCCTGGGAGCTGCCGGCTGCGGGGCCGCGGGTCTGGGGACCGGAGCGGGAGCAGCCGGTTTGAATTGCATTGGCGCAGGTCTGGGAACGGAAGGGGCCGGTGGTTCAGGAGGCGCAGCCTGCTCCTGGGCCGGCTCTTGCTCGGGCGGCGCAAAGCCCATCAACTTTTCCACCTTGTCCACGACTTCAACGCCGTCATGGTGCTTGTCAACGTATTCGTCCGCGCCGTACAAGTTGGAAGGGGCGCGGCGGAAGCGGTTCTTTTCATAGACCGAACCGATCAGGACCAGTTTGGTTGCCGCGGCCATATCCGGGTCTGACTTTACCTTCTCGCAGATTTCGAACCCGAACAGGCCGGGCAGCATTACCTCCAGGACCGCGACCGGGGGCTTCCTCTCTTTGATGAACTTGAGCGCCGACTCTCCGTCGCGCGCGCACCAGACCGTGTAGCCTGCGTTGAGCAGCGCCCCTCCGATTTCATCGATGAAATTCTCATCCGCGTCCGCCAGGAGGAGTTCGGCTTTGGACGGGACCGAGGGCTTCAGGGGTCCGGTAATCTCGGGCAGGGCTCTGGCCGGGGCCGGAGGGGCGAACCTTGCCGGAGGCATGGGCGCCGCGGGTCTTGGCGGGGCCGGCGGCCTGGGAGCCGCGGGTGCGGGCGCCGGGGCTGCCGCGGTCCTGGGCGCCGCCGGCGCCTCTGCCCGTGCCGCGGGCTTTATCACCCTGAAAATGACGGCGCATTTGGCGCACTTGATTTTTGCGCCCCCGGGCCCGATCTTGGATTCATCCACCCGGTACTTGGTCTTGCACTTCGGGCATAATACGAACATAAACCTACTCCTTTCCTGACCGAACTTTTTTGATCTCAGCCAGGCTGACTTTTTCCGCGCCAGTCAACAATTCGTCCAGGTTCAAGATCAGCAGGATGTCGTTGCTCCACTGGCAGGCCCCGCTCAGGAATCCGCCGGGGATGCCGGAGAGCTTGGGCGGCGGCTGCACCTGGTCCTGCGAAATGCTGATCACCTCGCTCACCTCGTCCACCACCACCCCCACCACCTGGCGCTCCACGCTGACAATGATGACCCGCGGCTCGTGGCCGGCGTCGATCTTCATGCCGAAACGTTTTCTCAAATCCATCACCGGGATCACGGCCCCGCGCAGGCTGATGACCCCTTCCAGGAAATCCGGCGCCTTGCTTGCGGCGAGCTCAGCCGAGCGGGGCAGCGGCCGGATCTTGGGGGGCCGGATGATCTGCCGGATTTTCATGATGTCCACCGCGTAGTTCTGCCCTTCGAGGGAAAAGCAGGCGAGCCTGAGTTCCCTGGCCTTTTGTTTGATCTCAGCCATTTTTATTCAGCCTTTCCGTTTGCCTTGCGTCCGAGGATGACCTGCGAAAGGTTCAACACTATCATCATCTGGTTTTTATGCCTTGCGATGCCCTCCAGGAATTCGCCTTCGATCTGTCCGAAGACCGAGGGGGTTGCCTCAATGGCCTCGGCCGGCACTCTTGCCACTTCCCTGACCTGGTCCACCAAAATCCCGGCGAGCACCTCGCTGTCCAGCTTGATGATGATGATCCTGCTCTGGCGGGTGGGGTCCGTGACCGGGATTTTCAGCCGTTTGCGCAGGTCAAAGACCGGGATGACCATCCCGCGCAGAGAAATGATGCCGAGGATGTAATCGGGCGATCCGGGCACCAGGGTCACCGGCCTCGGCTTGATTATCTGTTGAATCCTGGTCAGAGAAACCGCGTAAATTTCGTCTCCCAGCCTAAAGCTCAAGAGTTCGACCAGGTTCTTTTCGGACTCCGTCTGGCCGTACCCGTACCGGACAAGGTCTTCGACCACCATGTCGTAAAAATCTTTTTCCGATTCCAGGGCATCCGCCGGGGCCTGCGGGGTCTTGAGCGGCTCCGGAGCAGCAACCGGGGTCGCCGCTTTCCGGGCGTCGGTTTCCGCGGCGATTTCCTCGGTCAGATGCCTGACCACGGCGGCTTCCTGCTTGGAGGCCAGACCGGCCCCGGTAAGGCCTTCCAGGTTCAAATCCTTTTCAGCCGCGGACAATTCCGGCAAATCTTCCCCGAAATTGGTGTCCACAAACAGGTCGTCCGGCGCGCGGCTCGGCTGCGCCGCTGGTTTTTCCGGCTTTTTGGGCTCGACTTGCACGGCAGCCTCGGCCTTTGAACTTTTGCGCTGCTTGGTCTTGGCCGGTTTGGCTGTTTTGGGGTAAGCGCCCTTGTCGCTCTTTTTGGGTTCGACTTTTGGCGCAAGGGGCTTTTCGACCTTGGGGGTCTTTTCCGGGCCCGGGGCCTCTTTGACAAGTTCAGGCCGGGACTTCTGCAGTTTGGCTTTTCGTCTGGCTTCCACCAGGTCCATCTTCAACCCGCCCTTCCCGCCGCGGTTTTCTTTGGCCGGTTGTTTTCGGCCACAGGCTCCACCCCCAGGTCCTGGGCCACGTTCCGGATGATGCGCTCGCCGATGCTTACGGCTTCCCTGGCAAAGCCCTCGATCAGCGCATTGGCCGCGAGGTTGTTGATCCGCCGGGGCACGCCCCCGGAATAAATCCAGATCGCCTCGACCGCCTCGGGCGTGAAAAGCGGCTTTTTCCTGCCCGCTTTCCCAAGCCGGAAGTCAATGTATTCCCCCAGTTCCTCCCGGGCCAGGGCGCTGAGGTGGTATCTGATGCCGATGCGCTGCCGAAGCGGCTCGTAAATCGGATGGGAAAGCCGCTTGTTCAGTTCCGGCTGCCCGATCAGGATGACGCTCATCAGGTTTTCCTGGTCCAGCTGCTGGTTGGTCAGCAAGCGGACCTCCTCAAAACTTTCCCGGGTGGGGATCAGGTGCGCCTCGTCAATGATCAGGACCGGGCAGATCCCGTTCTGGTGCTGCTCAAAGAGCGCGTCAAAGACCTGCTCCACCAGGTCGCTCTTGAAATATTTGGGGTTCTCCACCCCCAGCCTGCGGGCGACCGTGCGCAGGAGCTGGTTGGGGCTGAGCCGCGGGTTGATGATCAGCGCGGGCTTGAAATTCTCGGGCAGCCGGTCGATCAGAGTCCTGCTCAAGGTTGTTTTTCCCGAGCCGATTTCCCCGGTAAGCAGGAGCAGTTCCCGGTCTTCCACCGCCTGCTCCATGCGGGCCAGGGCTTCCTCGTGCCGGCGCGAAAGGTAGAGCATCTCCGGGTCCGGGGTTTTCCCGAACGGCTTTGACTTCAGGCCGTAGAACTCAAGATACATTGATGGCCCCCACGTTGAGCCTGCCCGAGGCAATGGTGCTGCTGGCTTCTTCAATCAGCCCGAACACGTCGAGCACCAGGATGGTCCTCTGGTCTCCAAGCTCGGTCGCGCCGGCGATGCCCTTGAGTCCGTTGAGCACGTGTCCGATGGACTTGATCACAATGTCCTGCCGGCCGAGCAGCCGGTCCACCACAATCCCCAGCCTCCGCTCCGCGATCCCCACCGTTACCACGTAAAGGTCTTCCTCGGAAACGCCGGCGCGGGGCTTGAGACGGAAGAACTTGTCCAGACGCACCAGGGGCAAAGTCCGCTCCCGCTGCTCGATCACTTCCCGGCCCTCGATGGTCTTGATTTCCCCGGGCTTGATGGAAAGCCCGCTCGACACCGAGTTGAGCGGTATGGCGAAAGTCTCGCTCCCGGCCTCCACCACCAGCGCCTGGATGATCGCCAGGGTGATGGGCAGGGTGATGATCACCTTGGCGCCCTGGCCCAGAACGCTTTCCACGTCAATCGCCCCGGAGAGCGCGCTGATGTTGTTCTTGACCACGTCCAGACCCACGCCCCGGCCGGAGATGTCCGTGACTTTGTCCGCGGTGCTGAACCCGGGCAGGAAGATCACCTGCACCAGGTCTTCCTGCTTGAGCTCCTCGCCCGCGGCGAACAAGCCCCGCTCCACCGCCTTGCTCCTGATCCGGGCGAAATCCAGCCCGGCCCCGTCATCGCTTATTTCAATCACGACGTGGTTGCCCCGCTGGAAGGACCTGAGCCGGATTTGTCCCTGTTCCGGCTTGCCCGCCTTGGTCCTTTGCGACGCCGGTTCGATCCCGTGGTCAATCGAGTTCCGGATGATGTGCATGAGCGGGTCGGCCAGGTCTTCGATGATCAGCTTGTCCAGTTCGGTGTCCCCGCCCTCGGCGATGAACTCGACCTGCTTGCCGGTCTCGCGCGAGAGCTTGCGCACGTTCCTGCGCAGCTTGTCGTAAATCTGCCCGATTGGGACCATCCTCACTTCCAGCACGCCCTCCTGGAGTTCCTGCAGCTTGCGCTCGAGCGTGCGGTTGGCCTTGTAAAGGTCGATCGCCATTTCGGAGAAGCCGAGCTGGTTTCTGAGCTTATCGATCAGCTGCGCGATCACGTTCTTGGAGAGCACGAGTTCGCCCACGATGTTCATCAGGTCGTCGAGCTTTCCGATGTCCACCCGCACCGTGCGGCTCAAGCTCCGGACCGTGCCCACTTCCTCCCGCGCAGACTCGCTCTCATCCTTGCCCGCCTCGGCTTCAGGCTCGTCCCGCTTTTTTGCCTGCGGCTCCGGCTCCGGCCGGGCCCTGGCCGGCGCCGGCGCGCCGGCCCGTCCGCCGGCTTTCCCGGGCTTAACGGTCGTGACCGCGACCGAGTAGTCCTTCAGGCCCTCCGCCACCGCCTGCTCGGAATGTTCGCTCCCGAGCAAAAGAAAAAAGGTGATGGCGTCATCCGGGCTGGCGTCGGCGCTGGGCAGCGTGGTGATCAGTTCCCCGATCTCCTTGAGCCGCGCCTGCAGCACGGTAAGCTCCTTGTCGAATTCGGTCAGGCTGAAAGTGGTGCTGACCTGGTAAATGCCCATTTTTTCCTTCAGGTTCTCGATCAGTCGGTGCTCCTCGTATTCGGTCAGCACCTGGAGGATTTCCCCGGAAAGTCCGCTCTGCTTGAGCCAGTCGTCCTCCTTGGGCTCCTGCTTCACCTCATCCACCCCGGCCAACTTCTGCTTGAGTTCTTCGATCACCTGTGCGGTGACCTGCCCGCCCTGGGCCTTGTGGGAAATGACCGCCCTCAACTCCTCGGTTACCTCGAAAAGGGCGTCCAGGGTCTTGGCCGTGAGCTTGAGCTTGCCCAGCCGCAGCCGGTCCAGGATGTCCTCCATCTTGTGCGCGATTTCCCCGACCTCGCCGAAGCCGAACATGCCGCAGATGCCCTTGAGCGAATGCGCGGCGCGGAAGATGTCGTTGACCACCGAGGGGTTCTGCCTGGAGTTGCTCTTGATGGCGCGGTCCAGTTCGAGCAGGCCGTGGTTGAGCCGCTCCAGGAGCTCCTCGGCCTCGGCCAGGAAATCGCTGAGGTTGATCTCGCTCAAGTTTTGTCTCCCCTGGAATTTTCCGGCCGCTTCCCGTTCAGGCCCAGGTATTTGACCACCGAGCCCCGGAAGGCGCCGGGGTCGATGGGCTTGACCATGTACTCGCTGGCGCCCAGGGCCATCCCTTTTTCGCGGTCCCGGGCGGAGCCCTCGGTGGTGACCACAATCAGCGGTATGTGCGCGTATTCGGGGTTGGTCTTGACGAAATTGATCAGCTCCAGGCCGTTGATGTCGGGCATGTTGATGTCGGTGATGATGAGGTCGAACTTTTCGCGCGGCAGTTGCTTCAGGGCCTCAAACCCGCTGGCCGCTTCGATGATGTTGAAATTCTCCGCCACTTCCTCCAAGAGCCCCACCAGGAACGCCCTGGTAATGGCGGAATCTTCCGCGATCAGTATGTGATAGCACTCCTTGTTCATTTTACCTGCTCAGCTATAGTCCTCCCGGCTGGAATCTTCGCGCCTGTATTCCTTGAGCCTGCGCTCGAGCAGCGCCTTTTCAATGGCCAGCCCGACCTGGACCAGGAATATCTCCAGGCTCTCGGTGTCCCCGATCTCGCGGTCTTCCGGGACGTTGTCGCCGTAGATGATGGCCGCGACCTTGCCCGAGGTTATGATCGGCGCCACGAAAACCTCTTTGGGCTCCGCGCCGCCCAACCGTTCCACCAGGTACTGGTTCCACTTGTTGTTCTTGAGTTTTTTCTTGAGCGGTATCCGCTTCTGCATGACTTCCTGGAACACGCTCGGCTCGTCCAGCGGGATGCGCATCCGGCGCACGTGCTTTTCCGGGTCCTTGCCGTTGAGCTGGATGCCGAACTGGCCCAGCCCGGCCACCTGGTCCTTGGTCACCACGAAAATGACCGCGCGGTTCATAAGCTCGGCCGCGAACCTGAGCACCAGCAGGGTCACCTGGCCGCTGGAGCTGGGGTCGTTCAACTCCTGGATCATGTTGCGCAGCATCCCCAGGCCCCGGCTCTTCTTTTCCTCAATCTCCGGAATGGTGAAGTCCTCGTCGCCCAGTTCCTTCTTGAGCTCGTCCACCAGGTCGAACAACTCGTCGCCTCTCGGCTCCGCTCGCTCTTGTCCCGCGGGAAGGGCTTTGGCCAGGGCGCTGACCGCGCTTTCCAGGAGTTGCAGGAAATTGACGATTTCCGGGTTGGAGAAATTCTCGTCGATCTGGGAGCTCTTGGGCTTGAAGAAGAAATAGTTGACGCCCAGGTTTTCGGCCTGCTTTTGCGCGGGCTGGTTTTCATAGTCGGTGGTCAGGATGCAGGGGATTTTGGGGTCAAGCGTCTTCACTTCCTTTAAAATTTCGAGTCCGCCCAGGAGGCTCTTGTCAGCGGTGGAGGGCATGATCAAATCCGCGACCACCACGGGCGTGACCGATTTCCGGCGCAGCTCTTTCAGGCGCGAGAGCGCCGCGGCGGCTACGGAAAAAATCTCAACCTGAAAACCGCGCCGGCTGAAGTGGCGGTCAAGCGCCTCCAGCATGTTCGGCTCGTCGTCAATCGCGACCACCAGCTTGCCGGAGACCAGCGCGGGCCTGGCCGGGGCGCTCACTTCCGGTTCCGGTTTAACGGCCGCGGCCGCCGGCGCGGCCTTGGCCGAAGCCGTCAATTTGATTTCCTCGGCTTGTTGCCCGTGGTGAGAGAGGAAACTTGAGACGGAGCTGAAGTCTTCCTCGGCCGGGGCCGCCTGGGCCACGGCGTTGCGCTTGAATTCCTCGTCCTTGATCTCAAACCCCTCTTCCCCGGGCAGGGGCCCGACCGCAGGACCGGTCTCCGCGCGCTTCCTCTCATCCTGGAGCCGAGTGCCTTCCATTGAGAGGTATTGCGGGCTCAGGCCCTGGTCCAGGACAAATTGGCGCCAGGGGTTTTTGAGGGAGTTGATCTCGTCCGCCACTTCCATCAGGTCGAAACTGAAGTTGCCTTCCGACCAGTTGAAAAAGCTGTAAACCACGTCTTCCACTTCCCTGATAATTATCTGGTCGACCTTTTCGCGCGGGATGCGGAAGCGGGTGGAGATGAAGTCCCTGATGATCAGTCCGGGCTCCCCGCTCTTTTTCGCCTCGGCCACCACCTGTTCGAGCTGGGGCTGGCCCAAAAGCCCGTCCTCCACCAGCATCAGCCCGAAATTGCGTCTGATCTCGCTGGAAAGCGCCGAGACCACCAGGCCGTCTCTGAATATGATTTTGCCTTTCACGTCGCCCGAGCTCAGGTTAAGAACACCTGATTTCCTGGCCAGACTGACGATCTGCAGGATATCACCCAAACCTAAATCTTCCAGGTTTCCTACAAGGCCCATTTACACCTGTCCGGTTTACTAAATTACCATAACGGTTTCTCAAAGTAAAGCCGCTGAATTGAGAAAACGGGTGAGTGCCAGCGGCTCTTTGTCCCGCTTTAAGGCGGGATCAAATCCGGCTCAGGGATAGATTCTCTCCAGCATCCTCGGGAAGGGAATGCATTCCCGGATGTGGTGGACCCCGCAGATCCACCCGATGGTCCTTTCCATGCCCAGTCCGAACCCGGCGTGGGGCACGGAGCCGTATCTCCGCAAGTCAAGGTACCATTCAAAAGATTCCTGCGGCAGGTTGTGAGCCTTGAGTTTGGCCAGGAGCGTGTCGTAATCCGATTCCCTCTCGCCTCCTCCCACGATCTCTCCGTGTCCCTCCGGGGCAAGGACGTCCACGCCCAGCGCCAACTCCGGCCGCTTTTCGTCGTTGGCCATGTAGAAGGCCTTGACCGCGGCAGGATAGCGGTGGATGATCACCGGCCGGTCAAAATTCGAACTGATCGCGGTTTCCTCATCCCCGCCAAAATCGTCCCCCCATTGCAGCTTGATTCCTTTTTGGGCCAGAATTTCGAGCGCCTGATCATAGGTTATTCGCGGAAAAGGCTTTTTCACGGCCTCCAGTTTGGACAAATCGCGCTCCAGGGTTTTGAGTTCGTTCTTTTTTTTGTCCAGGACGCGCTCCACCACCGCCGCGATCAGTCCCTCGGCCAGGTCCATGACGTCTTCGAGATGGAACCACGCGGCCTCGGGCTCCAGCATCCAGAACTCGGTCAGATGGCGTCGGGTTTTGCTTTTCTCGGCCCGGAAGGTCGGGCCGAGGCAGTAAACTTTTCCGAGCGCCATTGCCGCGGCCTCCATGTAGAGCTGTCCGGACTGGGTGAGGAAAGCCTTTTGGCCGAAGTAATCGGTCTGGAACAAGGTGGTGGTTCCCTCGCAGGCCGCGGGGGTGAAGATGGGAGCGTCCACGCAGACAAATCCCTGCTGGTCGAGAAATTCGCGGGAGGCCTTGATCACCTGGTCGCGGATTCGGAGGATGGCGTTTTGCGCGGGCGCTCGCAACCAGAGGTGGCGGTGCTCGAGCAGGAAATCAACCCCGTGCTCCTTGGGCTGGATCGGGTAATCTTTGGCCGGATGGACCAAGGCCACGTGGTTGGCGCTGATCTCATACCCGCCCGGAGCGCGTTTCTCTTCTTTCGCCCTGCCCCGGACAATCACCGAGCTTTCCAGCGGGATGCGGTCGGAAAGCTCAAAGACCTCGGGCGCAACGTCTCCTTTGAAGACCACGGCCTGGGCCAATCCGGTGCCGTCGCGGATGACCAGGAAATGCAGTTTGCCCGAACTCCGCTTGTGATAGAGCCATCCCCGGAGTTCCACTTCCTCCCCGGTGTGCCGGGCCAAGTCCTGGATGTGAACCCAGTCCATCAACAGCCTCCCCCAAAGATTTCAAAACCCCTTATAATCTAACGCCTCGTCCCGGGTTATGCGAGTGGTCGGCAATTGCAGCGTTTTGGGTCCCGCCGGGGCGGGATTGCCGGCCAGGATTTTCCGGCCGTATTCAACCGCTTCTTTGGAGCCGTTGGGATAAACGAAAGTGGCGTCCAAAAGCCCCTGACGGATCATCTCCACCGCCTCGCGCTGGCCGTCGATGCCCACGAAGACCATGTCTTTTTCGCGGCCCGCGGCCTTGGCCGCAAGATAGGCGCCGATCATCATCTCGTCGTTGTGCGCGTAAACCGCATCGATCTTGTCAATGGCCTGGAGCGCGTTTTCCATCACCTGTCTTGCCGGCGACCGCTTGTAATCCCCGGGCTGTTTATAGGCCACCTTGATCCCCGGATATTGGGCGATGACCTCATGGAACCCCTGGGAGCGCTCCTGGGTGGGGGTGGCGCCCAGGATGCCCTCGATCTCCACCACGCTGCCCTTGCCCTTGAGCTTCTCCGCCATGTATTTCCCGGCCTCGCGGCCGATCTCCAGGTTGGACGCGCCGATGAACATGGTGTATTTCTCGCTATCGATTTTGCGGTCGAGCACGACCACCGGGATTCCCGCGTCAAACGCCTTTTCAACCGCGGAAGTGAGCGGGGCCGATTCCCGGGGAGACACCACCAGCAGGCTCACGCCCATGACCATGAAGTTCTCGATGTCCGCGATCTGCTTGGCGTTCCGGTTCTCGCCGTTGGCGATCACCAGTTTGATCCCGGGCGCTTCCGCCACGGCAACTTCCATCTCCTTGTTCATGTTGATGCGCCAGGGGTCCTCAAAAGTGCACTGGCTGAAACCCACGACTTTCCGGGTTTGGGATTCCGCGGCCGGAGTTTCTTCAGCCGGTTTCGCGGGCAGGCCTTCAGCCGGCGCCGAAGGCTTTTTGCAGCCGGGGATGAAAGCCAAACCGATGAATAAAACCAGCAGAATGCTTTTCCTCATCTCCCCCTCCTATCGAAATTTTCTTTGCCGCTGGAGCAGCACCGCGGCGACAATGATCGCGCCTTTGAGCACGCGCTGCAAATTGGGGTCAACCCCTCGGATGCCCAGCACGTTGTTGAGCACGCCGATGATCAGCGCTCCGACCAGGGTGCCGCCCACTCCGCCGCGTCCGCCCATCAGGTTGGTGCCCCCGATCACCACCGCGGCAATGGCATCGAGCTCAAACCCCAGGCCGTCATCCGGCCGTCCCGCGTAGTTGCGCGCGGTGTAGGTCATGGCCGCGAGTCCGCAAAGGAACCCGCAAATGGTGTAAACCAGAATCTTCACCTTGTCCACCGGCACGCCCGAAAGCCGGGCCGCGGGCTCGTTGCTGCCGATGGCGTAGATGAACCTTCCCAGCCGGGTCTTGTGCAGGACCACCAGCGACACCGCGACCGAAGCGAGGAACAGGATGGCCGGGACCGGCACCGGCCCGAAGTCGGCGCCGAGGAATTCCATGATCCTTGGCTCGTCTCCGATCAGGTCAATACCCCGTCCGCGGGTCCAGAGGAAAGCGAACCCCCGGGCAATGCTCATCATGGCGAGCGTGGCGATGAAGGGCTGGAGCCTTCCGAACACCACCATCAGTCCGTTTCCGGCTCCGAGCAGGGTGGCGCCGGCCAGGCCGAGCGCGATCACCATGAGCGCGTAGGCGGCTCCTGAGGAAGGGTGCGCTTCAACCATGGTGGCGGTGATCACGGAGCTGAAGGCCAGGAGCGATCCGACCGACAAGTCTATGCCCGCGCTCAGGATCACAAAGGTCATGCCCACGGCCAAAAGCCCGTATTCCGACTGCTGCCGGAAGATGTTGCCCAGGTTTCGAGCGGTGAAGAATTTGCCGGTGATCCTGAGTTCGGGCGAAAGAAAAAAATCCCAGACCACGGTCAGGGCGATGATCAGCGATACCAGCCCGAGCGCGGGAGCTGACTTGTAGAAGAGTTTACCCGGTTCCAGTTTGCGGGCCATCCCGAAGATATTACCGGCGGGGAATTGCGAGGTCAAATTAAGGAGCCGGTTTCGCCTCTGGCGCCTGCCCTCCGACTTGTCCGACGTAGCCTCTGCGCGCTTGAGCCCACATGGGGCGAAGGAGGAAGTCGGTAATCAGAGGCGGGAGGGGCGAGTTAAAAAGTTTCAAGGTTGCAAGGCTACAAAGCCATTCTGGCGCTGCAACTTTGGAACGTTTCCAACTTTGGAACTGAATCCCTCCCTCAGGACAGACCGGTAGCGTCAAAAATTCAGCGCAACAAAATTTCGGGAAAAAATAAAAGGCGAGAAAAAAGCTTTGATGAAAGCGGAATTCGGAGCTGGGAGTTTGGAATCACGGATCGATTCCTTTCAACCCTTTGACCTTTTTACCTTTCTACCTTTTCCCAAAAAGGGCATAGCAATAGCATCCTCGAAATTCAACACTTAGGATGACAGACACTCTTGTCTGTCAAGTGCTTTGCGTAGTCAGGGCGCCGAAGAATTCAATCCCAGTTAAGGCCGGAACGCCTCCGCTGATCACGCGGATTTGCACCGACTCGGCCCCTCCGCTTTCGCAAGGTTGCAAGGTCCCAAGGTTTCAAAGTTTCAAGGCCAGGCTTTTGGGATTCGTCCTCTCAACCTTTCGACCAAGTCGCAATCAAACCTCAACACCCGCTTAACCTCGCTCCAGCGGATCGAACAATGAAAAAACGCAGCCGAACCTGTAAGGTTCCGACGTTCCGGTGTTTCCTCCTTCGTCACGCCTTAGAGCGTGACTACGGAGGACTGGTCGGAGTTCCGGTGTTTAAAAATTCAAACCTTCGGAACTTCGGAACATGCTCGGGCATCGTCGCTCGAGCTTCCGGAACTGCGGAACTATTTTGTAGCTCCACTGCGTCGTAACGATGCGCTGTCAAAGAACGGTCATAATCGATGTCATCCGAGAGCCGGCGCGCAGGCGAAGCCTGCGGCGCAGTTGCGGGACGAGACTTGCGGCGGTCAAATGTCGTGGCAGAGGAGGCGCGAGGCGGCTCTGCGATAGAGCTCTGTTCAACTCGCCGTCCGGCGGGGGACGCCGAACGCCCGGGTGAGTCTTGACATCCCCGGACTCCTCCTCCCCGTTCCTTCATGCCTGATTAGTGCGGAGCTGTTCCATCCTGCGAAGCGGACCGGGGGGGTCTGGCCTCAACATCATTGCTTGCTCTCCGGCGAAGAGGCCTGACCCCACCTGACCGGCCTGACCCCATCTCGATCCCTGGCCGGGAACGGCTGCGCATCCTCTCGATTGCGTCTGATCAGCGACCCAGGGAGAAGTTGCAGGGTGCAAGGTTTCAAGGTTACAAGGCAAGATGAATTTCATTTCCGGCGTTGCCACTTTGCAACCTTTCAACTTTGACACTGTCTTCAGAGCCTGGCGCCACTGAAGGCTGGTGCGGACGGCTGTTTTGCGACTCGCCCTGTCGCAAACGCGGCGCGTGTTCGCGCTTCCTGCTCCGCCGCCCTTGGGACTCCGGTTTTTCAGGCCGGGGTCGGTTAAGTTAATTTTTGAGACCTGACCCCAATGTTAACTTGACCGTTGGACGGTATGGAGCAGGCCCGGATAAATTCCGGCTCCGCACACTCTCCATGCCTCTATTAATAGCAAAAAATGTGCGCCTGATTCGCGACTAAAGTCGCTCGCACATTGAAGAAAAATAAGAAGAATCTCCGTTTTCGCGCAAATGGGCGGAGTTTCAATCCGGTTAAACGAATCTTTTCCGCCTTTAGAATCAATGAGTTGCAGGCAGTTTTGGAGAGGTCAAAAAGGGCAAAATGCACGGGTCTGAAACGTTCATCGTTTATCGTTCCTCGTTTATCGCCTGAACCCTCATGGGACGAAGTAGGGAAAAGGGCAATTCGTAGGCTTGCCCTCCAAAGCCTTGGCGAAGGAGGGGGTCTGAAGCGTTCATCGTTCCTCGTTTCTCGTTTCTCGCCTGCGGTGAGCCCTGAGCGCGCCGAAGGGCCGAACCGTGGAGACCTGAACACAGGATCAAAATCCGCGCTCAACCTTTTCCCTATATTTTTCTATAGATTCTGGATTTAGCTCATCTCTTTGAGCTATTATAAAATTATCTAGCATTCTTCTACATGCAAAGCACAGATATATTTGACTATTTTCTGATGCCAGTTCAATAATTTTGTTTTTTTGTGCAAAAGAATATTGGTCACTAAAATTCATAACAAATGAAGTGTTATCATCAGCCTCTGAGAAACTAATGCTTTGGCCATATTTGAAAATTATCCCATCAAATATCTTTTCCTTAATATCCGGTTTGGCTGTCAGCAATCTAAAAATATCAAAACACAATCCTTGAATATCCCAATTCTCGCGAATCTTTCTTGAAGGTAAAGCTTGAAATTTTGCGATGAATCCGTGTGGAACATCCCCAAAATTAACTGCTATTATTGGTATCTTTCTTGATAGTGCAAACCCTATTTCTTGATCGGTCCAATCAGATATGTTAAATTCATTTGTAACTATAGCAATTAGAGAGTCACATATTTCAAGTTGCGCAATAATTTCATCCTGCCATTCTTTCGTAGGCGTCAAGTCATCGTGTGCTACAAAGACATTAAAACAAAACTTATTCTCAAGATAAGTTTTGATTTGTCCAGCAATTGCTTTGTTTTCTGAAGAATAGGATAAAAACAACCTCAACGGATTAGGATTTGTTGGAAATGTAAAAGTAGGCATTTTGATTTCCTCTATTTACAATACTCCTCATTAAGCAAATATCTTACCTTAGGCTCAGGTCCTGACATTGGTCAGACATTTTCAACTTCTTTCATGCAATAGTTCTGGTCCCGATGGATCACGCCATTAGGGGGCTTGACAAATGCTTAAAGAAGCTATTCAGGGGACTTTCGTATGGCTCCTTCAATCGCCTTCCAATCCTTACCCTTCGGCATAACAAATATGCATTTCCCGTTACTTCGGTCCGCCCATAATTCACCGACTGCGCGTTTCTCTTTTGAGTCGTCATTGGACCAGAGGTGCTCCCCCTTATACTCGACAACAAGGATGAGGCCGTCCCTCAGCTTCGCAATAAAGTCCGGGTAAAACTTATCACTCGATGTCTGAAGCCAAAAGGATGATTCCGGCCTTTTTTCAAGATTGCGAACCCAATACTCAACCTCCCCTAATTGCGACAAGAAGACCGCGCATTCAAATTCCTCTCCTTCGGATTTCAATTCACCAATCATTGGGAAAAAATGTTTGGACAACTTATAGCCACCCTCATAATACCAATTGGGAGCATAACTGTCTTCCTCAAAATTGAAGCAGAACTCATGTGACGCTTCTATGGCTTGGTCAGCTTCCGGGCCGAACAACAAGAGATTGAAAGACTCTTTCGATTTCGCTTGTCGATAGGAGTTGATCTTCTCCTGAATCGCATTCTTCAACCGGAATTTCCGGGCCGCTAATTCTTCAAGATGGAATTTCCGCTCCTCCATCAAGGCCGTTATTACGCGATGAATGAAAAGCGTGGATTCTGTCCTGGAGATGTCCAAGTGGGGGATTTGCCGATCCAGCCAGTTGACGAGTGAAGCCACCTCCCAGCCCTTTTCCTCCGATAACAAGGACAACTGCTCATGGAGCTTTTCGATAAATTCAACCTCGATTTTTCCCTCTTGGGTGACATCAATTTCCCCGGCGAACCCATCCTCTTGTTGCGATGGAAATAAGCTATCGGATAGCGTGTAGCCGCAGTCGGAGAGCTTCCATTCAAAGTCCAGAAAATGGTTCTCCTCAAAGAGCTCAAGCTGGCCATCAACCCGGATTGCCAAAACGGGCACTTGCAAAATATTTCCCTGTCGACAGGGCGCGTCATCCCCGGCAATACGCCCACGGGAGCGATTGTATAAAACTCTGACAACCTCTTTCCCCTCTAGAGTATTGAAGCATTTTTCCAGGGCCTTCTTGTCCCTCTCTCCCATTACTCCGGCGAACACAATAGCGCCCGCGCCTTCCTCATATTTTACGCGCTCCCGCACCTCGTCCGGAAGTCTCGACAAGTCCGGTCTCTCCGGCGTCTTCTCCTCCACTTCTCCAAACAAAGACCCTCGATCAAACAGGCCGCCTTGTTCCTCGCCGCCATATGTCACAAGTTGATCGCTTTCCATTCGCTGAAACCCGCATTCCAGCAAGGCGTCCTTCAGGGAGTTGGCGGCTTCCAGGAAGCGCGGAGAGGCGGTGAAGGCATAGGCGAAATTCAATTCCGCGTTTTCCTTTGTCTGGGCCCGGGGTAGGCGTAGGATCCTCCCTAAAACTTGCTCAACGGCTCTCGGAGTGGCGGTATTGGATAAGGAACAAAGCGCATAAGCGAATGAACAATCCCAACCCTCCTTAAGAGCCTGGACCGTGATGATATGCCGGATCTGGCATTCCCGGCTGAAGAGATCTATGTCATCAATTTCGCGGGTCTCCCCAGTGGCAATCGCAATCTGTTCCTCCGGTATTTTAAAATCTTCCATTAAAGACTTCTTCACAACCTCAACGGTCAAAGTCTCCCTGGTTTGGCTTCGTGCCTGGGCTTGATATAAGACAATGGGCCGGATATATTCGCCCGCCCGCTTCTCCTCCCGGCGGGCGATTTCCTCAAGATGGTCCCGCGCTCTCACCGCTTCGCCCACCACTTCCTTCCATTCGCTTCGAGTGCGGAGCTTGATCGGCAGCTTGACCATTTCCTCCGCTTTCAACTCCGCCGCCGAAACGTGATGAAGAATGTTACTGGCGAATTTGTCCCGATCGGGCTTGTGCTCAATTTCCGGCGTGGCCGTAAACTCGATGATGCAGGAAGGAGAGAGCCGGGCCAGAGTGTCAAAGGACAGCGGGGTCCGGGCATTGTGGGCTTCATCCATAATAATTATTGGACGGTATAACCGAAGCACGTTAGCCAAGGAGTAAGCAATCGAGCCGTCATCCCCTCTCTCCAGGGAATCAAGAAGCCGGTCGGATAGTCCGTTGAAATGGTGTTGTAGCGCTCCGGCTGATTCATACACCTTGCGCCCTTCCGTGTCCTCAACCCGGAGGGCTTGCAGTGTTGAAACAATAATCACCGTCTCACCGGCCAGTGTCCCGCGCTGGACATAAAGGGCTTCGGTCAAATCAATCACCGTCACCGGACCGGCAAACCGCGATTCCACAGCTTGGCGATAGGGGTGCTCCCGGTCACGGAGAGCGGCAAGGGTTTGGTCCTTGATCGTATTGGAAGGAACCAGCCACAGACAGAGGGCGTGGTCAACATGGAGATATTCTTTCGCCGCGATTCCGAGCGCATGACAGGCCATCAAGGTTTTTCCCCCGCCGGTGGGGACACGCAGGCATACATAAGGCAACTCAGGGAGCTTGGACACGGAATGATAAGGCCGCTCGGTGATGTTCATGAAGGCCATTTTCGCGCCTATGTCCACGGTCCGGCGCAGGAATTCCTCAAGGGCTTCCAGGCTGAGAATTTGGTAATTGCGAAGCTCAAGCATGGTCAGCTCACCTTTATTGCGTATGGAATTTGTTTGAAGACAATCCCTTTGCGCTTGAGCCGCGCCGTTCCGAGCCTACAGCCCGTTCCATAGATCACTTTAGGCCCATCGTGAAGAGGGAGGCTTTTTAAAACATTTTGGGTTAAAACATTGCCGCCGTTCGCCCGTTTATCGCCAAGTATGCCGTTATAAAGAAGGTAAACCGCAACCCCGTTATGCGCCGCCAAAAACGGAGACTTTCCCTTGGACATTTTGGGAATAGGCTCGCCGGTCTCGGAAAAATAAACGTGCGCCGCCAGGTCCGCAAAACTCACCTCATCCCGGATCGCCCCGGTTTCATCGAACAAGGTCGGGCCTAACCGGGTAAAACGGAAACTGCCGCCTAATCCCTCAACCTCGATTTTCTTGCCGTCAGTCTTGTTATGCGAGTATCCTTCAATCGCTCTTCTCAGCCGTTGGCTCGTAACATTCTGGCAAATTTCCTTCTCCATCTCCACCAGTATAAATCGCCGCTTCCCGCCGTCGGCTTTGTTCATATCAAGAACTGCTTGGCCTGTAGTGCCACTTCCACTAAAACTATCCAAGACAAGGCAATCCTTTTCTGATGCTATCTGAATCAAATGCTTTATCAGTCTTGTCGGCTTAGGAGTAAATTTCACATTTGGAACAAGTGCGCGTAATTCTTTGGCCGCCTCATCAGTGTGTCCAACATCCTTATATTTAAGCAGGGAAACCGGCATTATGCCTGACTGTATTTTGTCTAAGAAGTTTTTTTTGGCAGGCATCTTGTTTGTGCCTTTTTTGCCCCACCATATTCTACTTTCGCGTTCATTTGTTTTGTGCTCTTCTGGCGAAAAGCCCCAGACACGTGTCGTCTTAGGCCATATTTTTTCTCCAGTATTGGGCTGATCTATCGGGTAAAAAAGATTGGGGCGTTCTTCCTTTGTGAATCTGCAAGTATAATCCATTGCCTTCCATGGTCCGCGGGGATCATTGTCTGGATTCTTATATCTCCCTACCTGGTCGCTTGTAAAAGGCAAAAGATTTCTCGCAAACTTACTCGATTTTCGATAAGCAATTATTGTTTCGTGTGTATATCCTATATCCTTTGTATCGGGAGGGGGGCCATACCTTTTCTCCCATGCAAAAGTGCAAAGGAAATTATTTGCACCGAAGATTTCATCCATTAAAATTTTTAGATGTGCGGCTTCATTGTCGTCTATACTTATGAAAATTGCACCATCCTCTTTCAAGAAAATTCTAAGCAGTTGAAGCCGAGGATACATCATGCATAACCACTTATCATGACGCGAAAGATCATCAACTTCTCTGCCAACCACTCTCCCCAACCAATATTTCATCAATGGCGAGTTTACAGCGTCATTATAAACCCAATTTTCGCTGCCGGTGTTGTAAGGCGGATCAATGTAGATGCATTTGACCTTTCCGGCGTAGTAGGGGAGGAGGGCTTTGAGCGCAAGGAGGTTATCGCCTTCGATGAGGAGGTTTCCGCTTCCGGGTTCCCCGACCGATAGTTTCTCATCGGTCTTCAGAAGATGAAACGGCACCTCCCGATGATGATTAATGACGGCCTTCTTGCCGATCCAGTCCAGAGTGGGCATTCTTACCAGTCCTTCAATCCTTTATTGCCTTGGCGCGAATTAATACGCCTTTTTTAAGATGGCGATGATGTCCTCCACGGTGGCGTCTTTGGGGCTGTAGTTCATGGTGCCGTCATTGATTGCCTGCTTGGCGATCTCCTCAAACTTGTCCTCCTTGAGACCGGCTTCCTTCAAAGTGAGCGGGAGGCCGGCAAGCTGGTTGAGCTTTTTGCAAAGGTCGCGCACGGCCTGGATCGCGGCCTTGGCGCGGTCCGCGCTTGCGCCTTCGGCCTTGGCCCCGAGCCATGGCGCGAGTTCCGCGATGATGTCCTGGCGCATCCCTAAGTTATATTCCATTCCCCAGGGGAGCAGTATGGCGTTGGCGACTCCGTGGGGGACGTGGGCCACTCCTCCCGCGGCGTGGGCGATGGAATGCACGATCCCGACCAGGGAGTTGGAAAAGGCAATTCCGCCGAGCAGCGCGGCGTTGGCCATTGCCAGCCGGGTGTGTTCGTCGTTGGGGTTCTCCACGGACTTGACCAGGTTGTCCCTGACCAGGGCGATGGCGGAGAGGGCGAAGGCGTCGGAGACCGGGTTCTTCTGGAGGTTGATGTAGGCTTCCACCGCGTGAGTGAGCGCGTCCATGCCGGTGGCCGCGGTGATTTTCTTGGGCATGGTCACCAGCATTTTGGGGTCGAGGATGGCGACGTTGGGGTATAGCCTGGGCGAGGAGAAGCTCATTTTGACCCCGGCTTCCACATTGGCGATGACGGCCACGGAGGTTGCCTCGGACCCGGTTCCGGCGGTGGTGGGGATGACTATGAACGGTTTCATCCGGGCCTTGAGCCGCTCGTGTCCCTGGAACTTGAGCAGGTCGTCGGTGTTTTCCGAGACCACGATGTTGGCGCCCTTGGCGGTGTCAATGGCGCTCCCGCCTCCGAGCGCGATGAAGCAGTCGCAATTTTTCTCGCGGAACAGCTTGGCGACCTGGTTGCAGACCGTGCTGCTGGAGTCGACCGGGGTCTGGTCAAAAATAGCTGCGATGGCGCAGTTGGACCCTTCGAACGCGGCCTTGACCGGGCCGAGCAGTCCGGCGGCGACCACTCCCTGGTCGGTCACCACCATGGCCCGGTGCGCGCCGAGCTGGTCCATTTCGTAAGGCAGGTTGGGAAGCGCCTTGCTGCCGCTGACGATTTTCACCGGAACAAAAAATTCGTAGTAATTCGGGACCATTTTTCCCCTCCCTATTTGAAAAGATTCGGGATCATGGCCGGGACCAGCATGAGCATGACCCGGGCCTTGACCAGATAGTCGGCCAAAGTGAACTTGGGCGGCACCTTGAAGGTCTTGTTGAGGATGAACCCGGGCATGAGGAATTTCTGCACGATGTTCATTGCCCTCGCGGTCTGCATGGCCTCTCCGAGGTTTCCCTGGAGGAACGCGCGGTGCTCGATGAAGGACATGTGGGAGCCGAGCCGGCCGGTGAAGATCAGGAGCGCCGCGTCCACGTTTCGGAAAAAGATGGTGAGCTTTGGGTTCACGAGTTTGAGTCCGAGGTAAACGGCGCGGCCGTCCTTTTTCTGAATGGTCATGACCGGTCCGCCGTTCCAGACCCCGAGCCCAAAGGTCCTGCCTTCCTCCCAGTCCGCGAGTTCCTTCTTCAGCTCCGGCGAATACTTGGACACCAGTTCAAAGGTGGTGCCGAACGCGAGCAGCGAACTCGTGATCACAAACTCCTTGAGCTTGTAGGTCAGAGATTTCGGCGTGGCGATTATGACTTCCCCCATTTTCCCCTCCTTGCCGGTTTGATTTTTATCCTTTTAGCACATTGCTGAAAAATATGCAATTCGATGAGTCCAGCGGGGTCAGGCCTCTCGGGGTCAGGCCGGTCAGGTGGGGTCAGGCCTTTTCGCAGAAGAACGAACTGCGACGATAAGGCCAGACCCCGCGAGGCCTGAGCCCATGGCTTGACGGGATGAGATCGATTCAGCATAATAGAGCGCCGCCTTGGGGGCGAAAACTTTCAGGAGTTGCAAGATGGGAAGCGTTAAGGATTTGTCGATCTTGGAAAAGCCGTCAGTGGAAAAATTCGGCCGGGCGCGGTTTTTGTTTTCGAACCGGTACTCGGTTTTTGACTGGGGCGAGATGCCGGACCATTTGAACCACAAAGGCGAGTCGATCGCGCTTTTGAGCGCGTATTTTTTTGAAAAGCTGGCGGCCATGGGGATTCACAGCCATTACCTGGGACTGATCGAAGATGGGCAGGTCAAAAAGCTCTCGGAGCTGAAGCACCCGAGTAACGCGATGGAGATCAAGCTGCTGCGCGTGATCAAGCCTGAGATGAAGGGCGACCAATACGATTATTCGGTTTACCAGAAAGAAAAAGGCGGGTACCTGATCCCGCTCGAGGTGATTTACCGCAACTATCTTCCGCCCGGGAGCAGCGTGTTCAAGCGGCTGCAGAGCGGGGAATTGAAACCGCACGACCTGGGCCTGGAGACCATGCCCGCGGCCAACCAGAAGCTGGCCAGGCCGATCTATGACGTGTCCACCAAGCTCGAGATCACGGACCGGTACCTGAGCTGGGAGGAGGCCGGGCGAATCTCGAACCTGAGCGCGGAGGAGATCGAAGAAGTCAAGAAACTGTGCGCCGCGGTCAACGGCGTGATCACCGAGGAGTTCGGCAAGCAGGGGCTGGTGAATGAGGACGGCAAAATTGAGGCCGGCCTGGGATACGACCGGAAGGTCATGCTGGTGGACGTGATCGGGACTCTGGACGAATGCCGTTTCAGCTATGAGGGGATGCCGGTGAGCAAGGAGATCGCGCGGATCTATTACCGGGAGAGCGCGTGGTTCAAGGCGGTTGAAGAGGCTAAGAAGCTGGACCGGCATAACTGGAAGAGCTTATGCAAGTGCTCTCCAGAGCCGCTGCCGCCGAAATTGAAGACCCTGATCGAGCAGGTCTATTGCGCGTGCACCAACGAGATCACTCGGATCAAGTGGTTCAAGAACGTGCCGCCGCTGAAGGAAGTGCTCCGGGAGCTGAAGCGGGAAGTCCCTGATTGAAGCGCAAGGCTGCTTCGGCCGGGTCCCTGGTTTAACGCAGCCGGGAGGGATTATGAAGCGCGTGCTTTTTGCGGCGGTCTTGATCTCAATTACCCTGTTCGCGGCCCCTGGTCGCAGGGAACCGGAGGCTAAGCTCTTTCATTCCGCATACATTTATTACGGGGCGAACGCGGGCCGGGTTGAGGTCCATGCCGCGCAGGAACTTGCCCGGGACCTGGAAAAGGTTTTCGGTTTCAGCCCCCGGGTGGAGCCGGAGCAGGAACAGCGCGGGGGCGGGAGCGGCCGGGCCAAAGCCGCGGTTTTTTATGTGGGCACCGCGGAGAGCCACGTGCAAATCCAGGCGCTGGTCAAGAAAGGGATTATTTCGGTTTCCGCGCTTGATCCCGGGCCCGAGGCTTTTGTCATCCGCGCTCTTCCGGAAACCGGCGAGGTCATCATCGCGGGCTGCGACCCGCGCGGCGCGCTCTACGGCGTTTACGAATATTCCAGGCGGTTCCTGGGTATTGACCCGTTCGAGTATTGGACCGGTAAAACCCCGGCGAGGCTTTCAGGCCTGGAGATTCCCGAGGCATCCATCCGGGAGAAGCCGCCGGCTTTCAAGTTGCGCGGTTATTTTGACAATGATTCGGACATGCTGGCCAATTTCACGGGCAAGAAGCTGATCATCGAGTTTGAGTTGTGGAAGGAAATGATCGACAGCCTGGCCCGGCTGCGCTACAACTTTATTGACCCGTTTGACACCATGGGCCGGGCGGAATTCTGGAACTGGCCGTACTACGCGAAAATTTTCCCGGGATACAAAACCGACCTGGAACTGCTCAATCAAATAATCGACTACGCGCACGAAAAAGGGATGATGGTTCAGGTGTCCACAAGCCTGGGCTGGGAGTTCCATCATCTGCCTTATGAGCACAAATGCCTGAGCTTGCACCACCAGGACTGGATGAATAGTTACCGCTATCTGCTTGGAAATACTCCGGTAGGGAGGGCGGATATTTACTATCACAGCCCGCGCGACCCCTGGTGGGACCGGCCTTACAGGTGCAGATATGAAAAGGCTCTGGGGATTGACTCCGGCAGGCTTCACTCCCGGCTGTTGAACGACCTTGAAAAATTGATCCGGGAACACAACCCTGGCGCGCGGGTTTTCTGCCTGTTCTGGTCGGACGGCAAGTCGCAATGGAAAAGAGGAAGTTTTCAGCCGTCCGGGATGATCGACATGGTCTGGGCGGACAACGGGTACGGCATTTTCCCGGACTGGCCCGGGGATTTTCGCGGGCACAAGTTCGGGATTTACATTCACGCGGGTTATTGGCGGAACCACGTGCTCCAGGACCCCTACCCTTCGCGGATCAAGGAATCAACGCTCGAGGCTTTTCGCCGCGGCCTGACCGAATATTATTTCGTGAACGGTCAGGACTTCAAGCACTTCATCCTCAACCTGGAAGCCTGCGGCCGCGCGGCCTGGGACCCGCAGGGCTTCGATTCCGAAAAGTTCTACGCCGAATGGGCCGGCCGCTACTTCGGCAAGGCCGGGCCTTTGACAATGGAAAGTCTCAAGTCCCTTCACCGTGCGAGCGAGCTGGCCGGCGGCTTCGCCAACATCACCATGGAGACCAGCGTCGCTCTGCGGACCATGAATTACCGGGTGCCTTACTGCAAAAACCGCTCCTATATGGCGCCTGCCCTGGAGTCCGCGCAAAAGTCGCTGGAACTGGCCGGACGGGCTGCGGCGCTGGCGCCGGAGAATGCTCGCGAGATTTTCAACGACCAGGTGCTTTTCCCCGCGACCATATATCTGGCCAACCTCAAGCTGCACCGGTCGGTGACCGGAGCGGCGGACGCCAAATGCGAGATGCTCAACCCGTCTGCTCCGCCCGGCAAGAAAATCCAGGCCCGACGCAGGCTCAAGCAATTCAAGAGCCAGGCCCCGGCTGAGTTGCAAGAGCTTCGCCGGCTGCTCGAACAAGGGAGCGGCTGGGAAAAATGGGAGGGATGGAGCCGGCCTGAGAACTTCCGAAAATATCAGCCGCCGCCGACCGTGGAGGAACTGAAAACGGCCTTGCGAAGGTTTTAGCCGCGGGCCCGGGTATCTTGATCTTGCCGGAACATTTGCAAGGGAATGATCCGGCCTATTTTGCCGCTTTTTTATTTGCCGGCGCCTTGCCCCAGAGCTTTTCCGCAAATGCGTCCCGGCCGGTGCTCATGCGATAAAAGACGTAGCGGGTGAGGTTTTTCTTGTCAAAGTCCTGGTGATAGTCCTCGGCCGGCCAGAATTTGGTGAATTTTATTATCTGGGTGGCTATGGGCCGGTCAAACTTGCCGGACTGCTCCAGTTCCTGCCTGGACTTTTCCGCCAGCCGCTTCTGCTCATCGTCATGATAGAAAATGATTGTCCGGTACTGCGACCCGCGGTCCACGAACTGCCCGGCCGGGTCGGTCGGGTCAATGTGTTTCCAGTAATAGTTCAGCAACTGCTCGTAACTTATCCGGGAAGGATCGTAAGAGATTTGCACCGCCTCCATGTGGCCGGTGGTCCCGCTGGAAACTTCCTCGTAAGTGGGATTATCCTTGTGCCCGCCGCTGTAGCCGGATACCACCTTCACCACTCCCGGCAACTCCCGGAAGTCAGACTGAGTGCACCAGAAGCATCCCCCGGCGAAAGTGGCGAGCTTTAAATTTTTTTCCTGCCTGGCCATCCCTGCCCAAGTAAATATTGTCATCTTCGCCGTGCAATTCAAGGCGGGAAAGCACGCCGGTCCTGACAAACCGGGCAGGCGGCAAAGAGCCGCCTGCCCGGTTATTATTTTCCGATTGGCCGCCGGTTACGGGTTGGGGATATGGTTCAATTGATATTGATGGACAAGCACCGGCTGTCCGATTTGTCCCCGGTCATTTGCTCCCCAGCAGAAAAGCCTGCCGTCCAGCTTCCTGGCGCAGGTAAAATTAGAACCGGCTTCCACATCCACCCAGTCATAGGCGATTCCAACCTGGACCGGAATGGTCGCGCCCAGCACTCCCGGAATGCCAAGCTGGGAGTTGTAGTTCGCTCCCCAGCACCAGAGCGAGCCGTCAGCCTTGATTGCGCAGGAGTGGTCCGAGCCGCATGTCACATCAACCCAGTCCGCGGCGGTCCCGGCCTGCTGGGGATCGGCGAACTTCTCGGCATAAGTGGCGTTGCCGAGTTGTCCGTTATAATCCCTGCCCCAGCACCAGAGCGTGCCGTCATTCTTGATCGCGCAGGTATGATAATATCCCGCGGCCGCCACCGCCCAACTGTCCCCCTGGGCCGTAACATGCTGAGGGGTATTGTGGTTGTCGCCACTGGTGCCGATTCCCACCTGACCATAATTATCGCTGCCCCAGCACCAAAGTTGATCATTGGTCCTGATGGCGCAGGCATGCCAAGCGCCGCCAGCCACCGATTCCCAGGCCGTGCTTCCCGTAGATTCCTGCACCGGACTCAAATTTTGCCAAGTATAAGTCCCGTTGCCCATCTGGCCATTGGATCCTTCGCCCCAGCACCAGAGCGCGCCGCCGGTCGTGGTCGCGCAACTGAAATTGTAGCCCGCGGCAATGTCATCATAGCCCGAGCCGGTTGCCTGGACAGGAGAGTTGGAATCGCCGATGCCCCCTCTCCCGAGCTGGCCGGAATTACCATATCCCCAGCAGTATGCGGTATCATCTGACTTGACCGCGCAGGCATGTTGTCCGCCGCCGCTCACCAGCGCCCAGTCGCTGGCCTCGCCATACTCCTGCACCGGATAACTCATGTAAGTATACAAATCAACGGTCAATCCCGCGCCCAACTGGCCGTAATAGTTTGAGCCCCAGCAGAAAAGCGCGCCGGCCGATTTGAGCGCGCAGGCAAAACTTCCCCCGGCCGCGAAATTGGTCCAATCCGTGGCGCTATTCACCGGGCTGGGGTTCTCAATATTCCGGAAAGGCTCAATCCCAAGCTGACCGCTATAATTGGCTCCCCAACACCATATTCCTCTCGCCGTGTCCATTGCGCAGTTGAACGCGTTGTCCGCTTCGACCCCCAGCCATAAAACCCCGGCGCCGACCTGGACCGGGACCGCAAAATCGCTCCCAAATTCCGGGGCGCCGACCTGGCCATCCCAATTGCCCCCCCAGCACCAGAGCGTTTGCCCGGTCTTGACCGCGCAGGTGTGAGACCCGCCCGCAGCCGCCATCAGCCAGTCCTCATCAACCCCCAACCGCACCGGCGTTGAAGAATCCATGCCCTCGTACCCGAGTTGGTGGTTATAATTATATCCCCAGCACCACAATGAGCCGTTGGTCTTGGTAGCGCAGGTATGACTTCCGCCGGCGCCAACCCAGAACCAATCCGCTTCGCCGCCGACCTGGGACGGAGAGAACCTGCTGTTCTGGTTAGTGCCATCCCCGACTTGGCCGCTCCCATTGTTGCCCCAGCACCAGAGCGTGCCATTGACGTTGCGCGCGCAGGTATGCAAATCTCCAGCGGAGACATACGACCACTTGCCAAACCCGCCGACTCGGACCGGGTTCTGCTGCTCGCCCACCACGGCAATTCCAAGCTGGCCGTAGGAATTGCTGCTCCCCCAGCACCACAATGAGTTGTCACGCTTGACCGCGCAGGCATGCTCGTTACCGGTTGACACCTGCCGCCAATTCCGGTCCGTGCCGATCTGTTCGGGAGTGCTGCTCAGCCAGGTTGTCATGATTTTTTCCGCCAGGGTCTTGGTGCCCTCTCCGGCGACAAGGGAGTCGGGTCCATAAGAGCTTCTGGTGGTCCAGCACCACATGGTGCCGTTGGTCTTGATCGCGCAGTTTATGTAATCGCCCGCGGCCACGCTCGCCCAGTCCTGGTCCGAGCCGATCTGAACGGGCAAAGCACTATACTCGCCTCCGCCCATGATAATACTCTTCGACACTGAAATTTCCGTCAGGAAACTCTTGGTTGTGCCCAAACCGTCCTTCAGCATGATGGCGCCGCCGCCGGACAAACTGCCCCAGCACCAGAGCGAGCCGTCACCCGCAACCGCGCACACGTGGTCGCCGCCGGTTGAAAGCATGACCCAATGTTCGGAATCTCCTCCGTCGCCGCCATTGCAGCCCGCCAGCGTGAAAATACTTATCAAGCATGCAATTAGCACCGCCTCCAGCCTTTTCATTTTCATCATCAGACTCCTCCTTTACGATCTATTCAATATTCCCAGGTTACCAGGTTCGCTAATATCATAACCACCCAATTAATGACTGCAACCTGTGAGTATGTTCCGACCTGACGAGATACTTCTTTTATGATGAGTTGGCTTGAATTCACTATGCAAAATGACGCGTGAACAATAGCAGAGCCGTCAATTTCTGTCAAGCTCTTTTTGCAAATCGCAAGCTTCGCTCACAAAAATTGGCGAAAATTGAGGACCAATCCCCGGATTCGGCATACATCCAGTTCATTTTGCCTATGGGCTTGAAATATTTTTCAAGACCCCGACCATCAGGTCGGCAATGCGCGCGGTATGACCGCGGAAGAATTCATGCGCCCGTCCGCTCAATCCTTGCCGGTTGCCAGAAGTTTCCAGGCCCCCGGCCCCGGAACGCCTCGGAGCATCCAGCCGGAGTTGACCTGCTCAAGGCTCAAGTCCTTGATGTTCTCGGATTCGATCTCGGGCCTGGACTTGCCCGGGACCCAGACCAAAAGCGGGACGTTTCCAAAGGGAGCATTGCCGCTCATCTCCAGAATTTTGGCCTTGGGGTCCGCGCGAAAGGTTGCGGGGAAAGGGAATGCGCGGGGATAGGGCCGGGCAAGGATGATGGCGTCAATGGGATTGATGCCTTGCTCTATGCCTTCGGGCTTGGATGCGTCGCCGCAGCGCGAAATCATCACGTCATGGTTCTCGCCGGTATGCACTTTGCTCTGGTCGGGCCAGGACCCGCTCAGCACGTGCGGGTCCCCGCAGCTCGCCCGCCATTGCCAGCGCGCAGACCCGGTCTGGTACTGATCCTCCAGCGCCGCGTAGCGAAAGGCATGGTCGCCGGCTCCTGGGAACCACTCGCCGTTCCAGAAGGTGGTGTTGAATTCCTTGGCCTCGGCCTCGGCCCATTCAAAGCCTTTGTGGAGCGGGATGATCTCGCGGTGCAGGAGGTAAACGTCAATGGAGATGCTGCCGATATAGATGTGCGGGGCGTAAATAATGTCGGGGTCTTGAGTGAACGGCACGGCCCTCTCGTGCGGAATGGCCGCCCAGATTGAAAGCGGCTCAAAAAAAATAATCTTGTTGAGCCCTCCGGCCTCGGCCTTGCGGATGGCTGCGGCAGCGCGGCGATAAAACGCGGGCTTGTGCTTGCGCACGTCCATGACCGGGTTCCATCCCCAGCCCGGCTCGTTCAGGATGTCATACCCGGCCATTGCGGGCTCGTCCTTGAATTCTTCCGCCAGCCACGCCCAGGTATCGATCAGGTGCTGCTGGATGCCCTCGCGGTCGTGCCAGAAAGCCTGCCAGGCATTCATCACCGCCAGGGAAAGCTCGCGGTGCACGAGCATGCACCGGCCGCGGTCGTCGGTGAAGGTCGCCCATTGCGGCGCGCCGTCCCAGCCGATGTTCGGGATCAGCGGCCAGTTGCAATTCTCGTCCGGAAAACTGTAAATGTGTTTCCCCCAGGCGTCCTGGTGCATGTCCAGCACCACGTAGATGTTGTTTTCCTTGGCCCACTGCACCGCCTGCTTGATCTGGGCAAGATAGGCCCGGTCATGGACATAGGGCGCGGGCTCAAGTTTGCTCCAACTCACGATCAGCCTCACCGAACTGATGCCCAGACTCGCCATTTGTTCAAAGTCGCGCCTGGCGAGCTGGTGGGTGGAAGGGACCGAGGGATTGGCCTGGAAATAATCGCCGAGTTGGTTCACGGCCACGCCGCGAAGGATCACGGTGCTGCCGTTGGAATCAACCACCCGCCGGTCTTTGACCTGGAGCTGGGGCAGAGGAACGCTTCCCGCGGAAGCGCCGCTCGCAATAATCAACATAACCGCGGCCACGATTCTGAAAATTTTATGGTGTTCCATGACCAGCCATTTTATCCGCCGGCTCCGGGCAGGGCAACCACGCCTCGGCGTGGCTCATGGATTTCCTGCGCTTGAGGACTTGGCCTTTGACAGAAGAGAAGAAACCAGACTATGCTCGGGTCAAATCCGGCGGGAAAGCCGAAAGGCGTCAACCACGTGTTGATCAACGGCCGGCAGGCGGTCAAAGACGGTTCTTACATCCCGGGCGTCCGCGTCGGGAGAGTGCTCAGGACTTGAATCGGCCTTCGGCGATTTTGAGCGGACCCGCGGGCCGGTTACGATGTTTTCAAATTGCGCGTTGTCAGGAGAGTTGCGATGACAAGTAAAAGCAAGATCGGTTTGTTTGCGGTTGCCTTGATGGTGCTGGCATTGAATGCCAATGCCGCTGGTCAGTGCTCGCCTTCCCCGACCAGTCCGGCGCTGCGCTCCCAGGACGGGTACCTGCTCGACTCCCTGGGCCGGGTGACGCTCTTGCGCGGGGCGAACGTCCCGGCCCATTCCTATCCCGCGGGCCACTTCAATGAGCAGGACCTCCAAGCGCTCGAGTCTTTCGGGTTCAACTTCATCCGGCTGGGCATTTCCTGGGAAAAGGCTGAGCCGGAACAAGGCAAATTTGACATGAACTACATCCGCTCGCTCCGCGACTTTGCTCAAAAGGCCGGGGCGCACGGGATTTACGTTATGCCGGAGGTCCACAAGTTCGGCTGGTGCCAGGTTGGCGGGGACATGCCGGCCTGGGCCTGCGGCGGCAAGCTCAACAGCGGCTCCAATTTTTTGGCGATGCTCACGACCTCGCGCAGGTTCTGGAAGGACCTGGATGCGCAGCAAGACCTGATCGAACTCTGGCTGGTGATCGTCAAGGAGTTCAAGGGACTGCCGAACCTCATGGGCTACAACGTGCTCAATGAGCCCATCGACGACGGCATGCTCGTTCCCGGCGTGTTTGACAAGGAGCTCTTCCGCTTCTACGGCAACTGGATCAAGGCGGTCAGGCAGGTTGACCCGCTGCGCCCCGCGGTCCTGGAGCCGAGCACCATCAACCTGTTCATCCCGCTCAAGCCTCCCCCCTTCCCGTTCGATAACCTGGTTTACGCGCCGCACCCGTACTTCGCGCACACCTATAACGCCAAAGGCCTGGTTATAATCGAGCACGAGGACAAGAAAGGCCTGGAGAAAAAATACGCCCGGAATGCCCGGGAGGCCAAAATGCTCAACGCGCCCCTGGTGATCGGCGAGTACGGGGGAGACCCCGACAGAAGCTTCACCCGAGAATGGCTGGCCCAAAGCCTTATGCTCCAGGACCGCTATTTCGCCGGAGCTGCCATCTGGGCTTATGGCCGAAGCGATACCGGCTGGAGCATTTTAGACGGCAAGGGCGAACCCAAGCCCTTTCATTGGGAGCAGTTGCGACGGCCCTACCCCCGTCATACCGCGGGAAAACCGCTCACGCTTCATTATTCTCCGGCGGAAAAAATTTTCTCTTACTCCTATGCTCCGGACCAGGCAATCAGCGCGGCCACCGAAATCTTTCTGCCCCGCGAGCTCGCCAAAGGACCGCTCACAGTCTCCGGCGCGGCCTGGGTTTACAATGAAGACGACCAGTTGCTGTGTCTCACCCCGCTTGCCGGCAGCAAGCAAGTGAAGGTGGAAGCCGGGAAATAACATTGATATGGAGACCGGCGCAAAACAAACCGCCCCGCCTTAAAGCGGGGCCTGCGCCCCGGGCTATTCCTGCTGTTCCTGGCTTGCGGGCCGGCGATATTTCTGGTCGGCTTTGCCTTCTCCGCAAAGATCCCCAATCAGCCAGGGAGAGGGAGCCGCATGTCAACAGACATAAAAAAATGAAAAGGGTTTGGGCAACAAACCCTGGAGCTCTACGCCACATCACCAGGGGCAATCAATGGTTCGATTTTTGGCCTGATCTTCCAGGTCGTTGAGAATAAAAATTCTCCGGATCCCTTTGGCCGCGGCGTAATCGCAGAGTTGTTTTTCGGTCGCATCCGAGGAGTAGGATTGATTTCCATAATCATCGTATCCATATCTTAATTCAGGGATATCACATTCCGAGGACTTGGGAGGCAGGCCCTTCAGCATGGGCAGTCCGGCCACCGAGGGCACAAAAAACGGGACGATATAGCAGCCCGAAGTAATGGCCCAGAAGCGGGCGTTTTCGGGAGGAACGAAAACGGCCAGGCCTTGCCTGCCTTTGTCCGCTTCCCTCTTCAGGATTGCTTGCGCTCGAATACCGTCATTGCTCTCTTCCCGCGCCTTCCTGGTCGAGGAACCACGTCCGCAAAAAGGCTTGCCGGGATATTTGCGCCGATTCCCGAGAAAGGATTCCGCGGACCGCCGGCTGATAGTGAGCTTGCCCTGGTAGGGATCATGCGGCTTGATCCATGACTCGAGCGCGACCAAGGACCCTATCAGAACAACCGCGATCAATAGAGCTGGCGGGAGACCGGCCTTGCCGGCCGGTTTGACGGCGCCGGCGCTTTTTAAAAGGAAAGGCAATGCGAACCACTGGGCCACATTCATGAAGAACCAGCTGTCACTCTCATGCAGGACGATGGTTGGGGCTGCGGCGAGCGCCGTGACAAAGAATGCCAATTCGGCCTCCAGGCAGGTCCTTCCGCGCACCGCTTCCATGACCGCCTTTGGGCGATATAGTTTGTCGTGGCAAACAATCCCGGCTAGAAAAGAAACGGGAACGATGAAATTGCTCGCGGCCTGCAGCCTGAACATGGTGTAATAGCGCAGGAGCCATTCAGGGCCGTTTTCCTGGAGCAAGCCTGAAAGCTGCCCTATGTTCCAGTGGATGAAAAAGGCCGAGCTAAAAAGCACAACTGCCGCAACCAGCGCCAGGGCCGGAAAACTCCGGGGCGATAAATCCGCGGACCTCAACAGGACATAGAAGACCGCTGCCCCGAAAAGAGCTCCGACCGATATCTTCATGGCCGTCATGGCCGCAATGAGCGCAATGGCCAAGGCCAACCTTAGCCCGCGGCCGGGGCCCTTGGGCTTAAGCCGCAACAGTTGCATCAGCATGGGCAGGCACAGCATGAAGATCAGGAGCGCGAAAGTGTGCGACTGGCTCACGTAATGGCTGTTAATGCCGGCAAGGTCAAGGCCGGCCAGGAGCAGAAGTGTCAGCAAGGCCGTCCGCCACAAGGAGTTTCCGCTCTCCCGGAAGGACCAGAGGCAGCACGAGATCAGGCCGAAAATAAATCCCGGAAGGAGCACGATCATCTCGGCGAAGCTATAGGAAAGCAACGGTGGTGTTCCCGCAGACCTGCCCAGAGCCGCAAACCAATAATGAGACCCGAGATGGTAACGCACCGGCGTGAAACCGTCCATGCCCACTGACGGCTTTCCGAAATACTGGATCATGGAGCAGATCGCGGCATGGAACAAGTTGTCGCCTCCCTCAAGTCCCCTGACCCCGCATTCCCAAAGAAAAAGGTGTCCATTTTGACGGCTCTGGACCGACAACAACAAATAAAAAGCAAGCGCCGGAGCGCAAACCAGAATAAAAAAAAGATTGCGCCGTCCCAACCGCAACAACTCAGGCGCCGCCCGGACCAAGGCAACCAGGGCGAGCACGGGATAGACCAACGCAAACCCTGGCCCGGCGGACAAAATGAGAAGCGGAGACAAAAGCACGAGAACCGGGAGCAAAAAAACCAGGTCTCCGTATCGAGATGCTTTGGCGCGGACCCGGCCGGGGATCAGGAAAGGGCTGAACACTGCGCTGAGAAAAACGCTGAGGCACAGGCCCAGGAGCCGACCCGGCAACACCATTCCTTGCCGGTAAAAAACCGTCAGCAACGCCAGGGACACGGATAACAGCGCTCCAAAAGCCGAGCAGAAGGCAAACAAGCAACGCCAATCCCGCTCTCCTGAATTGCACTCGACAGTCAACACAATCCGGTCAGTCCTTCCGTCAATTTACCACCGAAGGCCGCAAAAAACAACTCCATGTTTCTTTCCCCGGGCCCGTCTCTTTAAACTGCCGCCGCATCCCGTTCGTCGGCTGCCGGCTGAAAACCGGCCACGCCTTTTTCGAAAGCGCCTTTGCCAGGCGCGCCGCGGCCGCAAAAGACGAAGAATCCGGCGCCTAAAAAGCCGGAGCCAATCGTCTATTGTTAGTAAGGGGAAATAGGCTTATGCTGGTGGTAACAAGCGCAAGGTCGGAAGTATCGAAGTCAAGACTGCGGACCATAAGGAGTTCAAGATGCTAATCCGGAGCCTTAAACGCGTGGCCCTGGTTTTGGGCCTTAGCTGTTTAATCTTAAGCCTCCCGGTGAAAGCCCAGATAGTCTGGCTGGAAGAGCCTTTAAACAACGGGATGATTGCTCCCGGGTCCGAGTTCCCGGTGAACGTGAACGTCTCTTTCGGCCAGGCCAGCCAACTCGGCACTTATGGTATTTATATAGCGTTTGACCCCACGCTCCTGGAATTTGTGCGGGTAGAGTCGGGAAACGACTTGGAGTTCGTCGCTCCGTGGACGAGCGAGAATATCGGCATGACCTCGTACTTCATCAGCGTCGGCGACCAGAACGCGGACTATTTCGGGAGCTGCCAGCGCATAACCGACAGCACCCTTTCCAAGGTCTGGTTCCGTCTCAAACCCGGAGCGCCCCTGGGACAGGGCACTGACCTGACTATTCTGGTCAACAGTTATTCTCCCCGCCTGCGCACCTGCCCGCCGGACGCAGGTTATACGGCAATCACCCAGGACATAACCATTTACGCGGGTCCCTATGAGGAGACCACCTATGGCCTTGAGCAATACCTGGACGTTGATGCGGACTGGATGTTCAGCGAGGGCGATGTAGATTTTCTGGGAGAACTGGTATTCAGGTCCCGGCTGAATGTATCGGATCCCAGGCAGGTCCGGATGGGCGGCATCCAGATGGACTTCCGGGGCAACGCCCGGCCCGACGTCTATGACCTGGGTTCCGCGGACGCGGTTGCGCGTCCCACCCGCTTTGTCCGCAGCGGTGAGGACGGCATCTGCAACAGCACCGCTTCGAGCTCAGACATCCAGGAAATCCCGGTTGGCCAGGGTTCTTCCTATGCCATTGGCATACTCCCCGGGCCCAATAATGTCATTAATACAACTCCCGGCGGAGATGACACCCTTACCGGCATGGTCATCACCACCGGCGCCAATGGCATCTCCGAGACCGGCAAAGCCGGGGACGACGTTCAGGCCATTGCACAAGGCAAGAGCGAGCCGAACCAGATTTGCGTCAGTCCGGGTCCGGACGGCAAACTGAGCACCACTCTAGTCGGGGACGACGCCATCCTGGAGCGGCCCAAGGAAACCGCAGACATCCTGGCCAATGACTACATCACCCCGGGCCGGCCTTATGCCGTCAAGCTGGTATATCCCCCGGTCTCGCCTTGGTACCTGCCCAAGGAACAGGACCTGCCGGTGCTGGTGCGGGTGGAGGATGAATTTGGCAATCCCAAGTCAGGCATTTCCCCGCAATTCACTGTTGTGAGCGGGAGCGGCAGGTTCAAGCGCAACGGCATGCTTTATCCAACCATCACTGGCCAGCCCTCGGATAAATTTCTGGCCCTGGGCGCGGCGCCGGACGGCGCCGTGGGAGGCATGTTGAGCATCCCGGCCCTGTTCGATACCACTGTCATTCAAGTTGTGGTCAACCCCGACCCGCTCAAGGGCCTGGGCGCGCCGCTTACGACAAACCTGACGGTCATGACGCCGTTCATCGCCGAAACCATCCCGTTCGAGGCGACCGGGCTTACCTTCGGCACGCAGTTCATGGGCGCGCCCATGGAAGTGCTTTTTCAGGTTGTGGACAACATGTACCTCCCTCTCAGCGGCTACGCTGACCGGCTCAAAATATTAACCAGCCGCAACCTGGCCAACGGCGGCATAATCTCGCTCTCGGGCGAACGGGGCAAGAGTTATTACTTCAACAACTTTTCCAATTTCCATCCCCGCCCCACGGAAGGTTCCACCATTGACCCCATGGCTGGAGGCTGGTTTGGAAGCGCCGCGCTTCAAGGCTACACCTATGGCCCAACCAACCTGGATGTGCCCAATATGATCCCGGACACCGGACATACCAAGTTGTCCTTCCAATGGAAATACCATGAAGGGACGGGCAACTGGGACGATAGCAAGATGGTGCTCTTTTACCTGAACCAATATGGCCATAACCGATATATCAAGACCTTCCTCGGCCAGGAGATGCTGGAGGTTGCCAACGACCGCTGGCTCTGGGAGGACATCTCCCTGACCAACTATTACCTCATCAACGGCACAACCCTGAGGTTGTACATCGCTTTCTTAGTCCAGCCGGGAGATTTCTTCTGGGTTGACAATGTCAGCGTCACCGCTTTCCCCGCGATCTTCCACGCCCAATTCACGGAAAAGCCGGCCGGCTCTCATCCCTATTGCTATCAGCAGACCAACGCCTGCGTGGATTTCCCCAACTACATCAACACCGGTTCCAACGGCAAATTGGAAACCGTGGTGAAATTTGACGAGTTTGAAGAGCCGCTGGACCTTTACTATACTAACCAGGGACCATACAGCGGATGGCCCTTTATGCCGGCGATCTGGCCCGGTATCGACAAAGAGTTCTCGACCGCGCCCGGCGGAAATGACCAGTACGGCGTTGATGAGTTCGGCGCCGAGGTGATCAATACCGGCGCTGACGGCATCTGCGACACCATGACTGATGACAACGACTTCCAGGTCATACCGTTCGGCCAGGGCGAGCCCTTTTCCCGGGGCATCTGGCCCGGCAGCGACCAGGTCCTCGATACCACGGAGCTCAGCGGCGATGATGAGCGGATTAATTATTACGCCGATGCTCCGGCGGTGGCCATAAGGGAGGGCAATGGAGCCGAATGCCCGCCGGGGTTTGCCAGCCCGTGCCGGTATGTTTTTCTGGGAAGGATCACGAACGTCCCCGGCCAAGTAAGGGACTACATGGTCGAGCGAGACATCAAACTCGGCTTGTATAAATATGTTTATCTTTCCTTCTGGACCAAAAGCGTGGGCATGGCCGACCCCGAGCAGACCACCCCCCGCCAGGACTTTGCCTGCGAGCTCAGCGACGACGGAGGCAAGACCTGGGTAACGGTCTGGGACTTTGACGGCGTGGACCACGACTGGACCCGCCACGAGATCAAACTCCACAACGACCCCAGGTTCACGCTTACCGACAATTTCATCGTCCGCTGGCGGGCGAGCGCGGACGAGTACGAGGGCTATGACGCGGCCTATATCGCGGACCTGATGGTCACGGTTTCCCCCGGGGAGCCGGACGTGCAGCTCGGTCCGATCCGTCCGCTGGGCGACGGCAACTACGCCGGCGCCTTGATCTCCTACCAGCAAAAACCGAGTTACACTTTTGCCGTCATTTATGTCCCGGACTATATCAATCCCGCGCTCGGCAAATATCCGAAGATGTTATCCGGTCTGCAGAGTTCCAATATCTACAGCTTGTTTATCGATCCCCGGACGGTGAAAATCGTGCCTGCGGACATTGAGGTCAAGGCCTGCGAGCGGGTCAATTACCAGGTCATCGGCAAGAAGATCGGCATGAGCACCTATACCGATCTCACCACATATTACCGGCTGGACATCCGCGGCCCGGCCCGCATGGTCGCGCCCGGAGTCATCCAGGCCGAATGCTTCACCGGGCTTGACCGGCTGGTCCCGCTTATCGTCCGCGCCAAACCCCTGGTGCCGGGGCTTGAAGACCCCACCGGCGGCGGCGGCGGGGTGCAGACCGGGCTGATCAGCGGCAAAATATTCCTGCCCAACCTGCAGGGGGCATCCACCGCCTCGATTGAGGTTGTCATCCCCGGCAGCGGCTCCATTTACGGGATTGCCAACTCCACCGGCAACTATATCTTCGGCGCCGTGCCCACCGGAACCAATTACACCGTAAAGTCCTTGAAAACCGGTTATAGCCTCAACTACAAGGCAGCCGTTTCAGTGACCGCCGGCACCAACACCACCATTAACATCATACTTAAAAGCGGCGCTGACTGCGACGGAGACGGGACCCTCGATAGCGCGGACATCGATGACGACGCCGACGGCACAACCGACACCATGGAGACCGTCAAGGGCACCCAAAAATGCAAGCTCGACTCCGACGAAGACGGTTACGGCGACGGCGCCGAGCCTTTCCCCGCGGACGGCACCGAGTGGATGGACAGCGACAATGACGGCATCGGCGACAACGACGAAACCGATGATGACGATGAAGGTCTGTCCGACACCGAGGAATCAACTCTGGGAGTCGACGGGTTCATCACCGACGGCCAGGAACCGGACACCGACCACGACGGGATCACCGACTACAATGAATATCTTCAGAGCAAGGACCCCACGGTCGCGGACCCGGGCCAGCCCGACACCGACTCGGACGGCGTTTTCAACAGCCAGGAACAGGGAGGCGGAACTTGCGGGGTGTCCTGGAACAAGGTCAACACCAAGTCCAATGACAACGACTCCGACACCGATGACGATGGATTGAATGACTATAACGAAGTCTATTCCTACAACACCAACCCCTCCTGCCATGACACTGACCTGGACGGGTTGCACGATTCTCTGGAAGGTTCAACCGCCACGGCCAAGCCCTGCCCCTATTCCAATAACCCGGACTCCGACGGCGACGGGCTCTGCGACGGCAACACCGCGGTCATGGACGGGTCCACGGTTGTTTGCATGGATGGCGAGGACCTGGACGCGGACAAGGTGGTTGACGCGGGGGAAACCGATCCCTGCAACCCCGACTCCGACGGCGATATGATGCCCGACGGCTGGGAAAAGACGTACAGCCTGAACCCGCTCGTAAATGACGCTGCGCTCGACCCCGACGGCGACACCTTGAACAACCTCACCGAATACATCAACAACGCCAACCCCAACAACGTTGACACCGACGGCGACGGCATCAACGACAACGTGGAACTGGCTAACGAGTTGAACCCGGCCGTGCCTGATTGGGGCAACATAGGCGTGAGTTCAGACCCGACCGCGGCCAAGGTCTATCTTGACGGCACCCAGGTTTACCGCGGCAGGTACTTGGGCCTGAGCGGGACCGTGGGGGTGCCGCTCTCGGTCGGAACGCTTAAGAACGAGAAGCACACGATAACGATTGTGGGCGCCAACTATTTTGTTTACCAGACCATTGTGGACGTTACGCTCGGCCAGAGCTACACGGTAAATCCCACGCTCGCCTACCGGAAGCTCGAAGTGTTCACGACCTCCGCGCCGGTCATGGCCGGAGGACACACCGTGGAGACCGCCGCCGGTTATGCCGCGCCGCACGCCGTGGACTTTGACAAGAACGGCACCATTGACCTCTTCATGGGGACCGGCAACGGGCTTATCTACTATTACGCCAACTCATCCGGGAGCGGGCTCAGCCTTGCGGCCGGAGTAACGGTCCAGGCCGCAAGCACCACGCTCGACGCGGGCGAGCGCGCAAAGCCTTTTGTGGTCGACTGGAACAACGACAACAAACTGGACCTCCTGGTCGGCAACAGCCTGGGAGAGGTCTGGTACTATTCCGGCAACGGCGGCATCAGCTTCAGCGCCGGCGCTCAAATAGTGGTCGGCGGGGACACGCTCACGGTCCCGGAGGGGAACGCGGCGCCTGCGGTTGCGGATTGGAACGACGACGACAAGAAAGACCTGATCGTGGGCGCCGGAGACGGTTACCTCTATCTATACCTCAACGTCGGCACCGATGCCGCGCCGGTCTTTGACTCCGGAGCGTCAATCCCGGATATCGACGGCAACCCGATCAGCGCCGGGACCTTTGCCACGCCCATTGTCTATGATGTAATTCGTCACGGCTACCTGGCATTGGGCTTTGGCGGCGGGGACGGCCAGATCGGAGGATGCGGTTACGACACGAGTGACTTCGGTTACCATTGTACGTATCCGTTTTTGTCCAAGACCAATTCCGACGTCACAGATTACATTGACGCCGGAGACTATGCCGCGGCTTCCTTCGCGGACATAAACGGCGACCGTCAGATGGACCTGTTCCTCGGCAATTCCGCGGGGCTGGTGGTCTATTACCAGTCCAGCCACCTGACCGGAGACTTGGACCGCAGCACCAAGGTTGACGCCGGCGACTGGATACTGGTCAAGCAGAGCATGGGCCTGTGCAAGGGCAATGGC
>Ga0315274_10000660_pt1 | contig 53361 bp, 37 predicted proteins | sample YL17G02_20_MG_FD_203700 | JGI IMG/M metagenome (GOLD analysis project Ga0315274, IMG submission 203700) | Sediment microbial communities from Yellowstone Lake, YNP, Wyoming, USA - YL17G02_20 | ecosystem: Environmental > Aquatic > Freshwater > Lake > Sediment | place: USA: Wyoming | collected... | reverse complement strand
CCTTGGGCCTCATGCCCAGAATGATAGCATTGTTCCATTGAATACGCAAGCATCAATAGAGCCTCGAAGAATGACCAGCAGAAGGTTGCCGAACTCACCGCTACGTTGGCACGCGTTCGGGCCCTGATACCCGGGTTGCGGCTGAAGTGTGAAGAATGCCGGATGACCTCGTGGCTTCCGTTCGGCAGCTTCGGGCAGGAGTTCAAGTGTCCTCGCTGCCTGTCAACGAACCGGCTGCCGCTTCTCAGGCAGGTGAAATGCTGCTGCCGCAGCCACGGACTGCTTGCGATTCCCAAGGCATCGCAGGGAGGGATCGCTGTCCTCCTGACGCTCGCCTTTTGGGATCGTTTCAAGCGTTATCTGACAGACAGGATGTCCGCCTTGCTTACGGTTGACACTAAGGGTGATCAGGATGGTGAGAAGACGGATCTGGATCTGACTGTTCTGCTATCCGAGCCGCCTGGTTCATCGCTGTCCACGGTGCTCTGCGAGGTTCAGACAGGTCATCAATTCGAGGCGAAGGACGTTTGCCGACTCAAGTGGGCTGCCAGCCACATTCCCGGCTCCGCGGTTGCGTTCTGCACACTGAAGCAGGAGCTTTCCGAGGAGGAGAAACCGCTATTCCTTGACCTTATGCCATGGGCACGAGGTCAAGAAGATGGCACTGCTCATCCAGTGGTCATTCTGACAGCAACCGAACTGACGTCGCACCATTTGCCGCCCATGAACTGGCCGCAGCAGAAGGTGGATGAATGGGTTAGAGTGTCCGGAGGCCTCTCCCGTTTGCACAGTGTGCTCGGTCTCTCAGAGGTCACGTTGTGGTATCACCTAGGCGTGCCACCACTCTTCCCCCCGGTGCGTCGATAGGCAGGAGGGGAGGTAATCCTCTCCGACCTGCCTTTGGGTCCGCGTGAGTGCGCCGCTGATCCTGCTATCACATGGCCTAGCCCCAGAAAGACCCGATTTCGCCTGAAGATTCTGCCCAATTGCGGCCCATAACCCTGGACTTCGTGCTGGCTTCAAGTGATGTATTCCGTCGCGACTAACGCCACCCATGGAGGGCAAGACAGATGGCTCGAACCGCGACGAGAACGGGCACCAAAGAGGCCGGCACACGACGGCGAGCGAAGGAGGCAGCGCGTCACTCCAGCCTCGACTTCGACTCGGCCGTGGGGCTCTTCATCGAGTACCTGCGGACCTACCGAGGCTACTCAAACCTCACGGTCACTTCCTACGGCACCGACCTGCGCCAGTTCCGGGAGTTCCTGCAAAGGCGGCTTGGCCGGCTCCCAGCGCCGGATGAGATCGAGCGTGAGACGGTTGTCCAGTTCGCCGCCAGCCTGGCCGGCAAGGCGGCGTGGACCGTGCGCCGCAAGATCGCCTGCCTCTCCTCCTTCTACGCCTACCTGATGGACATGGGCCACGTCCACCACAACCCGGCCCACCGCGTGCCGCTCCCCAAGGTGGCGCAGAAGGTGCCGGTCGCCCTTGATGAAGATGAGGCCCGCGCCCTTGCCCAGGCCGCTCCTACTCCCTGGCTCAAGTGCGCCATCACCCTCCTGCTCTCAACTGGCTTGCGGCGGGCGGAACTGGTCGGCATCACCATGCCCGACCTCGACCTGGACAACGCCCAACTCGTCGTCCACGGCAAGGGGGCCAAGGAGAGGGTCGTGCCGCTCACCGAAGCCAGCATCCAGTCCATTCGCGCCTACCTGGCCTCGCGCCCGGAGACCAGTTCCGACCGGCTTCTGGTGAGCCAGTGGGGCGAAGCAATGCATCCGCGCGCCGTCAACCGCAAACTGCAAGTCGCCCTCAAGCGCGCCGGCCTGGCCGAGAAGGGCGTCACCCCTCACCAACTCCGCCACACCTTCGCCACCCACCTCATCCGCAACGGCGTAGACGTCCGCACCGTCCAGGAGCTCCTCGGCCACTCCGACCTCGGCACCACCGCCCGCTACCTCCACTCCGACACCCGCACCAAGCGCGCCGCTGTCGACAAGCTGGCGGCCTTGATTGGCTGATGAGATCCGGAGGGGATCATGACCGGCTGGGCGTCGGATGTCACGTCTGGTGATTGCCGCTTTGGGCGGAGGGAGCACGTGCTGGCCCTGTCCCAGGCGCGCTTGGGGCTTGACGCGCTGGGCCGGACGTGGAAGAATACGCACTGCGGCAGAGTCGCAGCACCGAATCTTAGCCAGCGAGGCGACGATGGATCGCAGCGCCGTACTTGAGATCGCAGCAGCCGCTCGTGTACGCAAGCCTGTCAGCGGCCTGACTCACGGCTTCTACAAGTATCCTGCTCGGTTCTCGCCCTTCTTCGCCCGCGCCGCCATCAAGGCGCTCACGACACCAGGAGATATCGTCCTCGACCCGTTCGTGGGAGGTGGGACGACGCTCGTGGAGGCTCGCGTTCTGGGCAGACGAGCCATCGGCGCGGACATTAGCCCACTGGCTGTATTCGTCTCCCAAGCGAAGACAACGCTCTTGTCAGAAGCCGATTGTTCCGCGATAGAGGCGTGGGCAGACGGTCTGCTGGACTGCCTGAACCTGCGCCGGCCGGCCACGGATGTCCCACGCTCGATACGTCATGGTTACCAGCGCAACATAAGCGGCAGGCAGACGTGGCCCATCCGAAAGGCGTTGGAACTGGCTCTGGAGCGGGCTCTCAGACTACCTAACGCTCGCCAGCAACGCTTTGCTCGATGCGTCCTGTTGAAGACGGCACAGTGGGCCCTCGATTGCCGAAGGTACATTCCTTCGACGGCGGAATTCCGAGAGGAGCTCATGGCAACCATAGGGCGGATGCTGCCCGCTGCGAGGCAGTTCTCCGCGGCTGCTCGGCGCGCTGACCGTTGGTCCCCGGCCGACGGGCTCTTTCGAACGCTCTGCCTTAACTGTTCGGCAAGCGCACTCGCCGATCATCCGAGGATGGGTCTTGGCCCGGCACCGCGTCTGATCCTAACCTCGCCACCTTACCCTGGCGTTCACGTCGTGTATCACCGCTGGCAAGTCCAGGGACGACACGAAACGCCAGCGCCATTCTGGCTCGCCAATACCCTCGATGGCAATGCCGAATCCTTCTACACGTTTGGCGAACGTCGGGAGAGAGGGCTCACAACGTACTATCAGCGGGCTCTATCTGCATTTGGAGCCCTATCGCGGATCGCCGACAGCAAGACCATCCTGGTGCAGCTCGTGGGCTTTGCCGACCCATCTTGGCAGCTACCGAGGTACCTTGCCGTAATGGAGGAAGCCGGATTCCAGGAGATCGAGCTTGGGCGCCACGGGCGCAGCTCTGACACTCGCCCCTGGCGTGAGGTACCGAACCGCAGGTGGTACGCGGATCAGAAGGGCTCGCTCGCCACGACCCGTGAAGTGGTGTTGTTTCACCACCTAGCTTAGCGTGGAGTGTCCAGACGCCCTAGGTGGCTTCTCCCGAGCCGTCCATCGCACGAGCGCTGTCGATATCGAGCGCACCGAGTGCGTCGATCATAGGCAGCAGGACTGGAGCCACTGCTCTAGTCAGCGTCTCGACCTGATCCTCCACATTGGCCTGCCTATCTTCCCTAACGTCAGCGTCCTCGTTCCGATGCCGGGCGCTCGCGCAGTGTGCGTCATCATGCAAGATGCCGAGCCCAAGCAGTACCAGACCATGTGTGAATCGTGCTCTCACGATCTCGGGATCCTGGCTTGCGGACTTCAGCTCGGTCCTGAGGTACGCATTGTCCACGTTCACAAAGAAGTCGTACACTGCCGGCCCGTCGACATCGGAGCCGTTATCCGAGCCATTCCCTGCGTTCTTGATCCGCAAAGCGGTGTATTCATCAAATGGCGGCTCCTGCTCGGCCCATTGGGACTCGTGAACCGGTATGACCTTGGGCAGCGCGATGCCAGACCCTTGCTCTTGGCTGTTCCCACGCCCGCCACTACCAGCCTTGCGTTTCCGGCTTGGCCTCCCGGGGGACTCCTGTGGGCCCCCAACTGTCAGCACGAACCGGTTCTCAAAGGGATGCGTGCGCGAAGGGTCGATCACAGTGGAGAGGAATTCGAGTCTGTCGCCGATGCGACAATTCGGAGGCAGCGGTAGGCTCAGGACCGCGCTGCCGTTTTGCAGATTTAGCACGAAGTTGCTCGCTGGTGCACGCAAACCACTTTGCACCATGGACAGCGAGAACTCTCCGCGGTCAACCTCGCGACTGAAGTAGTCATTAGCTGCATCGGTCTCAAATGTGATTCTGCTACGCATATTGATGCAGCACTCCCTCGCGAGCACCGCCCCGACCTGCTTGCCTTTGAACCGGAAGTAGGTCGGATACCTTTTCCCTTGAAACTCCCGCCCATTGTGTCCGACCGTCTTCTTCTTGAAGGCCCTTGATAACCGCTGGCCTGGCAGGAACAACGCAGAAAGCGCGGGGTACCGGTCCAGAAGGGATTCAAGGACGGCCTCCAGAGGCTTGGAATCGTCGAGCCTCGCCTCGATCTCCTCGCGCCGCCTTCTCTCCCTCAGTGCGCGCAGGCCATCATGATGCTTCAGGAGTTCTTCGAGAGCCGCTTCGATATCAGCGCGGAGAGCCCCTCCACTCAGACGGTCACGGCTGTTCATGAATAAGTCCTCTCGGGCGCGCCCGGTGAGGTTCGTGCAGTCGACAATGACCAGGAGGGAATCGGCCAGGTAACTGAGTCCGACTGTCTTCCGGCGGAAAAGGTCTTGAGTGAAATGCCCATGCGTCTGGCCATTAACCGTGAAGATCACGCCCTCGTTCTTTCGGTACGCTTCCGCTCGGCCTTTCTTGAATGCGTAGATGGTGGCAGTCATCTGCTCTCCGCCTATCGTCATGGGACAGGAAGACGGGAAACCTGACTCGAGATTCTCTGCCCTATCATCGTCCAGACGCACGGCGACCCCCGTCATTGTCGTTTCGAAACTACCTGGGTGCCCACGGTACCCGGGGCGACATTCGTAAAGGCGAACTGGGAGCGCTGGGTTGGCCAGCAACGCGTCAAGGCGACTCAGCAAGCCGTCCTTCCGAAGGATGTGGCTCTTGTAGCCCGTGGCTTCGTATTCATAGATCTTGACAAGAGTTCCCCACTCCGCGGGTCGCGCATATGGGTCGCGGCCCTCCGGGAATATCGGCATGGTGTCTGACGAGAAGCGTAGCACTCCTCCCCTTCCCGGTCGGTCCGCCGCTTCGACGGGGGCGAGGTATGTGTAGACCGAGCTCCGGCGGCCAGCGTCGGGATCTTCCCGTCGAACAATCGCGAACCCCCACTTTGCATCTGAGGGGTCGAGGAGATTACCGTTCAGGATCTTTGGGTTACGCCGGCTGACCATGAGTTGCAGATTGTGTCGGCCGCAGAACTTCAACACCCCCGTCCCGCCCATGTTGAACTTGCCCTGGACAAAGGGGATACGGAGCTTGTTGGACTTGTTCAGAGACAGGAGCGTATTAGGCATCATGTCGGGAGTCTGTCCTTCGCCGCAGTCCGAAACGGTGAAGCTGGGATTCCCCTGCTGTGCTGTTGCGCCAGTCGCCACGAGAGTTATGCCTCTGGCAACGTCTGTACGTTCCGCATTGGTCCAGTTCCTGATCCGGCCTGCGTTGGAGTTGTCCGGCCGGTCACTTCCCTCGAAGAAGCGTGCTACGGCTTCGTAGATACTCTGAGGTGCAGTCGGCCCCCCGGGGTCAGCCCCGCGTACGAGGCACTCGCTCATAAGCCGCGCATCAACGGAGTTCACGAGCTTCTCAACGAGAGCCGCATCAGGTCGGCTTTGCTGGTTCCCGATCGTGTTGTAGTTGTTCTCGTAATCACCGTAGTAGCGCCAGCAGGTCGGGTCCCCCCAGTAGCCCGCATCGGATAGAAGCGCAATCACCTCCTCCTCCGTGTCCGCCCTCATGAGGGAAAGACAGAGTTGCTTGATCTCCCGGTCACTCATGGTGGTCTCCCCTTTCGTTCGAACCCGGCCTTCGGCGCCGATATGCATCGCCAGTGTCTGTAACGGTATACGAAACTCTGACGCCCTCACGCACCCTGGTTACTAATCCCAGGTCCGCCATGCGGGAAATAGCTCCCGATCTCTGCGACTGGAAGAAAGATCTGCTCAGCTTCTGCGCTGCGTCGCTAGGTATATACGCTTCGAGGGCTGCATCCAACGCGTCGGGCGTGTCGGCGCCCTCGGAAATGGCTCCGAGAATCGCGCGGTAGGCGAAATCCTCGGCCGGCACATGGGTCGCGATGTGTTCGAGCACGAACGCAGCCTCTTCAGGGCTGAACTTCTGATCCGGACTCTCCAGTGTGAGGTCGAGCACGGGATTGTGCATCGCAGCGAAACGCCAGCCCGCCTGCGTCAATAGGAGACGAGGACGCTGTCCGTGCGTGTAGTTGATCAGCTTCAAATCGATCATGAGCCCGGACACCTGTCCGTTTGTGTTCGCAGCGGCGACGAACTGAGTGGCATATCGCCGTCGACCCTTCTCGCCAGCGGGAAAGGCTGTGGAGAGGGCGGTGTCTCGCATAACACCATGTCGCGCATCGTGGCGGCGCAGATACTCGCCAAGCTCAGCAGCCTCAGCAGCGATCGTCGATGCGGCCTCTTTCAGAGAGACGCCCGTGCTCTGGCGCGCCAACAGATGCGCTAGGGCCCGGCAGTTGGCCTTTGCGGGAAGCAGCTTGTTGTACTGTCCGAAGATCCACCGGTCCAGGGGAACTTGCTGTCCCATAGCCCACACGTCCGATGGCAGGTCCGGGTGGCGTGGCGGCGGCTCGCCTATACCGTCGAGACGGAACACATCAGGTATGTGGACTGCCGTGTCCAGTGTTAGTGACCGCGCGGCGTCTGCCTGGCGGTCCTTCGTCCGGCCGCGGACGCGCGATATGCGACGGGGTCGACTTGTGGTGCTGTGCTCTGGCGAGACGTCTCCGTCCGAGGCACCAGATCCCTGGTCTCCGATGACCAGCACCGCCTTTCCTGCCAGTTCCCGATGGAGGACGGAAAGGTTCGCAACTGCAACGGAGATCACGTCCGCGTGGTCCTTGTACTGTCCGGTCTCGAGGAGGGCTTCGAGCCGCTCGCGTGTTTCTTTGCTGCACCTGAAGCAGACTATCATGGTCGGGTTTCCTGTTCCTGGCCGAAACTGACACAGTATAACAGCCAGCGGATACACTGTCAATACACTGTTGCTACAGTAGAACTTCCTTTCGAACACGAATGGTGCGATCTATACTCGCATGCCGATGAGTCAGAGAACCTCGCGGGATCGTCTAGGTGCCAGGCGGCCTACACCGGCCCGAATCCCGTGCCGGAAGCCGGCACCGAGCCTATCCGCCGCATTGGCTGCCCGATCATCCAGAAGGAAAACGCCCGTTCGCATGGAAGACCGAGCAGGCGACCAGGCTGCCGGTAGGGGGTGAGACGTCCGTCCAGCCGGTAGCCGGGCCTGGGGCCGGTCCTGCCAGGGATGATGAACACAGTGGACGCCGACAGCGAGAGAACATCCGGACCAGCAGATCCGCGAAGCCGGGGCGGAAGAGCCGCTGCTGGGGGCCAGCGGTTCGAGCACCAACTCGCCGCCTTCCACCTCACGCTTCTGCTGGCTGGCGAATTGGCACCGCCACCCGCCAGCGCGTCAGGTAACGTGGCGTCAGTCTGGCTCCAGGCCCATCTGCCCGTGGATGACATCGTGGTAACGACATCGGACGGGGGCGGAGTCTATATCCAGGCCAAGTCCCAATTGCCCTTGTCGTTCCGGAAGGACTCGCCTCTTGCGGGGTCGATCGGCGCGTTCGCGGCGCTCTACCTCGAGGCTGGGATGACCAGCAAGATCGAGATCCCTGACCAGCCATGGAGGCGCACCATCGATCCTGCCCGAGACCGCTTGGTGATCGCGATCGGACCAATGGCACGCGGCCGTGCGGAACGCGCAATCAACGCCCTCGCGGCCGCCGCGGCCTCCGGCACCTACAGCGATCTCCTAGAGGTCATCAACACCCAGCGCGAGATGCGTGAGGCCTTCGAGGGAATTCGCAGCCTGATCGCCGATGCGCCTCCGGCTGGGACAGCAGACGGCTCTCGGTCGGCGATGAGTCCGGAGAAAGTGCAAACGTTCCTGAGGTGCCTGCGCGTCGAATGGTACGACTTCCGCGACACCGGGTGGTCACGACGCGAAGCCATCCGCCTGCTCCGTGGCAGTATCCTCTCCGATCCCGGGGCAGCGGACGACGCTTGGACAGCGCTGGTGGACGCCGCGGCGGATCTCGCCACGAGGAGCGCGAGGGTTCGCTTGTTCGACCTCCGTGAGCGGCTCCAGGCCGCCGGTGTTCCGTTGGAGTGTGCTCCGGACTATCGCCGGGACATCGCTGCGCTCCGGGACCACTCCGCCCGGGAACTGGGGTCCATTGACGATGCCATCGCCTGCGGCAGCGAAGGGGAGATCCGGGTCGAGCGGGTGGTCGTCGGTGAAGTGCTGGAGCGCGCCAGGGCCGGGCATGTCCTTGTGCACGGCGAGCCGGGCGCCGGGAAATCATGGGTGATGAAGCAGGCTGCGCTCCAGCACGCAGGTGCGCATGCCTCAACGGAACCGGGCGAGTGCCTCTTCCTGAGGGTGGAGAACCTGCCGGTCCGCAGCACCCGGCAGGTCGAGGCGGAACTGCGGATCGGCCATTCCTTTGTGGAGGTGCTCAAAGCCTGGCGGCCGGGCCGGAACCTGCTCTTCCTTGACGGCCTCGACGCTGCGCGCGAAGCGAACCAGGCGCGGGTCATCCGCGATCTCGTGCGAGAGATCACGAGCGAAACCTCCTGGGTCGTCCTGGCGTCGGTTCGGACTTTCGAGATGCAGCACTCAGTGGAATGGCGGCACGTCTTTGGATCGGATACGCGGGACCGGGCCGTAGAGGTTCCTCCCCTCACGCAGGCGGAACTCGACACCGGCCTGGCCGCCGTGCCAAGCGTACGTGACGCTGTTGCGCGCGGCACGTATGACCTGCAGGAACTGGTCCGGAATCCCTTCAACCTGTTCCTGCTCGCGCAGGTCGTTGCGGCTCTCCAGGAGAGTGGTGAGGCGCCGGACAGACTTGCCGGGATCCGCACCCAGATTGAGCTCCTCGAGGAGTACTGGAGGCACCGGGTGCAGCATGGGCAGGGTGGCGACGCTCGCGAACGCTGCGTGCTCGAGGCCGCAAGGCTGGTTCTCGAATCGGGGCAACTCCGGGTGCCTCGCAGCCTGCTCCTTGGCACGGAAGCGGTCAATGACCTTCTCCACGACGGCGCGCTCGTCGTCGCGGATCCGCCGGTCGGCGACTACGTCCGCTTCTTCCACAACGCCTTCCTGGATTTCGCCTGCGCCAAGTTCCTTCGACACCTTCGCCCCGAAGAGGTCGCTGCAATGCTCGCCGACACGCGGAAGGCGCTCTTTCTGCGGCCGCCCGTCCGGCTACTGCTGGCATACACTCTTCGGTTTGCCCAGTCGGACTTCTGGGCGCTGTTCCGCACCTTTGCCGGGGACGCCCGTCTCGCGGCCATGTGGTCGGTGCTGCCGCCCCGGGTCCTGGCCGACGGGCGTCCGACCAGGCAGCACCTGGAGCCCTTGCTGGAGTGGCTGGAGGCGGATACCGCCGGACATGCCACCCAGGCCCTGCAATTCGTCCTGCAGAGCCTGTCGCAGCGCGCGCAGATCGACCCTGTCGGGGACGAGGGCTGGCTGGCCCTGGCCTGTGACCTGGCACCGCGACTGGCGGTTGCTTTCGTGAACCCTTACCTAGCCTACCTTGAACTCCTGGCCGGGGAGGCAGCGCGGCTCGGGGAAGACGGTGCCTGCCGCGTGAACCAGTGCGCCCAGGCCGTCTGGGAGGTTGCACGCGAAAAGGGGTGGCACTTCGGCCGCCTGACTGCCCGCGCCGCGGGAGTGATCGCCCAGACCATGGCCTCCGCCCCCGAGGAGTCGAAGACCATCCTGGCCGCGGTCGCCGACGCCCACGACCACGAGGAGTGTTGGTACGTGGCGCGCCAGATCGCTGCGGTAGTCAAGGCGGACCCCTCGTTCGCCGCGGACCTCATGACCCGCATCTTCTCCTACCGGGAGCGCTCGGAGGAGATGGTCCCGGTCGGCGGCTCCTGGGTGCTCTCCCTGGTCCAGAGCAGGCGGCAGGCGTGGGAGATGCTCTGGCACATGCTTGAGGAAGCGTTTCCAGCGTTCCTGGATGTCGCGCCCGTGGAGGCCACGCCCGTGGTCACCCGGGTTGCACGGGACCTCGCGCAAGGCGAGCAGGCGCGTCGGCGCGAGTTCCAGGAGATGACGCGTCACCTCCAGGAGGACGAAGGCTCGCCAACAGAAGGCGTGGCGCAGCACGCCAGGGAACGCGTGGAAACCTTCTTAGCGGGCGGCCGTCAGTTCGGTTTCGAGAGAGACGGGATATACCTCTGGCATGACGAATCACCCATGATGGATAGTCGCGAGAAGATCCTCGCTCATTTCGAGGACTGGCTGGCCTCGGCCGAGGGGAACGCGGAGCGGCAGGCCCATTTTGGGGCTGTCTTCGAATTGCTCTACGCGGCGAACACTCTGGCCGTGCTGTGGAACCGGTGCCTGGCGGCGGCCGCGCGCGCTCCGCAGGCGCTGGCAGCCCACGTCCTGCCACTGGTGGCGGCGTCGCCGGTGCTGCGCAGCCTGGAATCGCGCCATTATGCGGCCGATGCCCTGGCCTCCGTCTTTCCGCTCTACGACGAATCGCAGCGCGCGGTGATCGAACAGACAATCCTGGCGCTCCCGAAGCCGGCGGGCAATGACCAGGAGAGGGAATGGCTCGAGAGGGCCAGCGACGGGTTCATCGGTCGCTTGCCGGCAGACTCGCTGGTTCTGGAGCAGACGCGTCATAGGGCTGCGGTGCTCGCCGCCTCCGGCAAGGCACCGTGGATCGGTCCACCGGTGGAGATGAAAGTCCGGTTCGAACCCGGTGAGGTCGGCATGGATGAAGTGCTGGGGTTCGAGGGGGTGGATACGACTACTCATGCCTACCACCGGCTGAAGGAACTTGTCGGGCCGGTGGACGCCTTCGCGCATGCGCACCTCAACGCGGTGCCAACGATCGAGACATGTCGTGAGGTTTATCCGTCACTGGTGGCGCTGGCCACAGCCGTCAAGGAACTCAGGGACAGCGTCCACGCCAAGCAGCATGCCTGGGCGAGGAGGTCGCTGGCCGAGGCGGCCGCTATCATGGCCCGCCGGGGCAATCTGGCTCCCGATGACGACAAGGTCTTCCTGTGGATTGCCAACCACCTGCTGGCCGCGGCCGACGACCCGGACCCCGGGTTTAGCGTCGAGAACGAAACCAAGGCGGAGCAAGAGCGCGCCCACTTGCCGGTGTCCAGTCCTGCGCCGAGGTCCGAGGCAGCCGAGGGGCTGGTGCAACTCGCAGGCCGGGGCGACCTTCCGGAGCCCCTTCAGAGTCGCCTGGAGGACGCCGTTCGCCGCCTGGCGCAGGATCCCGTGAGCGGGGTTCGCCTTCGGATCGCGCTCTCACTGGTAGCGCTATCCAGGGCGAACGCGGATCTGATGTGGGGCCTTGCGAGGAGGTTCGCAGCGCGGGAACGCGTCCCCGCAGTTCTCTACGTGATGTGCCAGGGTTTGCTGGGTCGCCTAGTTGCGGTGCACCCGGCGGCTGTCGCGGAACTGGCGTGCCAGGTACTGGACCGCCTGCCGGACCTTAGCGGCAACTCGATCCTGGAGCAAGAAATCTACGCCCTGCTGGCGGTGGCGGGGGTCCTCTACGAGGAGCCGGGTGCACGGGCGCGCCTGAACGCGCTTCTCCAAAGGCCAATCGAAACCGATGAGAGTATCTCCGCCACGGTTCGGGCCATGAGCCAGGCCATAATATACGACCTCGACAAGGACCCCGAATACGCTGCCAACGTCCGTCGGCGCGCCATCGCATGGTACGAGCAGGTCGCCGCGCACGCCAGCAGCCAGTTGGGACCCGTGTTTGAGCAGATCGAGAGAGGTGAGCCGGTATCGGAAAGCGCGGCACAAGCGACCCAGGCGGCGGCCCAGGTGCTGGAGAGGGTCGCTGGCATACTTGACGCGGCCGGCCGGCCCCTTGGACCCAAGGCGGCAAGCCGTCGGCAAGAGCCGGACTCCGTGCTTCGCAGACTGCTTGACGAAGCGGCAGGCCTTGTCGAACGCCTGGCGGACGTGCGCCATCCCGCCGTCCACCACCGGTTCTTGGGGTTCCTGGCAAGCGTCCTTCATCTGCAACCGCGCCGCGTGGTGGAACTCGTAGCCCGGTCGCTGGGCGGCGGGCGGGCACCGGACCTGCGGCACAGCGAGAGCCTCATCGCAGGCACTATCGCCGAGATCGTGGAAGTGCTGCTGGCGGACCAGCGGGCCCTCCTTGAGACGGACGCCGAGGTGCAGGCGTGGGTTGTCGGGATCATTGATGGGTTCGTCCGCGCGGGGTGGCCAAGGGCCCACCAACTGCTCACTGCGCTGGAGGAAGTCGCCCGCTGAGCACGATCTACCGCTGGACAGAGATGCAGGGCAGCTTCAGGCCCATAACTGACGCTCTGGTGCCGCAAACGCGGTTCTCACCCGCATCAACTGGCCGCGTCCGCGGGCACCGATCGTGCCGTTGGGGGTGCGAGATAGCTTCCGTAAAGGCGGCGGCCGGGTCGCCCGAAACGAGCTGAGAAGCCCTTCAGAGCGATCTTACCCGCGCTTGACATACGCATCGGGGGTCACGGGGCGCAGCGGGCGCGTCACCTGGTGGCGAGATGGAGAGATGGCACTGCGCTGGGCGGCGGCTGCGGCGCTTCAGACCGAGAAGCGCTTCCGCAAGATCATGGGGCACCGCGATCTCTGGATGCTGAAGGCCGCGCTGGACGAGGATCGGTCAGCGAGCAAGGAAGCGCAACATCCTATGGACGAGAGCCGCCTGGCGTGCGCATTCCGGTGAAAGTGGCCAAAGGTGATGCATTCGGTGAGCCGTTAGCTCAGCTGGTAGAGCACCGGACTTTTAATCCGGGTGTCGCAGGTTCGGTCCCTGTACGGTTCACCAAAGCAGTCCAGTGCCCACCTGTCGCCTTTCGTTTCCGGCCACCCGCGCGGCCCCGGCTGTGCCCGGCCTGTGTCCGCCATGCGGGCGCGAGAAGGGTATTTGCAGGAGACTGCCACCTCGGCGTAGAACCAACATACTGTATGCCAGACCTCGAAAGGAGGGGTCGTAACATGGCCACGCCTTTCGTGTTCCGTTCCGCCCTGGATCCGGGCAATCCCGCCCATCAGCGCGTCACGGTTCCCCGGACAGACCTGATCCAGGCGCTTGCTGCGGATATCGCAGCAGTTCGCTACCCCCTCATTCGCGGCGGCCGGCAGATGGGCAAGTCCACGGCTTGCCTCCAACTCGTTGACCACATCCGACGCGAACACCCGCAAGACTGGCTGGCATGCTATGTTGACTGCCAAGCGCTCGTTGGTGCCAGCGCCGAGATCGCCGTCTCCATGCTGCACAACATTGTGTTGACAGACGCTCTCCACTCCACCAGCGACGAAACTATCGAAGCGAGTCTCGCTGTGTTGCCGCGGCCGACTACGTTCTACGAGTTCGGTCTCTTCGTTGAAGGAGTTGCCCACGCGCTCCGCAGCCTCAATCGCCTCGTCTTGATCGTGGACGAGATCGAATCCCTTATGAAAGACACGCTGTACAGCGTTCTGGGCGCATTCCGATCATTCCATCACCGATACTCCCGCGCGCCGGAGGCGTTTTGCTGCTGCGTCATTATTACCTGCACCACCAACATCGCTGCCCTGTGCATCGGCCCCGGCTCACCCTACAACATCGCCTGGCCGCATGATCTTGAAGAGGTTTCCTCCGAGCAGTGGCGTGCCGTGCTCTCGCAGGCGGGAGGCGTGCCTTTTGAAGAGGATGCCTTGACGCGTCTGTTCCTTGAGGTCGGCGGTCAGCCCTATCTGCTCCAGCGGGTTTCGGATAGGGCCGTCCTCAACGCCCAACAAGCCGGAGTGCACACTCTGAACCAGAACCATGTTCTCGATGGTGTCTTCTGGCTTTTCGAGATGGGGGACAGGCACCTGGCAATACTCTCGCAAGAAGCAGAGGCCGACCCTGCGCGCCTGGCGCTGTGCGCGGACCTGCTGCGCGGCCACCTCACGCCTTTCGAGAGGATTCAGGAAACCATCAACGACCTCGCCGACGTTGGCCTGATCGTGGAGGTGGATGGACCGCGACTCGTGAGATTTCGCAATCGCCTCTACGAGAGACTGATGCTCAACCTGCAATACCAGAACCTGGGCGGCCCGAAAGGCACATACCTCCGCGAGTATGGCCACCTGCTGGTCTTGTGCTCAGAGATCCAGAATGTCGTCCTCAACGAAGACCTGTGGAAAGAAATCTCCCCGACATTGACCCAAAGCAAAAGGCGCCTGCCTGGCGACATTGAGTATCTCGTCAATGCCTGCATCACCGCTCTGGGCCAGACTGCGAATCCGGTCATGACCAACCTCGATGTGGACTTCGTGAATGCAGCGCGCAGGTATGTATTAGGAGCCCAGGCTCAGCAGCCGCTAACAAGAACGGACGTGCTGCAAGCCTGTGCCTGTTTGCTGGTCGAACGGTGGCAGTGCGGAGGCAGCCAGCGATGACCGAGTCTCCTAATCTGAATCCTCAACGAGAAGCGCGTCGCGATCTGTTCGCGGACCTCATTCCACCATTGCCTCCATTGCCTCGTGCTCCCCAAGGCGGCCTCAACCGGATAGGGGGATGGATCGCGTGGGGCCTCGCACTCTTGGTCGCAGTTCTGGTCGTGGCTGCTGTAGTCGGCGCACTCATCGTGCTGGGAGTGTACTTCGTCCATGCTTGGCCCTACCTCGCATGTCCTCGGCGGTTTTCCGAGGAGATCCTGCTGGGAATGGTGAGCGCGATAGCACTGCTCCTGTACGGGTTCATCCTCCACGACTTCGCACGGTGCATCAGGGAGCAGAGTGGGAATGGAAAGCAGTTCGTGGATGTTGCTCTAAGGGCATTCGTCCTCGGTTTCGTTGCTTTGCTACCTACGATTGAAGGGCTCAGGGCGACGCCGCCACAGTGGCATTTTTCTGCCCTTGGCATAGGCGGCGTCGTCGTGCTCCTGGCACTGCTTCGCTACATCATCATGCGTTGAGCCATGCCACGCGACTTGTCACCCGCTGGGGATAGAAGACCGAATCGCAAATAGGAGTTAGCATGAAAGCATGATGCACCCCGACGGTGAGGCTGGTAGAATCAGCCGGCACAAGAAACACCGAGGGAGGTGCACCATGCACTACGTGGGCGTAGATTACCACAAGAAGAGCAGTTACGTCACGGTGGTGGACGAGCGGGGCAAGCTGGTGAAGGAAGGGCAGATCGCCAACACCCAGGAGGCGCTGGCGGCGCTGCTGGAGGGAAGCGCCCAGGGCGCGTCGGCGGTGCTGGAGGCGGGCCGGAACTGGTCGGTGATGTATGACTGGCTGGATGAATTGGTAGATGAAGTGACCCTGGCGCATCCGGCCAAAGTGCGGGTGATCGCGGAAGCCAAGGTGAAGACGGACCGCATTGACTCGCGGATGCTGGCGCAGCTGCTGCGGGCGGACCTGATCCCCCGCGCCTATGTGCCGGGAGTGGTGACGCGAGAGCAGCGCCGGCGCCTGCGCCAGCGGATGTTCCTGGTGCGAGTAGCCACCATGATCAAGAACCGCATCCACACCCTGATGGACCGCCACCCGGAGCTGAGCCGCCAGGCGCAGGGTTACAGCGATCTGTTCGGCAAGGCGGGGCGAGCCTGGTTGGAGCAGGTGGAGCTGCCGGCGAGTGAAGCGGAGCTGCTGGGCACGGATCTCGATCTCTTGGAAGCGGTGCAGCAGCACATCACGAGCAGCAACCGCTGGGTGACGCAGTTGGCCAGAAAGGACGAGCGGGCCAAGCTGCTGGCGACCCTGCCGGGAATCGGCGACTTCTTCGCGGTGCTGCTGGCGGTGGAGATCGACGACGTAAGCCGCTTCGCTCGGCCGGAGAAGCTGGCCGCCTACGCCGGGCTGGTGCCTTCCACCTATGCTTCGGGCGGATACGTGCATCACGGGCGGATCACCAAGCAGGGCAACAAGTGGATGCGCTGGGCCTGCATCGAGGCTGCCTATCCAGCCATCCGACAGGACCGCGACCTGGCTGCTCTCTATGAGCGGCTGAAGGCAGCGAAGGGTGCGAATGTTGCCAAGGTGGCGGTGGCGAAGCGGCTGCTGACCATCGCCTACCGCGTGCTGAGCGAGGGCCGGCCTTATCGTCCCGCAGAGGAACAGGCTCGGTTAAGAAGGAGGAATGCCCCGGCTGCCCTGATTGCTTCCTAGCTGATCCGCCTTTGGCGGAAGGGGCTGTCAAGGAGGGTGGGGAGCCGGGGATCGAAGGCTAAGGTGTGTTCGGCTGATGCCGGAACGTAGGAGAGGCTGATCGAGGTCGACCCCACGCGCGCGAGCGCGCGTCCTCGAGACCGTCGGGACAACGGGGCCTTGCAAAATGCTTTCAGGAGAGGAACCCTATGGCAGACCTCATCGTCGGAGTTGATGTCGGCGGCACCAACACCCGAATCGGGCTCGTTGATATGACCGGAGACGTGTCCGGGCAACTGACAACAATCTCGACCGACGTTGAGAAAGGCCCACAGGACGCGGTGGAACGCATCGCCGCAGCAATAACATCTCTGACAGCCCAAGCCGGCCCGGACGCCAGTGTCGGCACCATTAGCCTTGTCTGCCCGGGCCCGCTGGATCGAGAGCGTGGCATCATACTGAACCCACCCAACCTGGACACATGGAAAGACTTCGCTATTGTGGACGCAGTTGCCGCGGCGACAAGCGTGAAGGATGTCATCCTTGAGAATGACGCGAATGCCGCCGCTCTCGGAGAATATTGGCGCGGTTCTGGTCGCGGCACCAGATGTATGCTCATGCTCACGCTCGGAACGGGAGTTGGCGGTGGAGTAGTGCTTGACGGCCGGCTCTGGTCAGGCCCTGGCGGAGTGGCCGGCGAACTGGGACATTTCTCCATAGATCCCGATGGGCCTCAGTGCGGGTGTGGCAACCGGGGTTGTCTTGAAGCATTTGTATCTGCTGCCGCGATCGAGCGCAGGGGGAAAGAGGCGGCCAAGAAGGCGCGGCAATCCCAACTGGCGTCATTCAAGGGAAGCCTGACTCCCAAGGTGGTCCACGAACTTGCCGTGCAAGGCGACGACGCGGCTCGCAAGGTTCTGGAGGAGACTGGCCGGTTCATTGGCATCGCCGTGGCCGGGCTCGTGAACATCTTCAACCCCGACATGGTAGTGCTCGGAGGTGGCGTCGCGGCAACGTTTGAAATCATAGCCCCCGTGATCAAGGGCGAGATCGACCGTCTGTCGTTTTCTCAGGCAGCACAACGAGTCCTCGTGCTCAAGTCGGCTCTGGGTGACAGCGCGGGTGTGATAGGGGCTGCTGCCGTGATTCTTCAGCGCGAAGGAGGTCTGCCTCGACCGTGGCACATAGAGCGCATTGTCGAGCCGGTGTTCGTTAGGGCCTTGCACGTAGGCCGGACGGGCACAGAGGCTGCAATAGCGGAGATTCACGGCGACAAATGTCGCATTCTTTCCAGCGTGCGCAAATCGCCGCAGGCTGGCGACAAGAGCGGCATCGTGGATCAAGCGATGAAATGCGCAGCCGAAGCACTCGGTTCATCAAAAGTGTCCCCTGACAAGATCTGGGGCACTGGGCTATCCACTCCCGGTCCCCTGGACCGAGAGCGGATGATGCTTCGCGACATACCTGGAATGGGATGGAAGAACACGGACCTGAGCCAGGAGTTCGCTGCTCTGGGAAGGGCACTCTTCGTCGAGAAAGATGCGGATGCGGCGGCGCTGGCCGAGTTGAAGTTCGGTGCGGGACGCGGCGCCAGTGATTTCGTTGTGATCTACCTGGGCAGCGGCATTGGGGCCGGCATCGTGCTCAATTCTGAGTTGTATAGAGGCTTCAGTGGAACAGCGGGCGAGATTGGCCACCACACGGTGAATCTTTCCGCCGATGCTCCATTCTGCGCCTGTGGAAACCGCGGATGCCTGGAGTTCTACGCTGGAGGGGCGAAACTCGTGCGCGATGTGCTCGCCGCAGTCAAGGCGGGCAGCACCACGGCAGTCAGCGAGAAAGCATTGTCCGATCAAATGAACCATCATGACGTCTGGCAGGAGGCAGAGAACGGAGATGTCCTTTGCCAGAGAGTGTTGCAGGACATGGGTCGCATCTTGGGTATCGCCATAGCGAACTACTTGAATCTCATGAACGCGAAGAAGGTGATCGTCGCCGGTCCTCTCGCCAGGGCGTGGCAGTACTTCGAGGAGCCCGTCATCAACGAAGTCAACCGCCGCGCCTTCCGTGATGCGCGGCGCGCGGTCACCATTGAACCGACAACGTTTGGGGAAGATAGCGACATGGTTGCCGCCGCCGCCGCCTTCGCGGAACAGTGGCGGCCGGGAGCATAGCCGATGTCGAACAGAAAAAAGCCGACAGGCAGCCGCGCGGCCCTTGTAGCGGACGACGAGCAGGCCCTGGTTCTTTACTACATTGCGCGCTACTGCAAGACGGCGGACACTTGCGGCGCCGACAATATCACGGCGGATTTCCCCTTCACACGCTATGTCTTTGAAGAGGGGGAATGGGACCGACTCTGGGACAGTCTGCAACGCTCCGGATTTCTTGTCCTCGTCGAACCCGGGAGATGGCGTTTGGCCAAGGAGGTGACGCTCAACGAGGTTCTATCTGAAGGCGCAACCTACATGCGTACCATCTCGACCCGCATCTTGCGTCGCATCCCGCTGGAGGCATTCGCGCATCTTGATGCGGAGAAGAAAAACGATCCGGTACTAGGCGGGTTCGCAAGCGAGCGGTTCCTTGGTAGGGCCGGATGGTGGCAGCACATCAGTGCCTTCTCTGCGACCTATGATGCGACGATTGAGGGTACATCGCCACTGAGCACCCTTGCGCAGCAACTCTTCCAGGAGGCAGGACTTGACCAGGCAGACGTGGGCCACCCGTCTGTCATAGACCAGCGCTGGCGCGATCAGGGCCTTGCATTCCTGGGCGCCAAGATTCCAGCCATCACGCCTTGGAAGTCCCTGGACGCCATCTTCTATTTTGTAAACGCCAATCGGTTTGACGATGACGCCCGGGAGCAGTTGGAAGCCGACAGGGACAAGCGCATGCTCAAGCAGCCGGCAGCCGTTCATGTCCTGATTCCTCTGGGCCAACCCGCTGACACCGCCCAACGACTGCTCAGCGCACGTCCAGGCTTTGCATTCCTACGGCCGGATCATCTGAGGGACATCGCAGTTGCGTCGAAGTCCACCGAAAAGTTCCGTGAGATCATCAAGCCGCAGATAGACATCAGATTGATCTCGCCCTATCAGTTGCACGGCCCCGTTCACGGCGACTTCTTCTTTGGTCGCCAGGAAGAGATATCTTTGGTGCTATCACACGGGACAACGAACTATGCCGTGTTTGGGGGGCGGCGCATCGGCAAGACCTCCCTGCTGATGCGCCTTCAAAGGCTCCTGGCGCAGGAGGACGGGGCGCAGCCCGCCTATGTGGACTGCGAGATCATCGCGACCGAACGGGATTTCTGCCATGCTATTTGCTCTGCCATACAAGTGGATCCGGTTGACAGCGTTCCCGCAATGGTTAGCGAAGTCAAACGGTCTGGCCGGCAGCAGGTGCTTCTGATGGATGAGGTCGACTCAGATCCAAGTCTGGATCCCGCTACGCTCGATTTCGTCTTGAGAGGCCTCCGTGCCCTTGCAAACAGCAGGCAGGTGCGGCTGATCCTCGCAGGATTCAGGTGCTTGTTCGCCCTCTACAGAAATCCGACCACCGGCATGCATAACCTGGCGGACCCTATCCGGCTCGGCGGCCTCAGCATGCTCCCAGCAATCGAACTTGCCACCAGGCCCATGAACGCCCTTGGCGTCTATTATGCGGGCGGGACGAAGATGGCGGAGAAGGTCGTGGCGCTCGCGGGACGTCACCCAAATCTGATCCAGCGCATGTGCTGGGGCCTCGTGGAACTCCTCAGCGAACGCAAGCAGAGCACGATACTGGATGACTACATAACGGAGGTCTTCGAGGGACCGGCATTTCGCAAGTTTGTGGACGACCTGTTCTTTGCGGGTCTGACCAGAGTGGAACAAATCATTGTGTTGTCTTGTCCGCTCAGGACATCCTTTGCAGAACACGTGGTCTTCGAGAACGTGAGACGGGCATGCCCGATCATTCCCCAGGAGGAGATCTTCGCGGCGTTGAACGATCTTGAACTTGCCTACGTCTTTGACAAAGAAGGGAAGAGCTACCAGTACTGCTACGAACACTTCCCCACCATTCTTCAACACAACCACGACATTGACCAGCTCCTTGCTGATCTGGCAAGGCAAGAGACCGAAGAGCGCCAGGGACGTTGAGTTGCTCACGAGACGTAGGGGTGGACGTTGCCATGTCCCGGCCCCGGGCGCATCGGCGCACGTTCCGCGCCCAGGGGCGCGTAGGGTTCCGAAACTCGTCCCGGCGTTTGGCTCCACGCCGGGATGCAGAAACCCTCGCATTCCGACAGAGAAGGGACAACACGGCCCATAATCCGACCTCTATACCCGCACACACTCGTTTGCGCAGGACCCGGGGCCGGAAGACCGTGGAACTGCCACGAACTCTTGTCGAGTTGGATCGTTCCTACGGCGAACGTTGCCCAGCAGTGCCGCCCCGGGGCGGACTCCCCGCATTGAAACCACCTATCGGCGCGAACATGGATCCCGCCACCTTGCCGTTACCAGGTGGTCAGCCAGGCATCTGGAACCGCATCTGGTGGAGCCCGAGATCCTAGATATGAGGCCAAAGGGCGGAGATCTGCCGGCACGCCGCCTGAATCTGGGGCCAGCGCTTCTTGCCTCTTCCCGTCCACGGCACCTCCATTCCGGACTGGAGGTGTATGAGGCGGACGTAACGCGCTTGGACTGGTTCGATCTTCTGGTAGGCGGCGTGCACGAGTTGAGTCAGACATGCGGCCGCTTCCTTCTCTGGCTCTGTTACCCCGCAGTGAACGCACAGAAGGAGCCTGCGACCATCCTCGACCACTTGGATATCTGGGTTACATGTAAGAGTGACGCCACCAACGACGAGGCTCGGCACGCGAACTTGGATCGGCACCTCAAACCGTCTGCCACCAAAGTGTTCCTGATACGAGGTGATGGCCCGTACGTTCTCGCGCAGGCGCACTTGTATGCGCGGGTTCCGCTCCGTCCGCAGTAGCCCTTCGAGCCTTGCGATCCCGGCGGCGAACACCGCCGGATCATTGCCGGCTCGATGGTACGCGCGAATCGCCGCCATGGTGGCCTGGTAGTAGGGAGCAAAGACTTTCTGCCCGGGATACGTGTACTTGTAGCGGCGCAGGATTCCCTCGCGGGCATAGAAGCCGCTGGGCATAAACTCCACAAGCCCGTGTGCTGATAGTGCCGGCTGATCTCTCACATCTGCCATTTAGAACTCCTTCAAACCGACACGCCAATTCGGATCGCCGGGCCCTGTCGGCACATCCCGCGCCGAGATCCCGGTTGCGGCCTTCCGCGTCTACCATCTCGTTCGGGCACAGGCGCACTGCGCGGTCCGTCGCAGCAGCGAGCGGGCCGGCTTGACAGGGCCACTACGTTAGCTCATGCGCTCACATCCCTTGCATAGAGCAGCGCTAGAACCTGATCGTCGTAGACAAGCTGCGAATGTTCCATGAGTTCGGCATCTTCCGCTCGACGGTCTTCGGGTGCCCACCAGGCGGCGGGTGTCGCCCAGTAGCTGTCGCGCACCGTCTCCCCGGCCACCAGAGCCGCTGCGTCGGAATGGCGGGGCGGGGGGCCTCCCACTGCCAGAAAGTATGGGAACTCTTCGGACTTCTCAAACCAGCGCACCTTGCCGCCAACGATGTATAGGACAGCGCATGCGAAATCGGAGATCCGTACCAGGCGCCGTGCGGCAGCGGTCTTGGACACGACATAGCGCTGCGCCAAGGTATCGATGGCCTGAAATGACGGCTCCTGGTGAGCAAACTCGGCCTCCACTAGATCCGCTGGCATCAGCAGCGCCGACGCGAAGGCGTTCGCTTCCACTTCGCTCTCATCGGTGCTGGCGCATTCGATATCGCGCAGCGACTCCTGCACGAAGGGCAGCCAAGAGCGGTGGAGCTCGAAGTGTCCCAGCTCATGTGCGACAGTGAAGCGGCGGCGCCCTTCGTGGCGGATGGCCGCGTTCACCACGATGCCGCCGACGTCTCCCTTCATCAGAACGCAGCCGTCGCACCCTTCTGTTTTATGCTCGATGACCACCAGCCCAAGCTGCTCGGCGATGTCCTTGGGGTCAACGGGAGGCTCGGGGCATCCAAACTCTGTCCAGAGACGTTGAGCATGTCTGGATGCCTGCCCAGCCGCTGTCTCAAGCCTTGCCCGCTGTAAGGCCTCACCTGTGCTGGCTCGAGCCTGACGGCCTCGGTACATCACCGCCTCCGCCGTTGTGCGCATCCGCGGCATGAACTGCTCAGGTTTCAGCTCGATGTCAAGCAGCCTCTTCAGCAAAGCCGGTATGTTATCCGCCCTGAGCAATTCAGGGAGCGGCTGCTCGCGTAGCCGGCCATATGCTTCACGCACCTGACCTTGTCGCTCCTGCGCAGCCCGGATGGCTGCCAGAGCCTTGTGGACCTGGGCTGGGGGAGCCAAGATCCCTTCATAGTTGCGCATCGCGAACTGCGTTCCCTGGATCGCCAGAAGAAGGTCTTCGCGCTCCGACGCCGGGCACCGTCGCAGGAGGGTCTCAAGATCCGGCTCCCTGCCTGCCAATGCTGCATCGCAATACTCGTCCAGCAGCTCAGCTGCCATCCTCTCGTCTCTTGTGGCCATAGAAATGCCTCTCGGTCCCTACCTGGTTCCTTCGGAGTCCTCTTGGAACTGTCGCCAGTAGCGGCCTACCTCTTTCACCGCCCGGTACTTGAGGGATCTGACGGCGGCGACGGACTTGCCCATCCGCTCGGCGATGTCTTCGCTGCTCAGGCCATCGCGAACGCGAAGCAGAAAGGCTTGCCGCTCCTGTTCTGATAATCGGCCAATGGCCTCTTCGGCGGCCAGGCGATCTATCGCCATTTCCTCCACGTGAACATCGTCATCCCGTTCTGCCGCTTCATCGAGTGAGATGGTGCGCGACGTGTGACTCCTCTCTTGGCGGCACCTGTTCGCCCAGGCTCGCCTGGCGATCCCGATCAACCACGTGTCTACCTTCGCCTCGCCCCGGAAACTGTCGGCCGCCAAGTACACCGCGCTCAGCGTATCCACGGCGAGTTCGTCGGCCTTGTCCGGCGGGATCTTCTGACGAAGCGCCCACTGCTTCACCACGGCATAGCATTCAGTCGCGGCTGCCGAGTCGCCCTCCTTGAGCCGAGCCAGTGTAGTCTGATCCACGCGCCTCTCCGCCTCCCCACCAGTTAGTGGCAGCGAGCCCCCGCTTTATGTCAGACGGTGGCAAGAGATTTCGCCGGGGCCGTGACATTTTCCTGTTGCCAGGCGCCACTAACAAGCAGCAGACAACACGTGCCCGGCCTGGCACCGCTTTGCGGCAGGCCCGACCGGTCGCCCGTCTATCACAACCAGCGGAGGTAACAACGATGCCACAGCATGACGAGGAGCACGGGCCGAAGTACCATTTCTGGGTTGACGGCGCAGAACACGTCGTACACCAGGAATCCCTAACTGTCGCGGAGATCAAGCAGATCGGCGGGGTCCCGGCGGACCTGCCTTTGCTGCTCCTGCACGAAGATGGCAGCGAGGAAGCCCTGCCGGACGCACAGCTGGTCGAACTCAAGCCGGGGCGAAGGTTCGCCAGGGCGCCCCGTTTCAAGAGAGGCTGACCATGGACAGGTTGCAGGCCGAGATCGAGATGCTCCGCTCAGAGCACCCTAACCTTCAGTGCGGTGCCGACGTGGAGTGGGTGCTCATTCCGGATTTCCCGATTCCGCCCGGATGGAACCGTGAACGCACCCGGCTGCTGCTGTTCATCCCGTCAGGCTACCCCGAGATCCCGCCGGACAACTTCTACGTGGAGACCGGACTCAGGACAGCCAGCGGGGAGATGCCTCACGCCTACCAGGATTCGGTAAGTCAGATCGGCGAAAACTGGGGCCAGTTCTCCTGGCACGTTGACGTGGAGAGCTGGAGGCCAGCGCCGGATCCCGAGGCAGGCCACAACCTGCGCACTTTCGTTGGTATGGTCCGGAAGCGACTGTCGGAGGTCCCATAATTGAGGCGACGGATCGTCATGACCGCGTCCCAGCACGCGACTCTGCTGGATCACTTCTCGCGGCGGAACCGAGAGCAACTGGCGTTCCTGTTCGCAGGAGTGAGCCAATCCCCGCGCCACCTCGACCTGCTGGTCCGCCAAGTGCGCGTGGTTGGAACCAGCGAACTGGCGGGCCGCGGGAGGCGCGGGCTCGAGTTGAGCGATGGAACCCGGCGCGAGGTCTTCTCTGCCGCCGCAGTCGCCGGCCATGCCGTGATTGAGGCCCACAGCCATCCCGGAGCCGGCGCAACCGTGACGTTCTCCCCCAGTGATAACGCCGGCGAAGCGGCCTTTGTCCCCTATGTGCGGGGCAAGCTGCCTGGCATGCCCTACGGGGCGATGGTCTGGTCCGAAGAGGGTCTGGACGCCCGGATATGGCTGCCCGACGCGAGGCGCCCGCTGCCCACCGACATCGTCCGTGTGATCGGGCCGCGTATCGTGTCAATCGCGCCCACCTCGTCGCGCTCCGCGTCAGCGTGCGCTGAGGAAGCGGCCCGCTATGATCGGCAGATCCGTGCGTTCGGCCCGGAGGGCCAGGCCCGCCTCGGTCAGATGCGGGTGGCGATCGTGGGCCTGGGTGGAATCGGGAGCCATGTCGCCCAACAGCTGGCCTACCTCGGCGTCACGGACTTCCTCCTCATCGATGACGACCAGGTTGAGGCGGTCAACCTGAACCGCCTGATCGGAGCATTTCCCGGCGACGAGCGCGCCCCGAAAGTCCACATCGCCAGGCGCATGATCCGAAGCATACTGCCCGAGGCCCGGGTCACGGCGCTTCGAGCCAGCCTGATGAGCACTCAGGCTTTAGAGGCCCTCCGCGGGGTGGACCTGATAGTCGGCTGTACGGATACCGATGGGAGCCGGTTCGTGCTCAACGAGTTTGCCAAGGTGTATTTGCTACCCTATGTTGACTGCGGCACCGGGATAGAGGTCGAGGACGGCAAGATCGCGCGTTTGGGCGGGCACGTAGCGGTTGTCCTGCCGGACGGGCCATGCCTTCTCTGCGCGCAGGAGATAGACAGGAGTATTGCCCAGCAAGAACTCGAAACCGCTCAGGAGAGAGAGTTGCGCAGGCAGCACGGCTACGTCACCGGCGCCGACGCACCTGAGCCTTCGGTGATTTCCCTGAACGGCGTCGTGGCATCCCTGGCCGTCGGCGAGGTCATTGCTCTCGTGACCGGATGGCGCTCCCCCGTGGCGTACCAAACCTACCACGGCGACGGAAGAACCCGCGCATTGCCGGTTCGGCGAGTCAGCCGCGATCCTAACTGTATCGTCTGCCACAGCAAGCTTGGTCAGGGCGACGCTGCGAAAATCGAACGGTATGTGCGCAAGGGCCTTCCACGAGACCTGCCCGGATAGGCGGGTGTCGCGCAAGAGGTTGGCAGCGAGTACGGGATGAGGCGTCGCGTGCCGTTCCGGCGACGGTGGGGAGGTCCAGCCGATGTCGCAGCCCAAGCGTCTCGTTCCGAGGGCGCAAAGTTGCCACCGACGGAGAAGGGATGAGCCAGCAGGCTCTTGCCCATCCTCGGCCAGTGGTTGCTTTGCCTGTCTTGGGTCTTCACAGCGCCGTTGCCGATCTGCCCGCGAGGCAGGTCTCAAGCTGCCGGAGGGGCACCATCCCTTGATCCGACCGGAACCAGAGGGCGCCGACTATCAGGCGTTCATATCCCGCATCAAGGTCTGAAGGTGGCCGGACGGCCCGAGGAGCAAAGCAGGAAAGAGAGGCGTCCTCCTCTGCGCGCGGCGACGCGCGAAGATGCAAGACGTCGTGGGGTCACGCTGGCAGATATGGCCACGGGCGACGATCCCGACCGACGCTGTAAGCGTAGGGTTCCGAAACTCGTCCCGCAGGTTTGATTCCGCTTCGGGATGCAGGTATCCCTGCATTCCGAAGCGACAGCAGGCCGTAGGGTTCCGAAACTCGTCCCGCAAGGCTGTTTCCAGACGGGAGTAGAGATACCCTCGCATTCCGAAGCGACAGCCACCTGCGCTGGGGGATGCCAGACCGTTCGCGCAGGTCCCAAGCGAGCGGATAGCGCGTGCTGCGCGAGGAGCCGCTTCCTCGGCCCGGCGCGTGGAGGGGCCAAGTCATAACCCCCACAGCCTCATCGGACAACCGCCGCAGGTTGGCCTTCACCAGGGCTACCACATGGCAGCCTGGCCGGCTATTGACCAGTTGGGCGCTGCCAGCGTAAGATAGCAGCCGAAGCTAGTCTGCGTGGCGTTGGCGGGGCGCTGCATCCAGCCCGGGATCGTCGGGGCGTGCTGGGGCGGATGGGGGCATGAGCGTTCCAGTTCAGCCAGGGGAGGGCAACCATGCGCGCATGCAAGTCGTTCGTGCTCCTGATGGTGGTGGCGCTTCTAGTTCGTGCAGCACCCTGCCGGGGAGCGGCGGGCTCCCTCAAGGACGTCGAACCCACCGACTGGGGTTCAGCCAAGGGGCGCGTCTATGACGCTGACACCGGCAGTCCCATCGAAGGCGTCGCGGTCACGGCCCAGCAGGACGGCACGTTCGCAGCCAACGGTCGTACAGTTAGCACCACGAACGGCTCCGGCCAGTACCGATGTGAAGCGCGGTTAGGCCGCGTCCGCAGCCGGGTGGAGGTCGGCAGGCTGCTTACCACGGGGTTAATCGGGCTCCTCTCCGGCGCCGCGGAGCGCGTCAGCCGACGCGTTGACGTGACCCAGGTCAACCTGCGCGCCACGAAGGAGGGATATCATCCCTTCGAGGGCCCGGTGCCGTGCGACACCATTGACGCCAACGCCTTCACCATCTTCATGGAGCCGATCCTGCTGACGCGCGCGGACCAGGCGGAAGCATCCACGGTCGCCAAGGGCTGGACCGCGCTGCGCATCCTCGAGGTGACGGCCGATCCGACCATTCTGCGTCCGGGTTCGTGCACCGCCATCAGCGTGCGGCTGAAATGCCCCGCCATCGCCAAACGCGACGAGATCGTCGTCCAGTGCGAGGTTGTCGGGCTTGCGAAGATGCGTCTGGACTATGCCAAGGACCAGCCTGCCAGCGATAGCCTCCTATTCTCCGGGCGTCTCTGTGTCCCGGATTCGGCCAAGGCGGGCGCCCACAGGCTGTCGGTGAGCGCCCGCGCCCCGTACGACCTTGGCTCTGACGAGCGGGCGGGGCCGCTGATCTGCGTCGTCACAGACTTCGACGAGCGCAAAGCCGCCCGACTGCGCACGCGTGCTGACGACCTGGCCGGCTCCGGCAACAACGTCGAGGCCCGCGCTGAGCTCCAGGAGCTGTGCGCCCTGCCGCAGGCCACGGCAGACGATTTCCAGGCCCTGGCGGACGTCAGCCTCCGCTTGCACGACTACGAAGGCGCCGTTGCCTCCATGAAGCGGGTCGTGGAGCAGACGCCAGAGAAGACCCGTTTCGTGCCGATGGCGCAGTACGCGAATGCGCTGGTGCTCGGCGGCCAGGGGAATGCCGTGATCCAGGAGCTCACGCCAGTCGTTGATAAGGTCAAGGAGCAGGACCGTCCCAAGCGCATGCCGGCCGACCTCATGGTCGCCATCGGCACCGCCTACCTGAACAGTGGCAAACTCACCGAGGCCGTCGCCATCGAGAGGCAGTTGGCCCGCTGGCCCGACTCCGGCAGCCGCGAGAGCGTGCGCGAATTCCGGCGCTCACTGCGGCTGGTCCAAGTGGAGGCCGCCGCCAAGGCCGATCCGAAGAGCGCGGCGGCTTGGGCTGATTACGGGCGCGCGCTCATGGACCTCGGGCGTTGGGAGGAAGCCGCCGAAAACCTGCGCAAGGCCGTCAGCCTCGACCCCCAGACTCCAGCGGTTCAGTGGGACCTTGGCTACGCCTTGTTGCAGATGAGCGGGGGCAGCGCCGAAGCCAGCCAGTCCTTCGAGCAAGCCCTTGCCGACGCGGAGCGCGCCGTGCAGGTCGCCAAGGACAAGCCCAAGACGAAGGACTTCTTCGCCTGGCACAGGCTGGGGATTCTGCTCTACCGCAAGGCCTGCGCCCAGCGGGCCGCCGGCGATGCCGGCTCGGCGGACACCCTGACACGCAGCCAGGAGATGCTGATCGAGGCTCTGAAGTGCGCCCACGCCGGCGCCCAAGTGTCGCAAGGCCAGTATTCCTACACGTTCGGCTACACCAGCCCCGCGGTGATCGCCGTTGCCGGCTTCGCCTACCCCGAGGCCAGCGCCGACTTCAGCCTGCTCAACGCCCTGGCGGCTGCGGGCGACCACCCCGTTGACTACCTGGCGCAGTTCAACGAGGCTACCGCACTGATCGACCTCGGGCAGTGGGACTTGGCCAGCGATGCTTTGCAGAAGGCTGTGGCGCTCAAGCCCGACTTTGTCGAAGCCAAGTACGCCGCCGCCATCATCGCCACCAAGACCGGCCGCAGCCAGGAGGCGGTCAGGCTCCTGCAGGAAGTGCTCGCCGCCAACCCGCGGCACCCCGATGCCAACCCGGCGCTCGCGAAACTCTACACCGAGCAGGGGGATATGTCGGCCGCCGCCTCCTGCCTGGCGGCCCACGCGGGCTACTACGGCCCAGGCGTCAAGGCCGCCGCGGGAGGCTAACCGCGATGTGGCGCCCCATCAGCATGGCGCTCCTTGCCCTCACGTTCCTCTCGGCGCGCGCCAGCGCCGCGCTGTTCACGAACATGAATCCGCAGAAGGAGATCGAACTCGGCCGGGAGGCGGCGCGGCAAGTTGAGCGCACCATGCCTCTCTGCTCCGACAAGGTGCTCCAGGCCCGGGTCCAACGGATCGGCCGCGCCCTAACCGAGAAACTCGAACCGAAGGCGTACCCCTACGAGTTCAAGGTCCTGGCAGTGCCAGACATCAATGCTTTCTGTCTCCCAGGCGGCTTCATCTACATCCACGAGGGCCTGTTGAATCACATGCAGGACGACGACGAGATCGCCTTCGTCATGGCGCACGAGCTGACTCATGCCGCCCACAGGCACTACGCGCATAGGATGGAGGAGATGGAGTCCGTGCAAGTCCTCGGCGGCTTGCTCTCGGTAATCGCAAAGGATCGCGACATGGCCATTGCGCAGCTGGTAAGCGGGCTGACCTGGCTTCGCTACTCCCGCGTGGACGAGGACGACGCGGATGGCACAGCAATGGACCTGCTGTGGAACGCCGGGTTCGACCCCAAGCACGCATTGGGCGCGATGCAGGTGTTCGTGACGCTTGAGAAAGGCCGGAGCGTGCCCAAGTTCCTGCGCGATCATCCGCCGGCTGCGCAGCGCCTCGAGCGGCTCAAGATCAGGGCGGAGAAGTTGGCCGCTCAGCGGCGTCCCGCTGCCAGCGCCCCACTGCCTCCAGAGATAGACCGGCGCAACCTAGTCGGCGATCTGCCGCCAGTCAAGATCGCGGATGACCCGTGCTTCCCGCTCGCACCGGGGAACGAATGGTCGTACCAGGTGCAGGGCCGCGGCGGGGTTTCCGGCTACAGGCTGCGGGTCATCACCGTCGTCGCGCTGGACAGCGGCCCGGTCTATCGAGTGGAAACCGTTCTGGGCAAGGATGTTTTGGTCTATGCCCAACTCCTGACCAGCGCGGGCGAAGTCTGGCGCCGGAACCGGCCCACCGCGCCCGACAGCGCGTGGCAACTGGAGTACCTGACCAGTCTTCCGTCCACGGACCCCGTCACCCGTGACGGGTGGCAGTACACGCTCCTCGGCAAAGAGCCGATTACCCTGCCCTGCGGGACCTTCCCCGAAGCAATCCATATCAGACGGCAGGGAGGCGCGCCGGCCGTCACCCAGGAGTTATGGTTCGCACCGGGGGTGGGAATGGTGAAGCGCTCCTGCGCCGAAACCGGAGTCACCGAGACGCTGGTCGCCTACAAGATCCCGGCGGCGGCAGGAAATGGCTCGGCAGGCCCAAACCCCTCCGGACCCGCGAGTCCAGCCGCCGCTCCGCCCACCGGCTGACCCACGGTGGCCTCAGCCCGATGCTGTCAACGTCGGCTGAGACCGTCTCCGAGAGGGCACTTGCCGTTAGGTTCCGAAAACCCTCGCGCAGCCTCGTATTCAAGCGCGGATGAAGACCCGCTCGCATCCCGACGCGACAGCCGGGTGCCGCAGCCGAAGCCTCGGAACTGCTGGCTGGCTCCGAGGAAAACGCGGTCCCGTCTGCTTCCGTGTGGGCGCCTTGGAGAGCAGGAAACGTGTCATGCACCGCCCAACAGACCTGCGAGGAAAGGACCGCCGTCCAACACGAGACTCGACGCCCCAAAGCGATCTCAAACGCTCTTGGCACGGCACAAGGCATTGGGCGCGAACGCCATCCAGGGGAGGTGCACCTCATGTCTCGCGCAGTACCCATGATCTTCGCTTTCGCAATCATCGGGGCGCTGGCAGCGTGCGCGCTGGGTGTCGAACATCCGCGCCTCTACTTCTCCAAGGCCGACTTCCCGCGGCTGCGCGCGACCGGCTTCGCCACTCCGCAATACCTGGATGAGAAGGACTTCACGCTCACCTACTTCGGCGGCAAGCAGGTCACGTTCCCGCTGCCCCCGCAGCAGCCCGGCAAGATCGAGGAGCCGCCCGGCTTCGACGCCAAGCAGTTCGGCCATTACCCCTACTGGACCGGCATGGCGCGCGCCCTCGAGGATCGCCTCGAGGGCCTCTCGCTCTCCTATGTCACCACCGGCGACGAGCGCTACGCCCGCCGCGCCATCGAGTACGCCCTCGCCCTCTCGCGCTGGCAGGTCTGGACCGACCTCGACTACTCCAAGCACACCTGCCTGGACACCGGCCACCTCACCATGGGCATGGCCTTCGCCTACGATGTCTGCTACGACCTCATGACCGAGGAGCAGCGCGGGGCCGTCCGCTCGGGGATCCTGCGCCTCGGCCTCTACCCGCTCAACGAGGACGCCGCCGGGCGCGCCGAGCACAACTTGCAGATGCTGCGCAACGCCGCCCTGGGCCTTGGCGCCTGCGCGCTCCTGGGCGAGACGGCGCGCGCCGCGGAGTTCATGAACAACGCGAGGGCCTTCTTCACCTGGTGGCTCGACCTGCGGGCGACTTCGCCGCAGACGGAGGGCCTCTCCTACACCGCCTACGGCGTGGACCTGTGCAGCCTCTTCGGCCTGGCGCTGGCGCGCACGGGCGACGAGTCGCTGCTGCGGCATGCGTACATCCAGCGCGACCTGGTGCCCTGGGTGCTCTACTTCTGGGGGCCGCGGCAAAGCGGCCTGGTGAACTTCTGCGATTCGCCCTACTCGCGCGGCTACGACGTCACCATGCGCGCGCTCAACTTGCGCCTGGGCGACCCGCAGGCCGGCTGGTACCTGCAGCAGGCCGGCCTGCTGCAAGGGAAGGCCTTCACCGACGCCATCCTGCACGTGCCGGACCCCAAGATCGCCCCTCCCGACGGCTGGCCCACTTCGCGCGCCTTCCCCACCATCGGCTGGGCCGCCCTGCGCTCGGGCTGGGGCGATGAGGACACGCTGCTCGCCTTCATCAGCAGCGCCAGCACCCAGGGCCACTGCCACCGCGACGCCAACTCCTTCGTCGTGAACTGCGCCGGCGAGTGGCTGGCCACGGACTCCGGCTATGGCTCGTTCAAGGGCGGCGCGCTCTCCGAGTATGGGCGCGGCACCGCGGGCCACAACTCGCTGCTTGTGGACGACAAAGGCCAGGCCAAGATGGGGTTCGGCAAGATCGCGGCCCTCTTCGCCTCTCCCGTGTTCGACTATGTCGAGGGCGACGCCTCCGGCTGCTACGATGCCGACCAACTCACCCGCTTCGTGCGCCGCATCGCCTACGTTAAGCCGGGCTTCTTCGTCATGCTCGACGAGATCGAGGCCTCCCAGCCCCACCAGTTCCAGTGGCTTCTGCACACCGACCAGGACGGCCAGTATCTCGTCGCCGGCGCCCAGCCGGCGCTGGGTGTGAGCCTTCCCGCCCGCGGTTTTGCCATCGTCAAGCCGAGGGCCCGCCTGCAGGTCGCGATGCTGGCGCCGGCCGACGCGCAGGCCACCCTCACGCAGTTCCCCGGCACCGAGGGCGAATACCCGCCCTGTCTCGTGGTAAGCCCTCCCGCGAAGACCAGCAGCGCGCGCTTCCTGGCCCTCCTGCGCACGAGCACCGGCGGTGCGGCGCCGCCCGGCGGCCGGCTCGTCGAAGCCGAAGGCGCGGTGGGTGCCGAGATGCAGTCGGGCACCGGCCGTGATCTGACGCTGTTCCGCCTCCACGGAGCGCCAGCCCTCAGGACCGGCGCGGACCTCGATGCCGTCGAATCGGACTGCTCCGCGTGCTGGGTGCGGTGGAGCGGCCGCCGTCCGGCTGCGGTCGCGGCCATCGCCGCCACGCGCCTGGCGATGTCCGGGCGAAATGTGTTCCAGGCATCGCGCCCGGTGGATCTTGCGCTGCAATACGCACCTACGAACACGCTCTGGGCCCGGTGTGCCGAGCCAACCGAAATCACGATCCAGTTAGGCAAGGCTGCCCGCGGCCTTCAGGTTCCGCCCGGGGCGACGGCCACGGCCGCCCCCGGCGCACTGAAGTTGTCGCTTCCCGCGGGTGAAACCACTATCACCTGGCGCGAGGAATGACGCGTCCTCCCGAGAAGTGCCGTTAGCCTATGCCGCGCGGTAGGCCTCCCTGAACTCCCTGGCCGGCCGCTGCAAGTGGCGCTCGTGCTGCGGACAGGAGGGCTTGCTCCGCCGGCGTGCCGCAACGCCGCCCTCCTGGACCCACCAACGCCCTGCGGTATGAGCAGATAGCCGATCCGATCTGCTCTCGGCGCCCGGTGCGTTTGTGGGAGAATCCCAACAAAGCCAGGCATGCAGGCGCTTGACAAAGAGGCTTGGGGGAGAGTAGGCTTCGAGTGTTCGTCACGTCCCAGGGGTTCCGCACAAGGGAGGTGCGCCATGGGAAGACGTCATTCCTCGTTGCCGTACCGCTGCATCACTTTCCTGCTGGTGGCCGCTGGCGCCCTGGCGCTGGGGCGCTGGGCTCTCCCCGCAACCTCGCCGCCGGGCGGGGAGTACAAGAAGGCGCTCTGCGCCTACCGCCTCATGCAGTTGGGCAAGGCCATCGCCATGTTCGCCCAAGACCACGGCGGCTACATCTGCCCGCTGCGCGGTCGCCCGGGGGACCAGAAGAAAGAGGGCGCCGACAACGCCCAGCGCCTGAAGGACGCCTACGCGCCCTACGTGCAGGACCCCGACGCCTGGTACTGCCCGGCCGACCCCTATGCCAAGGCCCATACGCTTCCGGCGCCCGACTTCAAGCCTCCTGCGGATCAGCCGGACATGACCGGCGACCACTACTACATGTCCTACCGCCACTACTCCAACATCGCGCAGGAAGACGCGCCGGCGCGGCTGGATGCGGTGCGGCTGGTGAAGGACGAAAAGACTGCGAACCTGCCGGGCGGGGCATGGATCGCCACGCCGGACATGATCATGCTCATGATGGACGACGGCTGTTACCACGGCGCGCCGGTTAGTGGCGTCTTTGGCGCGGTCTACGGCCGCAACGTGCTCTTCCGCGACGGCCACGTGAAGTTCGAAACGGAAGAGACCATGCGCCGGCCGAAGCCGTAACGGTAGGCCCGGACACTCCCGTCGGGCCGAAATGGGGGCAACGAAGATGAAAACCCGAAGTGTCGTTCTCGCCATTATGATTGTGGGCCTCGCGGCATTCGTGGCCCTGGGTGCGGATGATGCGGCCGGAACACTCCAGCGCGCCCAGGAACTCTTCACCGCCGGCCAGTACACGCAGGCCGAGTCAGCGGCCAAGGCCGCCATCACGGCCACGACCGACACCGCCATCCTTTCCGGCGCCGCCGAGGTGGTCATCCTCTGCAAGTTGGCCCAGGGCGACTTCGACGGCGCCAAGCAGGCGGCCGAGGGCCTGAAGGGGCAGATCACCGACGCGGCGGCCAAGACTTATCTTGACGCGCAGATCGCAGACATCGCAGCCAAGAAGGCCGCCTATGACAAGGCCATCGCCGACCTCGAGGCGGCGCTCAAGGCCCACCCCGACGACGAGTTGGGCGCCAGCGCGGCCTACAAGATGGGAGCGACCCAACTGTTCTGGCGTAAGGTCGCCTTGGCCAAGGAGTCGTTCCAGCGCGTCATTGACGGCTTCGCCTTCAGCGACCGGGCGCTCCTCGCGCGGTTGGCCCTGGGCGGCATCCACGAGACCGCCAACCAACCTGTCCTGGCCGAGACGCTCTACGAGCAGGCCATCACCCGCTCGCCGAACAGCCCCTACGCCGCCCAGGCCGTGGCTCGCCTCAAGGGCGTTCTGCTTCAGCAGCGCGACGCGGAAGGCGCGGCCAACCGCATGATGGACATCTTCCAGGCCTACCCGAAAACCGAGGTCGCGGCCATGGCGGAGTACTGCCAGGGGGAGATTCTTCTCTTCCAGGGCCGGGTTGACGAGGCCAAGGCCAAGTTCGACCAGGTCGCCCGCGAGCAGCACCAGACCATCGCCGGCGGGGCCGCCTCAATCCGCTCCGCGGCCGCCGCGATCAGCGATGCCCGCACCCTGAGCGATGACGGCCAGTTCGAGGCCGCCATCGCCAAACTGCGCGAGGTCCTGGACCTGGTGCCCGGCTCGGCCTACGCCTGCCAGGCGCACCTCTTCATGGGCCACAACTACCTGTGGCTGCGCAACCCGGTGAGCGCGGAACCCGAGTACGCCAAGGTGCTCGAAGAGTTCCCGAAGAGCCCTGAGGCCGCCGAGGCGCGCTACTACACCGCCTACTGCCACACTCAGACCAACCCTGCGAAGGCGGTTGAGGAGCTCGCCGCCGTTCTCAAGTCCGATCCCGACGAGCCCCGGCTGGTCCGGGCCCAGGTGATGCTGGCGGGCTGCTACCTCGTGCAAAAGGCTTACGATGATGCCCTCAAGATCGTGGACACGGTTCTCCAGGACTCGCGGGAAGCCTTCGTCGCCTGGCATGACGACGTCGAGATGCTGCGGGCCCAGATCCACCTGATGCAGGGCAATAAGGCCCAGGCGACGGCCGAACTCAACGCGATCATCGCCAAGTATCCCGACACCTCGTCGGCGAAGTTCGCACGGGAACTTCTGGAGCGCACTGCGGCGCCTTAGCCGCTCACGTTACGGGAGGGGACGCCATGAGAAGACTCGCCACCGCGCTCGCTGCGCTTGCCTTGGCCGTGGGGCTGTGCGTCTCGCCGGCACACGCCATCATCTACTTCCCGTGGACGCCGCCGGGAGCGACGCCGCAGATCAGCCGCGACGGCGCCAACTACAATTCTGCTCTGGAGACGGTGCTGCAGATGCAGACCGGCCACGCCACGGCCTACCTGCGGGCCTACCTGCCCGATGACATAGACAAAGCCTGCGATTGCAGCGATTACCCTCACGATCAGATCAACGACCCGGATGGCTTTCGCTGGACTATCAAGCGCAAGTCGGATAACCAGGTGATCGCGTCCATCTACGGGAAGAACACCAGTTATCAGTTCACGCAGTATGGCGACTACTGGATCACCTTGGCTGTGAATGACGCCGGTCTCTTCGCCGACGATCCCGGCGGCTACCTCGAGCAGACGCCCGCGCTGGCCGTGCATGTCATGGGCCTGGAGATCGTCGCGGCCCACAACTACCTAGTCCCCGGTGCCGGATGCAACGCCGTAAAGTATCACGTCTACCCGGATTCCTTTGACTTTGGTACACAACGGACAGGGTACGGACGCTTCGAGGCGAGGGACCACTGGGGCACCCTGAGGCGCTACATCCGCCTGCACTACGAGGATGCAAAGGGCGGGGAACACACGCTGTACTGGGATGGCAAGTATGGTTCGGGGCTCCCCTTCATGGACGGCGACGATCCTGTGACTTATACTGTCATCGTGGAAACCGATATCGGTGGCGATCTGACCGCTTCTCTTGGCGGCGTGCTGATCGAGCCATGGACCTATGCCGTCCGCGTGACGGACGGCTCGCCGGTGACGAGTTATTGGGAGTCCGGCGTTGATGTCGCCACCATAGGGAAACATGACCCTAGCTGGCCGCCGGAGGTCCCGGATTGGGTGTTGGCACCTCCCCGACTCGGTGTTGCCGTGGTCGTTTGCTCTCCGGAGATATCCATGCAGTACTATAGGGTAGAGCCCGCCGAAGCGCCGCCACCCCAGAGCGCGGTTCTCGTGTGGCTGTCCAACCGGCTAGCACCGGATGGGCTCCCGATCTGGTACATATTCTACACTACGCCTACAAACGTTAGCGAGCAGGGCATACCCCTTGGCCCCATCAAGTACCACCTCAGGGTCTCGGGAGACGTTACCGACCGCGCCGACAACCTTTGGGACATGAATCCGACAACGGAGGTTAGAGACGCAGAGTGGAATACCACGTTTCAGGTTTCCCCCAGCGGACAGATCATCCCTGAATAAGCTGCGGGGCATCAGTGGGTATGAGTGTACAAGTCGCATGGGTACCTGGAGACCTGCAATGCGAAAGGTAACTGCGATCTTCGCCGGTTTCGGCGTACTGACAGCCCTGGCCATTGTCGTCGCGCGGCTCGCGGCGCAGAGTGACGGGAAGGGGCTGTACGATATAGAGCGCGGGATCCACCTAGGCGAAGAGATCTACGCCATGTACGCGGACGACCAGGGGCTCTGGGGGGCCTGGATTGCTCGCCGACCCTCGAAAGGGGCCCCCTTGGTTCGCGAGGCCGTCTTTCTGAACACGGAGGGACGGGTGACCTATCGCCATGCGCTCGAATGGAGCGCCCCCGTCTTCAACACTCAGGAATACCCCAGCCAGCGCCTCTTTGTGCAGAAAGGACCCGACACGCCCCAGAAGCACACGATACTCGTCCTCGGACCAAGAGGCGTGCTCGGCGAGATTGAGACGAAACCGTATGCTCGGTTTGCCGTCTCGAACGATTCTGGAGTCGCTGCGGCATTCACGGGGATGCCCATCGTCACTATGTCTCTTCTGTTGCGTGAGCCTGCTGGAGTGGCCTGGTACGATCTGCCTCTTCATGAAACCGTGGGCAAGTACGAGAGCGCCGATTTCAGTCCCAGAGCCGGCGCGTTATCACACGGCGGCAAGATGCTTGCCTTGGTAGGGCACCCGCGGCTTGAGGGGGGCGACTACAACCAGCAGTTCACACGTCTATATGTGCTGACACCAGAAGGCCCGTTGTGGGATCAGCCTGTGGGTCACGGCTGGCCTTACCGAGTCTTGTGGTCTCCTGATGACTCTCGAATCCTGACTGGTGCTTCATCAGACCGACCGGTAATATACTCGCGAGACGGAAGGCAGATCCGCCGCATGGAGGGATTCTGGGAGGCTCTGGCGCTGGCTATCTCGCACCCGAAAGGAACTTATCTGGCCGCAGGGCGCGGAAGAACGGTCATGCTCTGCAAGACGGATTCCGGCGCAACTGTGTGGACGAGCATGGTGCCGCCGAAGACCATCCAGGATATCTACCCGAATGGAATAGATGTCACGGATCACGGCGACGTTGCGGTCGTGACCGTGAAGGAACCGTCTCGTCCCTGGCGTGCAGACCCGAAGGGGATGTTCCTGGTTTCCATTCTGGGATCCGGCGGCAGAGTCCTCTGGCAATGCAGTCTTCCTGGAGCCGGCTTCAACGATGGCCTAGGGATTCCCGTGATTCGATGGACGAGGGATGACCAGGGGCTGCTTGTGAAAGCGCGCAACACCATCTACGTCATTCGTCGGAGGTGACAGGATGCGTGCACTCCTGCATTTCGCGCTTGTGAGGCTAAGGCAAAGGGCCCTGATCTTCGGCGTTGTCGCTATCGCGGCAATCGGAGTCGCCATCCTCCCAGCGAACGCGGCTAGCGTGAGATTCTGCAATTGGCTCTTCCAGGACGCGTCCGAGTTCTACATTGGCGACGACGACATATACGTCATGGTGACCGATCTGAACGTCCCTCCTGGCACTTCTTCAGTATCGGCACAGGTTGTGGACTACCAGGGCACAGGCGACACCGTGGCGTTCCTCCTCTACACGACGGAAACGCCGGGTGAGTTCGTGGGGCCAGCTCTCTACGGTCAAGACCTAGCCGGGCTGCGAACTGATACTCTGACGCCTATCCCAGATGACGAGTACCTCCAAGTGTCGCCGGACACACATCAGATCAAGGCGCGCTACAATGCCGGCAGTGAACAGGATCCCAACTGGTCCGAGGCGATAGCGCTTATCACTCTCCGTGACTATACCTGGCCGCTGACCGGAGCGCGCAAAGTGTCGTCGAACTTTGGAGCGTGGCAGGAAGGAATCCCCGACTGCTTTCATGAGGGTTTGGACTTACCGGGAGGTGCGGGCGAAGACGTAGTGGCGATTCAGTCCGGACGCCGAGTGCCTTCGGCTCCTAGTAGCGTGGTGATCGAGTCCTGGAGTCACTTCCTGGGAGATCCGCTGAGGGTGGGGTTCTATCACACCGAACCTAGGCCAGACGTGCCCGTCGCTGCCAGGGTCCGGTGGGGCCAGACGGTTGCGACCATCAAGCATTGGCAGGAGGTCAACACGTCATTCACGCATGTGCACTTCCTGACGGCTGGCGCACAGTACTACAACCCGCTTCTGTTCTACGACTGGGACGACCCCGGCGGGAATCTCCCGTCCTTCGGGCCCGCCTTCTACTGCCGCCATAGGGATTCGTCTGAGGCTCGCGTGGAACCCGACTATCGGTGGAGGGCTACCGATGGCAGTGACTACAAGGGGTGGCGCCCCGAGGACACGTCGCGCATCCCCATCCTTGCGGGGACAGGAGACGTTGATCTGATGAGCGAGATAACGGATGACATGGGGGGCATAATAGACTACCCGAAGCCTCTCGGCCAAGAGAACCTGTTCTGGGGCGTAACGTGCGTTCCGCGAGGGGTGTACTTCTGGGTGGAGAGCCTCAGCGGAGGGTCGGCTGCATGCCTGAAGAAGACAATCGACCCGCTGGACCCATGGTTCAAAGTGGTGGAATACAATGCCCCCTATAGCATTGGTGGGTTCGACAACAACTGGTTCTACGAACACCACGTCCTCAAGGTGCAAGGGGGTGAGCCAGGCGCCCAGCCGGTCCCCTACAGCTATTCGTTCATCCTCACAAACTCCTTAGAACTGGCGGGGGGAGACCATCCGAACCGCTGGCAGCTGGGGAAGAAGAATGGCCAACAGTACCAGTACCCCAATGACGAATACCGTTTGCACGTTCAGGCCCAAGATGACGGCTATCGGATGACCGACCATTCCTACGTGGTATACGTCGATCACGAAATGAAGACCGCGCCGTCGTTAGTCCTGGGCCCGCCTGCGCCCTAGCGGTATCCCTCCGCGAGATCACTCACCACTATCGCGAGGACGGAGAGGACCGACCAAGATGTTGTGCCCGCGTTGTGCGCTCCTCGTATCTCTGTCCCTCGCCTGGCCTTGCGCGGCATCACAGGTGGCTACCGGCGCCAGGCCCTTGGCAAACAGATCGTTCGAACGCCCAATCAGCCTGGCTCGCTGGTCGCGAATGTCTCCAGGCACAGTGGCACCTCACCTCGTCATTGCTGCGCCCCCTGTAGCGGAGATAGCAGATAGCCAACTCCGCCGGATTTTCACCGTGAACCTCAAAGGATTCGCTGCGATCTCGTCCGACGGTCGCTGGATCTGCGGCTGGCGAAGGGGGATGCTGGAGTATCCATTTTCGGCTCGCATCTTCGGGTCCGCGGGCAGACTGGCATCTCAGGCAGAAGTGCCCATACCCGCATTCCCGACCGCTGGCGCGACCGGCTTGACTGCGTTCAATGTAGAGATGATGGCGACAGGCGCGGTGGCAGTGAGCATAGACACCAAGACCGTCAAGCAGGGCTGGCAGCGCATTCTAACCTTCTGCAACACGGGCGGCCGAACCGCGCCCACCTATCGTGGCGAGTTCGGAGATCCCTTTCTCATGGCTGCGGCTAATGACCGCCTCTTCGTCGCCTCGGCGTCTCCTGGGCCAGCCAACCCAGAAGCAACTCGCATCCGCGCGTTCTCCTCCACCGGCCAGGAGAAGTGGCGGAAGGAGGAACCCGGCTGGCTTCCTATGGCGCTGGCCGCAGCTCCCAATCTGAGCCGAATCGCAGTCGGAATGGCCCATGGGAGCTATGCAGACGGCACGCTGCGGCGGCGCACGGTATTCTACGACCAGAAGGGCAAGTTGGTCGGCGAGGCTGAGGGGGCGGCGACCGAGATTACCTTCTCGCCGGATGCGAAGCATTTGGCCGGGTTGCGCGACTACGACCTGGCGCTGTTCGACGCCAAGAAGGGCAAACTCGCCTGGATCAAGACCCTGCAGGTTGACGGTGTGCCGGCGCCAGCCGAGGCGGTTGCCCCTGCCGATGGCTTCATGGCCGTCATCACCCGCCGGCCGGGCAAGGACAAGCAGGGCAACCCCGCCACCGTGCGCTCCGTTCATCTGCTCGATTACAACGGCGAAACCCTCTGGCACGAGGACTTCAGCACCACCCCCGACGGCCAGGACCTAGGCCAGCCCGGCGTCACCCTGAGCCCTGACGGCAGCCTAATGGCCCTCTGGGAGCGCGACCGCGTCTGGACCTACCGCGTCACCCGCCAGTAGCGCTGCATCCCCCCGGCAGGTCTGAGCGGGAAGCCGCCGGCGTCCTCATCTTACTATCAGAAACTTCCTCCGCGCACTGAATTCCGCCTCCACTGACTTGTCGGTCATGTCCAGCAGTCGTCTCCCCAGTGCGCCCCCGCGCGCCCGATCATGCTACATTCCCTCAGGCCGCTCGCTGAACCCCCGCGTCACCGCGCGCTTGCGCGCCTGCCAGGCGATCCCCGCCGCCATTACCCGGTCGTCGTACGATTCTTCCTGCGCCTGCTGCGAGCCGCTATGGGTTCTACGTCCTCACTGAGCCGAACAGCCCTCTGTCCGGTTGCCGCCTCCCAGCGCTTCAGGATCACGTCGCAGTAGCGCGGCTCCAGGTCCATCCCGAAGCAGGTGCGCCCGGTGCGCTGGGCGGCGATGATCGCGGTGCCAGAGCCCAGGAAGGGGTCGACCACCAGCTGACGGGGCGCGGTGGCGTTGCTGATCGCCCGCTCGATCAAGGGCAGCGGCTTCATGGTCGGGTGCAGGTCGTTGTGATGGGGCTTGTCGTGCTCCCAAACCGTGCATTCATTGGTGGGACCGTGCCAGCGCGGGGCCTGGCCTTGCTTGTGGGCATAGAAGAGCGGCTCGTACCAGTGCTTATACTGCGCGAAGAGCGCCCCGGCGCCGCTGTTCTTGCACCAGACGATCAGGTTGCGCTCCTGCCAGCCGGTCTCGTTCATGCAGTGGAGCACGTCGTGCAGATGCGTGGACGCGAACCAGAGGTAGAGCGGAGCCTTCTCATCGCTGTGCTGGTGGGCGAGGGAGAGGCTGGAGGTCAGCAGTGCGCGGTAGGCCTCAGGCGTCAAGTCATCCCAATAAGCATCACTGGGCTTCTCGACCCCGCGGCGCGCCCGGCCGATGCGTGTCTCCTGGGCGGCGCGCCCACCCACGTAGTTGATGCCGTAGGGCGGGTCGGTCACGATGGCCTGGGCGGTGCTGCCGGCCAGCAGCCGGTTCCAGTTCTCGGCGACCGTGCAGTCGGCGCACAGCAGCCGGTGCGGGCCCAGCTGCCACACTTCTCCTGGTTGCACCCGGGTGGGGCCGGTGGCCTGCTCCGCGTCCGCCATGGCCTGCTCGGCGTCGAAGCCCTCCTCCTCCTGCGACCGCTGGGAGCGTTCCAGGTCGGCCAGGAGCTGGTCCATCTCCTTGGGGTCGAAGCCGGTGAGGGTTACGTCGAGGTCCGGAAGGTCGCGGAGTTCGTCGAGCAAGGCACCGAGCTTCGGTAAGTCCCACTCGCCGGAAATCCTGTTGAGGGCGATGTTGAGGGCTTTGGCCTGGTTCCCGTCCACCTCTACATAGACCACCGGAACCTTCGTGAGGCCCAGCGCCTTGGCGGCCTCCAACCGCTGGTGGCCGCCGATCACCACCTGGTCCGCCCGGCGCACCACCAACGGCTCGACCAGCCCGAAGGCCTCGATGGAGCAGCGCAGGCTGCGCGCCTCCTGTTCCGGCATCACCCTGGGGTTGCCGGGCCAGGGCCGCAGCCGTGCGATGGGGACATGGTCGATGTGCAGTGTGGTCATGCTATGCGGATCGGTCTTGGAGCGGTGCATGTTTGTCCTCCTTGTTATCGGTGCAAACAGTAGCGGTCGCGCCGGCGCCTAGCCGGCCTGATCACGCCCACGGCTAGCGGGAACGACTGTTCTCCGGCGTCTCGACCCGCCGCGCCCGGGCAAGGCGCTCTTCCCAAGAATTGGGGCAACCCCAGTTCCGGCCCGTCGGTACCGAACTCATCGCGCGCAGTTCGCTCGCGGTGCTGCGCCAGCCTGGAATGCTGGGCTGCGATGGCGGAAGCAAGGATGCCTGCGCCTTCTGGTATGCCTTCAACCCCTCCCGCGCCGCGAGGTCAGCAAACCACATCGCCATCAGGGTATCGGAGTGCTCGCATGCCGGGTAGAGCGCCATCTCCCGCTGCCACGCGCAGTAGGCACACTCGCAGCCGCCCCCGTGCGGGACGCCTCCGGCCGGGATGATCCACTCCCCCCGGTCCACGGCCGCCGCCAGCGACGGCAGGCCGATCTGCTCGTCCGCCTTCTCACTGCCGGTGCGATGGCCGAACAGGGGAAGCTTGGGGTGATCGCGGCGCAGCAATTCCAGCACCGCCTCCTGGAAGGCGTTGTTCTCCACCACAATCCGCTCCGGCTTCCACCGCTCATCGGTCTGCACGATGGCTGTCAGCAGGTCCGCCAGCTTCAGCCTGGCGCGGATGATCTCCACGGGGAGCAGCTGGCCCTGAGGGCTCACTGCCACCACGAAGATCGCGCTGTAGGAGGCCTTCTTGCCCAGGCTGGCCGCCAGATCTACACCCATGAAGCGCGGCCAGCTCGGATCGGGTTGCTGGCGCCCCACTACGTAGCGAGTGTCGCGGCAGCGGGCGATCCCCTGGGGGCTGAACAGCCGTTCCTCGTCACTCACGGCCTCCAGCCTGAACTGGCGGGCAAAGGCCCGCGAGCCGATCTCGGCTTCCCGCTGGCGCAGCGCCTCCGGGCCCCAGCGGTCGGGCCAGAGCGATTCGCCGGTGGCCTCGTCGTAGATCCCGCGCCACCAGGTAGTCCAGTTCCCGCTGTCGCGCAGCTCGACGGAGAGGTCCGCCGGATGCCAGACGGTGGCGATGTAGACGGCGCGGCCATCGGGGCCCAACAGGTTGATCCAGGTCTCGTAGAACAGCTGCTTGATCTGCTGCCGCATCGCCGGCTGGAGCACCGCGGTCCGCTGGTCGCAGACATCGTCGAAGATCAGTAGGTCCGCCCGGCCTCCGACCCCGGCGCTGATGATGCCATAGGCCTCGATGCTGGGGTCCTTGGACAAGCCGGATCGGACTACGCGCAACTGAGTCCGCGTCCAGGGCCCGTTGGGATCGGGGCGCAGGTGAGGAAACACCAGGTGCAGGCGCGGGTTATGCTCGATGTGGCGGGCGATCTCGCCCGACAACTTGGTCGCCAGGTCTTCGCTGGCGCAGATGATCTTGATGCGCAGTTCCGGGTTGTTCCCCAGTTCCCAAAGCGGCCGGGCGACCGCCAACTGGCTGCTCTTGGCCGACTCACGCGCCGAGCCGATCAGCACCCGGGCCCGACCTCGCACCGGCACCAGCGCTTGCCATTCTTGGTGAAAGGGCTGCTGCACCCACTCCTTGCCTTGCGGATCGCGCATCACGAACTGGCAGAACTCGTTGATGTCCCGGCGAGCCCGTTCGGCTCGCACCAGGTCAATCGACCGCTGGTGCGCACGCTTATGCAATGGTTTCGTCGTCATCTTCCTCCACCTCCCTTTGCTGTCGTTGCTGCAATACTGCAAACACCTCGTCGAGTTCCTCATCGCTCAGCCGGCGCAGGCGCGCCGTGTCCGCCTCATCACTCTCTCCCGCCGCTACCCACTCGGGCTCCGCAGCCGGCAGGAGCTGGCAGGCCGCACGGATGAGGCTGGCGATCTCGCCGGGCTTCAGGCGCTTGTCGAAGCGGGCCTCGCTGGTCTCGGGATCGCGTACCACCAGGGTCCGCAGGCCGGCCATGGCGATTCGCTCCAGTTGAGCGGCGTGCTCGGTGCGCCGCAGGTACGCGGCCCGGCGCGCCTCCCGCGCCACGTCCTCGGCCTCCCGGGCATGGGCGTCATCATAGGCTCGCGCACGTGCCAACCAGTGGTGGCGTGCCGACCAGCGCTTGAGGAGCGACACGGACCGCTTGCAGTCCAGCGCCGCCTTGACCAGAGTGCGATCGCTGCCCAGATCGAGATACGTGGCAAACGCCCTGTAAGCAGCCGCCGTCTCGGAGGGCTGGCGTTCCCAGGGCTTGGAGCCGGCCTGCCCGCCCGGCGTGCCGGGTGAGCCGTCGCTGCGGAGATCGGCCATCGGTCTCATCTCCTTTCGCCCGTTTCCGGGTCGGCATGACCCGTAGGAAAGGGCTGCTCCAGGTCAAGACAATGGAATGGCGATAGGCCGACACGCCGCCATGGATGGCGCGGCGTGCCGCGCGCGTTCAATGTGGCTGAAGGTGGGGAGCGGGGTGCGGCGGCGCCGTGCGAACCCTGCCCGCTGATGCGCGGTGAGCTCGTGCGCACTTGGCACAGAGGATAAGAAAACAAACCGACTGCGGCCATGCGAGTTCCCTCGCGGCCAGCAGCCGGTTGATGCGGTTGTGCTGGGTAAAGCCAGCCCGATACGCCCTGAGTCGGCGCCGCTCAGTTAGGCTATGCAGACGACACCACTATTATCATTTGCCGCCCTGTGGTGTCAAGCCGATGGCGCTGATTTTTTCGGGCCAAGCCACCGCCGCGGGGCGGCCTCTTTCGACCGCCACGTGGAAGGGTATTTCCGCTGCGAGCAGGGACGACAGCGTTCGCGCCCACCACTTAGGATCAGCGTCCGGCGGCGCCTGCCTCTTGTGCCAGTCCCCATCCGCCCAACCCTTGCCCAGCGCGCCCTCATGCGCCGGCCGATCGGCTTCTCTGGTGTCGAAATAGGGGTGGACAAAGACAGGGCAGTGGGCGCGTGCATCCACGCGTACGACACCGCAGCCGGTGCGTCGCCGGCCGATCTTAACGATCTCCAGGCAGACCCTGTTGGCAACCTTCATGAGTGACCGCGTGGTACCGCGAGGGCATCCAGGAATGCGTGCCCGACGTCCCACCATCTCAAGCATGTGAGAGGCTACGTTGGCGGGCCACATCTCAGGCAGTGGGTGCAGCACACCCGGCCCATCCGGCTTGAGCCGCGCTCCCTGTCGCCACCCTGGCGGCCTTCGCACAGTCATCTCGCACCCTATCCCAGGCTGATGTTATTGCGACCTCGCGCCTGTGTCAATAAGCCCTGCCGCCGGCGTCAACTGCACTTCTGTCGTTACGCTGATCGTCGGTTTGACGCGAGGCAAAACGATTCGACAAACGGTATAGCGACAGGGGAGGAACTGTACACCGATTGGGCCACTCTTGGTCCACCCCGCAGTACACCTCCGGCACACCGTTGGCACACGCCTCGCCGGAGGGCGCTGCAGGCGCGGTGGGCGTTCTCCCTCATTGTGGGCCCTTGCAGGTGCGCATTCCCCGCGCGGAGTATACCGGAAGACTTGCCAAGAACGGGATTGGGGGCCGAAAAAGTACACCTTTGGTATACCTGACCACCGATACCTCGGCTTATCGGCCCGCTCCGCTCCCTTCACTTTATTCTGTGCCGGGTCCCCGCATCCACATAATACGAGCGCCTCTTGAGGGCGGCACATAACACTCCGGGCACCGGGCCCGATAAACCTGCATATGGGCCAAGTGGGCCCATCACGACGTTATGCGAGCGCGGTTCCTCCAGACCACTGGTGGAGGCGTGAACGCGATGGTCATCCTCCGTCTGGACATCGAGAACTTCCGTGGCATACGCTCCTTGACTCTCTATCCCAATCCAGGCAAGAACATTCTCATCGGGCCTGCCAACTCTGGGAAAACCACGATCCTTGGGGCTTTGCGGCTCCTCCTCGCGCCAGAATACTCCTATCCACGCGAAGAAGCATTCTCCCGATTCGACGTTTTCAATCTGACGCGATCCCCGGGCATGACCGTCAAGATTGGGGCGACCCTGGAATTGACCCCGGACGAGTGGCATTACTTCCCAGAACTCGAGGAGCCTTACGACCCCCAAACATCTTCCTGGGATGCGCCAGCTGAGCAAAAGAGCATCGAAGCGTTCGACAAGGGGAAGATCGCGCTCCGCATCGCGCTCTTCTACCAGTGGGACCGGGCGGAACCTGAGGACAGAGCAGTTGCCTTCTTCCCCAAGTTTGACCCGCCTGGGTCCGAGGAATGCCGGAAAGTTACTCGCAAACACAGGGATGTCCTTGCCTTCTGGTTCGCGCCATGCAATGATCCCGTATGGGACACTGCAAGTCTCTCCATCCGTTCCCAGTTGTCTCGCGCTGCAAGAGCCGCGGGGTGGGATCCGCTAGGCGCTGCCGGAATCCCGCAATTCGTAGAGCAAGTTGTGACGCAAGTCGAGGAGAGGGCCGACGCCCACCCAGGCTGGGAGACACTCAATAAACTTGTCCAGGACATCTCAGATCGAATCCGAGCCATTCTTCCCAGCCTACCGCCGGCTGCTTCTATGGGTGTGACCGCAGCGCTCACGGATGCGTGGGCACAGCGCATGTTTGAGGTTGGCATGCGTGACTTGACGCAGCCGGCGCGAATTCCGGTGAGCCGCCAAGGCACAGGAACGCAACGTGCGTTTATGATAGCCGCCCAGGCCGCATGCGCGTGCGCGTACGCGACACGAGGCGGGAATGACGCGATTGCGCCCGGCATTGTAGCTATTGACGAGCCCGAAATCGGCCTGCACCCGCAGGCTCAACGCGCTCTGCTAGCCAACCTGTGCGGGCCTGGCGATGGCGTCGCGCCCCAGGCATTTGTTGCCACACATTCCCCGGCCGTCTTGCAGGCATGCGGGCCGAACGATGTCTGGGTTCTTCGCAACGATGAGGGGAAGGTAATCCCTAAGGTACTGGAAGGCGAGGGCGCTCCCTGCGGCGCTGACAGGGAGCAGCTTAGCAAGAACGCTGAGCGCCACTGGCAGGTTATCGCGCCAGCGCTTTTTGCACGGAGTGCGGTAATCGTCGAAGGCGCAACCGAGGAAGGCGCTCTCCCCGAGTTCGACAAGTGGGCGACTAAGACCATCGAGAACTACAGAGGCTTCGACGCCCATGACATCGCGCTAGTCAACGCCGGCGGTATTGGCAACATCGCAGGTATCGCTCGAGTGCTCCGTTGCTTTGGTCTACCGATAGTCGTCATACATGACTTTGATCGCGCTAAGCACGGAGACGACAACGGACAGCACGAGGAGAGGCGACAGGAAATACGCGAGAGTGCCGATCTAGTCGTCCACATGCCTGATGATGATTCGGCGCGCGAGTTTGAGTTAATGATGACCGTTGGTACTTCCCCTGACGCCATGCATGTGGTGCTGCGCAGTTGGCGTGACAACTACGACCCCAGCGAGTGCAGCTTCGCTCAGTGGGTATTGGCGGGGTTGTCAAACGAGTTGCGGACCCATGCCACCAATTGCCTCGGTGCAGAGCCGTCTGACGACCACGTCATAGATTGGCTCGTCGGATTGCTCGCATCCGACGACCCGTGCGCCAGGGTCCGCACATGGTTCGCCAGCCGCTGTGGGGCCAAGCCGAGGCCGGACTCGGAGGCCCAACGTATTTTCTGTAAGAGCACGCGATACGCTCGGCTGTGGGCCGAAGCATGCGTAACGGCAGACTCCGTGCCCGCTGGGATACGCGACCTGTTCGGCCACCTTGCCGGGTTTGTGGTCGCTGACTTTGCTGCACCGCAGCACAGTCGCGTGATTGCTCTCCGTGTCGAAGGCACTTAGCGATGGCGGCGCAACATTGGAACGCTGAAACCATTGACCAGATCCGTTGTGCCCTCTTCGAGCGCGGCCATCGCACCCTTCTCATCCGAGGCGGTCCAGGTTCTGGGAAGACTTGGACCACCGTCCAACTGGCGACCGAAGCGGCGCAGACTCTGCCATACGACTACCAGCGCGCGTTGATTCTGACGTTCAGCGTAAGCGCGGTCGACCAGGTTGAAAACGAGATGCGGAAGTGGCGGAAGGCCAATCCAGGGTTGTCGCCCCGCGTTGAGATCACAAACTACCACTCACTGTATAAGCGTCTCCTCGACGCACATGTGCGGTACTATGGCGTGCCACGGAACTGGCGGACGTGGCTGCCGCACGAGGTGGATCAAGCCCTCGAGAAGCTAAGCCGAAAGATGGGTGGTTCGCCTAATGGACGAGACAGACGCAAGGCCTGGGAGCTCTCCAACGCCACCAGCATGGTCGCCGGCTTGATGGACCCGTTGTTTCAGCCCGTTTGCGAGCCGCGATTGCTCAACGAGGCTGATAGACTGCTGCGGCGGAACTATGATCAGGGTTTGCTGCACTACGACAGCTGGCCGTACTTCGCCTATAGGATCCTCGCAGAATCGGCGGTCCTTCGGTGTCACACCGGGGCACGGTATCCGTCCATTTTCGTGGACGAGTTTCAAGACACCAACGGAGTCGAGTGGGCCTTCATTCGAGAACTAAGTCGTGATTCCGTGCTGGTATGCATGGCTGATCCGAAGCAGGCCATCTACTTGTGGCGAGGCGCTAATCCTCAGAAGAGGCTGGAATCTCTGCGGGCCGAGAGGGCCCTCGGGCCGACGCACGAATTTACTCTCGAACAGTGTCCGCGTACTGCCAGTCAGCCACAGCTAGCCGAGTTTGCGTCCGCCATAAAGCATACCTGCGACGCGCCGCCTAGGAGTCAACGGATCCCCGGCTTAGGTAGGTGCGTCCTGCTGCGACCGGTGTCGGAGTTGCAGGGTGAGTCCAAAGGGGAATCGGAGAATGAGTGGCCGAAAGCCTACGTGAACGCGATTAAGAGCGAAGTGCGCAGCGCCGCTGCTCTCGGTAAGCGCGTCGCGGTTCTGTGCCCGACGTGGGCGTTATTGCGCTGCGTGTCTGATGGCTTCTCGAAGAAGTATGGAGACGGTCGCCCGCTGTTTCACATCATATTGGGACTCGACGAGGAGATCGGCGCTTTTCTGAGCGCACTCACGTGGGCCTTCACCGGCCGCCTGCGGGTGCAGGCTATGCCTACAGCCACAGGCGCTGCAAAGCTCGCGTTGGAGCGGATGCGGCGGGTCGCGATCCCGCGCGACTTCCGGAAATGCTGGTTTGGGCCAAATGCCGACGCGCTGACCCCCACGAATGTGAAGCGGCGCGACCGCGCCTGCCAGGCGTTGCAGGTGTACCTCTCCGGCTCAGACGATCCCACAGCCGCGGCGGGAGACCTGTCAAGTCTTGCCCAAAGCATGCGGGACGCGATGAAGCACGGCCGAGAGAACCACTCTGTTTGGCTTGCCGACGCGTTCCTTACGGAGCCCGTTGAGCGATGGTGCAAAGCGGTCGGCGAGTTCGTTCGACGCAATGCCGATGCAGGCGCTGAAGCGCTGGTCGACGCTGCATGGCAGGCGGTCGAAGGTTGCGTAGCGCGAGAGCGGCGCATGATAGCTCGCGCGAGGGTTCTCGTAATGACGGCTCATGCTGCGAAAGGCAAGGAGTTTCACGTCACGTACGTGTGCGGCGCCAGCAGAGGAACCCGCCACATGGACGTAAGCCAAGACCGAAGTGAATGTGATGAGGTTCGAAACCTGCTCCATGTGGCATGCTCTCGCTCAACCGAGAAGGTTGTCATCCTTCACAAGAGGGACCAGCCATGCTGCATCCTTGCGCGGCTGCGAGGCGAACCTTGCACTGACGCCGGACCACCGAAAGGGCAGTCTCGACCGACATCCAATCATCAATAGCGTCGAGATTCGCCTCGGCTACCCCGCCCTGGTGCCGGTCTCGCTTGACTTGTCCCGTCTTCGGACCCACGTGGGCGGGTGATAAACCGTCCTTTGCGCCTCTTCTACACTCCTCGGTGAAAAAGTCTCACTTTTGCCCAAGATTCCGCCCGAATGTGGCCCAGAACCCTGGACTTCGTGCTGGCTTCAAGTGATGTATTCCGTCGCTACTAACGCCACCCATGGAGGGTAAGACAGATGGCTCGAACCGCGACGAGAACACCCACCAGAGAGGCCGGCGCACCAAGGCCAGCCGAGGCGGCGGCGCCTCAGCCCAGCCTCGACTTCGACTCTGCCGTGGACCTCTTCATCGAGTACCTCAGGACCTACCGAGGCTACTCGACCCTCACGGTCTCTTCCTACGGCACTGACCTGCGCCAGTTCCGTGAGTTCCTGGTGCGGCGCCTGGGCCGGGTGCCATCACCTGGCGAGATCGAGCGCGAGACGATCGTCCAGTTCGCCGCCAGCCTGGCCGGCAAGGCCGCATGGACCGTGCGGCGCAAGATCGCCTGCCTCTCCTCGTTCTACGCCTACCTGATGGACATGGGGCACGTCCACCACAACCCGGCCCACCGGGTTCCGCTTCCCAAGGTGGCGCAGAAGGTGCCCGTAGCCCTGGACGAGGACGAAGCCCGCGCCCTGGTCCAAGCCGCCCCCACCCCCTGGCTCAAGTGCGCGATCACGCTCCTGCTCTCAACAGGCCTGCGCCGTGCGGAACTGGTCGGCATCACCATGCCCGACCTGGACCTGGACAACGCCCAACTCATCGTCCACGGCAAGGGCGCCAAGGAGCGCGTGGTGCCGCTCACCGAGGCAGCTATCCAAACGATCCGCGACTACCTGGCCGCCCGGCCTGAAACCGATTCCGACCGGCTCTTCGTGAGCATCTGGGGCGAGTCTCTACACGCTCGTGCCGTGAACCGCAAACTGAAGGTGGCCCTCAAGCGTGCGGGGCTGGCAGAGAAGGGCGTTACCCCGCATCAACTGCGCCACACCTTCGCCACCCATCTGATCCGCAACGGCGTAGACGTCCGCACCGTCCAGGAACTCCTCGGCCACTCCGACCTCTCCACCACCGCCCGCTACCTCCACTCCGATACCCGCACCAAGCGCGCCGCCGTGGACAAGCTCGCCTTCCTCGTCACGGCGTAGGACCATGAAGGTCGCGGATTGGTAGCGGGGGCGTGCGCAGAGCGCCTTTGCAGTAGGCCTGAGGTGTCCTACGCGATGCCTCCGACGTGGCGTGGGCGTAGGACGTGAAGGACGCAGCTCTGGCCGCTATGGCGTATCTGTGAGCGTGCTCGGCACCGCTTCGTGCTCGGACACCTGCCCCAACCCGCGACCAGGCCATGCGTAGCGGTGGAGGAAAACATCCTGGCATCGAAACAACGGGGCTTCGGACGAGGTGCCGGATTTCGATGCCAGGATGTTTTGGTTAGGCAGACATGACTCCGCCGAAACATGGCTCGTCTCCGCAGGAAGCTACTGAAGCGACAATCTCGTGACCTGTCTGGGAGATTGATAGCCTCCGGACGCCGGGAAGAACGGGACGTTTCACGAGAGGGGGCAGCCCGATGGGGTCGAACACACAAGACAGCGCTTAACGACACGAACAGTGACTGGCAACTGCTCAGCGCTCCATTGCTAGGCGGCTTGTAGTGACCGCTTGCCTGCCGCAAACAGGAGGAGACCATCGTGACTACGTTCTCGGTCAAAGGCCCGTTCAAGGTTCCGTACCACCAGGCCAAGGCCGGCCGCACGATTAGAGACAATGAGGTGAAGGCCTTCTGGAGCAAGCACAAAGGCCTTGCTGGCGAGCGCGGCTGTTACGTGTTCGGAATGAGGGCGAGCAGGGGGTTGACACCAGGCTACGTAGGCATAGCAACTAAGGGATTCAAGGGGGAGACCTTCACGCCTCACAAGGTAAGCAAGTACCAGCAGTTCCTGGCCGACTATCAAAAAGGCACCCCTGTGCTCTTTTTCGTCGTGGCACCTCGAAGGAAGGGGGCACCGAACAAGGATCATATGAAGCAACTGGAGGATTTCCTGATACAGGTCGGAGTCGCAACGAACCCGAATCTTCTCAATGTCAGAGGGACGAAATCTGCGGAGTGGGGCATTAACTGCGCATTCCGGCGAAAGTGGCCACGCGTTCCGGCGGAAAGCGACCACGCGTTCCGGTTGAAAGCGGCCGCCCGCTGGGCCGGAGCGAAGCGACGACGCGGGATCGCTCACTTACTGTTCTTTGCAGCCGTTTTCGTGTCGGCGGACAAGCCCTCCAAAGGCTTATTTTGCTTGCGCATCGATTCTCCTTTCAGCGTGATCGTATGGGCGTTGTGGACCAGCCGGTCCAGGATGGCGTCCGCGAGGGTAGGATCGCCCAGGTACTCGTGCCAGTGGGTGACTGGCAATTGAGAGGCCACCAGGGTGGAGCGGCGCTGGTAGCGGTCTTCCACGATCTCCAGGAGTTCCCGGCACTGCTCGGGGGCCAAGGCGGCGGTGCCCCAGTCGTCGAGCACGATCAGTTCCACTCTGGCCAGTGCGGCCAGGACTCGGGAATAGCGGCCGTCTCCGCGGGCGACGGCCAGTTCTGAGAGGAGCCGGGGCAAGCGCAGGTAGCGCACGGAGTAGCCTTCCCGGCAGGCTTGCTGGCCGAGCGCGCAGGCGAGGTAGGACTTCCCGGCGCCGGTGGGGCCCACGATCAGGCAGTTGTCGTGGTGGGCAATCCAGCGGCAGTCGGCCAGGGCCAAGAGCAGGGAGCGGTCCAGCCCCCGCGGGTGGCGGAAGTCGATGTCTTCCAGGCAGGCGTCTTGGCGCAGCCGCGCGAAGCGCAGGCGCGTGGTCAGCCGGGGTTGGCGCGCTCGGTGAGCTCGCGATCCACGAGCAGCCCCAAGCGTTCCTCAAAGCTCAAGGCCTGGCAGTCGGGCATCTGTTGCTGCTCCTGGTAGGCCTTGAGCATCCCCAAGAGCTTCAGCTCCTGGAGCTTGTCGAGAGTCGGCTGTTGCA
>Ga0315274_10000659_pt1 | contig 53366 bp, 40 predicted proteins | sample YL17G02_20_MG_FD_203700 | JGI IMG/M metagenome (GOLD analysis project Ga0315274, IMG submission 203700) | Sediment microbial communities from Yellowstone Lake, YNP, Wyoming, USA - YL17G02_20 | ecosystem: Environmental > Aquatic > Freshwater > Lake > Sediment | place: USA: Wyoming | collected... | reverse complement strand
TTTCGTACGTGCCATCGTCATAGTTGATCCTAAGCATGTTTGGACGCTTGGCCCAGATCTCTCGGCTCTTCCCTTGCACGGTCATCCGCGCGTGCAGTGTCTGGACCGAAGCCATCTTCTCCATGACTTGGGCAAATGCGACCCCGGAATTCGGAACGCTTGTCAGCAAGACGAGCGTGATTCCGATGACAAGAGCGCCAGCAGCAGCCAGTTTCAATCCTTTATGTGCCATGATGTACCTCCAGACCGCAGCTTTGCGTTGACCGCTTGAGTGCGCCTCAGCGGAGCCGGCCTCAATCGCCCCTGCCAACGCTGCCCTGGTGGACGCGAGCGCCGCTGCGAAGGAATCCTGCGGGATAGGTGTCTGACAAAGAGCCTGAATCGCCTTTGCCAACGTCTCAGATGCGCTCAGTGTATCATCGCTGTTCATCGCCTCCTCCTTCACCCAATAGCTCACGCAACCGTTCGCGCGCCTCATGCAGCAGCACACCAACGGCGTTCGTGGTCAGCGCCAGATTCTGCGCAATCTCTTTGTAGCTCATCTGCTCAACAAACCGCAGGACAAAGACTTCAGCCTGCCTGGGAGGCAACTCTGCCAACGCGCTCCGCAACCGTGAAGCCAGTTCCGAGACTTGAGCGCGCTCATCTGGTGTCGCCTCCGCACTCGAAAGCATATCCAGTTCTGCGCAATCCCCGGTTCGCTCGGTCCTTCGTGACCTGACTCTCAGGCGGTCGAGCGCCCGCGACGCGGCCAGATGGCGCAGGAGAGCTGACCAGTTGCGAACCTTCTGCCGGCGCGCCAGCTCCACCGCCGAGAGGAATGCTTCTTGCATGCATTCTTCGGCATCATCTGCATGCCCAAGCAGACGGTAGGCGGTTGCCCATACCATCCTGCCGTACTTGCGAAGAATCCGGTCCCAGTCGGGCACGAGCGCTCCTTCAGGTCGAGTGACGCGTCCTCAATATGATAGTCGGTGCACCAGGTGGGTTTATTAGTAAGAGGTATCTCTGCCGATGGCGAGGGAATGCTCCGGATAGCGCTGTCGGAGCGAAGAGAGGCCAAGGAAGCCATGGTGCTTCCGCTCTCAGAGGTGACCGCCTTGCATCCAAGTGCTTGCCATGGTACGACCCAGTGCCCACTCTCAAACGACCTAATCGCTTGCCTTGGGGTTACTTAGACCTCCCCATGGCGCCGATAGACCCCCACTGATCCGTCAGCCGGCCAGTTGCCTTTTGTCCGCCGTGATCAGTGCAGATCCGTGTCTGCTTCGCCGTCCTCCTCGCAGTTTGACGCAGGCTCACCCGCGCCCGCGTGCCGGGCCCGCAGTGCGGCGAGGAGGGCCTGGGCGGCGCGGGGGTGCGTGCGGTGGGCAAGCAGAAGCTCCGCGGCTTCGTCCGGCGGAAGCTTCGTGACCGCCGCGAGAGCGGCGTCGCGCAGGCGCCTGTCCCCTGCCCTCTCGTAAGCCGCTGCAAGGGAAGCGACTGCGTCCTCCACAGTCCCACCTTCCGGCACCGCGCGGATGCGCGCCAGCGCCGCTCGCGTGCGCAACTCCAGCACGGCCGCACCTGTGACCGCAGCAGCCGCGACGAAGACCGACATCGCAAGGGGCTCCAACCCCGCCAGCCTCAGAACGAGACCGAGCAAGACAAGCAGCGCAAGGAACTTGAGCAGCCTTCGAAGACGGCTGCGGCGCAGGATCACCAGCGCCGCCAGCAGACCGGCACCCACGATGACGAACGGAGCCGGCCCGGTCGCCGTGAATCCCGCGCCGACGAACTCAAGGTAGCCCTTGACCCCGACGATGAGCACGAGTCCTGCGGGCAGCCCGACCAGCCAGAGCATCAGGCTCAGAAACAGGCCGACCAGGCCGTGCCGCACGCACATGAACACCGACGCCAGCCCCAGCAGCGCGCAGACGGCCACCGGCAGGCCGTAGTGCAGCCACCTGTAAAGGGGATTGACGGCCGACTTGGCCTCGTAGATGTCGAGCAGCCCGACGCCGAGCTTTCGCTCCTCGAAGCGAGGGTCCGAGATGGGCGAGGCGGTGCGATTGAGGATGGCCAGGGCGCGGCGAGGAGAGAGGCCGGGCCGCCTACCGAGGACGTATGCAAGCGTGGCGCTCACCCTTGGCGCGGCGAAGGATGTGCCGCGCGCTTCCATCTCGCGCCGCAGGCGGTCATAGGGGAGGAACTCGTAGTCAATGAAACTGATGTCGCCGGACGCGCAGATGGCGATGTGGAGGCCATAGTTGGAGTCGAGAGCCTTACTCTTTTTCGTTGCACTCGCAACTGCAACAACCCCTGTATAAGCGGCGGGATAGACGGCGAGTTCAGCGTCATCGTTTCCCGCCGCGGCGACGACGAGCGCGCCGGCGTGCGTGAGCTGGCGGATGAGCTGATGCTCCTCGTCCTCGGGCTCGAGCGAGCCGAGGCTTATGTTGACCACAACGCGCATGTCCTCGTTGGCGCGCACGTAACGCACGATGCCTTCCAGGCCGCTCAGGTACGCGGCGCGGTCGACGGAGCCGGCGCGGTCTTCGACGGGCACGCCGACGATCGGCGCGGAGCAGTAGCTGCGCACCACGCGCGCGACGAGGCTGCCGTGCGTCACGTCCTTGCCGCGCAAGTCCAAGGCCGTGCCCTCGACGAAGCGGCTGTCAACGGCGCTGTCGAGCACGAACACGAGCACGTCGCTGGGTGGGACGGTGCTGCGGGCCTGCTCCACTTGGGCGGTGAGGTCCGGCGGCGCGGGCCGATCTATCCCTAGTGTAGCGTGTGCTCCAACAAGTGCTATTATGGAAGCAATCAGGCCCAGGACTCTCGCTTTGCGGCGCAGGTGTCGTGTCATATTCCGGCGCTCCGCTTTTGGCGCTTTGGTCCCCGATAGGATGCCAGAGGCAGGCTGCGCAGTCAAGCCCGGCCGGGCAGGGTCGATGTGCCGTCAGGCGGCGCAACCTGGCGCGGAGTGCGTGGGCGCGACGCTGCTGGAGCCACTTTGCATCCGTCGCCGGCAGCATGTACCATGTCTGGGCCAAGTTTGGCCCTAATCTGGCCCAACTTTGGCCCTACTTTGCACCCTATGTGATCCGATGTTGCACTGCAGCGCACCCAAGATTCGAAGGAGGAAAAACGGCATGAAATCGGCCAAATTCGGCGTCATCGGCGTTGGCGGCTGGGGCGAACGACACGTCATGGCCTACCACCAGCACCCGGCCGCGGAGCTGGTCGCCGTCTGCGACACCAACGGGGAGCGAGTCAACGCGGTCGCGGAAAAGTACGACGTGCCGCAGCGTTTCACAGACTACAAGGAGATGCTGGCGCACGGGGGGATGGACGCCGTCTCCATCGTCACGCCGGACTTCGCCCACACCGACATGGCGCTGGAAGCCATCCGGCGATCGAAGCACGTGCTCATTGAGAAGCCGCTCGCGACGACCCTCGAGGCGTGCGAGAAGATCGGCGAGGCGCTGCAGGGCGCGGGCGTGAAGTTCATGGTTGACTTCCACAACCGCTGGAACCCCGGCGTGGTCAAGATGAAGAAGCGTATAGACCGCGGTGAGCTGGGTGAGCCGCGGATGATCTTCTACCGCCTCTCCGACAACATCTCCGTCCCAACAGAGATGCTGTCGTGGGCTGGGCGCTCCACGGTCAACTGGTTCCTGGGCAGCCACTGCCTCGACACCATGCGCTGGCTCCTAAGTGACGAAGTAGAAAGGGTTTACACCGTCCACCGCTCGGGCCTTCTCACGAGCAAGGGCATAGACACGCCGGACTTCTACCAGTCCATCATCGAGTTCTCAAAGGGCGCCACGGCGCAACTGGAGACATGCTGGATCATCGCTCGCAGCAGCCCACGGCTATTCGAATTGAAGATAGAAGTGTTCGGCAACAAGGGGACTGCCTACTTCGTCGGCTCGCCCGAGCAGCTCCACGTCTTCAGCGAGGAGGGCGTCGAACATCCTGACACGACCGTGTGCCCGCAGGTCTGGGACCGCGTTGTGGGCTTCGGCATCGAAAGCATCTCGTATTTCGCTGATTGCATCATCAACGACACGGAGCCGATGGTTGGGTTTGAGGAGGGGTACGAGGCGACGAAGATCATCCTCGCCATGGAGGAGTCCGCCCGCACGGGCCAGCCGGTGGGGCTGCGATAGCTTTGTCGCGGCAGACCACGGACGAGGCATTCTTCACGTCCACGGGCTTCTCGATGCCCCCCCTGCCCCTCAGGGCGCCTCATCGGCTATCTTCACTGCCGTTCCCCGCTCGGAGGAGCGGTATATCGCGTCGAGCATCTTAAGGACCGTGAGGCCCTGGCGGGCCGGCGAGAGGGTGTCCGAATCGCCCTTGACGCATTCCACGAAATGTTCGAACTGCGTCGGCTCTGCCAACGCATTCGCCTGGGCGGCATCGGGCCTGCAATGATTATGCAACAAGAGGCCCGATGTGGGGCTTATTGCGGGAGCTCATACATCCAGTCCTGCACTTCGCGGATTCCCCATTTGTGAGCCCGGACGATGTTTCGGACTGCCGCCTGCATTCCAAAACGCGGCTTCCAGAGGTCCCTGGCCATCAGCTCCGTGTCGGCGAGATAAAGCGGCATATCGCGTTCCTCGTCGGCTTCCACCCAAATCGGTTCAATCCCGAGTTCGTCCGCGACCACCTGGTCCACCTCCCGGCATGTGACGATCTCGCTTCCAGTCACATTGTAGGTCGCCGGCGGCGAGGCCACCCTGTTCGCTGCCGCGGCTGTGGCATAGGCCAGGTCGGCCATGTAGCCGATGTTGTGATACCACGGCCTGCGCTTGCTCACCACTGTGGGCTTGCCGGCCATCCATGCGCGGCACGTTCTGCCTGCGCGTCCGCCGTCAGGCGGTCTGCCGGTCCGGTACGGACAGGCAGGCCAGTAATAGCGGAGGATGACCGCGGGAGTACCGTGCTCCGCCGAGAAGTAGTGCACGATCGCCTCGCCGGGGAGCTTGGTATCGTCGTAAGGGTGGTCGCCTCCCTGCAAACCGGTCACTCCCTCCCGATTGAGATCGTTTCGGTCCTTGGAGGCGCGGTAGACCCCGCCGGTAGAGCCAAATATGAGCTTTGCGCCGCTGTCACCGAAATGCTCCATCACGCGTCCGGGCACGAAGCAGTTCGCCTTCAGCAGCTTATAGAATGTGGGCCAGTCAAAGGGCTCCTCTATGCCCCACTGCACGACCTGGTTGATGACCACGTCGAAGTCTTTGGGTATGGATTTCAGGCTGCCCGGCTCGGAGGCGTCCACCTTCCATAGCTTCTCGCATTTCTGGGAAAGCTCCCGCTCGAACTCCGGCTTGCTGAAGCGCGCCATCACGTGCACTTCGTTGTTCTTGGCCAGCAAGTGGACCACACCGCGCCCGATCAAGCCGTTGCCGCCCATCACAAGAACGCGCTTGTTCTCGACGAAATGCTGTTCAATCCCCATCCTTACGCCTCCTGTTGCTCTTGAAGAGCAGTGACTCCCCTGCGCAGCGATTCTGCGTGAGTCCGAAATCCTCCCGGCGCTCCGGTCCGACCCGCGTCGCCGCCTGCACTTGCAGGCAAGCTTTTACCCTGCCGCAGCCCGACCGTCAAGCAAATCCGCCACGGCGGCATCTTCACCGGGATTGCAGGATGCCCCCTCGCATGAGAAGATATCGTCGCGCAGGCGCGTCTGAGAAGGGGCAGGGTCCGGGACAGAAAGCAGGCGGGACCCGTCGCAAAGGGTCAGCCCCGGGACGATCGCATGAGTGCGATGCGGCCGGTGCGGGCCATCTCCACTATGCCGTACGGGCGCAGCAGGTCGAGCAGGGCCTGGACCTTGTCCTCTGTACCGACGACTTCGATCATGACTTCGGACAGTCCGACGTCCACCACCTTGGCTCGGAACGTGTTGGCAAGTTCGATGACCTGGCTGCGCTTGCCGGGCGGTGCATTGACGCGGACAAGGAGCAGGTCCCGCTCCACGCGTGAGGCGCGGCTCAAATCCTGCACTTTCACCACGCTGACGAGCTTGTCAAGCTGCTTGCGCACCTGCTCCAGCACAGCCTCGTCCCCGCACGCCACGATGGTCATCCGGCTGAACCGCGGGTCCTCGGTCTCACCGACAGCGAGGCTGTCGATGTTGAATCCCCTGGCGCTGAAGAGGCCTGCCACGTGGGCTAGCACTCCCGATTTGTTCTCAACCAGCGCGGATAGGATCTGCTTTTCCATCTCACCTGTGTCGTGAAAACGGGACGGACGCCGTCTCAGTTCCGTCAGGCCATTCTGCTGAGCATTCGGTCTATGGCCTCCCCGGCGGGCACCATCGGAAAGACATTCTCCTCGGGGTCGATCCGGAAATCAATCAACACCGGCTTGTCGCTCACCTGCATGGCGGCCTCGAGGGCGGGCCTGACGCCGTCCTTTGCCTCCACGCGCATGCCGATGGCGCCGTAGGCTTCCGCGACCTTGACGAAGTCAGGGTTCTGGTCGGCCAGGTAAGTGCTCGAGTATCGCCGGTTGAAAAAGAGCTCCTGCCACTGTCGGACCATCCCGAGGTACCCGTTGTCCAGCAGGGCTATTTTGATCGGCAGCTTGTTGCCCACGGCCGTGCTGAACTCCTGGATGTTCATCTGCAGCGAGCCATCGCCGGCGATGACGAAGACCGTCTTGTCGGGACACGCGAACTGCGCCCCTATGGCCGCAGGCAGGCCATAACCCATGGTGCCGAGCCCGCCGGAGCTAAGGAACGTGCGCGGCTTGCTGTAGCCGTAGTACTGGGCAGCCCACATCTGGCACTGCCCGACATCCGTCACCACGATGGTATCCCCGTCGCTCACCTCGCGAACCTGCTCCACCACGAACTGCGGCTTGACCGTTTTTGCCTGGCGGTCATAGCTGAGGGGGAACTCACGCTTCCACTGCGCAATCTGCTCCAGCCAGCCCTTGCGCTCACGCTGTTCCACAAGCTTCAGCAACTGGCCCAGAACCTGCTTGGCGTCACCCACCACCGGAATGTCAGCGGTCAATATCTTGCCTATCGAGGCCGGTGAAACGTCTATGTGGACAATCCGCGCCTTCGGCGCAAAGGCGTCAAGCTTGCCGGTAACCCGGTCATCAAACCGGGCGCCCACGGCGATCAGAAGGTCACACTGAGTGACCGCATAGTTGGCGTAAACCGTACCGTGCATGCCAAGCATATGGAGGGAAAGCGGGTCGTCCTCCGGGAAACATCCCAGCCCCATCAGTGTGGTTGTGACCGGAAGGTTTGCCTTCCTGGCCAGCTTGGCCAGTTCCTCGGCAGCTCCGCTGATGATGACGCCTCCGCCGGCATACAGCACCGGCCGCTCGGAATCGTTGATCGCCTGCGCCGCCTTCTTGATCTGGCCGGGGTGGCCCTTCACGATGATCCTGTAACCCGGCAACTGCATCTCGTTGTTCACCTCGCCGTCCAGCACACTTGTCGTCACGTCCACCGGCAGGTCGATCAGAACCGGACCCGGGCACCCCGTAGAGGCTATGTGGAAAGCCTCCTTGACGGTGCGGGCAAGGTCCTTAACGTCCCTCAGCAGGTAATTGTGCTTGGTGACGGGGCGCGTGATGCCCGTGATGTCCGCTTCCTGGAACGCGTCGTTTCCTATCAGATTCGTCCGGACCTGTCCCGTGATGGCTACTATCGGGATGCTGTCCATGTAAGCAGTTGCAAGTGCGGTGGTAAGGTTGGTGGCCCCCGGCCCGCTTGTGGTGAGACACACGCCGACCTTGCCGCTGGCCCGCGCATAGCCGTCGGCCATGTGGCCCGCGCCCTGCTCGTGCCTGACCAGAACGACCTTGAGCGGGCAATCGTAGAGCCGGTCAAACAGCGGGATGACGACACCGCCGGGCAGCGCGAAGATTGTCTCCACACCTTCCGCAATCAGCGCGTCAATAAGTATCTCTGCTCCGTTTTTCCCCATTGCCAAGCCTGCTGCGAAATCAGAGTATGCCTTCGCCGAAGCCGCGTGCGTTTCCCTGCTCCTGTCGCTCCTCCTCGGAGTCCGGCGACTCGACCTCCCGGGTATCCGGCAGGTCGGCCGCGCCGTGCCCTCCACGATCCTCCTGTTCGGGCTCGGACAGCATTGCCGGCTCAGTCACCTCGGAGCCCATCGCCTCGAGGTCTTCACCACCTTCATCCTGTTCGTCACGCTCATACTCGCGCGAGGGACCCAAGCCCTGTTCAGACCTCTTTAGCTCCTCCTCATAAGCCGACAATACGGTAGACTGGACCAATTCCCTGCACGCGGGATCGATTGGATGAGCGACGTCAACGTGCAGCTTGTCCCGACCCCTGACGCCTGCGGATCGGCCTTCATCAAGCTTGGCGCCGCATTCCGAACAGAACTTCGCCCGCAGATGATTCTTGCCTCCACAGTGCGGACAGTTGTCGCTCAACTTACGGCTGGGCATGGCGACGAAGGGCGCCTTGCTGCCCTCTATGACCCTCAGGTCGTGCACAACGAACTCGTCGTCGATAGTGATGCTACAGAACGCCCGCAACCTGTCTGAGCGACCTTTCAGCAATTTCACGCTCACTTCCGTGATATTCAAGGTCGATTATCCTCCGATCCTGGCAATCTCTGACAGTGCTCTTGCCTGCGCGGCACGCTGTGAACGGCCAAAGTGGGAACTTCCAGCTCTCCGGCCAACTGCACAGCAGCCTTTCGCGCCCGCTCGTGAGAGTCGAAGACCCCGAATAAGCTCGAACCGCTGCCAGAGAGCGATAAGCCGAGGCATTCCACCCTGGGGCAGGCAAGTACAAACGTCTGGTGGACACACCGGACGCGGGGGTTCAAACGGAAGGCCGCAACCTCCAAATCGTTGTACAGAGCAGCCCCCAATCGTCGCGCGTCCATTGTTGCCAGTGCCGCTTGTACATCTTCAATCCTACCCGCCCGTCTCGATGTTGTCAAGCTGCCCTCGACCGCCGCATAGGCCTGCCCGGTTGAGATCCTTTCCGGCGGCATCACAAGCACGTAGTGGAAGGTCCCTTCGGCGTGCAGAGCGCTTACGCGCTCGCCGCGCCCTTCGCAGAGCGCAGTCCCACCGCTGATGAAAAACGGCACGTCACTGCCCAGGCGCGCCGCCAGGCCCGCCAGATGCTCAGAAGACAGCCCGAGATCCCACAGGTCCCCCAGGGCACACAGCGTCTCCGCGCAGTCCGAGCTTCCGCCCCCCAGGCCGCCGCCAACCGGTATGTTCTTCACAAGCTCGATATCAGCGCCCTTGGCGCAACCACACTCCTCCTTCAGCAGGCGCGCAGCCTGAACAACGAGATTGTCCTTCGGTGCCGGAAGGCCAGCCCCCGAGGCATGCAACACGATTCGCCCGTCGGACCGGACACTGAAACTCAGCTCATCAAACAGGCTCACGGCCTGCATAATGGTGCGGATCTCGTGGTATCCGTCCGCCCTCTGCCCCAGCACTTCGAGGCACAGGTTGATCTTTGCCGGTGCGCTTACCCTAAGAAGGGCCGCCACTTGCCTCCTCCTCGCGTTCAGGGCCTCCGCGCACGTCGAACAGGGTTATCTGGCTCCTGCCGTAGATGCGCCGGTCGAAACATTCCATCAGCCGCGTGGGCCATAGCGCATACGGCATGGGCTCGTGGTGAAGCATGACAACAGCGCCCAGCCGAATCCACTCCGCTGCCATCTGCTCCAGGCTCTCAAAAAGCTGCGCGCGCCGGTTCGGATCGTCCACGAAGGCATAGGGCGGATCAACGAACACCAGGTCGGCCGGCAACAGGGCGGCGGCCGGGCGCCCGCGCGGAAGCGAGAAGACGTCCGCTTGAAGCACCTCGCTCCGCTCTGACAGGTGGCACTTCGCAACGTTCTGTCCGAGCAGACGCACCAGCTTCGGATCATTCTCAACGAACAAGCAGCTTGCCGCGCCCCGGCTCAGGGCCTCGATCCCGAGGGCCCCGCAGCCGCTGAAAAGGTCCAGGACCCGCGCCCCTTCAAGGCTGTCACGGATGATGTTGAACAGCGCCTCCTTCACCCGATCCAGCATCGGCCTCAGATGCGGCAGATCGAGCGTGCGCAGTTTCGTGGCCCTGGCCGACCCGCTGATGACCCTCATTGCCCCTCCCGTTCACGAGCAGATGCAGGACATTTGGTCGCACCCTATCGACCGACTTCGATGTCTTCGGCACTGAGCGCCGCAATGGCCACGTTGGCCTTGCCAGCAAGGCCGGTGACCCGCTCGCGTTCCAACACGATCGTGTTGCCTGCCTCAACGGCCAGCACAGAGATACCCGCCCCCTTGAGAACCTCCACGGTGTCGGGGCCGATGCAGGGAATGTCGAAACGCGGGTCATGTCCCTCCTTGGCGACCTTCACGGCCACCGCGCCGCCGCGAGCTATCTTGCCGCCACGCTCCAGCGTCGCATTCGTACCGTCCATGCCTTCCACTGCTATGACGGCCCCATCCTTGACTACGACCGTCTGCCCTATCTGCATCGCCGCGATCTGCTTGGCGATCGGCCAGCCGAAGCGGACGTCCGCCCATTCATCCTCGGTAGGTTCGCGCTCCGTCAGGCACCCCCGCTCGGCAAGCAGCTCAGGACAATACAGCACCGAGCTTTCGACCTTGATGCCCTCGCTTTCGAACTCGGCGGCCACGGCCTCCAGGACGGTATGATCCTGGCGGGAACGCAGCTTATCATACCACAGTCTCGCCGAGCGCCAATCGGGCAGCAGGCTGACGGGGCTGCGGTACATGTTTGCCTTCGTGACACCCCCGCACATGACGGCGTGCGTCACACCCGTCTTCTTGAAGATCCTGATCCACTCCCCGAGCCGCATCAGTCCGGTCCAGTGTATCTCGTCCACGTGCTCGGCCAGCTCAGGCGGCGCCTCGCCCTTGATGGCAATCGCCACGACGCGGACGCCATGTCCGCGCGCACCCCGGGCAAAGCATATCGGGAGGAGTCCGCTGCCCGCCAGCATGCCCACCGTGCGGCGTTGAGGATGCTCCCGGCTTAGGGCATCGTCCCCCATGTCGCTACGTCCTCAACTGGCCGCTGCCGACGATGGTCCACTTATACGTGGTGAGCTCTTCGAGCGCCATGGGCCCGCGGGCATGCAGTTTGCCCGTGCTGATGCCGATCTCGGCGCCGAGGCCGAACTCCCCTCCGTCAGTGAACCTTGTGGATGCGTTGACGTAGACGGCGGCAGAGTCCACGCGGTCCAGGAAGCGCTGGGCGTTGCTCTGGCTCTCGGTCACTATGGCGTCGCTGTGCGCCGAACCGTAGGTGTTGATGTGGTCAATAGCCTCGTCAACATCCCTGACGATTCGAACGGAGAGGATGAGGTCCAGGTACTCCGTGCGCCAGTCCTCCTCGGTGGCGGACTTGATGTCCGGCAGAATCTCGAGCGTCCGCTCACAGCCACGCAGCTCAACGCCCCTCTGGTCAAAGATGGGCGCCATCTTGGCCAGGAACTCCTCCGCCACCGCCTCGTGGATGAGAAGCGTCTCCATTGCGTTACACGTTCCGGGCCGCTGGCACTTGGCGTTCTCGCAGATCCTTACCGCCATATCCAGGTCGCAGCCCGCATCCACATAGACGTGGCAGATCCCCTCATAGTGCTTGATGACGGGGACGGTCGCCATCTCAGCCACGGTGCGGATCAGGTCCTTTCCGCCGCGCGGTATCACCACGTCCACGTACCGGTCGGCCCTGAGAAGCTCGCGCACGACTGCCCGGTCGGTCGTCTCGATGAGCTGCACCACTCTCTTGTCAATGCCCACCTGCTCACAGGCGCGCGCGAGCTGGCGATGGATGGCAAGGTTGGAGTTGATCGCCTCCGTCCCCCCGCGCAGGATCACGGCGTTGCCGCTCTTCACGCACAGGGCGGCGGCGTCTGCCGTCACATTGGGGCGCGACTCGTATATGATGCACACGACGCCCAGAGGCACCCGGACCTTCTGGACCTTCAACCCGTTGGGCAGAGTCCAGCCGTCTATCACCCGCCCCACGGGGTCCCTGAGCTCGGCGACGGTCCGCAACGCCTGCGCCATTGCGCCGATGCGGCTATCAGTCAGCTCCAGGCGGTCGAGCATCGCAGAGGACAGGCCGGCCTTCTCGCCGGCCTCCAGGTCGCGACGGTTCTCGTCCTTTAGCTCTGAAGCGGCGTCCAGCAGGTTCTGAGCCATCGCCAGCAGCACGGCGTTCTTCTCGGTCGTCCTCGCCCTCGCAATACACACAGAAGCTTCTCGCGCCGAGCGCGCAACCTCCAGAGCGTAGCCCTTTGCGTCCATCGCGCCCTCACCCTACAAGATCACAGTGAGAATCCATCACTCAAAGGACGCCGGCGAATCGCATGCGGTGCACATGCATCAGCGTTGCGGCGGCCGCGCATCACTTCCATTCGCGCGTGCCCGGGAACCAATGGAGAGGCTCCCCCGCCCGACCGAGACCCGCTCCAACGCGGCAAATACCACCGCCGACACCATAAACACGGCCAGAGGGACCTTCCAGCAGAGGCTCCAGACCCCCAACACGCGATCCCAGGCGTCGCCTGAGTACCTCAGCGGCGCTGGTGCAAGGGAAACCTCCCGAGGCGGCACGAAAGGGGTTGATATCTCACCGGGGCCGACAAACCCGTACTGCTCACGAGCTACCCTCTCGATCGCCCGCACGTCGGTCACCAAGCGGTCCCGTTCGTCACGCAGTGCGGCGTTCTGCCGTCTCAGGGCCTGAAGGCGCGCCACAAGGGCCACCTCCTGCTCCCGCAGTGTGACAAACTCCGCGCGCCGCCCCGCAAGCATACAGCCGAACACGACTGCCGCCAGCGTCACGATTCCCACCGGCAGCCAGAAAGACTGGCGCGCAGACAACCTCACCTCATCGTTCCTCAAGACGGCGCACGGAGACCTCCCGCTCGCTTCAGGGTACTGTATAACAGGAACGAACGCTCAATGTCAATCTGTAGGGTCGAGAGCTTGACAGCCAGCAATGGTTTGCTGCACAATGCCGTGGCACTTGGGCCAGACGAAGCTGGGGTGTCCGCAACGCACGCGGCTGAACATGCGAATTCCACTCGCAAAATACGGCTTGCGCGAGATAGCGCTCGGCAGTGTCCTCTGCCTGGGCGGGGGCGCGCTGTGCATCTGGTTATTCCCTCCGGCCGTGGTTGCGCCGGCGCTGGCGTGGATATTCCTGGTCGCCTTCTTCCGCGACCCAAACCGCGCTGTCACAGGTTCCGACAGCGAGCTCGTCAGTCCTGCCGACGGCAGGGTCGTGGACATCGAACTGGTGCAGCCACCGGCATTCCTGGATGGGCCTGCGATCAGGATCGGCATATTCATGTCCCTGTTGGACGTCCACGTCAACCGGGCGCCGATCACAGGCAAGGTGCGGTACGTGGAACACTTCCCTGGGAAGTTCCGCAGTGCGCGCAAGGAGGTCAGCTCCACCAGGAATGAGCACACCCTGATCGGTATGGAGACCGCCAACGGGGGCGAGGTCCTCGTAAAGCAGATCGCAGGGGTCATCGCACGCCGGGTTGTATGCGCTGTCAAAGCAGGTGACTCGGTTGAGCGGGGGCAACGCCTGGGAATGGTGAAATTCGGCAGCCGCGTGGAACTGTTCGTCCCGGCCAGTGACTCACCTGTCGTCAAGACAAGAATCGGGGACAGAGTCAAGGCCGGCCGCGACGTTCTGGTCGCCTGCCATAGACCTGCGTGCAAAGATTAGCCGCCGGGCGCGCGCTCACGATCGTCTCTGCATTCCCCAGCTCAAGAGCGCAGGACCGAACTCCCCCGGCGCTTCGGCATCATGCGCGTAGAGACGCAGTGCGGTCCGAGAGATCGCCCGAACCGCGGACTGCCCCAAGCCGAGGACGAGAGAATGCACGTCGTCTGCCCTTCTGCCGAGCTGAGTCCGTGGAGCGGCCATTGCTCAGCCCAGGAAACAGAGGCGTTCCTTACCGTCAAGCCGACTGCGTTGGCCCTCAAGGCCATGCCCCACAAGGCCCTCTGGCGACGGCCCCTTCCTGCGAGGGGCGGGGGGCGGCGGAACTCACAGCGCGCTCGTGTCGGTTCTTCGCATCAACTTATTGCCAAACCTGTTATGACAGACTCCCCGTCAGCATCGGCGATGCAATTGCATGTCCTTGTCGGCATCGGCTATTATAGAAGGGTGCTTCTGAGCAAGCGATGGGATTGTACAGACCGTTTCCGCAGAGGGACCACGTGAACACACAGGAACGCAAGGCATTTCGCAAGCTGCTCCTCAAGCTGCGTGAGCGGCTGGCCAGCAACGTCGGCCACATGCAGACCGAGGCGCTTAGGAACGGCGGCGAGACGTTCAGCGAGTTGTCCGACACGCCCCTCGAGCACCTGGCGGACCGCGGATCGGACAACTTCGCCAAGGACCTGATGATAAGCGTCTTGCAGAACAGCGAAGCAGAAATCTGTGACATAGACGCCGCGCTGGCGAAGCTCGATGCCGGCACGTACGGTGTCTGCGAGAACTGCAACTCCGGCATTTCCAAGAGCAGGCTGAAGGCCCTGCCATTCGCGCGGCTGTGCATCGAATGCAAACAGGCCGAGGAGCGACAGGCCACCAAGGCGTAGGCCACCAAAGCGGCCTGAGCGTGCTGGGGGGCAAGGGCGCTGATTAGTGCAGGGTGAGGCATCAGTCCCATCCATGAAAGGTCATTGCGTGCCTACGACTCTCGGTTTCCGGCCTCTGGAAGGTCAACGGAAGTGGTTCTGGGTTGCCGCGGCCGTCACAGCGGGGCTCGACCAGATGAGCAAGCACTTCCTGGCCAGGCCGGTGGACGGGATCCAGCACCTGGTAGACATACTGCCGTTTCTGAGGCTCGTGAGGCGGCCTCTGAACATGCAGGGCGTGTTCTCGCTGGGGCCACACACCGCGCTGTTCTACGTTATTGCCACGGCGGCGGGGCTATTGTTGATTGCCTATCTGTTTCTTAGCGCACGCCCTGACTACCTTCGCTCGCTCATCGCACTGGGGCTGTTGTGCGGCGGCGCTTTGGGCAACCTGATAGACAGGCTGGCCCTGGGCGGCGTGCGAGACTTCATCGACCTGCACCTGATGGACCGGCACTGGCCGACCTTCAACCTTGCCGACACGGCCATCTGCGTCGGCATCGGGCTGCTGGTGCTGGAGGCCTTTCACCCCGCCGAAGAACGCGCGCAACAGGGGTCAACCGAGAAGGCGGCAGCCGGCCGGCCATAGGGCCGAAGTGCGCATTTTGTGTGGAAATCTCCTGTCACTCTGCTAAAATTACCCAGAGCCCTAAGGGCGTGTTTGCAGTGCCGCGCGTCGAGCTTATCTCGGGACGCGGCGAGACGGCTCGACGAGAATGACAGGTGTGCGGCAGCCGTGCATGCGTATGGGAGCAAGGTGCTATGGCTCGACTGGTAGCAACGAAGGGACCCGCGGCGGGCAAGAGCTTTCCCCTGGCGGACGTCGTCACACTGGGTCGCAGCCTGGAGGTGGACATAAGGCTCGACGATCGCACCGTCTCGCGCGAACATGCAAGGCTGCTAATGGATCCGAGCGGGGACTATACCATACAGGACCTCCAGAGCGGCAACGGGACATTCGTGAACGGCAGTATCGTGGACAGGCGCAAGCTGAGTGAAGGCGATGAGATACGGCTGGGCAGCAACGTTCTGGTCTTTCACGGCACTCCGCATCCTCCGGCAGCGGTGGCGGCGGCCGAAAAGACGATGATACAAATACCGGAGTCCGACAGCACGGTCGTCAACACCATAGACGTTGACTCCGGCTCCGCCTCAATCCCCATATCGGACCACACCACAATCGAGGAGCTCGCCAGCGCCAACCGCCGCCTGCAGATAGTGTGCGAGATGTTCCGCTCTATCGGCACGGACCTCAACGAAGAGCCGCTCTTGGACAAGATACTGGATACGCTGTTCCGCGTCTTCCCCGACACCCACAGGGGTTTCATAATCCTTCGCGACCCCCGCACGGGGGCACTCACCCCGGGCGCCAAGAAGACGATTACTGAGAACATCGACGACAGGCTGGCCATGAGCGACGCAATCCTCCAGTACGTCCTCAACAAGAGACACGCCGTCCTGAGCAGAGACGCGATGCACGACGGGCGCTTCACCGGAAGCCAGAGCATCGCGGACCTGAAGGTGCGCTCGGTGATGTGTGCCCCGCTGAAGCATGAAGACAGCATTCTGGGGTTCGTCGCGGTGGACACACAGAAGGTGAGCCGCCAGTACAATGAGGAGGGCCTGGCGCTGCTTGCCGGGATAGCCAACCAGGCCAGCCTTTCCATCGCCAACGCACGGTTACACGCCGAACTTGTGGGGCGCGAGCGTATCGAGCAGGACCTGCGCAACGCCCGCGACATCCAGCACAGCTTCCTGCCGCAGCAACTTCCGGATGTGGAAGGCTACGAGTTCGCCGACTGGTACACCAGCGCCCATGAGGTCGGGGGCGACTTCTACGATTTCATCCAGCTCCCGGACGGGAAACTGGGCATCGTTGTCGGCGACGTGAGCGGCAAAGGCATAACCGCGGCCCTCATGATGGCCAAGATGACGGGGCACGTCAGGTTCAACGCTGCCGCCGGCCTCTCTCCAGGACAGCTGTTAGCCGCGCTGAACAAGGCGATTTCGGCTTCCGCAACGGAAGTCTTCGTCACGGTGCTGTTCATGGTCCTGGACCCCGTCCAGCATACGCTGCTGATCGGCAACGCCGGACATCTGCCTCCGCTTGTCCGGAGGGCTGACGGAACGGTCGAGTCGCTTGAGCGCACGAGCGGCTTTCCCATCGGGATCACCGAAGAGGCGGAATTCCCCGAGTGCTCGGTGAGAATCCAGCCACACGACAGGGTGTGCGCCTTCACCGACGGACTCACCGAGGCCATGAACAAAGACAAGGAGGTCTACGGCGAAGAGCGGTTCATGGAAGCGTTGAGGAACGCGTCCCTTGCCCCTGCTGCAATGGTGGAAAAGATACAGAAGTCCGTGCGCGAGTACACCGGCGATGCCGAGCAGAGCGATGACTTGACCCTCGTGTGCTTCGGCCCGTCCCAGAGCGGCAAACCGTAGGACAGGCCGTCCGGCCTACTGTCCCGGCGCGGCGGCCAGCACTCTCACCACGCCATCCTCCACTTTCAGGCGGCCGTCGGCAAAAAGATTGACGGCCTCCGGATAGGCCTCCAGTTCCTTCTCGAATACCCTGGCTGCAAGCGAGTGCGCGTCGTCCCCTTCCTCAACCCTGACGGCTTTCTGGACGATGATCGGCCCGTGGTCGTAGACGTTGTCGACAAAGTGCACCGTGCAGCCACTCACCTTGCATCCGTGCTCAAGGACGGCCTCGTGCACGCGCTCGCCGTAGAATCCGCGGCCGCCGAACGACGGCAGAAGCGCGGGATGGATGTTCATCACGCGGTTAATGTAGCGCCCCGGAACCAGGTAGAAGCACATGAACCCGGCCAGAGCGATCAGGTCGGCCTCGCAGGCGTCTATCTGCGCCGTAACAGCGTCGCTGAACGACTCGGTGTCGGGGAAGTCCTTGCGCCGGACGACAGCCGTGGGAACCCCCGCCTTTTCGGCCCGCACCAGCCCGTAGGCGTCCCCCCTGCTGCTGATTACCTTGACCACCTCGGCCTTGAGCGCCCCGGCGGCACTGCAGTCAAGGAAGTTCTGCAGTGTTCGGCCGCTTCCCGACAACAGAACAGCCATCCTGACGGGCGAGGACACGGTCTGCTCCAGTGAAACAAGGGTTGTCAAACGACCTGCCGCATCGCGAGCGATTCTACTATTGGCGCCGGCGCGTGTCAAAACCGGACGTGTGCTGCGACCCGCAGCATGGCCCGGCTGCGAAGGCGCAGAACCTGCATGGAAACACCCGGAGCGACCTGTCCCCCGTCTCCCCGCGGCACCAGAACGTCATCGCAATTCGCCTTCCACGGAGGCGGCGGCGGGCTTCGACCCCTCACGCGCAAGCATCCTGCCGGTCGTGCGGTCTATCACGATCTCATCGTGCTGGATGCCGTAGCCGCCCTGCTTCAGCTCGGCGGGATTGCCCGTAAGTGTGTAATCATCAGTCTTGGAATCCCACTCGAGCCTATCGCAAGAGGCGTCGATCGGACCCTCTTTGCTCTCCTTGTAGTGGACGGACACATCCCCGCTGGCGTTTGCCTGCGAGAGAGAGGGGCGTCCCTGTCCTTCGGTCTGTTCGAAAAACAACTTCATGACCTGACAGGCGAGGGTCCGGCTGGCGTCCTGAACCACGACCTTCTTCTGGGCAATGACCTGGCTGAGCACGCTGTCAGCGATGAACACTGCCTCGGCGGACTCCGAACGCAACTGCCACGGCTGCTCACCGGGCGTCTGGAACCGGACGTTCTCTTTGGCGCTGACGTAGCGCAACTGTCTGCCCTCATTGAACTCCAGGCCGAGCTTCTCGCACTGCAGTCGCGAGCCCGAGAAGCGGGCATCCACTTCCCCCTCGAATCCTGCAGACAATTCCGCGAAGCTCGATGTCATCTGGTCCGTCCACTGTACGGTGTCGTTGGGCCGGCCCTCGCGCAGCAGTTCCAACAGACCCGCCCCAGGCGCGTGAAGCAGATTCTTGGGCGGCTCACCTATGAGCACCTCGCCGCTCACCCGCCAGTCGGTCGTGCCCTCGTCCAATGAGAGGAAGCTAGGGACTTCCCCCGTCCCCGCTTCTGTGTGATCGGTAGTCGTTTGGCCTGCCGCGGCCTGGCGGCGCACCTCCAGCACTGCGTTCTTTGTCGCCGTGATCGTCAGGGCGTTCATCTGGTCGTCGAAGTCCACGCGCAGGTGTTCGGCAGAAGCCTTTCCGCCGGGCCGACCCGCCTCGACCGCTCCGTGGAACTCCGCAAAACGATCGGGCTGGCGATGGAAGCTCATTGACTCCTGCCACCTGACAGTCAGCGGCTCGGCCGTCTTCTTTCCGCTCTCGTCGCGACCGGCGGCAAGCATGAGCGTCCCGGCGCCCGGGCAGTCGAACGTCCCTTCAGCGGGGTGAAACGTGGCCTGTGACGATACCAGCTTGCCGTCGCCTGAACTGACGGTCGCATGCTTGCCTTCGCTCGCAGAGAGTTTGATCGTTCCCGCCTGCGTGTCCCACTGCGCGACGTCGCACTCGACGTTGTGCCAGGAGGTTCCGTCTGTCTGCACGCCGTGCACGTTGCCTTCGGCCACGACTTGCAGCAGCGCCCGATTCTGGTCTGAGAACTGCAGGCCCAGGGCGTCGCACAGCAGTGAATCGCTCCCCTGGGCGGCCTTAACCCCGTTCTGGAAGCGGCCAATCCTGCTAGTGGCATCGTAGTTCATCAAGCCCTGCCACACGACTTTGACCGGCTTGTCAGCAGCCAGAGGTATCGGCGCAGAGGGTGCGCGTTCCCTGTCACCGCCCTGGGTCCCCGACAATGTTGGGACCTTTGCCTTAGCCGCCTTTCCCTGCGGCGGAGACCATAACAGGTTCCCCGGTCCCTCTACGTCGAAGCGGCTATTCAACCTGAGGAATGTGAGCTTGCCGCCGCTGATCCTGAAATCAGGCTGCTCCAGCACTGCCGGCTGCCCCGTCAGGGTGCCGGCCTGCGTCACGTTTGCCCACTCGAGCTTCTGGCCTGTAGCCTTTTGCCCGGGGAACTGAAACGTCACGTCGCCCTCAGCCGTCACGCCTGCAATCTGTAATTCACCCGTCCGCTCGCTCTTGCCAAAGTCGAAGACGAGCCGCTGGGCTTCGAGAGTCTTGTTACCGCTTTTCGCCACAACGTTTGTCTCGAAGGACGCCTTGCGCTTCAGGTGATCGTAGGTCATCGGCCCGTCGGATGTGATGACGACCTCGACTGCCTTCTGTCCCCCAGCGTCAAGTCCACTGCCCATCATGAAATCGCCGGAGACGCCGAACAACATCGTTTTGACGTTGGCGCGCACAAAAACCGTCCTGTAGATCAGGTCCGCCTCCAGCCCATTGCCTGTCACGGTCATAGCAAGTACTCGTTCCCCCTCGGCTCCCAGCCGATAGCGATTCAACTCCACCGGCACAGGGGAAGTTATGCTCCGCTCTGCCTCAACGTAGTACACGTCGTCCGCAGCGATGTCGAAGTCCGATCCCTCTGCCTTCACGGAATCGTGGAGCCTAATGGTCCTTTTCTCCTGGTCGAAAACGGCGCTCTTCGCGGTCAAACGCACCTCGCCAAACGATGCGTCCTGGGCTTGCCCTGGCTGGCTCAACACAACCACGGGGTTGGTGATCCGGGAGGTCCCGTTTTGATGCACGACCGTCGTGTCACCAGTTACGAGCGTCTCAACGTCCCCCTCCGTCTCAGCCGGCATTCTGTAGTACATGCTCTCCATGGTGAACAATACGCCATCGTCGGCCTGAGAGTCCACGACTTCTTCGCCACCACCTGTCGCTCCCTCAGTGGAACCATTGCCTGCGCCCGTTACCTCCCGGGCTATCCACTCAGAGCCGACAGAGAGCAGCAGGACCAGGACGGCCACTATCCCGACCGAGATCAGCACAGCCACCGAAACTCTCAGAATACCCTTCATAGTCCCGTGCCTGCCTCTCAGTTGTGTCGCCTTCCCAAAGCGTGTGAAAGGGCCACGTGCCCGAACAGTTAGTTCCCGAAGACCTCCTGAAGTTCTCGTTCAATGGCTGCGCGCGTGGGCATGGAAGGCTGCGCCCCCTTCCGCTCGGTCGAAAGCGCAGCAGCGCACACAGCCCACCGAGCCGCGAGCGGAAGCGGCTTGCCCTCGGCCAGCGCAACCGCCAGGACCCCCGCAAAACAGTCGCCGGCACCCACCGTGTCAACCGGCTCGGCCGGGGCGGCGGGGATGAGTTCGCATCCGCTACGATCGCAGACGCACACGCCGCCGGCGCCGAGCGTTATCGCCACCGCCTCCACTCCCAGCTCCAGAAGCCTCCGCCCAAGCTCCTCCTCGTCTGCCTCGCCCGCCACTCCAGCAAGCCCCCGGGCTTCCAACCGGTTCGGAGTCAGCACGGTGACGTTCTCGAGGATTCGGCGATCCAACCCTCCCGCGGGGACGGGCGCGGGGTCGAGGATGCAGACTGCGCCAGCCTTCGACGCAAGTTCGAGCGCGGCAGTCACTGCATCGAGCGGGACCTCAAGCTGCACCAGCACGGCATGGGCCACCCCAATGGCGCCGCTGGCAGCCAGCACGTCATCGGCGCACACGCGCGCGTTCGCACCTGGCGCCACACTGATAATGTTCTCGCCCCGCGCGTCAACCATGATCAAAGCCACTCCGCTGGGCGCTACCGGGTCAACAACAACGAGTTCGGTGCTGACCCCTTCGTCTCGCAGGCTCCGCAAGGCGGCGCGGCCGAAAGAATCCTCGCCCACCCGCCCGACGAAACTTACCGACGCTCCCGCCCTGGCGGCTGCGACGGCCTGGTTGGCGCCCTTGCCCCCGCCGGCCTGAAGCAGATCGCCGCCAATCACGGTTTCCCCGACCGACGGCAGCCTCTCCGAGACGATGGTCATGTCCGTGTTGGAGCTGCCTACGACAACTATGCGGGGCTGTTCCAAGACACTTCTCCAGTGCAGGCACACGCCTGTTGCGGCTACTTCCCGCCGCTTTTCGACCCGCCTTGATCCTCGGCTTCCGATGTCCCTCCAAATGGCCAGAGGAGGATATCCCAGAGTGCGCCGACAGACTTTCTTAGAGGTTTGAACGCCACGGGTTCGAGTTTCGGGCTGCCGATCGGACCGGTGACGTGGAACTTGACGATCTCCTTCTCCACGCCGGCCAGCACCACGCGAACCGCGTAGCCTAAGAACGGTATCCAGGTGGGCCGCGGCCGCGTCGCGGCCACCATTATGAGGTCCAGCTCACCGTCCTTTCCCACCTTGCCGTTCCCGGTAAGCTCCGTGTCGTAGCTGGTGATCTGGAAACTCTGAATCTCGTACCCGTCGTCCAGTATCTTGAACTGCACCTTGCCCTGGTCGAATCCGCCGCCTTTAGGAATCGAGATGCCCAACACCGCCGACACCGTTGCGAAGAACGGCGCGTCCCATAGCCGACCGTCCGTCAATTCGATGCTGCCGCTTCCCGTCATCCCGTCACCACCGCCGCGCAGCTCCACCAGGCCCGTGAGCCGCCCCTGCACGTCGTACTCCTTTCCCGTCACCTCCTCGACAAGGCGTTTGAAGTCCACCTGGCGGAACTCAAAGGTCCCGCTGTAGCTCGTCTGGCCGTGCCCCGGGAGGAGCTGCACAACCGCTGCGGCATTGAACCAGCCCGTCGCCACCAGGCCTGTCACTGAACTGGCAGCGATCTGCTGGGGCGTAACTATGAGATGGCCGCTGGCCAGCTCCAGGGACAGCGGCGGTTTGCTGAACCGGCCCGACACGTCCTCCATCTGCACGTCCAGGAAGTATGATACCGGCGGTTCATTGTTCCCATGGTAGAAGAGCTGGCCCGAGACGGCCGCCATGCCGCGCGGCATGACCGCCTGCCACAGTTCTCTCCCGATCCCGGGGACCCTTTCCACAACTTCCTTGCAGACCGACAGATTGTTGACACGCAACTGGAACGTCCCGTTTCGCGCCGCGACGTCCATCGCGCCGTCTATTGTGACGTACCCGAGCGGCTCGACCCCTGCAACGCCATTCTCGTCCAGCACCAGTTTGCCCGAGAGACCGGCAAACCGGACCGTCGTCCCGTCAACTTGAACATCCCCGGACATCTCTACCACGGGCACGGGGAAGAACTTCGGCAGCGCGCGTCCCTCGAGGATTCTTACCGACCCCGTGGCAGTGAGCCCGTCGGCGCCCTCTGCACTGTGCAGCAGAACAGTTGCATCCACCCTTCCCTCGGGCCTCAGCATGTCCCACAATTCGTTGCCAATCCCGGGCATAGCATGGACAAGATCCTCGTTTACCCCAAGATTCCGCACGTCCAGCGCCACGCGGGTTCGGGCGCCTGTCATGTCGTAGACTCCGCTTATGCCCACATACGCTGCCCTGCCTCCCTCCTGGGGGACCACTCCCGTCACGTCGGAGAATCGAACGACGTGTGGGCTGATCAGCAGTTCGCCCACAACGTTCTCCAGCGGGAGCGGAAGCTGCCGCGCGTTCAGCTTCACTCCCTTCAAGCGCGCGCCAGCCGTGAAGCTCCCCTCCTCGTCACCGGGAACTGAAATGCGCAGGGACAGGTCAACCGGCCCCTGCGGTAGAAGATCATCCCATAGCTTTGAGCCGGCCTGCGGTATGGCCTCCACGGTTTTCCTGCACAGCGGAAGGTCCTGCGCATCCACATCAATCAGAAGCTCCCGCGTCCTGAGGTTGAAGGTGCCGCCCAAGCGCACCCGAACGGGCAGCGCGCCAGCCGCATCAAGGTCGAGCGCCTCAGGGCGAATCGTCCCCCTGGCGTTCGTTACGGTGACCAGTTCGTCGCCGATTTCCAAGTCGCCGCTCACCCCCTCAATGGGAGCGGGGAAGTAAGGTGTGGCTACCGTTGCGCCCTTCAGCCTGCCCGTCGCGGCGAAGCGCAGGCCGTCCCCACCGGGCGCACTATCCAGCCTTATGCTCAGGTCAGCCAGGCCCTCCGGACCCAGCTCCTTCCACAGGTCAGGGCCAAGTTCAGGAATGGAAGCGAAGAGCTGCTGGTCCACGCGGACATCGCGCACGTCAATCGTCAGCCGGGTTCGCGTGCCGCCGGGGTCGTAGAGCCCGCTTATGCTGACGTGCGCCGCCTCAGCGCCCTCCTGATGGATGAAACCTGCCACATCCGAGAGACGAACGCCTTCGGGGCTGACCAGCACCCTGCCCGTCAAATCCTCCAGCGGGAGTGGAAGCTGACTTCCCGACGCACGGACTCCCTTGAGCAGCGCCTCAGCCCTGTAGTCGGCCTCCCCGCCCCCTCCTGGAACGGAGATCCGGAGGGACAGGTCAATCGGCCCCTCCGGGTGCAGGTCCTCCCATATCTCCCCCCCGGCCCCGGGTATGGCTTCCAGGCTCTTCTGACACACGGGGATGTCTTTCACGTCGAAGGCCAGAGCAAGGTCGCCTGTCTTCAAATCGAAAGAGCCGCTCCCTTCCAGACGGGCAGGCGGCGCCCCGTCGGCAGCCAGCCCGAGAGCCTCGCGGCGAATCGTGCCCACTACGTCCCGCACAGTTACCGACTCACCATCGACCTCGACCTCGCCGCTCACGCGGTCCAACGGCGCAGGGAAGTAGCGAGTGGTCACCGTGGCGTCCCTGGGCCTCACTGTCACAGCGAAACGCAACTTGCCGTCGTCACGCGGACCGTCGAGCCTCAGGCTCAGGTCAGCCAGGCCCTCCGGCATGAACTCCTCCCATACACGCTCTCCGGCGGAGGGAATCGCCTCGATGAGCTTACGGCACAGAGGCACGTCCGAAGCGTTCACGCGCAGCGTCACGCCCTCGGGCTTGATCACGTACGCGCCGGCCGCAGTGACGCGCGCCGGCAGTGTCGAACCGGATGCAAGCCCGACAGCCTCAGGTTCGAGCAGCCCGCTGACGTCATCGAGGACCACCTTGCCGTCTGCGATCTGGAGCGCCCCAGTCACCGACGTCAAGGTTGCGGGCAACCAGCGTGTCAGCGTCTCGACACCGTGCAGGTCGATTCGCGCGAGGTAGTCAATAGGCGCCCCGTCCCCTGAGGACGACAGTGTCATGCTGCACGCAACCGGCCCATGCGGACGGAACAATTGCCAGATCTTGTTTCCGACAAGAGGCACATTCGAGAAAAGACTCTCATCTACGGGGAGGGTGCCTGACGCGAGGCTGAGCGAGAAGCCGCCGCCGTTACTCCTCTTGAGCCGGCCCGCGATTGTAGTGCTGCCCAGCAGGCCCTCGGCGATGTCGCCACTCACTGTGAAGCTCTCGCAGGTTTCGTCATCGGGGACCACGCTCAGGTTGACGCCAGAGAGCCGATGCGCCACTTCGTCGCGAAAAAGCATGCTCCCCTGAATGGAAACCGACGCGTCGCGCACCACCAGCCCCTCACGCAGCAGCTCGTGCGTTACTGCGGGCGCTTCGCCGCCGACGCTCAACGCTTTCGCCAAATCGTCAAAGTTCCACCTCTCGTCCCGAGCGTTGTAGCGCAGCGTCAGCTGAGGCCTCGTGATGACGACTCGCCGGGGCAGTCGCCCGCTTGCCAGCAGCTCCCACCTCCCGAAGTCGAATGAGGCCTCCTCACACGCCAGCAGGGGCACATCTTCGCCCGGCGGGAAGATCTCTACCCCGCGGGCCGTGAGCCTGGAAGCTCCGGACAGGGACATGCTCTTTACGGCGAGGCGGCCGGGCAGGTTCTGTGAAAAGGCAGCCTGCGCAGCCGCAATGAGCGCGGAAGAGGACGTCTTGAGGCGCCAGACCGTGACCGCGGCGCCCAAGACGACCAAGAGCACGCCTAGCACGATCAACCCGACATGGGTGCGCCTTTTCACATAGCCACTCCGGTAGGGACCTAGGTATCGTACCACCCCGCCCGCCTTGAACGCAAGGGAGCGGAGAGGCCCTTCTGCTTGCCTAAGGGCGACCTCTGAGCAGAGCCGACGCGACTCGGGCAGAAATGAGATTGAAAAAGACGCATGAGAAAGGTAAAGTGCTGGGCGGAATGCCATCGGGTCGCATGGCAGCGAGACAACGGGACGGATCCCTTCGGACAACCCGTTGGCCTGCCCAATCACTTCTCGCCGATCATCATCACACAAGGAGCGGACCATGGAGTTCAGACAACTTGGCGGCACGGGGACGAGTGTCTCTCGGCTTTGCCTCGGGACAATGAATTTCGGGGACGTCACGGATGAGCCGACGGCAAAGCGGATCATCAATGAGGCGCTCGATGGCGGCATCAACTTCATTGACTGCGCTGACCAGTACCAGCGCGGGAAGTCGGAGCAATACGTGGGACGAGCGATGGCGGAGAACGGTAGGCGCGACGAGATCGTCCTGGCAACCAAGACGGGTGCGTCCATGGGTACCGGTCCGAATGACAGAGGCACCAGCAGGTATCATCTCGGTCGCGCTGTGGACGCCAGCCTCAAGCGCCTGCAAACTGACCGCATTGATCTTTTCTACCTGCACGTCGTGGACACGAGCACTCCCATGGAGGAGGTCTTCGATCAGCTCGACGTGCTCGTTAGACAGGGCAAGATCCTCTACGTAGGGATCTGCAACTGGCCGGCGCCGCTCATCATGGAGGGCCTGATGATGCACGAGAAACACGGCTACCCGCGCGTGGCCGTAGTGCAGCCTCCCTATAACCTTTGCGACCGCAGCATCGAGATGGAGCTGGTCTGGACGTGCATGCGCTACGGCATGGCACTGGTCACGTGGGGTCCCCTGGCCTACGGCATTCTGAGCGGCCTCTACCGAAAAGGCAAGCCGATCCCCGCCGGCCACCGATACAGCAAGGCCGACCTCGACAAGAACACGCGGTGCAACCACGCGGCACTGGATCTCGTGGAGAAACTCATTCCAATCGCCGAATCAAAGGGCATTGATCTGCCTGCGCTGGCGCACGCGTGGCTCCAGCAGCAGCCAGGCATCACCTGTCCCATCGTAGGCCCCCGCACCGTAGAGCATTTGCGCTCCGTTCTCAAGACGGTGGACATCAGCTTCACGAAGGAAGAGCTGGACAGCATTGACAAAGCCATCCCGCCAGGCGCCTGGGTGAGTGACTTCTACTACACGAAGGGGTACGGTCGCTTGATCCAGGTCATCCACGACCCTGACAACCCAACGGGATACTAACCGCCAGCGGCACGCGCCCACCTACTCGGCCCCGCCCTCGCCTGTCGGCTGCGGTTCCTGTTTCTCGCCCGTGGCTGCCGTGAGAGCACGCGAACTTTTTCGCTTTTCCCTCTTGACATACTTGCCCTCCAGGGGTAGAATGTAACGCGAAAGATTTAGCCACACTCGCCAGCCTTTTGCGTCGGAGACCGCCATGCCAAGGAGAAAGAGTCGCACGCTCACGCAGTTGGAGCTTGAAATCATGCAGATTGTCTGGAAGGCGAGCGAGACCACGGTCAACGACATATCTGACAGCTTACGTCAGACCGGCCACCCGCTGGCACCGCCCAGCATCCGCACGATGCTGTCAATCCTTGAGGACAAGAGATACGTGAGGCGGCAGCGGGGAGGCCGCAGCCACGTTTACAGGGCCATAGTGTCGGGCGAGCAGGCGCAAAGGCGTATCCTCAAGGACGTCATAGACCGCGCGTTCGACGGTTCGGCATCTCATCTCGTCGCGGCGTTGGTGAACGGCGAGATGGTTTCCAAAGGGCAGCTCGAAGAGGCCAGGCGTCTCATTGAGAAGCGGGAGAAAGGGGGCAAGTGATGGACACGCTCTCTGTGTGGTCGAGACTTGACGCAGTTGGATACGGGGCCGTGCGTCTGCTGCTGGGGGCGGTCTGGCAGTCCTCGATCCTTCTGATCGCTGTGGGCATATTGACATGGCTGCTGCGGAGGCGGCGCGCCGCCGTCCGACACGCGCTGTGGGTGGGAGCTATCGTCGCTGCGCCGTTGCTCCCGCTGATAGGAGGAGCGGTGCTGCGAGCCGGCGCGCCTCAGGCGCCCGTGCGGATCCTGCCGGCATACACCCAGCCCCTGTCAGCGGCCACTGTTGAGCCTGGGCCGCCTGCCGCAGGGCATGAAGTGACGCTTCAGCAACCGCCGGATGCCCCGCGGAGGATGTATCCGTGGGCAATGCTGCTGGTGGCCTATGCCGCAGGGTTGCTGGGGTTTCTGGGCTGGATCGGCATGGGGCGCACCCGAATCCGGCGATGGGTCCGATCCGCAGCTCCCGTGCTGGAGGGGCGCGTCCGTTCAACCTTTGGGGCAGCGAGGGAAACTATCGGTCTTGGCCGTGATTTCCTGGTCCTGGAGAGCGATCGGGTGCCCGCGCCTATGAGTTATGGGTTGATCCATCCGGTTGTCCTGCTGCCCAGGGGATTGGCAGGGCGGCTGTCTGAAGTGGAGCTGCGTGCGCTTGCGATTCATGAACTGGCCCACCTCAAGCGGAGTGACACCTTGGTGCTGTCCGCCGCTGCGCTCGTGCGTGCGGTGCTCTTCTTCCACCCACTGGTCTGGCTGGCGTGCCGACAGATCTCGAATCTGTCAGAGCTTGCCTGCGACGACACCGTCCTGGACGCTGGCAGTGAACCGGTGTCCTACGCAAAGATGCTGACCCGGCTGGCCGAGGAATTGCCCCGCCGCGCCATAGGCACCGAGCTCGCGGCAGGCTTACTGTTTTCCAAGGGCGCCTTCCTCCGCCGCGTGGAGGCGATCCTTTCCGAACGCCGCGGCCAAATGCGGCGCCTTACACGCCTTGTACTGGCCGGTGCGCTTGCAGGCGCTGTCCTTTCCCTAGCCGTAGCATTGGCCCTGCCTGTGGGGGACAAGCGCAAACCGGAGATCGCCGAGGCCGAGCAGCAACCTGAGGCCGAGTCTACTGTCGCAGCAACGGCAGAATCCGGCCCGGCGATCGAGCGGGCCGTTGCTGACGCCGAGTCTGGCACTGCGGAGGGTAGCACCGCCCTGGAAGCTATCTGCGCTGCGATAGAAGCCAATGCGCAGCGAATTGCCGACATCGAGGTGCATTTTGACTTCCTCGACGGACGGATAGTAGAGTCAGCGGACGGGGGACGGGAATTCGTCCCCTGTCTGGTTACAGAAGGCAACGATGGCTCATTGAGTGTTGTGGACGGCATATATGGAGGCGTGAACTGTATCTGGAAAGAGAAAGGCGGAAAGGGATTCCTCGAGAGGTATCATGCCGCTGGTGAGACTGGCGAGATGCCCAAGCTATTCCTGCGGATTGCCTGGGATGGAACAGAAGGGCGTGCGTACACGCGTTCAGCGCCCAACCTGTCCGGCCAGGGGATCATCTCCGGACAGCCAAACGGCAATCTGCGGATTCAGAGCGGGATGCCGTCCCAGTTCACGTATCACATGTGGCAGGCTGAGGAGGGGACACTTGCAGACGTTTTCCAGAAGGGTGCTGAACTCGTGTCCACGAGCGAGATGATTGACGGAAGGCGATGTGCACTTGTGCTGGTGAGCGATCATTTCGGAGCAAAGGGAGTAACCGAAAGGTACTGGCTTGACATGGAGAGGGGATTCAGTCTGGTCCGTTTTGAGCGACGGGACTACCCAGGGAAGGTAGTGTGGGTTCTGTCGGATATCGTATTGAAAGAAGTGGCGCCAAATCTCTGGTATCCCGTGGAAGGGATCAACTATGAGCCCCGGACTGGGAGGGCTTTCAAGTACCATGCTGATACAGTGATGGTCAACCAGGGCTTGCCGGACTCGGATTTCACTCTTGAATTCCCACCTGGGACGGGCGTGACTGACGAACGGAACATGACCAAGTATAGGACGGGGCGCCTGTCCTTCGGCCCGTTGATCGAGCGCGTGGTCAACGCAGATGACGAAGGGAAGGATTTCGTCATTGATTTTGACAGCGGCCGGGTGCTGACGCCACCAGCTCTTGAGTCTGTGGAGCAGAGGGTGGACTGGGCCAGGAAGAACGGAGTCGAGGGTGTAGGCTCAGTCGGCAAGAACGATGTGAGCGGGATCATGTGTATGGACACGGTTGTAGTACCGGCGCAAGGACGGGCGTGGGACACGTTTTCCGTGCGGGAGGTGCAGAGGATGCTTGTAGGCGCAGACTATGAGCCGGAGGGCGCTAAGGCGGCCATGAACGCAACCGGCAAAGACCTCCCTGCAACCTTTGTCTTCAAGACCCGCGAGGGGGGGATGGGCATCCTGCAGATCGTCGGCTTCACCGAAGACCCGAAGGGCGTCAAGATCCGCTACAAGATGGTGCAGCAGGCCGCTGATAAGCCGGCAGAAAAGGCTGAGGGACAGGAACCGCTCGGGGGCGAGGCAGCGGAGGGCAAAGGTCCGGAAGGCGCTGCAGACTAACAGCCTCTAAGTAGGGACGGGGCGACTTCTGGGCGCCCGTCGAAGGTCTTCGTCCTTTGGGGGAGGAACGGATCTCGGAGCGCCGGGCCTGCCGCACGGTGGTCCGCAACAACCTGTCCAGCAGGCACTCCGAAACCTGCCGTATTGTGGGGCACCATTTGGCTTCCGCTCAACCCCCGCGCAAATAATCCGCCCAAAGGGGCTCACTCCGTCTTAGAGCCCGTCTCCAGGAAAGTCCCGACTACATCGGCAGCCCTCATTTTTTGCAAATGCTCGCCCCGTTGCCCGATAATGTCCCCGAAAGACGCCTACTTCGACACAGTCATTCGTGACGGATGGAGCGATGATCGAGAGGAAGGTGGGGTTCATTGGCGCCGGGCGGATGGCTGAGGCGCTCGCACGTGGGATGCTCCGGGCCGGCGTGGCATCGGCGCAGAACCTGTACGCCAGCGATCCGTCAGAGCAGCGCCGTCTGCTGTTCTCGGCTGACATCGGCGCCCACACGCTTGCGGAGAACACGGGTGTTATGGGCGCGGCCGAGGTCGTCGTCCTCGCCGTCAAGCCGCAGATAATGCCCGCGGTTGCCGACGAGATAGCCTCGGCGGTAACGCCGGCCCACCTGATCGTCTCTATTGCGCCGGGCATCCCGTTGGCGTGGTTCGAGGAAAGGCTGGGCACCGACAGGCTTGTGCGAGTGATGCCGAACACGCCCGCCCTCGTGGGTGAAGGAGCCGCTGCCTTTTGCCGCGGCCGGGGTACGGACGATTCAGATGCGGCTGTCCTGGAACAGATGCTCTCGGCCGTCGGCATCTGCATCGAGGTCGAGGAAAAGCTCATGGACGCTGTGACAGGGTTGAGCGGCAGCGGGCCGGCGTACGTCTATCTCGCCATCGAGGCCCTCAGCGACGGCGGGGTGAAGATGGGGCTTCCCCGCGAGGTTGCCATGCGGCTGGCGGCGCAGACGGTGCTCGGCGCGGCGAAGATGGTGCTCGAGAGCCGCAAGCACCCCGGCGAGCTGAAGGACGAAGTGACCACGCCGGGCGGAACCACGATCGAGGGCCTGCATGCCCTGGAGAAGGCAGGCACCCGCAAGGCGTTCATTGACGCTGTGGAAGCGGCAGCGCTGAGGAGCAAGCAGCTTGGCGAAAGGGATCGGGGTGGCCGCCGTTGAGGTTTGTTCGCTGCGGTTGGATCTCTCGTCAATCATTTGCTCTTTCGTAGAGAGACACGCAGCAGGGGGCCGAGGCGATGTCTCATGAGCCATGAACCCCGGGACTATTTCCGAAGCACCGTTGTCATCTCCTCGATCACCTTGGTGAGCCGCCTTCTGGGGGTCGTGCGCGATGTGGTGTGCGCGGGGTATTTCGGGGCGGGCGTCGTGTGGGACGCGTTCAGCTTTGCCTTCCGCATTCCCAACCTGTTTCGGAAGTTCTTCGGCGAAGGTGCGCTCAGCGCCGCCCTCATCCCCGTCCTGACGGAATACCTGGAACTGCGCGGACGCAGGGACGCCTGCCGGCTGGCGGGGGTCGTATTCACAGCCGTAGGCGCTGTGCTGCTCGCGTGCCTGCTGCTCGGCGAGAGCATCACGTTCATCATCCCTCGCGCCGCCGCGCTGAGTGGAAGCTGGCGCCTCGCTCTCGCACTGACCGCCGTCATGCTCCCCCACATGGTCTTCATCTGCCTGGCAGCCGTGGCGGCGGGCGCCCTCAATTCCATAAAGCACTTCGCCATGCCCGCTCTCGCGCCGAGTGTTCTAAACGTGCTCTGGATCATCGCGGTGGTCATCGTGGCCCCCGCCGTCTCGGCCGAACCGGCAGAAAGGGCTTTCGTCCTGGGCGCGGCGATTGTCGTTGCGGGCGTATTCGAGTTCCTGCTCCAGCTCGAGACGCTTCGAAGGAAGGGCTTCCACTGTGAGCTTGCATTCGACCTCAAAGACCCGGGGCTGCGCCGCATAGCGCTCGCCATGACGCCCATAGTGATCGGCCTGGCGGCGGTGGAGGTCAACATGCTGATGGACGGCGTGATCGCCATCTCGCTTTCGGCACCAGAGAACAGAGAGACGTTCACCGTGTTCGGCGTGACCATCCGCTACCCGATGCTCGTCGGCGCCAACAGCGTTCTCTACTACGGCAACAGGCTCATGCAGTTCCCGCTTGGCACATTCGGCATAGCGCTGGCCACAGCAGTCTTTCCGACCTTAAGCGCACGGGCAGCCCGCAGGGACTGGGACGGCTTCGGCGAGGCACTCACCGATGGACTGGGGGCTGTGATCTTCATCGGCCTGCCCGCGGGCGCCGGGCTAATCATGCTGTGCCACCCGACCGTTGAGTTGCTGTTTGAGCGAGGCGCTTTCGGCGCCGACACGTCTGCACGAACGGCCTCGGTTCTTGCCGCCTACAGCACAGGCATCTGGGCCTATTGCGCCCTGCACGTGCTGGCTCGCGCGTTCTACAGCTTGCAGGACACCCGTACGCCCGTCAAAGCCGCGGTGGCCATGGCCGCGTTGAACCTGGCGCTCAACCTGATCCTAATATGGTTTCTGCGGGAGACTGGCCTGGCCCTGGCGACTGCGGTGAGCGCAGTCGCACAGAGCATCATCCTCTACGTGATCTTGACGCGACGCGTGCAGCTCAAGCACCAGTCAAGGCTGCTGGCCACGCTTCTTAAGACGTGCGTAGCCACTGCGGTCATGGCAGGTGTTGTCGCAGCCGTCCTGCAAATGGTCCCCCCCGCCCCTCAGAAAGACGTGCTGACGGTTAAGGCACTTCGCCTCCTGGCGCCTATGACGGCGGGGCTAGTGGCCTTCTTTGGCGTCGCCGCCGCGCTGCAAGTGCGTGAGATGCGTCTCCTCATAGGCGCCCTGGCGCGGCGTCTGCGACGTAGCCGCTAAGGGCTGGGCAATGAGTGCAGACATGGCGGGCAACCACACTGGACGCCCGAAACCAGCTGCCGCACTGCCAGTCGCCCGCGAAATTTGCGTGACTTGTGGCGAAAGTCCATACTATAATCATAGCGTAGCGCTGATCCGCATCTCCTTGGGGGATGGTGTAAGAGCCCTTTCATCAGCAACGCGACGGAGCGAATGAACAACGGCAATCAGCAACGGGGCGGAAGCTTCTACCTGGTCCTAAAGGGCGGGGCGCTGAACGGCAAACACTTCGAGATCCCGCCGCAGGGGCTCGTGGTAGGACGTTCAACGAAGGACGACATCGTTCTGCCTGACGGGAGAATCTCCCGTCACCATGCCAGGTTCTACGTCAAAGGCGGTCTGTGCTACGTCCAGGACCAGGGGTCCAGGAACGGCGTGCTCGTTGAGGGCAGAAAGACGAAGAAAACGTGCTTGAAGGACGGCGACACCGTTGACTTGGGCTATTGCAGCATGCGGCTCAGGACCGAAGGGACCATCGAGGAGGGCCCTTCGACCGAGGAGTCTGATGAACCCCACGCAAGGGAAGAGAAAGAGGAAAGAAGGCCTCCTGAACCAGTGTCTGGCGTGCCGTTTCATCCCTTTGCCCTTGCCAGCTTGGTGTTCGTACTCCTGGCACGCTGGCTCTGGATCTTCGCGCTGGGAGCCGTCGTTTTCGCGGTGCTTGCGCTCATAGATATCCGGCGCAGAGCCAGACACTATGGAAAGGCGCTCGCAGTGATCGGGCTTGTGCTCGGTCTCGCTGTGGGCGCGACAAGCTACTACCTCAGGAACGCTCCTGGCGTGTACGGAGCATCGGATCAGTGCCAGCAGAATCTGAGGGTAGTCTACAGTGCTCTGAAGGACTATGCCGCGGCACACGGTGGTCGCTACCCCATGGATCTTGCGGAGCTCGCCTACCTGGGCGAGCGGGACCGACTGACCTGCCCAAGCTGCAGCCGGCGGGGCGGCGTAGACTGCACGTATCTGTTTCTGGCAGCGGGACGTCGGCATGATCCGAGTCTCGACGCCGTGATCGCATGCGACAGGTCCCTGGGCAATCACGGCCGGCGAGGCGGCTATGTCCTGCGTGCGAACGGGACGGTAGAGTGGCTGGCGGCCCACGAGTTCGAAGTTTTGGTGCCAGAGTTCTGAAACGGACAGGTCTACGTAATACGCTCGCCAACCCCCAGGGGCGTGATCCTTTTGTCGGACCGCATACCCAGAAGATTCATCCTCACGAACTCATCCGGCATCCGGCTGGCAATCGGATTCGGCATGGTGGTATGCGTGTTCGGCGCAGCGCTGCTGCTGAATCTCCACAATCTCAAGAAGCTCAGGGAAACAACCCAGGAAGCGCGCATCAGGCAGCAAATCCGCCGCCAAGTAGACGGTATCTCTGAAACCGGCGAGCTGCTTTATGACATCCAGCAAGATTTCGTCGCGTCCGATGGGTTCGACAACACCAAGGTGACGCGGTTCGGTGCGGCCTACGGCCAGATGAACGCGTATCTCGACGGCCTTCTCGCCCAATCCCGGGGCCCATACGAGACGGAACAGGTAGCCAAACTCAGCCAAACGGCGCGCAGGCTGGGCGAGAACTTCTCGGACGAAGTGGTCAGGATAAAGATCCTGTTCGTCCTGGGCGGCGCCACAGAGGAAGAACTCGCCGCGGCGCTGGCCTTCAGCCGGACAGCCCTTAACGAACTGAAGGGATTGAGCGACGATCTCAGGCGCATTCTCGACATGAAGGCCAACGTGGCGGAGTTCGAGGCGGACTGGCTCTGGCAGCTCAGCCTGAATCTGTCCGAAGCCAGCCTGGGTATTGCCCTGCTGGTCAGCTTGCTGGTGGTCTACCTCACCCACGGCGCGATCGTGCGCCCCATCAACATGCTCGTGGAGGGCACGAAGACCCTGGCCAGGGGCGACCTGACGCGCAGGGTGGAGGTTCCGGCCTCCGGCGAGTTCCGAGAGCTGGCCGAGAGCTTCAATCGCATGACCGAGGCCCTCCAGGCCAACCAGAGACAGCTCGTCGAGGCAGGAAAACTCGCCACTCTCGGCAGGTTCGCGGCCGGCACGGCACACGAGATCAACAACCCTGTCGCCGTCATACTAGGATACGCCAAGACCATGATCCGACGGCTGGAGCCGGACGCACCGGAGCTGGAGGGACTCAGGGCCATAGAAGAGGAGGCGCAGCACTGCGAGAACGTGGTAAAGGGATTGCTGGACGTCTCGCGCCCGGCGGAAGAGTACGCCCCTGAACTCATCAACCCCAACGAGCTCGTCTCGGACGTGATAGGCCTGGCCAGCGCGCTGCAACTCACCGAGCGGGTTCGCATCGAGACCTCAGTTGTTGACCAGCCCCTCCTCATGACTCTAAGCCGGTCCCGCCTCAGACAGGTCGTTCTGAACATCGCAACCAACGCCCTTGAAGCACTGGAAGGGGTCGACGACGCGAAGCTTCGCATCGAAGGTTACGTGACGAACGACGCGGACTGGGGCCATCCAGAGGCCACTCTTCCATCCTCCGCTCAGAAGCGCTTCCTTGTGCTTCGCTTCACGGACAACGGTCCCGGCATACCGGAGGAGAACCTGGACCAACTCTCCGAGCCGTTCTTCACCACCAAGAGCAAGGGCACGGGACTCGGGCTCACCATAACCTACAGCATCGTCGACGCGCACGGAGGCCACATTGAGGCCCTGTCGAAGGAAGGCGAGGGCGCAACGTTCATTGTGACCCTGCCGCTGCTTGAGCAGGCCTGAGCAGGAACGTGCTGAAGCGTGCCGGCCTATGGGACGGACCGACCGACCCGCGGAATCGTGCCATCGGACAGGCGGTACAGCATCTCCCCGGCGTTCGGCACGCAGAGGACGCCCTCCCCTTCGCGCCCCTTGTAGTCCTCCGGATCGATTCCGTCGGGATCCATGTAACCCAGGTTCACCCTGCGGCACTGTTCTTCCGGGATACGTGTGGCCAGGGTAACGTTTACCCGGGGTCGCTCCACGCCGTCCTCGAATGTGCCGATGCCCTTCACGTGGGTAGAGTGCGCCATGACGGCCCGCGGCACGTCCCGGAACCTGTCCATCCGCGTCAAGAAGTAATCGCGCACGTGATAGCCAATCCGCTCCAGGTGCCTCCCGTGGGTATAGGAAATCTCGTCAATATGCGGCGCATAGATGATGAGATCCGCGCCGTCTGCGAGCACCGGTTCCAGCTTGTACATGCACTTGCCGGCGGTCCAGATGTCGTCGTACATCGTGGGGGCCATCGAGAGAACCCGGCGGTACGGACGATCTACATAGACTATGTGCACCTTTGAAGACAGGTCAGCCGCGGCACTCCACGACTCCTCCGGCGCGCCCACGTAGAGTCCGCTCAGCCCCTCCTTACGCACAACCAGGCTGAAGCACAGCTTGGGGATCTCTATAAGCGACGCTGCCAGGTCCACGACCTTCCGAACGGGCGTCCACTTCGTGCCATTGATGACGGGATTCGTTATGACCGCCCCAAGCCAATGGAAGAAATGGAGCACCTCTGGGCCGGATATGCCCGGGAAGAAGTACTTGTTGCCGCCCGAGAAACCCACCACTTCGTGTGGAAACGTCGGACCGACGATGATGATCTGATCGTAGTCGAAGATGCGCCGGTTGACCGAGACGGAGACGGATTCGCGCATCAGGCCATCGGTCAGCCCGGCCACTTCCTCTTCACTGACGGTCCCGATGTTGCGCAGCTCGGACGGCCTGTCCCAGCGATGGTTGAAGATCTCGATGTCCGAGTAGCGTCCCGCTCGTTCGTCGGCGGTGATTCCGACCAGTTCGTTTATCCGCCCCTCAGACATGCGCGGGTGCGTGCCGAGCGCAACCATGTAGTCGAGCTTCGCCACGCGACGAGCAAGGAGTTCGTGGAACGTGCGAAAGAACAGCGGCACCGGGGCCGTGCGAGTGCCGTCAGGGATGAGCACGATCACCCGCTTGCCCGCCAGATCGCACTGATCGAAGGCACTTGCGCAGAGCCCACGCACCTCATCATCGGAAAGATACCGGTCCTCAGAACCTGCTCCGAGCATCAGTTCTCCTCATCTGCGTCGCGAAAGCCGAGCCTCAGAAGCGCCGTGCGGGCCTGTTGCGGACAGTCCCGGAAGCTCAGAGCCGTATTGTAGAACTCTCGGCGCACGGGATAGTTCCTCCGCAGCGAAGCGAAGAACTCCCCCCTCTCGGCGGGCGGGACAGCCGATATCTCCCTCAGCCGCGCGTCGTCGTCCAACACGTTGTAGACCTGCGTCGCCGTGGCGCGAACAATCGCCTCCGGATCCCCGCCGCCGTCTACAATGATTTCAGGGACTTCGGGCGGCGGCAGAAACATGCGAACGTCCACGGTCGGCTCTACGCCGAGGAAACGGCACGCCGCTTCGTAGACCATCGCCGTCCCCGCGACCTTGCCGTCCAGGGAATGTCCAGCGATGTGGGGGGTGCCGATGTCCACCATCTCGAGCAGCTCTGTGCTGACCTCCGGCTCGTTGTCCCACACGTCTAGCACAACGGCGGCCAGGCGTCCTGATTTGATGGCTCTCTTCAGGTCCTCCTCCACCACCACGGGGCCTCGCGCCGCGTTGATGAGCACCGCGCCCGGCTTCATCTCGCCCAGGAACGCCGCGTCCACCATGTGATACGTGGCATCCCGACCCTCCCGTGTCAGTGGGACATGCAGCGTCACTACGTCGGCCTTCACAATCTCCCTCATGTCCACGAAGCGGGACTCGCCAGTGCGGCGAGCCAGGGGGGGGTCGTTCTCCAGAACGCTCATGCCGAGCGCACGTGCCTTCTGGACGACGCGGCTGCCGACGTTCCCCACCCCCACCACGCCGATTGTCTTCCCCGCCACCGACCAGCCGCCGCGCTCGGCCAGCACGAGCAGCGCCTCAGCGACGTATTCCGCGACGGAATTCGCATTCGAACCCGGCGCGCTGGCGAACTCGATGCCCCGGCGCGCCAGGTACTCCTGATCCACGTGCTCCACCCCGGCGGTGGCGGTGGCGACAAAACGGGCCCTGCTTCGCCCGAGCAGCTGCTCATCCACCATGATGGTGGAACGGGTGAGCAGGAGATCGGCGTCAGCGACAACCTCAGCCGAGATCTCGCCGCCGGAGACAGTGCGAACCGAACCGAGCGAAGCGAATGCTTCCCTGACGTACGGGATGTTCTTATCTGCCACTATCTTCAAAGCGGCTTCCTCTGCACAGCGCCCAGCGGCTGAACCCGAGCAGGCGGCGGAAGGGTGGGTTTTACAGGACGAACAGATTCTGCTACCATTGTTGCACAGGGCAATAAGACAGTCAATTCGATGGAGGACTGAACGGATGGTCAGGCAGGACTTCGGCGTAGTCGGGATGGCGGTGATGGGGCAGAACCTGGCCCTCAATGTCGAGAGCCGCGGCTTCAGCGTGGCAGTTTTCAATCGCACCACGTCCAAGACGGAAGAATTCGTCCGGGACAGGTGCCAGGGCAGAAACCTGGTGGGCGCCAAGACGATGGAGGAGTTCGTTGCCGCGCTGAAGCGCCCGCGGCGGATAATGCTGATGGTGAAGGCAGGCGAAGCCGTCGACGAAATGATAGGGAGCCTCCTGCCCCTCCTGGACAAGGGGGATGTCCTGATAGACGGCGGGAACAGTTTCTTCCAGGACACCATCCGCCGCTGTCGCGAGGTCGAGTCCCAGGGCCTGTTCTACATCGGCACGGGCGTGAGCGGCGGCGAGGAAGGCGCCCTCAAGGGCCCCAGCATCATGCCGGGCGGTAGCCGCAGGGCGTACACGCTTGTTGGGCCCGTGCTGACCAAGATCGCGGCCAAGGTGGACGGCAAGCCGTGCTGCACCTACATCGGCGACAACGGCGCCGGGCACTACGTCAAGATGGTCCACAACGGCATCGAGTACGGCGACATGCAGCTCATCTGCGAGGCGTATTACATCATGGCGAACGTCCTGGGCATGTCCGCCGAGGAGATGCACGAGGTGTTTGCGCGCTGGAACAAGGGCGACCTGGACAGCTACCTGATCGAGATCACCGCCGACATCCTGTCGAAGAAGGATCCCGAGACGGGCAAGCCGATGGTTGACGTCATCCTGGACAGGGCCGGCCAGAAGGGCACAGGCAAATGGACCTCACAGAGCGCTCTTGACCTGGGTGTGCCGGCCGCGACGATTGCCGAGGCGGTGTTCGCCCGCTGCATCAGTGCGATCAAGGAGGAGCGCGTGGCAGCGAGCAAGCAGCTCAAGGGTCCCAGGGCAAGGGACGCGAAGATCGACAAGGCCGGGTTCATCAGGGCGATCTGCGATGCCCTCTATGCCTCCAAGGTCTGCTCCTATGCGCAGGGCTTTGCGCTCATGCGAGAGGCCGCGAAGGAGTACGGATGGAAGCTTGACATGGGCAGGATCTCGATGATCTGGCGCGGCGGGTGCATCATCCGCGCGCGGTTCCTGCACAGGATCAACGAGGCGTTCGAGCGCAATCACGACCTGCCCAACCTGCTGCTCGACCCTTACTTCAAGGACGTCGTGGTCAAGGCACAGAAGAGCTGGCGGAGGGTAGTCATGAAAGCCACGGAACTCGGCGTGCCCGTGCCGGCCTTCTCGAGCGCGCTGGGATACTTCGATTCGTACAGGCGAGAGCGCCTGTCTGCTAACATGATCCAGGCCCAGCGGGACTACTTCGGCGCGCATACCTACGAGCGGGTGGACAAGAAGGGCACGTTCCACACGGACTGGCTCAACGCCTGAGAGGACAGAGTCGGACGCTGCTTGACACAGATCAAGGCTGACGAAGTCAGGATTCCGAGTGGGCCGGGCCGGCCGTTGGTGCGGCGTCGGCCCATTGCTTTCCCGGCTCTCCGTGAACGGCTCGAGTCGCACACGTCTCTAATCCGTGTCCATCAGCGTGAATCAGTGTCTATGTTCGTCTTTCCCGGGAGGTTTGCGGCAAGGTAGCGCACTGCAGCCTCGGTTGAGTCGGTGCAAGCCACCATTCCCATCATTCGGACGCCCCGGACGCACCTGAACGGTCCCACTTCGCATAGGATCCGCTCCCAGGCAAGCAGCGTGAGCAGCGGTGACCAGAACTCCCCCAGGAAAACCGCAGGCTTGCCGCTCATGACTTGCTTGTTCATCATCTCGAGCAGCACGCCTATCTCGGCCAGTGTGCCCGTACCCCCCGCAAGGATCACATAGCCGTCCCCGTAGTCGAGAAGGCACGCGAGCCGTGCCAGGAGGTGGTCCTTCTGCACGACTTCGTCCAGCCAGGGATTCGGCCCCTGCCAGCGCTGTCCCTTCAGCGTGACGCCGACGGTGGCGCCGCCCGCCTCCTTGGCGCCCTGGGCCCCTGCCGCCATGGTGCCGCCGTAGCCACCGTTGCACAGCCTGAAGCCGGCGCGAGCCATCCCCGCGCCGAGCCGGCGTGCCAGCTCGTAGTCGGGAGAGCCAGGCTCCACCGTCCCGCTGCCTAACACTGTTACCGTTTTGCCCGGCGTGAATCCAGGTGACATTTGGCGAAAACGAGAGTGGGGTTGACGAATTCGGGGGCTAAGCGTGCGGCCTATGCATCCACCGTCTCCAGGGCCGACACGACGAGGTCGCCCACCTCCTGGGTGCTGTAACCCATCTTCCCGGCAGCGAGGCTCTTTACCTTGTTGGCGGTCACCCACATGACGGCCTTCTCCACCCTGTCGCCGGCCCTCTCCTCCCCTATCTCCCTAAGCATCATGGAAGCGGCGCAGATGGCGGCCAGCGGGTTGATCTTACCCTGTCCGGTGTACTTGGGCGCGCTGCCGCCGATGGGCTCGAACATAGAGACGCCCTCGGGGTTGATGTTCGCGCCTGCTGCGATGCCCATCCCGCCCTGGATCATCGCCCCCAGGTCGGTGATGATGTCACCGAACATGTTCTCCGTCACGATCACGTCAAACCGCTCGGGGTTCTTGACCATCCACATGCACGTGGCGTCCACGTGGGCGTAATCGCGCTGGATGTCGGGGTATTCCTCCCCCACCTCATTGAAAGCCCGCCACCACAGGTCGTGGGCGAAGGTGAGGACGTTGGTCTTGGCGCAAAGCAACAGCTTCTTGTCCTTGTTGCGCCGGCGGCAATACTCGAAGGCGTACCTCAGGCACCTTTCGACCCCACGACGCGTGTTAACCATCTCCTGCATGGCCACCTCATTGGGCGTGCCCTTGTAGATGACCCCCCCTACGCCCGTGTAGAGGCCCTCGTTGTTCTCGCGGACCACGACGAAGTCGATGTCCTCGGGGCCCTTGTCCTTGAGCGGGCAATCCACGCCGGGATAGAGCTTCACGGGCCTGAGGTTTATGTACTGCTCCAGCTCGAACCTTAGGCGCAGGAGCAGTCCCTTCTCGAGTATCCCCGGCGCCACGTCGGGATGCCCCACCGCCCCGAGGTAGATGGCGTCGAAAGTCCGCAACTCGTCCAGCGCGCCGTCCGGCAGGACTTCGCCCGTTTTCAGGTACCGCTCCCCTCCGAAGTCGTAGTGGACGGTCTTGTACTTGAAAGCCTCGATCCGGGAGACGGCCTCCAGCACCTTCAGGCCCTCGGCGACCACTTCAGGCCCCGTGCCGTCACCTGGAATGACTGCTATCTTGTGCATGCGGGTAACCTCTTGTGCGGGATTGGGATGCGCCTGACCATCTGTTCGGCAGCCCCAACAGAATAGTGGCCCCCGCGCACAATGTCAACGCGCCAGGCCTGAACCCCGTCTCACGCCCATTCCAGCCGCCTGCGGCAGCGCTCCACAACCGAGGCCGTCTCCTGGTCCGATTCAAGTTGCCGGCTGATCAGCTCGACGGCGTGCTTCACGGTGCTATGCGTCCTGTCGCCGAAAAAACGCCCAATGTCCGACAGCGACTCGTGCGTCAACTCCCGGGCGAGGTACATCCCCACCTGCCTGGCGCGACACACGCTGCGGCAGCGCAGCTTCCCCTTCAGCTGGGCTTCCGTTACAGGAAACACCTCCAGAACAAGCCGCTCGATGTCGCCCAGGGTGGGCAGCCGGGTGCGGCAGCGGCTCGTCGCGACCAGCGCCTCCTTTGCCACGCCGAGGTCCACCTCCTTGTGCCCCTGCAGGAAGGCGTAGGCCGCCAGCGAGAGCACAGCCGCGTTGAGTTCCTGAACGGTGCGGGCATGTCCCTGCGCCAAGTAACGGAACACGTCGCTGCTGGCCCTGAGCCCGCACGTGTGCCCCAGGTGCCGGGCGATAAGTTCGCGTTCAGCCGGCGGCGGCATGATCAGCTCGACCCAAAACGCTCCACCAACCAACGTTTTGAATGCCGGCGTGACCTCCCGGAGGTCCCTTGGATGAACTGTAGAACTGAGAACCACCCTGCCGCCGCCGGTGAGAATGCTCTTAAGCGTATGAACCAGTTCGTCTTGTGCCCCGACCTTCCCCTGCAGGAACTGGACGTCGTCCATCAGGAGCAAATCGCAGCTTCTGTAGCGCCGCCGAAATGCCTTTGTCTTGGCCGGCAGGGAGTAGTAATACTCGTTGCACCAGCCTTCCGCCACCACGCACTCGGCCTGGCCGGCCACCCGGTTTTCGAGCGCCCCACGGTGTGTCGCCTGCAGGAGCGCCGTCTTCCCCACACCGTAGTCGCCCAACACGAGCAGGAACTTGAAACGAGGGGATTGCTTAGAGGCGATCTCCACCGCTGCAAGATAGGGCAAGCGGTTCGCCTCCGTCACGAAAAGGCGCTCGAAGCTGTGCGCATCAGCAGGCGTCTCACCCCTCTGAGACGCCCTGCGCGGCTCCCGACCCGTGCCGCCGGCTTCCTCAGGGAGCCCCCCTGCGTCCTCCTTGCTCCGTTCAGCCCGCGCTTTGCGAAGCAGGTTCGGCGCCACGTCGAAGCCCACCTCAATCCGAGAGCCCAGCAGTTCCTCGGCGGCCTCCCGCACCGTAGCCTTGTACTGCTGCTCGAGGTACTGCTGGATGATGACGTTGGGCACCCCCACCACCAGACTTGACTCGTCCAGCCTCATCAGCTCAGTCTGCTTGAACCAGATGCCGTACCTTTGCAGGCCGAGCCGTTTCTTGATGTTCTCCTGAATCCGAGCCCAAAGGCTCTGCCTGTCGGCACTGCTGGACGCCTGGGGGGAACCGGCAGCGACAGCTATTGAGCGCTCAAGACCATCTTTGCCAGTCGTCGGCGGCATGCCGGCCTGCCCTTCTGACAGAGAATCCCTACGTCGCACCTGGCAAATCGTCCAGAGTCGCCAACCTGTCAGGTTGCGACGACGGATGCCGCCGCGAGAAGCACGCTCACCAGGTCGCGCCTACCCCTATCGCTCCAGGAGGCCGGCTCCTAACATGCTCTTGGCCTCCGCAGGTTGTGCGCAACCTCCTGGACAAAGACCATTCGGTGAACGTCGGGCAGAAAAGAGATGATTGCTACAATCATGGTACGACTCCGCAGAATCCCTCTCGCGACCGCACCGATGGAATGTTAGGGTAGATTGGGCTGATGGTCAAACGCAGTGTCTCTCAGTTCCGCCCTGTCTCGGCGCGTCTCTTTTTCCCAACTGTTTTGCGGCAAGCAGGTTGAAAGGAACTGGCAGTCAGCTAAGGGAGATTGTCAGAATTCGACTGGCTTTTTGTGACGGCGTCACTACGTTTCACGCGCCCGGACGCACACTCGCTGTTGAGCAAAGAGCGAAAAGGACTTATGGAAAGGTGGACCGGCGAATGGGATTCGCCGTGGTAGCGCGCAACGCCAGGAAGCCCGTATACGGCAGCAAAAGCCCTGATCCCTGGAAAACACGCTGGCGAGTGCTACGTCCGCTTTCGGATGTGTTACGCGATTTGTTGCCCCCAGCACGCCGCCGTGCCGGTTTGCTGCGACCTCTGAGCCACCTGTCTCCGCGCGCTTGCCCCTTCGCCCCCTGCCGATGATTCGCAACCGATTGCCGCCTCACCAAGACAAGGCAATCGCAAAAAAACTCCCACGCATGCGCGCGGGAGTCAGGACGATTCTGGTGGAGGATACGGGGATCGAACCCGTGGCCTCGACAATGCCATTGTCGCGCTCTCCCAGCTGAGCTAATCCCCCAGCGGTGAGGACCAATATACGTGCCCGGCGCCTCTGCTGTCAAGCCCACGCCGAGCTTGCGCCGCAGCACCACAGCCGGTCAGGTCGGAACACCCCGGTCAGCCGATGAAGCGCATGATGTCGTTCGCGATGGCATAGAACACCAGCGCCAGCAGCAGAGTCAGCCCCACATACTGGCTGATGGCCATGACCTTCTCGCTTACGGGCCTGCCGCGCACCTTCTCGATGGCCACGAACAACAGATGGCCCCCGTCGAGGATGGGAATGGGCAGTATGTTGAGGAAGGCAAGCGCGGCACTGATGACCGCCGTCAGATAGAGCAGTTTCCCAATCCCTTCCTGCGCCGCAAGATACGAGCTCTGAGCAATCACGATTATGCTGCCCAGGTTCTTGCTGCTGACCTCACGGCGTGCCATACCACGAATGGAGAGCACTATCTCAGCCAGCGTGCCGTACGTCTTGGCCACACCCGCCTTGACCGATCTCCATACGCCGTAATGTCTTATAACCTGCTTGGGACGATAGAACATACATCCGAGACTGCTGCCCGGCTCGACCGGTTCGTCGACGGGGGAAACGACGGCGGACAACACTCTGTCCCCTCGACACCACTTGACCATTCGAGGCTCATCCCCGGCTCGTGCCCCCGCGACCATGATGTCATCCCAGTTCTCCACCTTCATGTCCGCCAGCTCGATAACCGTGTCACCCGGCCTCATGCCTGCCTGCCAGGCGGGACTGCCTTCTTCCACCCACGCCAGCTCGTTGCCGGCGGTGCAGTCTACACTGAAAAGGAACTCGTCGAGCGTGTGCATGTCCGGCACTTCGGCCGTGACAGTAAGTTGCTGCCCATCCCGCTCGACGACCATCTCAACCGTTCCAAAGGTGCGTTCTATCTCCCTTTCCACCTCGACGACACTCTTCACCTGTCGGCCGTTCACGCTGGCGATCCTGTCCCCTGCTTTCAGCCCCACGCGCTGGCCGAAACCCCCGCCCTGAAGCGACTTGATCTGTGTGGATACACTCGAGATGCCGATCGCATAGTGGGGCATCCGCTCGGTCAGGACCTCAAAGGTGAGCTCCCGCTCATCACGCTGCACCCTCACCCGCACGAGGCCGGGGGGGTATCCAGCCATCAGCTCTGAAAGCTCGAGGACCGTGTCCACAGGCCGGCCGTTGACTGCCACAATGCGGTCGCCTACCTTAATGCCAGCCTTGGCGGCCGGACACCCGCTGCCCTTCCCACCTATCTCAAACAGCGCCGTCACAATGAGCTGCAGCGGCGGCTGAAAGCCCAGGCGCTTGATCCCCCGCTCCTTGTCGTAATTCACGGGCAGATTGAAACTCATGGGCTCATCGCCCCTCATGACGGTCAGCGCAGCGGTATCCCGCCCACCCAACGCGACCGCCTGCATCACGTCGTGGAAATCGGGGTCCTTGACGCCCTCGATCTCGACAATCCTATCGCCCTCGCGCAGCCCGGCTCCCCACGCCGGCCATCCCTTCTCCACCATTCCGATCTCTGCGACGCTGAACGGGACGCCTATGGCAAAGGCGAGCATGAACCCCACCAGGGCGAGCATCATATTCATCACAACCCCGGCGACAAAGATGGTCGCCCGCACGCCCGGCGACCTCGAAAGGAGCTCGTCAGGGGCGCCGGTGTCCTCTCCAGTCAGCTCGCCGGCCATCCTGATGTATCCGCCCAGCGGGACGAGGGACAAGCGGTACTCCGTGCTGCCCACCTTGAAGCCGATCAGCTTCTTCCAGAAACCGATCGAGAAGATTTCCACCCGGACTCCCAGCGCCTTCGCGGCAAGGAAGTGGCCGACCTCGTGGACAAGGATCAGCAGCCCGATGGCGAATGCCGCCAGCAGGCCGTTCACAGCGTTTGCGAACATAGGCGTGCTTCCTCCCTGGCCCATCTATCCGCCTGCTGGATCTGCGCCACGTCCGGGTTCTCGCGGACCTGGTGTCGGCGCAGCACTTCCTCAACCAGCGGCACGATGTCCGTAAACCGGATCTCGCCTCTGAGGAACGATTCCACCGCAAACTCATTCGCGGCATTCAGCACCGCACCACTCGTGCCACCCGTTCGGGCCACCTCGTAGCCCAGCCTGAGCGCGGGCAGTTCCTCCAGGTCAGGCTCAAACAGTTCCAGCTTCCCGATCTGGCCCAGCCGGAGCCTCTCGACCGGCCCACCCACCCGATCCGGGTACGTCAACACGAACTGGATGGGCAGCTTCATGTCAGGCATGCCAAGCTGGGCTATCACGGCCCCGTCCACGAATTCAACCAGCGAGTGGATGATGGATTGAGGATGAATCAACACCTCGATTCTCTCAGGATCGAGTCCGAAAAGCCAGCGGGTCTCGATTATCTCAAGGGCCTTGTTCATGAGCGTCGCGCAGTCCAGCGTGACCTTCCTGCCCATGCGCCAAGTGGGGTGATGCAGGGCCTGCTCGGGCGTCACGTCAGCGAGCTCGTCCTTCGGAACGCCCAGGAACGGCCCGCCGCTGGCGGTTATTATGACCCTGGCCACCTCCTCTTTAGTCCCGCAGCGCATGGCCTGCATTATGGCGCAGTGCTCGCTGTCCACCGGCAGTATCGTGCCGCCACAGGAGCCGGTCAGCTCCAGCAGCAGTTGTCCCCCCACAACCAGGGACTCCTTGTTGGCCAGAGCCAGCACGTGACCGCTTTTGAGCGCTGCGACGGCCGCCGGGAACCCGGCCCATCCTGAGACCGCGCTCACCACCACGTCCGCTTCCGGCCAGCCTGCGAGCTCGCATATGCCCTCAGCTCCATAGAACAGCTGCACGCCCGCCCTGTCGCCCAGCGCATCCTCGAACCTGGACTTGTAGCGCGCATCCGCCAGCGCAGCCGCGGCCGGTCTGAACTCCTTGACTTGACGGGCGAGTTGCTTCCAGTTCGCACCCGCTCCCAGAGCCACCACTTCCAAGTGCTCCGGCAGCGCGCGCACCACGTCCAGCGTGCTCTCCCCTATCGAGCCGGTGCTCCCCAGCACCACGATTCTCTTCCTGCGATTCTCGGCCACTCCCTTTGTCCTCTGTGTGGTGGATACACGGCACGCCCGACGGCGCGCTGCCGCCTCACGCCATGTTCTCGATCTCCGCGATCAAGGCGTCAGCCAGCAGGCTTGCCTGCAGCTTCTTGATCCTCTTTCCGTTACGGAAAAGGTAGCCGAACTCCTTGCCGCCTGCAATGCCCACGTCGGCTTCCGCGGCCTCCCCCGGACCGTTCACCACGCAGCCCATGATGGCAACCTTTATCCTTTTGCGACACCCTCTGAGCCGCTCCGCCACCTCCGCAACGAGCGGCTGAAGGTCTATCATGCAGCGCCCGCACGTGGGACAGGATACTATCTCCGGCCCCTGGCCCTCCCGCAGCTCCAGCGCCTCCAGGATCCTGAGCGCCGCCTCGACCTCGGCGTGAGGTGGCGCAGTCATGGACACGCGGATGGTGTCTCCGATGCCCTCCGCAAGCAGCGTGCCGATTCCTGCGGCGCTCTTGATGATGCTCGCCTGCGGCGGCCCCGCAGCGGTGATACCCACGTGGAACGGATAGTCACAACGCTCCGCGGCAAGGCGATAGGCACGTATCGTAGTGGGCACATCGCTGGCCTTGAGGCTGAGCACGATGCCCGCGCATCCCTCCGATTCCGCTGCCCGGCTGCACGCAAGCGCAGCCCGGACCATGGTCTCGGCCAGATCATCCTGCGCGCCCTCGCGCTTGACCTCCATGCCGTCGCGGGGTCGAACCGAGCCGGAGTTCACACCGATCCTCACCTTTATCCGGCGCTCCGCCGCGGTTCGGAAAACCTCCCGCAGCCCGGCTTGGTCGGTGATGTTCCCCGGGTTGATCCTGATACCGTCGGCGCCCGCCTCCATCGCCAGCAGAGCCAGGTGATAGTCATAGTGGATGTCAGCAACGACGGGAATGGGAGAGTGCCTCTTCACCTCGGCAAGAGCAGATGCGGCGCGACGGTTCGGCACTGCGCACCGGACTATCTCGCACCCGACCTGCGCCAGCTCTTCGATCTGTCGGATTGTCGAGCCGACATCCTCCGTATGCGTCTTCGTCATGGACTGAACGCTCACGGGCGCATCTCCGCCGACAGTCACGTTGCCGACCCTGACCGGGCGCGTTTTCCTGCGCTGTGTGATTCGTGCGTTCATTATTGGGATTGCATCACAGGCACCGAGTTGCACTCGCCGCCTCACCCGATTCTCTGCGACATGGGGGAAGATCAGCGAATGCCGCCCGCCCACTCTCCATCACGATTATAGTTTGTTGCGCAGAAGATTGAAAGCACATCGTTGGTCTTGCGCGTTGCTTCGCCGTGGTGTGGTTGAAGGAGCATCTCACTGCACGAGGAAAAAAACGTGAAACTTTTTTTGGAAATTTCGGCGTTAGGTATTGATTTATCACTATGTTTTCTGTCACAATTATGCGCATACACGGGTCGTGACGGAGCTGTTGGAGCTGAACAGGTCCTTGATTGTATGGTTGAACGTTGGGATTGAAGCTTCAACCCGTGAAGCTGCGGCGACTCGTAGAGCCAGTTACTTCCATTTCACTTTTGTGTAAAGGGAGGTAGATGATGGCGAAGAAGAAGGTGGCGAAGAAGGCGGTCATGAAGAAAGCGACCAAGAAGGCTACGAAGAAGAGGAAGTGAACGTAGCCCATTCGTAGGTGTAGGTGAGGGAGGTCTTCGGACCTCCCTTTTCTTTTTGTGCTCGGATTGGCGGGAGCATCGCAGGGAAGGCAAGCTGCATCTTGCAGAAGGATATGTGACCACATAGAATCTTCCGTGTCGCTCGGCTTGAACGGCGACAAGGCTGTGACGCAGCACGCAGGCAACTCCGAAGCAACATCGCACATGCTCCGACCCGAGAGTTCATGGGACATGCAGCAAGTCAATGCCGAATTCCCGCTTGTTGATGGATTCTGTGCGCGCTTCCCTGACGCAGCTCCGCGCTGGCTGGTAGTCACGCCGGGCCGGATCAATCTGATCGGCGAGCACACCGACTACAACGGCTTCCCCGTCATGCCGATCGCGATAGACAAGGCGATATACGTCGTCGCGGCGCCGAGCGATGACAAGATCGTTGAGCTAAAGAGCGCCCGTCCGGACGCCTACGCGGACCGCCGGTTCGAGGTTTCCAGCGACATCGAGCCGTACCGTGCGGGCGACTGGGGCAACTACGCCAAGGCCGCCGTCCAGTCGCTGGCAAGGCTCTGGCAAGAACATGGCAAAGACGCCGCAGGATTGCGCGGGATGCGCTGCATGGTGCGCGGCGACATACCTTCGGCCAGCGGGCTGTCATCCTCATCGGCGCTCGTCATCGCCTCGGCCCTCGCATTCGCGGCCAGCACCAACCAGCCGGAGCTCTTCGAGACCGCCGACGCACGGCGCAAGCTGGCCGAACGCATGGCGCTGGCGGAGCACTACGTCGGCACTCAGGGCGGCGGCATGGACCAAGCGGTATGCATGCTGGCGGAGCCGGGACACGCGCTGCGCATAGACTTCTTCCCGCTGCGAGCATACCCCATAGCGTTTCCCGAGGGTTACCTCGTCATAGCGGCGCACAGCACGGTGCACGCATCGAAAGCGGCAATGCAGCGCCTCGCCTACAACCGCCGCGTGCTTGAATGTGCGATTGGAAAGGAGCTGCTCGCCCGACGCCTCAACGCGCCCGACGCTGAGCACCTCGCAGACCTGTGCCATGCTGAAGGCGCTCCCGCGCTGTCGCAGATGGCGGGCATGTTGTCCGACACCATCGAGGGCGCCGAGAACCTTTCCATTGCCCAAGCGGCCAAGCTGTTGGGCGTTCCCCCTGATGAGTTTGTCGACACGCACCTTCGCATGAAGGACGGTTCCATCATGCCGGAGCCTGCGGACGGGCTGAAGGTGCTCCCGCGTTGTCGGCACGTGTTCAGCGAGGCGGCGCGCGTGGAAGCAGCGGCCGCCTGCCTCGCCTGCGGCGACATGGAGGCGCTCGGCCAGCTCATGGACGCGTCTCATCGCAGTTGCGCAGAGGACTACGAGATAAGCGTGCCGCAGCTCGACCGACTTGTGGAACTCATGTGCGAGGCGGGCGCGCTGGGCGCGCGTCTCACCGGCGCGGGCTTCGGCGGCTTCGCCATCGCACTCGTCGAAACGCAGGCCGCCGACGCGGTGCGCGACAAACTCGCCGCCGATTTCTACCTGCCCCGAGGCTTCCGTCCCGAAGAGAACATCTTCGCCTCCATTCCCGCTCCCGGCGCCAGGGTCAAACCCCTGTAGCCCAACGGCACCCGCCTTTGACATCGGCGGCGGCATTGGGTAACTTCTGGCTGGCTCACAATCGAGCCCTGTGGCGATCCTGGATGACTTGTCTCTTCTAAGGGGCAAAGCGGAGAATGCGCAAGCACTTCAAGATCTTCCTGCGAGGATTGATTATCACTGCTCCGATCATCATCACGGTTTACGTGTGCGTGGCGTTTGCCCTCTGGCTTGAGCGCACGACGAGTGCGGGATTGCAGAGGATCCACGCCAATGCCCCCCCTGGGTTGGGTGTGGTCATCGCGCTGGCCGTGATCTACTTCGCCGGCCTCTTTTCACGCACGTGGATAGTCCGAGGCGTTATCAGCCTGGGGGAGGCGGCCCTCGAAAGCATCCCTGGCATCAAGAGCCTCCATTCCGCCGTCAAGAACCTACTTCAGTTCCTCAGCGGAGCCGACGAGAAGACAAGGGGCGTGCCGGCTCGCCTGAGGCTCATGGAGGGCAAGGTTGACATGCTTGGCCTCGTCACCCAGAAGCAGCCCGAGACGTTCATGGGGGAGCATGCGCGCGGGCGCGTGGCCGTTTACCTGCCCATGAGCTATCAGATCGGCGGTTTCACCGTCTTCGTCAAGCCCGAGGACGTGGAAGAGATCGCAGGGATGACGGTCGAGGGTATGCTCAAGCTGAGCATGACGGCCAGCTTGGGTTCCACCGGAGAGGCCAAGGACGAAGCGGGGGGAGAGAACGACATCCTGAATCAGCGTGAATAGAGGATGCCACGACGCTGAAGCTGGCTCTCGGCGCGCGGCCCGTCATTGATGGTCTCTCTCGTCGCCTAGAATCCCCTCAGCAGCATCAGTATCCTCACAGGCGGGAGAGGGTTGTTCTCCATCAGCAGCCAGGGACCCTGCATACCTACCAGGGCGCACATGACGGATATCACGCCCAGCACGTAGAAGACCTTCCTGCGTCCAGGCGTTGCGCGGCACCAGGTGTAGCCCCTGGCCGCATAGAACGCCAGCAGCGGCGTGAAGCCGATATACCACCTGAACCCGAAGCACGAGCCGCAGAAGTTCGTGGGGGCGATGAAGCTGTGGTAAAAGAACAGAAACGCCATACCGAACAGGACGGCGAGCGCGGCGTAACCGCGCCCGGCTTGCGTCCGGTCGGCGCTCCTCAGCCGCAGGACATGCCCGATGTCCCTCGCCAGCGCGCCCGCGCCGACAAGCAGTATGGGGCTCAGGACGAACAGCCCGCGTGCGCTGAAGAGCGTCAGCAACCAGTAGTAGGTGCGCGGTATCTGCCACGTGTCGGGACCCACCTCGTGGCTCCAGTAGCTGCCGGGATAGTCCTTCGTTCCCCCTATGAGCTGGACGGGCAGGATGCTGTTGAACGTCATGTACTGCACGACGCAGTGCACGGCCAGCGGGCCGATGCTCCAGAACCCGAACACGAGCAGCGTGCGCAATGAGCGCAGATAGAAGATGATGTACAGCCCGAAGCCGATCGAGAAGGCGACTCCCGGCCCGATGTCGGTGACCACCGCCAGACCCATCAGGAACCCTGCTGCGGCCGCGCCCCCGTCCTTCGCCCGTGGCGAAGCTTCGGCCATGCCGAGCAGGAAGAACGATATCAACACCAGCGCTGCCGTGAACGTGTGGTGGTTCATCGTCACCGAGTAGCTCAGAAACAATGTGCCCCCCAGGGTAAGCACGGTAATCAAGTCCGCGTCCTTGCCCCCTACGCTCTCCCCCACCTTCTTGCGAAAGAAGTAGAAGGCGCATGCGCTCACGGTGCCGACCACAAGCCACGTCAGTATGAAGACAGCAGGTGCAGATGCAGCGCCAAGGCGGGTGATGTCGAGATCGGCGCCCAGCTCCTTGAACGGCCACATGACACCCGCCAGGATGAGCGTGTACACGGGCGGTTTGGACGAGTAGAAGTGGCCGTCCACGCGGTTGAACACCATGTCGTTCAGCACGTAGACCCCCTCCGGGCTCTTCCCATGGTTGGGCTGCCTGTCGAGCCACCGGTCTATGTCCAGAGTGCCGTCCCGCACGAGCGACTCGACGGCGACAAAGCGGGACCAGTCATTCTGGCCCTGGATCCTGGAATGCGTGAACACGAACAGAAAGAGCATTGTCAGAATCGCAAACTGCGCCGCGCGACGCGCGTTCATCCGTCTCTCATCGCCCCGATCTTCCGGTTGCCCTTGCCAATCCACCGTCAGCCTCCTGCACGCGCAGCATGCCAGTCACGCCCGGCGCCGCCAGCCGAGCGCGTACACGCAACCTCCGACGCCGGAATGGACCCAGCTCAACAGCCGCATCAGCAGCGCGACGGCGGCCGCCTGCACAGCGCTGGGACCCAGGTGCGCCAGACAATACGTCATCGCTCCTTCGCGCACGCCCAACCCGCCCATTGAAGGCAGGATCTCAGCCAGCTTCACGATAGGTATGATGCCCACGGCTTCGCCCGGCCCCACGCCGGCGCTCACGGAGCAGGCGACCACGACGATGTTTGTCGCCAGCAGCGCATATACCAACGCAGACAGGGCCAAGGCCCACACCAGCGATGCAGGCTCGTTGCGGAACACATAGAAGCTTTCCGCAACCCAGTATACCCGGCCGAGCACCTTGCCTTCGCGCCGCGCCTTCAGATAGGCCTTCAGCCCGGCTTGCCACAGCGCATAGGAGACGATCAGCAGGACGAAGAATCCCATGCCAACCGCCGCCAGCGGCCAGCGCATGGGCCGAAGGGCCGGCTGCGCGAACAGCCCACTCCAGCCCAGCGGGACGGCAACGGCAAGCGCCAGCACTATCATGATCCCGGTGGCGCGCTCCACCACGGCCGACGCGGCGGCGTGACGCATGGGGACGCCCTGCACTCGAAGCTCGTTGATCTTGAGCAGGTCGCCGCCCACGCCTGTGGGAAGGAAGTTATTGAAGAACGTGCCCACGTAGTAGGCGCGCAGCACGCCGAGAAACGAAGCCTCTGGATGGGCAGTGCGAACCAGGACCCAGAGCTTCAGGGACGAGACCACGACCGTTGCGAACATGACCAGGAACGCCAGCGCCACGAGCCCCACACGCGCGCTGCGCAGCCGCTCCGCGATGCCTTTCGGCGGAACGA